>JAEEGG010010499.1_pt1 | contig 20440 bp, 18 predicted proteins | sample 9134161 | NCBI WGS metagenome assembly JAEEGG01 (sample SAMN16246543, study PRJNA631951) | gut metagenome | biome: gut microbiome; feature: rumen; material: CR-attached | host: Bos | place: Iran: Karaj | collected 2018-10 | reverse complement strand
ATTCGCCTGGGCAATAACGAGGTTCTCCTCTTTATCCGCCGTCAGATACTCCACATCGGAAGAAACTTTTCCATTCACTACCTTGCGGTAAGGAGTTTCAATAAAACCAAAATCATTGATGCGGGCAAATGTCGCCAGCGAAGCGATCAAACCGATATTTGGACCTTCAGGAGTCTCAATAGGACAAATTCTTCCATAGTGCGAAGAATGAACGTCGCGGACTTCAAATCCAGCGCGCTCGCGAGACAAACCGCCCGGTCCTAAAGCGGAAAGACGACGTTTGTGAGTCATCTCCGCCAGCGGATTGATCTGATCCATGAACTGAGACAACTGACTGCGGCCGAAGAAATCACGGACCACCGCCGAAAGTGCCTTCGGATTGATCAGCTTATCCGGGGTCATGTGATCCGATGTTTGATCAAAGATCGTCATGCGTTCCTTCACCAAACGCTCTGTGCGGGCCAAACCAATACGGCACTGATTAGCCAGCAGCTCACCCACTGTTCTCACACGGCGGCTGCCTAAATGATCGATATCATCTGCGCATCCATGTCCGGTGCAAAGCCGTAGCAGATAACGAGTCGCATACACCACATCATCAGCCATCATGATGCGCACATCCTCGCACCCATCCTTCAGACCCAATTTCTGTTTGAGTTTATAACGACCCACACGACCCAGATCATAACGGCGAGGATCAAAGAACAAGCGCTTGATCAGCGACTTGGCATTATTGGCTGTCGGAGGATCGCCCGGACGCAGACGACGATAGATCTCTTTCAGAGCATCTTCCTCGCTCTTGACCGGATCCTTCTTCAGGCATTTAATCATAATGCCGTCATCCACAGAAACATCGATCAAACGAACCTTGCGCACTCCGGCATCCAGGATCGCCATCAAAACAGCCTTGGACAGCGGTTCAAACGCACGGCCCACGGTAGCACCCGTCTCTGCATTCACAACATCTTCCACCAGAGCTAAATTCTCCAGTCCTTCGGAATCCATCGTCTTCTTGACATCCGCTTCTCTGATATCATAAAAGAGCTCCAGAATGTCTTTGTCCGTGGAATATCCCAGCACACGCAGGAAGGTGGTGATCAGGAATTTACGACGCAGTTTCTTGCGGTCTAAATAAATGTAAAGCAAATCACTGGTATCGAACTTGGCCTCGAACCAAGAGCCGCGATCCGGAATGATGCGGTAAGAATACAGCTTCTTGCCATTCGGATGCATCGTAGATTCAAAAGCGATACCAGGAGAACGATGCAGCTGGCTGACGATAACACGTTCCGCACCATTGATAACAAAAGTACCTTGAGGCGTCATCATTGGGATCTCACCCATGAAGACCACTTTCTCCTGGGTCACTCCATTGTTATTCAGCAGAAAAGTAACATTCAGAGGAACACCATAGGTCAACCCCTCGCGCAAAGCTTCCAGCCACGTGATTTTCGGTTCCGAAACCGTGTAACTCTTATAATTAAGAATGATCTTACCATCGTAGCTTTCTATGGGGAAAACTTCCGAAAAAGCCGCATGCAAACCGATGTCTAACCGTTTTTCTGGAGCTACATCCGCCTGAAGGAATTCCTTATAGGAATCGACCTGTAACTCTATCAACATCGGGGGCGGTATCACTTCCCGAATTTTTCCAAAATTAACTCTTTGTGGCACTTTCGATGACATTTAAGCCTCTCTGTGAAGATTTTGAAGATCAAATTTTATGACAAAACAAAACGACAACATCCCCTGACCTTCAAAAAAGGATGTTTCGCTTCTTATTTTAATATTTTTTCAGAGTATTTAAACCCCTAGGATTTAAACGCATACATAATGGAAATCCTTGATCCGAGGATTCCGAACCCGCACTATTTTGGCAATTTCAGAAGATAAAGACAAGCTTTTTTTCATAAAAATAAAAAAACACTGCCTTTACATGCAAAAAACAGGGCAGGAAACCTCAGGCATCCTGCCCCGTGTAATGGCACCCTCTAAAAATAGAGAGTACACATTCGAGTAAACTACTTGATTTCGATCTTGGCGCCAGCTTCTTCCAGCTTCTTCTTAGCGGCTTCAGCTTCTTCCTTGGTGACACCCTCGAGAATAGCTTTCGGGGCTTCTTCCACCATCTTCTTGGCATCGGCCAGACCCAGACCCGCTTTCACTTCGCGGACTGCTTTGATCACTGCGATCTTCTTGGCAGCGTCAATACCAGCGATGACAACATCAAAAGAGGTCTTCTCTTCAGCAGGAGCTGCGGCACCACCGGCAACAGCGGCTACTGCGACAGGCGCTGCGGCGGTCACGCCCCAGGCTTCTTCCAGACTCTTTACCAGCTCGGCGGCTTCGATCACCGTCAGCTTACCCAATTCTTCTACTAATGCTTTAATATCAGCCATTTTATACTTTCCGGCGTCGTCCCTGAAGCGTCAGGAAATTAGTCAGGCGCATCCCGTCCGACACCTATGTTTCTCTCTCTGTCCTTTCGGCTGGAAAGGACAGAGAAAATTGTTTTTGATTACGACTCTTTATCTACGTGAGCCTTGATGACACGGGCCAACTGCTGACCAGGAGCGGCCAGAGTACCCACCAACTTCGTCGCGGGAGCCTGGATCGTCCGCAGCAGCGTTGCGCGCAGTTCATCCAGAGGCGGCAGATCGGCCAGAATATTCAATGTAGCCACATCTGTGCGGGCTCCATCGATATAACCGAAAAGCAGAACACCCTTCTGAGTATCCTTATTGAAAGTCTTCACAGCCTTGGCCGCGGAAGCGACATCCTTTTGTCCTGTCACTACTGCAACCTGACCGAACAGACCTTCACCCACGTTCTCTAAACCGGCAGAGGTAGCGACCGTGCGGAACACCGTGCTTTTCACCACATGGGCTTCGGCACCGGCATCTCTCAGCCGTCTGCGCAGATCCGTAAACTGGCCAACGCTCATTCCCTTGTAGTCCACTACCAGGAAAAACGGAGAATCACTCAAACGAAGAGCATACTCCTGCCCCATTGCCACCTTAATCTTATTCAGCTTATTCGCACCTTTCTTCATTGTAAATATCTCCTATATTTATTCAAGTACTGCCGTTCCACCCTTCAGCGCGATACGCACGGAAGGACTCATCGTAGTCGAAAGAGTGATACTCTGAATATATGTACCTCTTACCGCAGAAGGACGAGCTTTCTCGATTGCCGAAATAGCTGTCGTCACGTTCTCAAAAATCTGTGTCTCATTAAAAGAGATCTTGCCAACAGGCATATTGATGTTGGCTGTCTTGTCCACCTTATATTCCACACGGCCGGCCTTGAACTCTTTCACAGCCTTGCCGGTGTCATCGGTCACGGTACCCGTCTTGGGATTCGGCATCAAACCACGAGGACCTAACACCTTACCCAGCTTGCGCACTTCAACCATGGCTTCAGGCGTTGCGATGGCCACATCAAAATCCACCCAGCCGCCTTTGCATTTTTCGATCAGATCCTCAAAACCGACATTCTCGGCACCCGCCGCGACAGCGGCATCAAAAGAAGGACCAGCCTTGGTGAAAACTGCCACGCGGATCACGCGGCCACTGCCGTGCGGCAGCGGTACTGTACCGCGAACCAACTGATCTGACTGCTTGGGATCCACTCCCAAGTGAAATGACAGATCGATCGTCTCATTGAACTTGGCGCGCGGGAACTTCGTGAGGATCTCCACGGCCTTTTTCAACGGATAACGCTCCTCAAGGTTTGCTACCTTGAGACCATTTTTATAACGTTTACTTTCTTTTCTTTGCATCTCTATATGCGGTTTTCGGGTCTGTTAGACCCTCCCGCTTTTCTATTTTGCAGGATATATACGTTAGAAATTAACCAACGACTTCAATACCCATGCTGCGAGCCGTACCCGAAATCACACGGATGGCGGCTTCTTCACTATTTACATTCAGATCTTTGCCTTTCAGCTTGATGATATCCAGCACCTGCTTGCGTGTTACCTTGCCCACCTTGTTCGTATTCGGTGTACCGGAACCACTGGCGATGCCCGCGGCCTTCTTCAGGAGCGCCGCAGCCGGAGGAGACTTCAGGATGAACTTAAAGGACTTATCCTGAAACACCGTGATGATCACAGGAATGATCATACCGGGCTGATCCTTTGTAGCCGCGTTGAACTCTTTGCAGAATCCCATGATATTCACACCATGCTGACCCAGCGCAGGGCCGACCGGAGGTGCAGGATTGGCCTGTCCACCGGGGATTTGTAACTTGATCTGACCGACAACCTTCTTTGCCATAATCTTGTAAAAAAATTGAAAATTGAACTACACTACTTTCTCCACCTGCCAGTATTCCAATTCAACAGGTGTATTGCGGCCGAAAATGCTGACCATGACTTTCAACTTGCCTCTCTCCGGCTCGATCTCCTCGATCACGCCACTGAAATTCAAGAAAGGACCATCGTTGATTTTTACAGTTTCGCCCACCACAAAATTGACTCTCGGCTTCTCCGTATCTTCGGACTCTGTGATCCGAACCTTGATCTCTTCTACTTCTTCATCCGGAGTTGCCATCGGGTGTTCACCACCCACAAAACCGATCGCTCCCTGTATCGCTTGAATAAAATACCAGGGAACATCATTGATCTTTTTACCTTCGCCGTACAGAGCTACATTAATGAACACATAACCCGGAAACAACTTCCGGTTTGTCACGCTCTTCTTGCCGTTCCGAACTTCAACAACTTTTTCGACGGGCACCATCACTTCGCGGATGTAGTCTTTTGCCTCTTCCTGAATGGCCAGTCTGCGTTCAATACCTTCCTTCACTTTCATTTCTTGTCCTGAAAGCGTGTGTATCACAAACCATTGGAATTTCTTCATATATTAGCCCGCTATCTTTTTCAGTTGCTCTAAATTTTCATGACAAACTGGCTGATGACCAGTGTAATGATGAAATCAGCCGCAACGGTCATAAGCCCTAAAATCAGAGACGCTATAATAATGACGACCGTTGAGCCTTTCAGCTCGGCCCAGCTCGGCCAAGTACACTTGCGGAGTTCTTCACGCGTTTCGGCGGTATAGATCGCGATCTTCTTGATCCAGCCTTTCCACCACGCAAACGCAAAAAGACCACCAATGACGACCGTCCAGATCGCCAAACTGATTAATTCTTTGTTACCTTCCACGATAATTACCTCAGAAATCTTGGCGGAGGGGGAGGGATTCGAACCCCCGAAGGATTTTACCCTTAACGGTTTTCAAGACCGCCGCGTTCGACCACTCTGCCACCCCTCCATCTGACTTTGGCAGGGCAGGAGGGACTCGAACCCCCAACCCACGGTTTTGGAGACCGGTACTCTACCAATTGAGCTACTGCCCTACCCAGCCAATGACCTTGCGGTCACGGCAGAAAAAAATTTGAGCAGAGCGGGTCGCAAAACCCGCCCTACTTGTAAAAATCAGATGTTATTCTTCAACATCGCTGATACGACCTGCACCGACTGTTCTGCCGCCTTCACGGATAGCAAAACGCTGGCCTTTTTCCATAGCCACCGGAGCGATCAATTCAACGCTCATTGAAATATTGTCACCGGGCATGACCATTTCCACGCCTTCAGGCAGATGGATGGAACCCGTTACGTCAGTTGTACGGAAGTAGAACTGAGGACGATAGTTGTTCACGAACGGAGTGTGACGGCCACCCTCTTCTTTGGAGAGGACGTACACTTCAGCTTTGAACTTCGTATGAGGAGTGATGGAACCGGGTTTGGCAAGAACCATACCGCGTTCGACTTCATCCTTCTTCACACCACGCAGCAGAACACCCACATTGTCACCAGCGCGGGCTTCATCCAGCAGCTTGCGGAACATTTCGATATCCGTAGCAACTGTCTTGCGGGTTTCTCTCAGACCTACCAGTTCGACATCGGTCATGCGTTTGAGCACACCACGTTCCACACGGCCGGTCACCACTGTGCCACGACCTTCAATGTTGAACACGTCTTCCAGTGACATCAAGAAAGGCTTGTCGACTTCGCGCATCGGCTCGGGGATATAAGTATCCAGAGCATTCAGCAGGTCATCGATAGCTTTCACACCCTCCGGAGTACCGGCCTGCGCTGCGGCAGAGGAACCACGGATAACGGGGATTTCATCACCAGGGAAACCATACTTGGTGAGGAGATCGCGAATTTCCATCTCGACCAGGTCGAGCAATTCAGGATCATCCACTAAATCTACTTTGTTCAGGAACACCACGATTGCCGGCACACCGACCTGGCGAGCCAACAAAATGTGCTCACGGGTCTGAGGCATAGGACCGTCCGCTGCGCTCACAACCAAAATAGCACCGTCCATCTGGGCGGCACCCGTGATCATGTTCTTGATATAGTCAGCGTGACCCGGACAGTCAACGTGCGCATAGTGGCGCTTTTCTGACTCATATTCTACGTGAGAGATGGCGATCGTGACGGTCTTTGTTTCATCACGGACCGTGCCACCCTTTGTAATTTCCGCATAGCTGACCTCTTTGGCCAGACCTTTGCGAGCCTGCTCCATGACGATGGCTGCCGTCAAGGTTGACTTGCCATGATCCACATGGCCGATGGTACCCACATTCACGTGGGGTTTAGTACGTTGAAACGACTCTTTTCCCATTGCAATTCCTGTATCTTGCTATTTTTAATTAAAACTTAACGCTCCGTTGCCCCCTCTGAATCCTTGTCTTGATGAATGGAGCCCACAACCAGGCTTGAACTGGTGACCTCATCCTTACCAAGGATGTGCTCTACCGACTGAGCTATGTGGGCTCGATCAAAAGACAACAGATAGACTCAGAGAACCAAGGACAACGACAGAAGCAACATTCTCAACCGAATAGTAGTAACACCGGATGTTCTTGTCACAAGCTCCATCAGCGTGTTCTGAGCGAAAAAATACAGTGTCGAGAACCACCTCGGCACTATCCTCTCTCGCTATGTCCCTGAGCACACTCGCGTGTCAGTCCCCGCAGAATAAACCAGCAGACGTTTCGAGTCAATGTTATTCTTAATTTTTTTTTAATTTTCTGAGTTTTTCTCTCATTTGTCCCCTTTTTCCAAACCTCAGTCAGAATTTTTTTCTCTTTTTTTACAAAACATTGCATATTTAGGTTGCTTTTATTTGGCTGAAATCGTACTATTTCCTCTGTCATTATGAGACGTATTTTTAATAACTGGGGAATTTCGGTGGCGGTCGTCGCTGCCGCAGTGGCTATTCCCGCTCTGTTCTGCTACACCACCAATACGCAGGCTGACGGCGAAAAAGCTGCCAAACACGAATTGATCTATCCCTCTGTAAGGGATGGCAATATTAAGGATCAACCCCTCGTTATCGTTGGGGTGATTGATAGAAAAGCTCCGGCACCAGCCATCACTCTGGACGGTAAGGAAGTCAAAAATTTGACTGTGGATATCGCTCAGTTTGATGACAGCTGGAAGGATTATGAAACCCATTTTTATGGTTTCAAAGAAGGTAAATCCATCAAAGATCTTCAGGATAAAAATGTTTTTATCGCGAAGATCCCGATGCTTCCTGCCGGTGACAGAGTCTTGACCATTGACGGAGTGGACTATAAGTTCAAGAAAGTCTCCTCCAAGGACAAGACAGTGACCGAAGCCTACAGCCACCACAGCCCCTTCAAAGCCAAGGGCACCACTCTTCAATTCAAATGCGAAGAATGCCACAAGGTGACTGAACAGGACGGCAAGAAGATCTTTGGCTTTGCCGGCACGGAAAACTGCAAGCACTGCCACAAAGATCTCTCTAATCACAAGCATGATATGGAAGCTCTCAAAGAGTGCAACAAATGCCATGATCCTCATGCTTCCGTGATCAGCAAGCGTCTGCTTGATACAAAAGAAAAACTCTGCGTCCAGTGCCATGAGGCCCGCGAACCCAAAGCAGAGTAACTTCTAGCGGTTTCAATTTTTCGATAAATCCCGGAGAGGTTCCTCACCGGGATTTATTTTTCTCCATCACCCAAATGAGACGCAAACACCGCAAAAACCTCACACAAAAACAGAAGCTGCTTTATTTCATCGGATTGCTTCTGGTCATCGATCTCATCATCGGCATCATTTTGTGGAACCGGGGAACAGAATCCCGCTTCGATCCCCAGATCCTCAACGCCGCCCGTCAATATGACATAGACCCAGCCCTGGTCAAAGCCGTCATCTGGCAGGAAAGCCGTTTCAAACCGGACGCTGTCGGCACCGTAGGCGAGATCGGGCTGATGCAGATACGCCCCCTTACCGCGCAGGAATGGCGCACTGACAACAAGATCGCGTCCTTCCCGGACAACCACTTATTCGATCCTCAAACCAATATCTTTATCGGTGCCTGGTATCTGAAAAAAATGCTGAAACGCTACTCCAATACCGATGATCCCCTGCCCTACGCTTTGTGCGATTACAATGCCGGCCGCCGCAAAGTTCTGGAATGGTGCATTGGTTCCGCTTCCACCAACAGCACCAAATTCATGGAACAGATCACATATCCTACCACCAAAAAATATGTGCAAAACGTCAGAGAGAAGACAAAATACTACTCCCGCAAAAGCTGGAAACGCTCTTCTCTGCCAGGCGGCTCCGTTTTCTAAAAAAATTCTTCATTATTTTTTATAAATATAACTTATTCCTTTCAAATAAGTTATTCCATCTTTCCATTCCGGGATAAAACAAAAAAATTTTTTTTATTAGGTTTTACCCCAAAAAATTCGCTATACTAAAGGACGGTAAGGCATTTTTTAATGCCGTTGTTGAAAGTGAAACGCAGTAGAATCAATAATCGCAGCACGACCGGAAAACCCGGTAAAACAAAGTACGATGCGGATCATCAGGCCTTCAGTCAAACCTATGGAGCTATGGCAGATATCCGCCGTGTGATCGCAGACTCCAAAGAAGACATCGAACGCCGCGCAGCCCTGCTCGACATGATCGCCCTCAGTGATCATGCACAGAAAACATGGCTCTATCTGGATGACTATTTCAAACAGATCAATCTGACCCTCAAAGAATTTTCCAATGATGAGTGGTGGATGAAAATCCAGTCAACTATCGGCAATGAACGGCTCCAGGAATTGGCGCTCCAATTCCTCCGCAGCGGCCGTCCCCTTCCCCCGGAACTAGAACAATACGCTGATTACGAACGCCTTGCCGCACTGGTAAAAGAAGAAAACGAAACCATGCTGGCAAGGGACGTCGAGGAATGGATGTTCACTCCGGAACGACCTCATCTGGATGCCCCTACGTCTAGTTTCTACCTCCTTTTCGACCCTGTCTGCAATGATGAGGAACTGAATGAATACACAATGAACGTCCGCTTTCAGGTCACCCGTCCCCGACTGGGCACCCGCTGCCGCAGCCTCGACAGATTAAGGGATACGCTCAGCCGCGCCGCTCATGAACGGGAACTTTTCCCCGTGAATAACTGGCTGCTGCTGGAGTGGGTACTGAACGAACTGCAGGATGAGAAAGACTCCGTATCCCAGATCACACTCAATGCCCGTGATCTCCACTACTGGCTCATCGAATGGGGCGCGAGCGGCCTCCTCAAATCCGCTTCCACTGGGAATCCCCTTTATTTTCACAACAAGGTGGTCACTCTGGAAGCCTGTGTGAAAAAGGAGAAAAACACCCTGAAACTCTATCGCTATCTTTTACTTCCGGATGGCACCACCGCGGAGCTGAAAAACGTCAAACTTTTTATGGGTGCTCCGCGTTTTGTGCTGATAAACAATGAATTCTATCTGCTTGCCTGCTCCTCCCAATCCCAATCTCTCGGCCGTCATTTTCTGACTCCTACTCTTCCTTTAAAATGTTTTTCCTCTCAATTCATCCAAAATCTGTGCAAGAAGCACTATAAAAGTGAAATACCCTGGGAGGACATCTGCATGGTCCATCATGCGAAACCCCGTTTCATCATGGAACTGCACGACAACACCATCCAGGTGCGTCTTCGGGCAACCAGCGAAAACAACGGCAGCATCTGGATCTGGAACGGCACGGACTGGAGTCCCGATCCCAAACTTAAGGGCAAACAGCCCGCTAATAAAAACTCGCGGCTGGAGTACCTGGATGATCCCCGGCTGGAAAAGGCCGTCAATTGGCTCAGAAAATTTGACTGGTTCACACCGGAACATGGTCTGTGGATCAGCGATGCTACAGAAGAATTTTTCAACAACCTGTCCCGGCACTGGAATGAACGCCCGGAGGAAGCCGAATACCTGGGTAATTCCGGATTCCAGAATTTATTCCTGAATCCTAAACGCTTGCGTCCCACTCTGGTCGTCAGCGGCAGCGGCATTGACTGGCTGTCCGTTTCCACTGAATGGGAAATCGAAGGCATGAAGCTGACCAAAGCCGACCTTCAGCAGCTGGCCACAGCCAGCAACCGCTTTGTCAAGCTCCCCGACTCCGGCTGGGTCGAACTGGATATGGATTCCGTTCACCGCGCTCAGGAAACGATGTCCACTCTGGGCATTGATGAACTGACACCCATCGCGCAAAAGGTGGACATGATGAACGCCGTACACCTCAATGAGGAAACGCTTTCCACTCTTTCCGGCGAAGGTGTCGCCAAACTGCGTGAGCGTGTCGCCGCCTTTGACGGCATTCCCAAACAAGCTCTGCCCGATAATATCCACGCGCAGCTGCGTTCCTACCAGTATGACGGTTTCAATTTCCTTTGTTTTCTGGCGGAAATGGGTATCGGCGGCATCCTGGCTGATGATATGGGACTGGGCAAAACGCTCCAGACTCTGACTTGGATCCTCTGGCTGAAGAATACACATCCCGGATCCAAAAAGGCTCATACTCCTTCGCTGGTCGTCTGTCCGGCTTCAGTCCTGCACAACTGGGAGCGTGAAGCCATTCGTTTCACGCCGGATCTGTCCGTTCTGGTCGTGGAAAGCTGCGGCGAAGCCCGGCATCATTTGAAAAAAGAGATCCCTCACTACGACTTGGTCATCATCAACTACAGTCTGCTGCGCAGGGAGTTGGAAAATCTTCTTTCTTTTAAGTTCAATGCCATCGTCCTGGATGAGGCTCAATACATCAAGAACCCTACGGCTCAGGTCACCCAGGCGGTCAAAAAACTCCATTCCAGCTATCGTATCGCCCTCACAGGCACACCCTTGGAAAACCGTCTGCTCGATCTCTGGTCCATTACTGATTTTGTGCAGCCCGGCTATCTGGGCAATCAGCACCACTTTTCCGAAACTTACACTCCGCGTGATGACTCACCGGAAGTGCAATCTTTTGCACGCAAAAAGCTTTCCGCGCGTCTGCGTCCCATCCTGCTGCGCCGACTGAAAACCGAGGTCGCCAAGGATCTGCCTGAACGTATTGACGAACGCCGCGACTGCGAGCTGACCGATGAACAGCGCAAGCTCTATCTGGCGGAACTGCGCCGCTCCCGCGATATCATCATGAAGACCGTACAGGAGAAAGGATTGGCCAAATCCAAGATACACGTTCTGGCCGCGCTCACGCGTCTGCGCCAGATCTGCTGTCATCCTTCCCTGGTCGGCAACAACTCCATTTCGGGCAAGACAGAAACTCTTTTCGATATTCTGGAATCTCTCCAGGCAGAAGGTCAGAAAGTACTGGTTTTCAGTCAGTTTGTGGAAATGCTCAAGATTCTGCAGCGCGAATGCGCCCAGCGCGGCATCAAAACCCACATGCTCACCGGCGCCACCAAGAACCGTCAGGAGGTCGTCCGCGAATTTCAGGAAGATCCCGAGCCGTGCGTGTTCCTGCTCAGTCTGAGAGCCGCCGGCACCGGTCTGAACCTCACAGCCGCCTCTTACGTCGTGCTTTACGATCCGTGGTGGAACCCTGCCGTGGAAGCTCAGGCCATTGACCGCACTCACCGTATCGGTCAGACCTGCACCGTCAACGCATACCGTCTGATCTCGCCGGGCACTGTGGAGGAAAAGATTTGGGAACTCCAGCAGAAGAAATCCAAGACTATTTCTGATGTCTTAGGTGAACAAGGATTTACAAAGAATCTCACGGGAGCCGATCTGGAATATCTTTTCTCGGAATAACAAACTTTATTTTGTACATGATAATTGTTTTGACGGATGGCCGCGGAATTTCCAAAATAGCACCCGGTTCGTCGAAAGACTGAAATTTTATGGCAGCAAGAGCAGAAAAAAACAACGATTCTAAAAACGAAATGGCCGCCCTCCAGGCCTCCCGCAAAAAGGAACTGGAAGCTGCTATTTCCTCTATCAAAAAACATTACGGCGAAGGCAGCATCATGCGTCTGGGTGATAAATCCGCCGCGCAAAAGCTGGAAGTCATCCCCACCGGAGCCCTTACACTGGATCTGGCTCTGGGCGTAGGCGGTCTTCCCCGCGGCCGTGTCGTCGAGATCTATGGCCCGGAATCTTCCGGCAAGACCACGCTCATGCTCCATATCATCGCCAATGCACAGAAAATGGGCGGTACGGCCGCTTTCATTGACGCGGAGCACGCGCTGGATCCCAACTATGCCCGCAAACTGGGGGTCAATCTGGATGAACTGCTGGTCTCCCAGCCCGACAGCGGTGAAGAAGCCCTGACCATCTGCGAAACCCTGGTCCGCTCCAATGCCCTGGACGTGGTGGTGATCGACTCAGTGGCCGCGCTGGTGCCCCGCAGTGAACTGGAAGGCGAAATGGGAATGGCCACCATGGGTATGCAGGCGCGCCTGATGAGTCAGGCTCTGCGCAAACTCACCGCCATCCTGAACAAAGCCAAGACACTGTGTCTCTTTACCAACCAGATCCGCGAGAAAGTCGGGATCATGTTCGGCAGCCCTGAGACCACTCCCGGCGGCAAAGCCCTGAAATTCTACGCCAGCATCCGCATGGACATCCGCCGCAAGGATGCCATCAAAGATTCCGCCGGCAATATCTTGGGCAACCATACCCGCGTCAAAGTCGTCAAGAACAAGGTCGCTCCCCCGTTCACTGAGGCGGAGTTCGACATCATCTTCAATCACGGTATCAATCAGGAAGGCAACATCCTGGATGCCGGTCTCCAGATGGGTGTCATCACCAAACGCGGCGCGTGGCTGCAGTTCAATGGCGAGCTGATCGGTCAGGGACGCGATGCCGCTATCAAAGAAGTTACTGAAAAAGAAGATCTTCGCAAACGCATCCTGGATGCCGTCATGGCCAAACAGGCCGAAAAGAACGGCGAAACAGCTGATACCGAAAAGAAAGACACCACCCTGGATTAAACAGGATAAGGTCATCGTAAAGTAAAAAGACGAGGCGTTAAACCTCGTCTTTTTGTTTTTATTAACTGCTCGTATTATTACAGATAGTTTATTCTGCCTAAATCATCAATTCTATTCATCCATGGTAATAAAACCAAGGACACATATCAGCAATAATATTAATGGAATAAGAAAATATACCCCTGGTAACGGGAATTTGAATTTCTTTGTGATCTTAGCTATAGGATACAGTAGAATCAATAGAGCATGAGCAAAATATGCCATTATTACAAATAATTTCCCAAGCTGTTCAAAACAAAAAGCAAATACTTTGTCACCATGTGGTCCCTCGTAGGAGAGCCATTCAAAATAACTCACCATGCTTATTATGTAACCCAAAACCATTGTCCAAAACAGCCATTTGATATAATTTCTTTCCTTTATTTTATGGATCATTTCTGAAAATTTGGAATTCATAGTGATTTCTTGTGTTTCTGTGTTATTTCAAATCGTTAGAATATGTTTTCATGATATTATCTGGATCAGGTAATCAAATGAATGATTCAAATATTTCAAACGATCAAATAAAAAAAAGCTCCCTACCGCAATAAAACAGGGATTCAATAATGCCGTGAAATAAAGGGAAAACCGAATTTTCCTGGGAATGTATGTGCAGAACTTCCTACTTTTCAGAAGTCGGATCCACACCCAATAGATGAGCATAAATAATGGATAAATGATGAGTATTTGCAAAAATGAACTGATCGTCCATAGAGTGAACCAGTCCGCATCCCCTGTCCATGTAATGGTGCACAGGAAAGATACCGGAAACATATACATGAGCATTATCGAAGTCGAACAGGCTATTGTCACGGCAATGCCCTCCGCGATCAGAAAAAGATTGAATATTCCCAGAGACTCAAGAAAATTAAGACATAACTGATTGCTGAAAATCAAGATATACATGGGCAGCAGCGGCAGAATGAATGCGATCACTATGTACATCATGGATATCCCGTTACCTGAGATCTCCATCACCTCCACACCATTCCAATAGTCGCAAAGAAAATTTTGATCTAAAAGAAACCATGCCAGCATCCCCAGGAAGATAACGACTGACCATCCCAGCAGGATGTAAAGCAGCTTCAACACTGTGCGCTTTGCGCCAGAATGTTTTAGATTCCACGCTGATCTGAGCGGGTTCATTGTTATTTGTTCTTTCATAGTTTTTGTTTTAGTTTTTTCGGGTTATCCCTACTGACAAAACTACTTAACTACCCAAGCATTCTCTTGTCAAATGATTTTTGAAAATATTTCCAACTTTTCCATGTTGTGTCTTACCATCATGGCCGGATCCTTCTCCTGTGACCCGGCCGGGTTTGAAAATTCTTCCTCTTTTCTTACACAAAAAATGTGTCGGGTGGTTCTGTAAAATGTGAACGACTCCATCGTTCCGCAAATCAAAATCAAAGATAGACTTTTGCCCGTTAATCTGACATATTGGGCAAGGGAGAAAATATCCTATGGATGAACCGAATCTGAACAAAGAAAATACAAAATCAACCAGTAAGCCCTTTCTGGCCGGGGTCATCATCATGATGGCCGTGCTCTGCGCCGCCGGGATGTGGGTGAAACAGACCCAGAAACAGGCTCAGGCCGCCCGCGATCAGCAGGAACAACAGTTCCAGGAAGAATCCGCGCAGATGATCGGGCAGATACAAGAGGCCAACTCCCAATACCTGGCCGAGGCGAACCGTATCAACGCCGAACAGCATGATCCGCTGGATCCCGAAACCCTGATACAGCAGCTGTACAAACTGAAAGACCTGCCGGACAGAAAAGAACGCAGTCCCCGCGCATTCTACTGTCTGCAAGGGCTTTTGCTAAACGGAACCAACGCCCTGCCGGCTCTGAAAAACCTGCTCATTGACGGCTACGATTTCGATCTGGACGTGCGCCCTCTCTACACTTCGCGCACACTGAGACAGGAGATCGCCTCGCTGCTGGTCTCCATGGGAAACCGTCCGGCGGCCGACCTGCTGAGCCAGCTGCTGCCCGCGACCCAGACCGTGGATGAGCTGGCCAACCTCTGCAAGGCGCTCATGAGCGTCTCCGACGGATACCGTCCCTACTGCATCACCGCGGCACGGGATAAGTACGACCAATTGATCGAGAAACAAAAAGAACTCACTCCTCCCAAAACAGGTCTGCTGGAAAAAGCCGTCTCTTTCCTGAAACCGAATAACTCCGGCAACTCAGAAAAATTCAGTGCCAACCGTCTGGAAATCAATAAAATATACTATCTGCTCTTTACCGTTCTGCGGGATGAGGAATTTGCCATTGAACTTCTGGAAAAACGCGAGTGGCTCCAGGAAAACGGCAGGATAGATTCCTACCTGTTCAGCGAAGCCACGTCCATCCTGCCGCCCGAAACCGTCATGGACTACTGCTATGAGGGCTATCTGCATCAGAAGGAAAATCATAAAAAGATTGACCTCTTCCTGATAACCACAGCTACAGAAAACATAGCCAATCCCAAAGCCACAGAAATACTTCTGGCCGCGATGGAAGACGCTTCCCCCCTTGAACGCTATACCGGTATCATGGGACTCTCACTGGATCCCGGTTTCGGAGCCTCACTGCTGGTGGGAACACCTATGGGCAGAAACCGGAACCGCACGTCTTCCTTCGATGCCGAAGATCCTAACCTGATCCAAAAGGCCAACGACCGCCTGCTCTTCCTGGACGCGGTGGAAGCCCAATTCTCCGATGACGAAAAAATGACCCGCATCGTTGGGCTGGTCCGCTCCAATCTTCAGCACACCGCCAGCACCGATCCCGACAAAGGAACATGGGTCGCGGACGAAGAATCCAAAAACTTCTTCCAGAATCTGGCCAGCGAAGCTATTGATAAAGCCATCAACGACTTGACTGAAAGTGCCGTTAAAGAGATTGACGAAAAAGCCAATAAGCAAGAACCCCAGAAATAACCCGTACCTATGAAGAAATTTTATATCCTTATCGTCCTGAGCCTGATCATCGCGGGAGTCTCCGCGGCCGCCGTTTGGCACATCCGCGGTTCCAGCGAAAAAGCCCTCGCCCAGCGTCAAGAACAATGGAACAATGAAAAACAGGAATTCCAGGCTCAACTGGACGGCATCGCCGCCCAGATGGAAGACCTGAAGACACAAAAGACCGAACTGGATTCCCCGGAACTGGATCCCGCCGCTCTCATCGCCCGTCTGCGGGAAATGAAAGACATGGCCGATTCGGAAGAAACAGGAATAACACTGCCTGAAGGAGTCCTTGACAGTGTCCTGACCGATAATACCACACAAACGAATGAGGCCCTGCTGAAACAGGGACATGATCAGGTGCGTGAAGCCTTCTTCATCTTCAAAGGACTCCAGGATCAGGGAAACAAATCACTGGAAGCCATTGGCGAATACCTGACCAGCGGCGACAACGTGACCCTGTACAGAGATGCGAATTCCCTCCAAATCAACGGCAGAAGGATCCGTTTTCGCAGAGACCAGTCGAGCGTTATCCCAACGACCTCGCGGCTGGGACTGATCCGGACACTGGGAGAGATCAAAACCTCGGATGCACTGGAATTACTGTGCCAGACCATGCAAAACTCCTCCGATCTGCGGGAAATCTTGAGCGCGGGCAACATCCTTCTGGCCGAGAACAAAGAAGCTTACACCAAAGCTGTTCTGGCTGCCTGCATGGCCATCTTACCCAATCTCAAAAATAATGAACAAAGCGAACTGCTGGCCTTTATCAAAAACCTCAGCGAAGAGGATTACAAGACCCTGCTGGCAAGCCTCAATGTGTACGACGAGAACGGAAACCTCTCTTTCGACATCCTTCACAGAAAGATAGAAACGCTGGGTGAAGCGGCTCTGCCGGAGGCTATTGAGGCATTCAACCGCGAAGGAGCGCTCCTGACAGAAAAGTTGGTCATTCTGGAATCTATGAAAAAATTCATCGGCTCAAACGAACAGGCCACAGCTCTGTTCACCGGTTACATCAATGGACTGGAAGGTGATGACAAAGACATGATCGGCTCGGTGGCTATCATGATCGGCGCAAGCGAACTGGAAAGTGCTGAAAACAAAACTGAAAAGCAACAGCAGTATCTGAACGTACTCAGTCAACTGAACATGCCGGAGAACGATCAGTCCCTCTTTGGAGAAACACTGGGAATGGCAAATGATTTCCTTACCCAGCAGATCCAGCAGGGAGACAACTTCAAGGAAGAGGAATATATGAAGAATGTTCTCTCCTCCGGCTATATCCAGAGAATGATGAGCAGCTCTATGACATTTATACGGAACCATCCCGAAATAGCCGGAGATGGCGGCATGCGCCTTCCGTTCTGATCTGTGAACCAGCGTTCCGTAAAAAAATGAGCCCGATCATCAGACCGGGCTCATCTTGTTTTGATCTATAAAATTATTCCTGAGAGATAGCTCCCACCGGGCAGGTACTCACACAAGAACCGCAATCAATGCAGGAATCCGCATTCACCTTGGCTTTGCCGTCATCTTCCATCTTGATAGCCTCAACGGGACAGGAGTCCACACAAGAACCACAACCGGCGCAACTATCTTTATCTACTTTAGCTGGCATATACTTTATCCTCTATAACTTTTATCACTTATAACTGCTGATTCCGCGATGGAATCAAACTTAGCACGCGTATCTTAGATGTTTTTTCAACAAAGTTAAATAAAAAATCCCCGAAAAACGAAAAAACGCGAGCCGAAACCCGCGTTTTTCAAGATATATCGCGATCAAAAACTATTTACTCAACAGCTCGTTGACCTTGGCCATCACCGCAAAGGCATCGGCCACATACAAAACATCGGCTTTGCCCCGCGCCCATCCGCAGTTGGCATCCACATTCACGGCACGGCGCTCTTTGATGAACCGCCAGCCCACTACATGGGGCTCTTCACCGTGACAGCAGGTAGCCAGTCCCTTCGGATGACGAGGTGTGCTGCCGGTCTGACCAACCTGATTCAGGTGGGTCATGAAACTGAGTACCGCGTTGCCCTCGCCGGACATATCCACCAGCGACTTAGTGCTGCCCAGAGATGCCTGGGTCTTATCCAGAAATTGCAGGATGATAGATTCCGCGTCAGCCGCGTGGGATTGTCCATCGGCCTGTTTCTTGGTCCAGCCCGCGCCGGCCACAAAAAGCAGCTTGGCATCAGGACGGATCGTCTGAGCAGTACCGGCAGGAGTCTTCATGCCCAGTACTTTTGTTCTCTTAGCATTCTCAGGCAGTTCCACGGTGATCTTTTCCACCGCGGCAGTCCCGGCACTGGGAGCCGCCGGAGCAATGCTGCCCGGTTCCAAAGCCAGTATCCAGGGACGCTGAGGACGAGTGAAAGCGCCTTCCATACGCTGGCGGTAGTACCAGCGGCTGACGGTGATCTTTCCGTCCCGGACCGTGATGCCGGTCAAATGCGTATCCGCGCGACCGTTCAGACGTGCTGACAGAGCTGAAACTACACGATTTGCGCGAGAGGTGCCGGGTACGATCACCAAAGTCGCCTCGCTTTTCTTAACAAGCGCTTCGACTGCCAGAAGATCGCTGGCATAACGGGCAGACTCGAAATCATCCCCTTCCACTCCAAAGAAATGAGCCGCGCCGCTGCCGGCCAATGAATTGGCCGCGGTCTGGATCTCTTTTCCTGCCAGAGCGATATCCCATGTCGTGTTCAGATCGGAAGCCAGTTTGGATGCCGCGGCTGCCGCTTCCAGCAGCTGTTTATCTGCGGTCTGACCCGCTTCCGCAAAACCGAGTAATAAAATCTTTTCCATTATCGTGTTCCTTCCCTGTTATTGTTTGATCCAATCCACGATCTCCTGAGCGATCTGCTCCACGGAGAGATCCTTGACGATGCGTGTATCACGCTGCTGTTTGGGCAGTTCCACCGAAGCATATTCGACCCCGTCCAAAGCGACATTGGCCTTGGGCGCTCTTTGCAGAGCGGGCATGATAGAACGCATATTCATCATGCCGACCTGGGGATTGTTCATCGGCTCCGGCAGATTACCGGTAGCCCATCCCAGCACCGCCGGGGCTCCCTGACACAAACTCTCCTGATGGCGAGCGCCTTCCACACGCTCCAGCACCGTAAAGGAACCATCCGCCTGAGGCTTGATCTCATCCACGCCCATAAACTGATCCATGATGCCCAGGCTCTCACCTATCAGCTGCAAGGTCGAACCGGCTCCGCGGGAAGCAGATTCCCAGCCGCCGAACAGCAGCAGACGGGTCATATCCAGCCCGGCGATCCCTTTGATGGCGGCAGTCAGCGCGGCTGCGCAGTCATAAGCACTCATGAATCCGCCGGCATTCCCTTCCACGGGAACAAACTCAAAGGCAGCCTTTTGAGCCACGCTCATCATCAGCTGCTGCAGTTTCGGCTTCGCGCCCAAACTGACCAGCCACACCTTGGAACCGGGGATCTGTTTGGCTAAGTGAGCCGCTTCATAAAGCGCGTGCCCGGCCCAGGGATCCAAAGCCACAGGTAACATCATCTCATTCTTCAATGCGGGACCATTCGGTGACGCGACCGGCTCCAACGTCTGGAGAGGATCCGGCACCAGTCCGCCGCATACGACAATCTGATAACCATTTGTCATAAAATATCTTTTAAAATTATAGAGTTATTTACTCAACAAAAAATGAATGGAGCTTCTGCCGCTCAAAGTTTCGCAGAAGCGATCCACATATTACCGCCAAACCGCTCTCTCAGCAGATCCGGCAGCCGCTTTGCTTGGGCAGGATCGGATATCAAAGCGAAGGTCGTGGATCCGCTGCCCGACATAAGAGTAACATCCGCGCCATTCTCCCTCAAGAACTTCTGATATTCAGCCAGGATCGGATACTCCGCTAACACCGGCGCTTCCAGAGAATTATAAAAAAGCGGCGCGGCCTCTTTCAGAGTGAAAGAACTCAAGGCTTCCACAAATTCCTCCACGCGTCCGGGGCGTCCTTTTTGATGCACGGGATAATTGGCCAGCGCCTTATAAGCCCAGCCCGTTGAGACACCAAAGTCAGGCTTCATCAGAAGGATCCACACATTTTCCAACATCTTGAAACGAGGAAGTTCTATCAGCTTTTCCCCTCTGCCGCGGCCGATCGCCGGCGCGTCCAGCAGGAAAAACGGAACATCAGAGCCCAGCGGAGT
>JAEEGG010010497.1_pt1 | contig 20443 bp, 19 predicted proteins | sample 9134161 | NCBI WGS metagenome assembly JAEEGG01 (sample SAMN16246543, study PRJNA631951) | gut metagenome | biome: gut microbiome; feature: rumen; material: CR-attached | host: Bos | place: Iran: Karaj | collected 2018-10 | reverse complement strand
CGCGCCCTCCAGTATGAGCGGACTATGATATTCTTTTGAGAAACCGGCGCTATAAACACGTGGTGGCGCCATTCACGCTTGACAACTTTTCCATCCCGCACCAACTCAAAGTTAAAGACCTCTCCGTTGTGGATGTCCCGACCGTTTAGCATGATCTGCCAAAAGCCGCCCAGGGTGGGCTCCATGGGTATGCGTCGCTTACCCAGACGGAGATGGATGGTCTCCCCCAGGGATACGCGATAATGTATTTGAATATTTACGGTCATATTGTGTTTTTTCTGTGGTTATACCTCACCTTTGGCGAGGCTTAACAAATTTAAGTATTTTTTTGTAATTTTGCTATATGAAAAAGTTATTGCTATCGTTATTCCTCCTGACCGCCTGCCTGATGGCCCAGAGCCAGGATGTGGTTTATGTAGACGCATCGGCCTTCCCGGTGTATGGTAAAGCATTTTCACAGGCCGATGGCCCCCGCTACCGCCGCCTTCCCGAATCCCTGCACGGGGTATCCCGCGAGGCCGTCTGGAACCTGGGCACCAACTCTTCGGGCCTGTACATCCGGTTCCGCACCGATGCCCCGGAGATCCACGCCAAGTGGACCAACACGGGCAACAATATGCCGCATATGACAGACTGCGGCACGGGCGGCCTGGACCTCTACGCCTATCTGGACGGAGAGTGGAAGACGGTAGGTTCCGGTTTCCAGTGGGGCAAGGCCGGCAAGACCGAGCGGGAACGCAAACTGGTAGCCAATATGGAGCCCGAGGAACGCGAGTATATGCTCTACCTGGCCCTATACGACGAAATCAAGACCCTGGAACTGGGCGTTCCGGAAGGCTACACCATTGAGCAGCCCATCCTGGACAGCCCCCACTCCGACAGTCCCATCGTTATGTACGGCACCAGCATCCTGCAGGGTGGCTGCGCCTCCCGTCCGGGCATGGCCCACACCAATATCCTGGCCCGCCGCTTTGACCGCACCGTCATCAATCTGGGCTTCAGCGGCAACGCCTTCCTGGATTTGGAGATTGCAGAACTTATGGCCGGCGTCCAGAACCCCGCCGTATTTGTGCTGGATTACGTTCCCAACGCTATGCCTGACAAGATTGAGGCCCGCGGAGAAAAGTTCTACCGCATTCTGCGTAACAAGCACCCCAACGTGCCCATCCTCTTTGTGGAAGACCCTTATTTCCCGCACAGTGTTGTGGACAAGGCCATCGCAGAAGAAATCAGAAAGAAGAACGCCGCCCAGAAGGCCCTCTTTGAGCAGCTGGTGGCCGCCGGTGAAAAGAACATCTACTACGTCCCCTCCGGGGGTATGACCCAGGCCGAAGACTTCGTGGACTGCATCCACCTCACCGATATGGGTATGGTCCACTACGCCGACCTCCTCTCCACCTACCTGCAAAAGGTTCTGTAGGGTTTCTGTAGAGGTTGGACTCTATTAATGAGACACATTGGAATAACCATACTGCTGGTGCTGGCAGCCTGCGCCAGCCCACAGGACGTAAAGACCACCTTCCAGTCCAGCCAGCCCTGGAGGCCCACCATAGATGTAAGGGCCGATGCCGTGATGGTCTACGGCGTCAACGAGACGCTGGAGTCCCGCCTGGCCTCCTGGCAGGAGCGGGGCTACGACACCCACTTTATGACCGGCATAGCCTGGGGCGGCTACCAGGACTATTTTACGGGCCGATGGGATGGGCTGATGCATCTGGACGAAGGCCAGGTGAACGCCAAGGGAGATACCCTGTGGCACGGAAAGATGGTTCCCTACATTGTGCCCACGGAAAACTATCTGAAGTATTTCAAGGAGCAGATTGTCAAAAGGGTGATAGATGCCGGCGTGGACCACATCTTCCTGGAAGAGCCGGAGTTCTGGAAGGCGGCCGGTTATTCGGAAGCCTTCAAACGGGAGTGGGAAGCCTATTACGGTACTCCCTGGCGCCCCCAACACGAGTCTCCCGAAGCCACCTACCTCACCTCCAAACTCAAATACCACCTGTATTACCGGGCCCTGGACGAGGCCTTCACCTATGCCAAGGAATATGGGAAGAGCCTGGGGCGGGATATCAAATGTTACGTCCCCACCCACTCGCTCATCAACTACACCCAGTGGCAGATTGTGAGTCCGGAGGCCTCCCTGGCTTCTATGGAAAGTATGGACGGCTACATAGCCCAGGTGTGGACCGGAACCTCCCGCGTACTCAATTTCTACAACGGAGTCCGCAAGGAACGCGTATTTGAAACCGCCTTCCTGGAGTACGGCTGTATGGTCTCTATGACGGCCCCCACCGGACGGAGCCTGTGGCTCCTTACCGACCCCATTGAAGACGGTGTCCGCGACTGGGAGGACTACAAGAAAAACTACCAGGCCACTTTCACGGCCCAACTGCTGTACCCCCAGGTAGCCAATTACGAAATTATGCCCTGGCCGGCCCGCATCTACGAGCGGCTGTATCGGGTAAGCCCCGGTTCCACCGAGATGTCCAGGATTCCGGCGCCCTATGCTTCTATGATGCAGGTGATGACCAACGCCCTGCAACAGATGCCCCAGGCTTCAGAAAGAAAGGCCGATATCTCCGTCCTGATGGCCAACTCCCTGATGTTCCAGCGGGATTCTACGCTGTCTGATTTCTTCGGCCTGGCTATGCCTCTTCTCAAAAGCGGAAGCCCGGTGGGAATCACACATATTGAGAACCTGGGCTATCCCAAGGCACTGGACGGCACCCGCCTGCTCCTGATGAGCTACGCCAATATGAAGCCGTTGGACCCGGAGGCACACAAGTATTTGGCCCAATGGGTCAAGCGGGGCGGTAAGCTCCTCTACAGCGCCACCGACAGCGACCCCTTCCAGCAGGTGCAGGAATGGTGGAACACCGGCGACCATCACTATGCAGCCCCGGCCGACCATCTGTTTGAACTGATGGGGATACCCGCTTCTGCGCCCGCCGGTACCTACTCTTATGGCAAAGGAACCGTATGCATTTTAAGGCAGGATCCCAGGGACTTCGTTTGGGCCCAAGGAGGAGAAAAGCCGCTCCTGGAGGCCGTAGAAAGCCTGCTGGGTCCTCTTAATGCTGCCAATACCCTTACGCTGGAGCGCGGCCCCTACCGGATTATCGCTGTTATGGACGAAGGTCCTTGGGCCCGGCCTTTCCAGACCCAAGGTTGCCTCATCGACCTCTACGACCCGTCGTTGCCGGTCTATTCGGCCCGTGAAGTTCCGGTGGGTTCGCAGGCCCTGTTTTACGATGTCCGGAAGGCCGGCAATGCGCCCTGCATTTTGGCTGCCGCCAGCCGGGCGTATGAAGAAAAACGCAGCGGGAACAGCTTCTCCTACACCTGCAAAGGCCCTGCTGAGACCTTTAATGTAACCCGTATCCTTTTGCCCGCTAAACCTGTGGCTGTGACCGTAAATGGTACAGATGGGGAATTTGAATGGGACGAGTTTAGCCAAACGGTCTTCCTCCGCTTCCCCAACAACCCCGATGGCGTTCAGGTAACGCTCACTTGGTAAGATTTTACTATCTTTGCACCTATGAAATGCGGTGAAGCAACGGTAGTAAAGAATGCAGGCAGCCATTATTTGCTGTCTGAGCTGCCGGCGTGGGACGTGTTCCCGGCCGTGCTTCGCGGCAAGGTGCGCCTCAAGGCCAGCGAAATCACCAACCCCATAGCCGTAGGAGACCAGGTCAAGTATGAATGGGCCGATGACGGAGACAGCGCCGTCATCACCGAGATTCTCCCCCGCCGGAACTACGTGATCCGCCGCAGCACCAACCTCTCCCGCCAGGCGCACATCATTGCCGCCAATGTGGACAGGGCCTACATTGTGGTATCGCTGTACTTCCCCGAGATAAAGCTCCCCTTCCTGGACCGCATCCTCGTTACCTGCGAGCTGTACGGCATTCCCGCCACCATCGTTTTGTCCAAGACGGACCTGTACCGGGAACCCGCAGCAGAGGAAATAGCTCATTTCAAGTCCATCTACGAGGGCGCCGGCTACGAGGTGATTGAAACCTCCGTCAAAACCGGAGAAGGCATAGCAGAAATCCGCGAAGCCTGCCGGGACCACGTGAACCTGTTCTCCGGAGAGTCCGGCGTGGGTAAGAGCTCCCTCATCAAGGCGCTGGACCCCAGCCTGGATCCCAAGATTGGCACCATTTCGGCCGCCCATCTGCAAGGCAAGCACACCACTTCCCTTTACGAGATGTATCCCCTCAGCGGCGGCGGTTATCTCATTGACTCCCCCGGCATCCGCGGCTTCGGCCTGGTGGATGTGGAAAAGGAAGAGATTGCCAAGTACTTCCCGGAGATGCTCAAGGCATCGGCCGACTGCCGCTTCACCCCCTGCACGCATACCCACGAGCCCGGCTGCGCCGTTAAGGCGGCGGTTGACGCCGGTCTCATCTCCCCCGAGCGTTACAACTCGTACCTGGGTATGCTGGAGGAAGACAAGAAATTCCGATGAACCTCAACCGCGAGATACTGCGGCTGGCCATTCCCAGCATTTTTGCCAATATTACCGTTCCCCTGGTGGGAATGGTGGATATGGCCGTGGCGGGGCACCTGGAGGGGACTTCGGCCGCTGCGCTCATTGGCGGTATCACCATTGGGGCTATGCTCTTTGACCTGCTGTACTGGAACTTCGGGTTCCTGCGGGTGGGAACGGGCGGCCTCACGGCGCAGGCCTACGGCCGGGGTGACGAGACAGGCAGCATCCTGCAACGGGCCCTGCGTATCGCCGTCCTTTCCGGCCTTACCCTCATCGCTCTTCAGTGGGTAGTGATCCAGCTGGCTTTCCTCTTCATTGACTGCAGCCCCGAGGTTCAGAAACTGGCCACCCAGTACTTCTACATCCGCATTTGGGCTGCGCCCGCCACCCTCTCGCTCTTCGCCTTCAAGGGCTGGTTCATTGGTATGCAGGACACGGTAAGGCCTATGACCGCCGACCTGTTGGTAAACGGCATCAACATTGGCGCCTCCATTGTGCTGGGTATGCTTATGGGCTTCCCCGGCATAGCCCTGGGCACCTTCCTGGCCCAGTGGAGCGGCTTCTTCTACAGTCTGATAGCCGCCCGCAGGCGGTATGGCGTTAAGCTGACCAAGAAGATTTCCGGTCAAGCCGGACTCGAACCCCGCTTCTTTGCCCTCAACCGGGACCTGTTCCTAAGGTCCATCGGTATGATAGCGGTTTATATTGGGTTTACGGTCATTTCGGCCCGGTATGGGGACGTGATGCTGGCGGTGAGCGCCATCCTTATGAAGCTCCTGATGTTCTTCAGCTACTTCACGGACGGATTTGCCTACGCCGGCGAGGCCCTTACGGGCAAATTCATTGGCGAAGGGTCCGAGGAAGGCGTACGCTCCACCGTGCGGCAGACCTTCCTCTGGGGAATGGCTATGGCTGGCCTGTTTATGCTGGCTTACGGGGCCGGCGGAACGCCCATCCTGCGCCTGATGACGGAAGACACCGTGGTGGTGGATGCCGGCCGGCAGTTCCTGCCCTGGTTGCTGCTGATGCCGCTCATAGGCTGCCCGGCCTTTGTGTGGGACGGCATCTTCATTGGCGCCACGGCCTCCAAAGACCTCCGCAACAGCACGCTGCTTTGCGCCATTGGGTTCTTTGCCGTCTGGTTTGCCGGAGAGCGCTACGCCTCAACTCCCGAGACCGCCATACACCTTCTTATGGCCGCGTACTTTATGCATCTGGTCATAAGGGCAGCGTACTTGACGGTCCGTTACAGGAAAGCTATTTTCTCAGATATTTCCAGCCAATAACCGGCAGTACAAATGCCAGCAGACAGGCCACGATCCAGAAAATGGATACGGGGGTAAAGTTGTATACGCCCTGTTCCATAAAGCCGCCAATGAGAAAACCGCTGGCCGTACTCTGCAGACCCGCAGCGGCATAGCTGGAGATACCCACAATGCCCAAAGCTGCGCCGGTGGCCTTGCGGGGCACAAAATCCAGCGCCATAAGGCCCGCCACAATGCAGAATACAATGCTGAAGGAGAAGCTGAACACGGCCACAAACACCATATTCAAAGCAAAGCCGCCTTCCAGGAACAGGAAGCCAAACAGGGAAGCCACGGCCAGAATACCCGCCAGCACTACAGGCCTCACGCGGTTGCCGCCAAACACGCGGTCCGACAGCCAGCCCGCCAGGAGGTTTCCCGTGATACCGAACGCTTCGGCATAACCGATAATCTGCGCAGCGCTGCTAAGCGAGAACGCCTTCTGCTTCTGCAGGAAGAGGACGCCCCAGTCGCTCACCGCGTGCTGGGTAATATAAAGGAAAGCCGTAGAAATGGCAATGACCCAAATGCCCGGATGCCGGAAAACCCATTTCTGGAGCTCCCGCGTGGGCTTTTTGTCCATCTCCCGCACCGGCTCTCCGGAGAGTTCCTGCACGGAGGGAAGACCTTCGCTCTCGGGCGTATCGGAGATAAAGACCAGGGAAATAACCAGGCCCATAACCCCCGCCACAGCCGCCGCCAGGAAGCCCCACTGCCAGCCCACCGCCGCCACGATAAAGCCCGTCATCACCATAGAAACGGACTTGCCAAGCTGAGGGGTAGAGCTGAAAATGCTGTACCGGGTACCGCGCTGCTTGAGCGGGAACCACCGCGACAGACTGATGGTGCCGGGAGGCGATCCCATAGACTGCATCCAGCCGTTCACGCCCCATAGCAGCAGGAAAGCCACAAAGACAAAGAGGGAACCCAGGCCCAGCGGCGTTCCCAGCAGCCCAAGGATACCCAGAATGAGATTGATAAGGGCCGAAACGCCAATACCCGCCGCCATAAAGCGCCGGATGTTGCAATAGTCGGCTATAAAACCGTTGGTAAACTTTCCTACCGCATATACAAAGTAGAAGGCCGACCCAATGAGGCCCAGCTGCCCCGCCGTGAGCACGCCGCCGTCAATGAGCGGCTGCTTGACCACGCCCAGCGTTCCCCGGCACACGTAGTACAGGGTATACGCCACGGTCACGCCCCAGAAGGTGCGCTCACGAAAGCGCCTGTAGGAGGCGTCCACCTCCCCTTCCGGCACTTTGGCGGCCGAAGGCTTACTGATGCGAAAGTAGGAAAAGAGGGACATTACAAATCTGCTAAGAGGTCTCCCATATCGGTGCCGGGAATGAAGAGACGTGCCTGCAGGCCCACAGCCCGGGCACCCTCCACGTTGGCCTCGTTGTCGTCAATAAACAGGATTTCCCCGGCGGGAAGGCCAATGCGCCGCACGGCCTCCTGATAGAAACGGGCCGAAGGCTTGAGGCACTTCATTTCGCAGGAGATGAACTGCTCCTTGAAGGTGATATCCGGATCCAGCCCGGCCTCTTTAAGAGCCTTGAGGCAGAAGGGCATCGAGATGGGGTTGTTGTTGGAAAGCAGATACAGCGGATAGCGCTCCCGGAGTTCCTTCACCACCTCCGCGGTACGCGGATCCACACCGGCCAGGAGCTGACCCATAGACCAGTCCACATCTTCGGGCTTGGTGCCGGGACGGGAAGCGGCCAGCACATAGGCGCGGAAAGCATCGGCACTCACCTTGCCCTCCTCCATATCTCCGTAGATGCCTTTCTGGTGGCAGGGGTCCAGCAAGTCCGTAATGCGGGCAAAGCCCAATCTGTCGCGGAAAGCGGTTATGCATCGGCCCAAATCCAGACCAACGAGTACCCCTCCTATGTCAAATACAATTGCCTTTATCATAATGAAGACAAAGATACAAAAAAAGAAATTCCCGCTAGCGAATTTCACAATTGGCTGCGGGATTTATAGTAAGGTATCAATATTTATGTCTGATACCACATTATTCCAATACCGTGCCAAAATTGGCAAACGGCGAAAAAATTATTGTTTTTTCTTCTTTTTCTTCTGATTCCAGTCTCCGTAAATCTCGCTCACGTTGCCGGCGGTGATGAATCCGTGGATGTCGTTCTTCTTGAGATAATTCATCAGGGTGGCAAACTCCTGCTTGGTAAGGAGGGCCTGGATCTCAATGTTCTGATGGCCGTTGTAGCCACCGGTCACATTGTAGAGGGAGCAGCCGCGCTGCAGCTCTTCAATAATGTATTTTCTAATTTCCTCGTACCTGGAAGAAATGATGCAGACGCGTTTGCGGCGGTTCAGGCTGGCGGTGAAATAATCCAGGGCCAGGCCATTGATCCAGGTGCCGATGATACCGATGATTACCAGGCGGAACGGGTTGATGAAGAAGGCGGTGCAGCAGATGAGGGCGCCGGCCACCGTGACGGACGTACCAATGTCAAAGTGGAGGTACTTGTTCACAATCTTGGCCAGGATGTCCAGACCGCCGGTGGAGGCGTTGATGTTGAACAGAATGGTCTGGGAGGCGCTGAGGATGAGCACAAAGCACAGGAGGTCAAACCAAGGGTCTCCCATCAGGGACGTGGCACCGGGTTCCATAATGCGGCTCACCGGATACACTTTTTCCCAGAACTCAATGAAGGGACCCAGGATCAGGGCCGTATACACCGTTTTGGCGCCAAACTCCGCACCAATCAGAAGCCAGGCCAGCACCAGCAGGATGGCGTTGATGACGGTCACCACCACGGAGACCTTTACTGTTATCCCTGCCAGGCCGAAGAGGCCGGAGATGACCATAGACAGACCGGTGATGGAACCGATGATCAGGTTGCTGGGCATAAGAAAATAGTACACGGCCGCGGCGGCAATGAGCATAGCCACCGACATAATAATGAACTCTTTCCAGAACTTCCAGGTTCCCAGCGACTGAAGGAATTCTTTCATTTTATTCAGTTTTAGCTTATAAAGGTAACACTTTTCTGTAAAAACTGCTAATAATACTTATAAAATCCAACAATCGATTCCATTCCGGCGAAGAGTTGACGCAGCAGATAGCTCTCGTTGGGCGAATGGATGGTATCGCGCTCCAGGCCGAAGCCCATCAGGAGCGGATCAATGCCCAGAATGCGCTGCATATCGGCCAGGATGGCAATGGAGCCGCCGCCGCGGGCCGGGACGGGCTCAATGCCATAGACATCGGCCATAGCTTTGGAGGCCGCCTGGTAGGCGTGCGAGCTGATGGGAATGAGGAAGCCGTCTCCGCCTTCGCAGGGCGAGACTTCCACTTTGATGTACGGCGGAGCAATGCGCTGCAGGTGCTCCTGGAACAGTTTGGTAATTTTGGCCGAAGTCTGCCAGGGCACAAGACGCATAGACACCTTGGCGTGCGCCACGGAAGGCAGCACCGTCTTGGCACCGACGCCCGTGTAGCCGCCCCAGATGCCGCAGACATCCAGGCAGGGCCGTATGGCGGTACGCTCCAGGGTGGTGTAACCCTTTTCTCCCTTGACCTCGTTGATATCCAGGAAGTGCTTATACTCTTCCATATCGAAGGGGGCCTTGTTCAGAAGGGCCCTGTCCTCTGCGCTCAGTTCCACTACGTCATCGTAGAAGCCGGGGATAGTGACACGGCCGTCTTCATCGTGGAGGGAGGCTATGAGGGCGCAAAGCTCGTTGATGGGATTGGCCACGGCGCCGCCGTAATGGCCCGAGTGGAGGTCTTTGTTGGGACCGGTCACCTTCACTTCCAGATACGCCAGACCGCGCATACCGCAGTTGATGGACGGCACCTTCTCGCTAATCATAGTGGTATCGGAGACCAGAATCACATCGGCCTTTAACAAATCCTTGTGGGCTTCTACCCAGGCGGGCAGGGAGCCGCTGCCAATTTCTTCCTCGCCTTCGAAGATGAACTTGACGTTGTGCTTGAGCTGGCCTGTCCTGAGGAGGAACTCGAAGGCCTTCAGGTGCATAAACAGCTGACCCTTGTCGTCGTTGGCGCCGCGGGCGTAGATGGCGTCCTCGCCGGTAGCGGGATCTTTGGCCAGAACGGGCTCAAAGGGGTCTGTGCGCCATTTCTCCAGGGGCTCCGGGGGTTGGACGTCGTAGTGGCCGTAGACCAGCACGGTCTTGGGCGCACCAATATTCTTGTATCCATACACCACGGGATGGCCGGCGGTCTCGTACACGGCTGCGTCGTCGGCCCCGGCTTCCTTGAGAAGCTCTACCAGCCGCTGGGCACACTTGTACATATCCGGCTTATGCTCCGGTTTGGCGCTGATGGAAGGAATGCGAAGGAGGGAAAACAGCTCGTCAAAAAAGCGCTGTTTATTTTCTTGGATATAAGTTTTCATCTTTGTGGTCGCTTTCCACAAAGATAATAAAACTATTCAGTCTGTCCGCCGGCGAGGTCCAGAATTTCTGCGGTAATCTTCTGCTGACGACCCTTGTTGTACTGGAGGGTGAGTTCGGAGAGGAGGTTCTCGGCGTTATCGGTGGCCGTCTGCATAGCCACGGTACGGGCCGCGTGCTCGGCCGCAGCACTGTCCAGCAGGGCTGCATACAGCTTGAGCTTGAGGGTCTTGGGAAGGAGGCTTTCCAGCAGCTCCTTCTTGCCGGGCTCAATGAGAACGTCCTCAGATACCCGGTCGGAGCCGGGCATGACGGGATCGGTGTCGGGTATGACAGCAACCGCCGGAAACAGTTGTTCGGCTACTGGAACCTGACGGGCGGTGGAGACAAAGTGGGTGTATACCAACAGCACACGGGCGTAGCGGCCTTCTTCCACCTCGTGGGCCAGTTTTTCCACCAGGGCGGCGGCAGGGCTGTAGGCCGGGTGCTCTACCAGGTCGTTCAGGTCCTCGGGGCTGGGGAAGCCGTCGCGGCGCATGGCGTCGGCCATCTTTCGGCCCACCGAAAACACCACGTCTCCGGGGTGGCGCTCGCCGCGCACCTTGGCAATGATGTTGGAGTTGAACCCGCCGCAAAGCGAGGAGTTGGAGGCCATAGCCACAATGGCCGTGGGCTTGGATGCCTGGTTAGTGTCGGGCACGACGCCCTCGGTCTCGGGCTTAACGACCTCCTGACCGGGAATCTTTACGGAAGCCAGGATGCCCTGCAGCGCCTCTTCGTACGGTCGCATAGCCTCAATGGCCACCTGCGCCTTGCGCAGTTTGGCACTGGACACGAGCTTCATAGCCGAAGTAATCTTCAGCGTACTCTTGACCGACCCAATCCGGCCCTTTATTTCCTTCAGTGTGGGCATTACTTGAGGGTCAGGATAACGGAGGCAGCGGTTTCTGTAAGGATCTTTTCAATCTCCGGGGTAAGCTTTCCGGCACCCAGCTGGTCAATGACATCGGCCTGGTGCGTGGCGCGGAGACGGCCCAGGAAAGCTTCCTGGAAAGGACGCACGGCGTCAATGGCAATGTCTCTCATAAGACCGCGCGTGCCGCAGAAGAGGATGGCCACCTGCTCTCCCACGGGCATAGGGCTGTACTGGGGCTGAATGAGCAGCTGGTTGTTCTTTCGGCCTTTATCCAGGGCCAGTTCGGTGACTTTGTCCACATCGGACGAGAACTTGGAGAAGGCCTCCAGCTCGGCCCACTGGGCCTGGTCAATCTTAAGGGTACCGGCCACTTTCTTCATAGATTTGACCTGGGCGCTGCCACCCACGCGGGACACGGAAATACCCACGTTGATGGCGGGACGGACACCCTGGTTAAAGAGGCCCTGTTCCAGGTAAATCTGACCGTCGGTGATGGAAATCACGTTGGTGGGAATATAGGCCGAAACGTCACCGGCCTGCGTCTCGATGATGGGCAGGGCGGTAAGGGAACCGCCACCCTTGACCTTGTCTTTGAGGGCGGCCGGGAGGTCGTTCATCTTCTCTGCCACCTCCTGCTGGTCGATGATGCGGGCGGCGCGCTCCAGCAGACGGCTGTGCAGGTAGAAGATATCGCCGGGGTATGCCTCACGGCCCGAGGGGCGCTTGAGGATGAGGGATACCTCACGGTAGGCCACGGCCTGCTTGGAGAGGTCGTCGTACACCACCAGGGCGTGACGGCCCGTGTCACGGAAGTACTCGCCAATGGCGGCTCCGGCAAAGGGAGCATAGTACTGCAGGGCGGCAGGGTCGGAAGCCGTGGCAGCCACCACCACGGTATAATCCATAGCACCGTGCTCACGCAGGGTCTTCACAATGGAAGCAACGGTGGAACCCTTCTGGCCGATGGCTACGTAAATGCAGTAAACCGGGTCGCCGGCTTCGTAGGCCTGGCGCTGGTTGATGATGGTATCAATGGCAATGGCCGTCTTACCCGTCTGGCGGTCACCAATGATGAGCTCACGCTGACCGCGACCAATGGGAATCATAGCGTCAATGGCCTTGAGGCCCGTCTGCAGCGGCTCGCTCACCGGCTGGCGGAAGATGACGCCCGGAGCCTTGCGCTCCAGCGGCATATCAATCTTGTCTCCGTCAATGGGGCCGAGGCCATCCAGGGGAGCTCCCAGCGGATCCACCACGCGGCCCAGCAGTTTGTCGCATACGCCAATGGAAGCGATGCGGCCCGTACGGCGCACCACCATACCCTCCTTCACGTGATCCGTGGGGCCCATGAGCACGGCGCCCACGTTGTCGATCTCCAGGTTCATCACCACGGCCATGACGCCGTTGCCGCAGTCCAGCAGTTCGCCGGCTTCGGCATGGTCCAGGCCGTAGATGCGCACGACGCCGTCACTCACCTGCAGGGCCTTGCCAATCTCCTCAAACTGGAGATCGTTTTTCATATCTTGGAGCTGCCCTAACAGGATATCGCTCACTTCACTGGGTTTGAGACTAGTTGCCATTAGATTATTCTTCTGTTTCTTTCAATAAACTGTTCGCGGATCTGGTCCAACTGGTGCTTGACGCTGGCGTCCATAAGGAACTCGTCCAAATCCAGGACAAAGCCGCCAATAAGATTGGGATCCACTTCTACTTCAAAGATCACATCGTCCCCGGTCTTTTGCCGGACCAGGTCCTTCAGGCGCTGAAGCAGGCGCTCGGAAGGTTCGCTAACGGTGGTGAGATGGGCCTTGCGGATGCCGATGCTGCGCCGATACATAGTGATGAAATCCCTCAGAATATCTTCTACCAGATTCATACGGCTGTTCTGGTTGAGCAGCGTAAGGAACCGGCTCAGTTCCGGCGACATCCGGTTTCCCAGAGCGGTCTGCAGGAGCTTTTTCTTGTCAAAGGGACTTATCACGTCGTCGGCCGCCGTGACCATACGCCTGAGCTCGGGCACCTTGAAAAGGGCCCGCTCCAGGGTCTCGGCCTCGGAGCATACAACCTCTCCCTGGCCGGTCTCCCGGCAATACTTCACCAGCGCGGTGGCATAGCGCGTTATGACGATGCTGCGGTTCATGAGCGGATATCTGCCTGTCCGGCTTCGTCTACCAGCTTATCCAGGAAGGCGCGTTGGCTGCCTTCGTCGGAGAGCTCGCGACGGAGCACTTTCTGAGCCACTTCTACGCTCAGGAGGGCAATTTCCTTGCGCACGTCGCGCAGGGCGCTCTCCTTTTCGGCCGCTATCTGGAGCTTGGCTTCGGCCAGCAGTTTATCGGCCTCTTCTTTGGCCTGCTGCTTGGCATCGGCCACTATCTTGGCCTTGGTTTCCGTTGCCTCCTTGAGGATGGCACTCTGTTCCCGGCGGGTCTGCTCCAGCATTTGGGCGTGCTCTACCTTCCACTTCGCCATACGCGCCTCAATTTCGTCGGCATCCTTCAGGGACTGCTGTATCTTGGCACTGCGCTGATCCACCATATCCGTGATGATCGGGAATCCGAACTTCGCGAGGAGGAAGAACACAAGGCCGAAGATAACGACCATCCAGAAAAGAAGGCCGAAATCGGGCGTAATCAGGTTCATACTTACTTAATGAGGATGGCAAGCAGGGCCACGATGATGGCGAACAGGGCGGCGCCCTCCACCATACCGGCGGCAATGATCATGGATGTACGCAGGTTACCGGCGCTTTCCGGCTGACGGGCAATGGCTTCCATAGTGGATTTGCCAATTTTGCCGATACCGATGGCGGCAGCAATGGCAGCGATAGCAGCGCCCAGTGCAGCACCGGCCTTGCCGAGCATTGCACCTGCGGCAGCTTGAAGAAGGATAGCGGAAAGAATCATAATATCAATAGTTTAAAAGTTATTCTTCATGAGCCCGTGCCAGTCCGATATAAATGGAGCTGAGCATGGTAAATACATAGGCCTGGATAAAGGCAACCAGGCACTCCAGCGCATCCAGGAACACGCCGAAGAGAACGGATATGAGCGTCATGCTGCCTGTCAGGAGAGGGCCGTACTTGGCCACGATGAAGATGATGCACACCATGGACAGGATCATGATATGGCCGGCCAGCATATTGGCAAACAGACGGATGGTGAGGGAGACCGGTTTCATAAAGGTACTGAAGACCTCGATCACCGGCATAATGGGTTTGAGGAAGCCCGGAACGTCCGGGGCAAAAATCTCTTTATAATAATGTTTGGTACCGTTCAGGTTCACCGTGAAGAAGGTGAACAAGGCCAGTACCAGCGTAATGGCGATGTTGCCCGTGAGGTTGGCGCCTCCGGGGAAGAAGGGCAGGATGCCCAGGAAGTTGTTGAACAGGATCCACAGGAAGGCCATGCAAAGGTAGGGAGAGAACTTCCGGTAATCCGGGCCGATATTCTCCTTGGCCATCTCGTGCACCATCATAATAAGGGGCTCCATAGCGGCCGCAAGGCCCGTGGGGGCCTCCTGAAGGGCGTCGTGCCTCTTGTACCAGCGGGCCGTCCATAGCACTACAACCAGCAGCAGCAGCGTACTCAGCATAAGCGCCAGTACGTTTTTGGTAATGGACAGGTCCAGCGGCCGTTGGCCGGTCTGGGCATTCACCAGTTTCCCGTTCTCATTGAACGTATACCCATTCTCCTCCGCGTGGTGCGCCGTAAAGATATGCACGCCGTTCTCAATCACAATACAGGGCAGCGGAATGGCAATGGCCTTGCCCTTCCACTCCGTAATGTGCCACTCATACTCGTCCCCAATGTGCTCGAAGATAATCTCTGCTATATCAAGTTCCTCTTCATGAGATACGCTCGCTTCGCTCGGTATGACAGCGGCTTCGTTTGTCATACCAAGGCCTGCAAGGCCGAGTGTATCTCCTTGAAGGAATAATAACGATATGAGGAAAATGAGGATCATACCTCAACGCAGACTTTTACTTGGTTGTCGCGGACTTCCACAAAGCCTTCCTGGATGTGGAGACGCTCTTCCTTGTCACTGGCAACGTAGCGGATGTCTCCTTCCACCAGGGCGGTCACCAGGGCGGCGTGGTCCTTGAGCACGGTGAACGGGCTCACCACGCCCGGCAGTGTCACCAGTGACACGGCCTTTTTGACCAGCGTCCCCTCGGGGCTCAGGATATGAAGCTGAATCTCGTCCATTATTTGGCTGCTGCCAGAATGGCTTCACCCTTGGCAATGGCATCCTCGATGGTGCCCACGTTCAGGAAAGCCTGCTCGGGGAGGTAGTCCACCTCTCCGTCCATAATCATATTGAAACCCTTGATGGTGTCTTCGATGGAGACCATCACGCCGGGAACGCCCGTGAACTGTTCGGCCACAAAGAAGGGCTGGCTCAAGAAGCGCTGTACGCGGCGGGCGCGGTTGACGGTGGTCTTGTCTTCGTCTGAAAGCTCGTCCATACCCAGGATGGCAATGATGTCCTGCAGTTCCTGGTTGCGCTGGAGAATCTGCTTCACGCGCTGGGCGGTGTTGTAGTGGGCCTCACCCACAATGTTGGGATCCAGGATACGGGAAGTGGATTCCAGCGGATCCACGGCCGGGTAGATACCCAGGGCCGTGATCTTACGGCTGAGCACCGTGGTGGCATCCAGGTGGGCGAAGGTGGTGGCGGGAGCGGGGTCGGTCAGGTCATCGGCCGGCACATAAACGGCCTGTACCGAAGTGATGGATCCGTCCTTGGTGGAGGTAATGCGCTCCTGCATCTTACCCATTTCCGTGGCCAGGGTGGGCTGGTAACCCACGGCCGAAGGCATACGTCCCAGAAGGGCCGAGACCTCAGAGCCGGCCTGGGTGAAACGGAAGATGTTGTCAATGAAGAAGAGGATATCGCGGGGACCGGCTCCGGAGTCCGAGTCACGGAAACTCTCGGCCAGGGTAAGACCGCTCAGGGCCACGTTGGAACGGGCTCCCGGGGGTTCGTTCATCTGGCCGAAGACCATAGACACCTGGCTCTTTTCCAGCTCCTTGGGGTCCACGAGGGAAAGGTCCCATCGGCCCTCTTCCATAGCTTTATTGAAAGCTTCTCCGTAACGGATAACGTTGGATTCAATCATTTCCCGCAACAGGTCGTTGCCTTCACGGGTACGCTCACCCACGCCGGCGAACACGGAGAAACCGTTGTGCGCCTTGGCAATGTTGTTGATGAGCTCCTTGATGAGCACGGTCTTGCCCACACCGGCGCCGCCAAACAGACCAATCTTACCGCCCTTGAGGTAAGGCTCCAGCAGGTCAATGACCTTGATGCCGGTGAACAGCACTTCCTGGCTGGTGGTGAGGTCTTCAAACTTGGGGGCGTCCCGGTGAATGGGAAGGGTGGTTTCCCTGCCCAGCTCCTGCATACCGTCAATGGCCTCTCCGGTTACGTTCATCACGCGGCCGCGGATCTGGGAACCCACGGGCATAGCAATGGGCTTGAAGGTATTACGGACTTCCAGGCCGCGGCTGAGGCCGTCCGTGGAGTCCATAGCAATGCAGCGCACGGTGTCTTCACCAATGTGCTGCTGTACTTCCAGGACCAGGTCTTTTCCGTCGGGACGGGTGACCAGGAGGGCGTCTTCAATTCGGGGGAGCTCTACCTCGGCGCTACGGGCCGATATGTTAAAATGCACATCTACAACCGGTCCCACGACCTGCGCGATGTGCCCAACTGCATGGGGCATAGACCAACTAATTTTTAGTATCTACAAAGATACAACTTTCTTTGCAGATACTGAAAAATTTGTGCCCTACTTCCCCCATCCCCCTCCTTTCCGACAAACCCCGCGCCGAATACTCCAACACTCCGTGAGCACCAGAGGGCCTCAGCGCTTACCGAGCTCTACTTTCGGCCGGTCCGTGAGCACCAGAGGGCCTCAGCACTCACCGAGCAGGTTTTTCGGCCAGTTTGTGAACTTTAATAAAGAACTGAGAGCCCCTACAGATACCTGGAGGCCCCTTTTTGCAATTAAGGGTGTGAAACCTTTTTTACACCGATAATCATCCGTTTCTTTGCATAAAAAGACTATGAGTTATTGGGATAAGGAAAATCAGTGTGAAAAACTGTTTCAGGAAGGTGGTCCTTTCTTTATGGTGACCACGGAGAATCTTCCCTGGCTGCTGTTTACCAGCGACCGCGAGTTTATGGATGGCACCAACATGATAGCCGTGGCTCTTGCCGGCTTGGGAATCCATCTGTTAAACGATGTGGAGATGAACAACCACCTCCATTTTGTAATGGAGGGCCCCGAGGAATTGGTCATACTATTCACAGAGCGCCTCAGAAAAGCCATGTCAAGGTATCAGCTGGCCAAGGGAAATCCTTCCCTCGCCAAATGGGAGATTCATGTGAAGCCTATCCTGAACTTACAGAATCTTCGGAATGCCATCCTCTATATTTCCCGGAACCCCTACGTTGCAGGAAGAAACTGCACGCCAACCGGATACAAATGGAGCGGGGCACAGTTGATGTTTAATGATAACCTGTGCTATTACAATACCGGAACCCCTTTTAATCAATTGACATTCCGGGAGAAAAGGAACATCACCCGGCAACGGGACACAGTGCTTCCCCAGGAGTACCACGTGCTGGACGGCATGATTCTCCGCTCCTGCTTTGTAGATTACAAGCGGGCCGAAGTGTTCTTTGAATCGGCACACCAGTATTTCCGCCTCCTCTCCCGCAAGGTGGAGTCCGACGCGGAAACGGCCCGTTGGATTGGGGAGACCATCCTGCTTCCCAACGAAGACGTGTTCCGGATTGTGGCCGACTGGAACAAAGTACAGACCGTGAAACTTCTGACGCCGGACCAACGTCTGGCCGCCGCAAGAAGGATGAAGGCCGAACTGTTGAGCAACAACAAACAGATTGCCCAAGTGCTTTCCATTCCGTTGGAGCAAGTTAACCAGTTCTTCCCTGTGGCAAAGGATGATTAATGCTCATTTGCTGCTTTTGCGCCTGTTGTGCTCTACGCATAGCAGCTGGCAGTTTTCGGCAACGGTCTTACCGCCTTCTATCCAAGGAGTGATGTGGTCAGCCTCCATTTCTTCTATCTCCCAGTGGGTTTTCTCCCTGTGCTCCTTCACGCAGTGGGGGCATATGCCGCCTTGGCGCTCATACACCTCGCGCTTCACGGCATCATCAAAGGTGCGCAGATTCAGGAACTTTTCGTTGCCGGTGAGGACATACTGGTAGATACCGGATTTCTTCTGCACCTCAGGATCCTGCATCAGTGCTGCCACCTTGTCTTCCAGGGCAGCCGTGTCCAGCGGCTTTTTGCCGAACTCATTGTAAATCTCACCCCAAGGCAGGCCCTTCATCTCCTTGCGGTAGGTGGGGAAGATGGTCTTGACCCAGTTGATGACGCTGGTATAGTAGAGCCAGAGCTCGTTGCAGTTGGGGTCGTGCTGATGGTCGGCCATATACTGCTCGATATTCCCGCCGGAGATCCATTTGAGCACCAGCTCCAGCAGACCTTGCCGATTCACCTCCACCCGGACGTATTTATCACCAAGGCCGATGCCGGCACAGTTCGTCTTTGAGAAGTGTCGCTTGGCGTCGGTGAGCCAGGCGCCGGTGTAAACGGCGTTGCGGAGTTCCTGGTCCGACAGTTTCTCCCCGGCGATGTTCACAATCTTGAACCAGTCAAGCTTCTCAGAGTCCGTTCCCTCGCAGAAATAGACCATCAGTTTATAGTCCAGTATCTGAGCCTGCTGGTCGTCGGTGAGGGTATGGAAATACTTCTCGCCGATAGAAAAGTCATTGTTCAGGTACTGACAGATGGAGATGGTCCGCTGCTGTCCGTCCAGGACTTCGAAGTTGCCATCCTCCTTCTTCACCCAATACATGATGTTGAGAGGGAAGCCATGGCGGACTGTGTTGATGACTTCCTCCCTCTGTTTGCCGGTATAGACGAATTCGCGCTGATACTTGGGCCGGACGTCCAGGCGGCCACCGTAGGCCACCACGCCTTCTTCCTGGCTATCCTCATAGCCGTTGAAAAGATCCCGGATGGTGATTTCGTGAAGATCAATGGTCATTTCTTTCGACGGATTATTATTCTTGAATAGATTGCGCGAGGCTTGCCATTCTCAGTCATAACAAGATCTCTCATATTAGCAGTATAGTGCCCCGTCCCACCTGCAGCTCGGTATTTTGCCATCCACTCCTCACCTATCCGTTTAATGCCAAGTTGCTCAATGTATTCCGGGATGCGGCAGATGCCCAAGATTTCAAACTGCTCTGGACAATAATTTGTCAAGAAGGAAACCGGCACCCCCATCATCCCGTCATAGTCGCAGGGTATTTCAGAATACCTATCCACGTTGATCGCGTCCAGATTGTCATATTTGTGGTATTCTTCAGGAGTGTAAGTCTTATATAATATAAGATCTTCATGTCTCTTTTTGTGCTCCAGGTTGGTGTACCAAGCGATATTCCCCAAACTGCGCCATTTCTGCCCGGCATCATCAATCCAAAAACGGGTTTCTCTCGCTTCATAATGATCCGGGACCTTAAAGCTCATATCTCCATTATTATAACCCAGCCACATTTTATTATCCTTAATCAAAGGGAAGACAGAAATCTCATAAAGTGCATTCATGCTTCCAATGATTAAGAACTGCTTCTGGTGTTCAATTAACTGCGCCAAATACTCGCGGAAAAGGCTAAAGGGCGGATTCGTGCAAACTATATCCGCCATTTTTAATAGCTTAATGCATTCTTCACTTCGAAAATCTCCGTCCCCCTTCAATTCTACAACCTGCATCTCAGAGGTGTCAGGAACTTTGTTTCCGTTTCTGTCTCCTTCATAAACAATATAGACAGCCTTCTCGCTATTGTTCTGGGAGAATAAGTCGGGCTCCAAATTCTTATAACAGGTAGCTATCACCCTCTTCAATCCAAGAACTTCAAAATTGAGAGTGAAGTACTTGAAAAAGTTACTGACACGGGGGTCATCACAATTACACAAGACGGTTTTCCCCTGGAAATGAGAACGATAGTGCTTGAGCTCGTTCTCAATATCCGAGAGCTGAGTGTAGAATTCGTCATTCTTAGCCGCCTTCGCCTTGTGCAGGTTCCGGTTGGTATTGGCCATAAGCTGCGCTTTCTGGCACTTGCAACTTATCTCGGGCAGGCGGGACAGGGCACAAAAAAGGCATGGACCTTCAAATATCCATGCCCTGAGGCCCTAGGAAGCCCGCAACACTAGATAAGTCCAGTCCACGCCAAAGCGCAGACATTCACTGACTTATCCGGTGCGTTGCAATGAAATTTCCTAGGTTTCAGGGGCAA
>JAEEGG010010492.1_pt1 | contig 20444 bp, 16 predicted proteins | sample 9134161 | NCBI WGS metagenome assembly JAEEGG01 (sample SAMN16246543, study PRJNA631951) | gut metagenome | biome: gut microbiome; feature: rumen; material: CR-attached | host: Bos | place: Iran: Karaj | collected 2018-10 | reverse complement strand
AGTCGGGATAGTCCATCTGATAGACCTTAAACACTGCCTTCAGACAGCCCTCGTCGAAACGAGCATTGTGAGCAACAAAAGGTATTTGATTATCAAGGTACTTATCATAGACAAACACTTCTGCAATGCGTTCCTCCAACAGCTGCCAAACCTTTGAAAAGACAGGAGCATCGTCGGTATCGCCAGGCCCCAATCCGTGAACTTGCTGACAAGAGTAACTATAGTAGTTGGGTTCAGGCTGAATCAAGCTATAGAACGTGCCAGCCACCTGTCCGTCACGCACAAATACTGCCCCCACGGAGCAGACACTTGACGGAAACTGGTTGGCCGTCTCAAAATCTATGGCGATAAAGTCCCTTAACATTTCTTCCTACAATTATTTAGTGGCAAAATTAGCAATAATTGGAGAAAACCACTATATTTGTGGTCAAAAATTGATGCGTTATGAGTGAGAAATTTCCATATGGTTACGATTTGGATGCCTATATCGACAAGGCATTCGAGCAGATGAAGGAGGACTTTCCCTGGGCAACAAGGGACATGATAGCGAAGCATACCTATTTGGGCATCGAGAAAGTGGGTGACGAATATCAATATGTTTCTTATCATTATCAGCATGATGGTAAGCTCATGCCATATCCAGAGGATATCGACTACAAAGAGTTTATCCGCAGACTCGCCAGTGGTCACGAATGGGAACTTGAAGCAGCTAATCCCGTGAAGGAAAGCATAAATGTGCCAGCGTCAACCAGATGTAGTCACGACTGGTTTCTGGAAATCTATCGGATTCAGAAACATGAGTTGGGAGGCTATTCCGCCTATGTTCAGGCTGGTAACCGCTCGGCAGGTGGGTCGAGGACGTTCTTCATTCCTGCTTCTTATTTCAAGTTGTCTTGGGAAGAATTCTTAGACAAATACATGGAGTTGGTTCCACCAGGTCCTTTCTACGTTGACAAAGAAGACCTTGAAAACGCCGAAGGAGTCAAGGAATTCTTGGGATTCTGAAACATGGGGTAACTATTGTTTCTCCGTCATGTATTTCCAATAGCGACGAGGCATGTCGCTGAGCTGTTTGCGTGGATTCAAGCGTTCACGGATGCAGATGGCTTTGAAGTAGGTGCGCCAGAGATTTTGCAGTAGTTGGTCGTCATCGCTCATCACTTGCTCAGACAATTTGCCATTTTCAAGGCTGAAAGGCACGGAGGCTTCATCCTGGAAGGTGATGCGTACAGCATCTGAGGAGCCGTCGTAATAGTAGCCGTAATGTCGTTTGGCATCGTAGATGAGCCAGGGTTGGTCACCGAAGCGATCCTGGAAATGGTCGATGATGAGCGACAGCACGTTGTGGTCGGGAGCGATAACTGCCAAGTAGGTGCCGTCTTTCGCCTTCTGGAAGCGAATGAACTGCTTCATACGCTGCTGTTCGTGGGCCACACGACGGGCAATATTGGTGACAGTGAGGACATCGGGGTCGGCAAAGTTTCGTTCAATGCCATCCATCCTGAAAGCTTTGCAGATGTATTGAAACAGCGGGGTGTTGAGTTCAGACAACTCCGACAGCCAGCTGACGGATACCAGCCTCATCGCCTCACGAGGGAGTTTTTTCTCCAATCCCGTCCACACACGCTGGGCTTTCTCCTCGTTGGTGGTAACCTGATGGATTCGGTCGCAGAACAAAGGCAGTTCGTCGCCCTTTGAGAGCAACTTCTCAGGTTGTTCTTTCTGACTGAAGGCATCGAACACAGCCGTCAGCAGTCCGTCCATCGTGCCGTCAAATAGATAGATCGTCATCTTTTATTTCTCTTTCAGTTTGCAAAGATACTTATTTTATAGCGATTCTGCAAATTCTCACCATATTTAGTGTTTAGTCCGTTAAGACGGACTGCGAGTTCGCTCGCCGTCGGACTGATAGTTCTCATTAATCGTACTAGGCGCAAGTTGTCGATGAGGCAAATGCGAGCTCTTGATGAAACACGAAAATTTGATGATTTGAAAAAGTCCCTCCCTTCCTCCCTTTTTCGCCTGAAAGGCCTTTATACAAAGGGCTGATGGCAGGGGAGGGAGATTCTTTTACCCTCCCTTCACTCTCCTTTTTTTGGCACTTCTCACTCACCTTTTTATTCATGCAGGATATGTGAAAAGGCAGTGTCATCTCGACCAACATGGAGAGATCTCTCACAAGGCTGCGTGAGGATAGGGGAGTGAAAACGGGAGGGAGAAGGGAGGGATCAGAAATCTCCCTCCCGTGCTGTATCCCCAGTATTTAAAGGGTTTTTAAGCAAAAAAGGGAGTAAGGGAGGGTAAAATGCACACACCAAATGTTATCAAATACACTATTTCGTCAAAAATCTGTACATTTGTACCGTTGCAGAGAAAAATCCATTAGGTAGCAGAATTTGCGGCATAACTATGCAGCAAATTTTTCTAAGTGTACAAGACCAATTTTCATAGTATAACCGTAAAATCACGTACTAAGTAAGAAGTTTTAAGAAAGATGAAAAATCTAAACAAGCAGCATATTTGCAGTGTTTGATGGAGAAAAGTGATTACACTTCGCAAGCTATGGGAAGTCTTATGGCTTCGACCAGTATTACCTATTATTCTTCTTTGAAATCGAGGGTGAGTTGCTGTTCTTCAGCGGCACGTTTCTGTTGGGCCTTGCTGATGAGAAGGGGGCGCAGGCGCTCGGGGTGAAGTTCGTTGATGCCGACGATGGGCTGGGAGAACAGTGAGGTAAGCTCGTTGCAAGTGATGAAATATTTCGCTTTTTTCATCACCACGCCCATCTTCTTCAGGTCGTAGGAGGTGAGACGGTTAAAGCGGCGTGAGTTGACGATGAGCCAAGCCGACTTTGTGCCGAGTCCTGGCACTCGGAGCAGTTGTTCGTAGTCGGCGGTATTGATATCCACAGGGAACGCCTCTGGATGGCGCAATGCCCAGGCGAGCTTCGGGTCAACCTCCAGGTCGAGGTTGCTATGCAGGTCATCCACAATCTCCTCTACCTTGAAATGATAGAAACGCAGCAGCCAGTCAGCCTGATACAATCGGTTCTCACGTACCAGAGGCGGTTGCTTGAGAATCGGCAATCGCGGGTCGTAGGTGTTCACACTCACATAGCCTGAGTAATACACTCGGCGCATGGTGGGTTGCCCATAGAGCATCGATGACATGGTGAGGATGTCTTTGTCGGATTCTTTCGTAGCGCCAACGATCATCTGCGTAGATTGGCCCGCGGGTACGAAACGGGGCGCATGACGGTACTTCTTTCTGTCCTCCTTGTTTTCAAGCACACCTTGCTGGATCATCTTCATCGGCATGAATACGCTCTTGTGGTCTTTCTCTGGCGCCAACAGCTTCAGCGACTCTTCCTTGGGGATCTCGATGTTCACGCTCATGCGGTCGGCATAGCGTCCTGCCTCGTTGAGCAGTTCCTGTGAACAGCCAGGAATGCTTTTCAGATGGATATAGCCGTTGAAGCGATGCACAAGTCGCAGATCGCGGGCAATGGCTGTGAGGCGCTCCATCGTATAGTCAGGATTGCGCACCACACCACTGCTGAGAAACAGCCCTTCGATATAGTTGCGCCGATAGAACTCCATCGTGATTTCCTCGAGTTCGCTGACAGAGAGTGTAGCCCGTTTGATGTCGTTTGAACGACGGTTGATGCAGTAGGCGCAGTCGTACATGCAGTAGTTGGTCAGCATCACCTTCAGCAGAGAGATGCAGCGCCCGTCGTCGGCAAACGAGTGGCAGATGCCTACACCCCCGACGGTAGAGCCTACCATACCCTGCTTGCCTTTGCGCACAGTGCCGCTCGACGAGCATGACACGTCATACTTCGCCGACTCCGCCAGAATGCGTAGCTTCTCCATCGTCTTTTCCGTTAGCATGGTTGCAAAGTTACGAATAAATGAGTGAAAAACAAAAAGAAAGTTGTATATTTGCACCCGAAACGTAAATTTGTAAGGAAGATGAAGAAAATAGGGTGGACATTAGCTATCATTGTGACGGTTTTTGTGATCGCATTGATTGGTGGTAGCTTTTATATGCTTGATTTCTCATTGGCTCCCGATCCTAACAGGATGGACAGCGACTCGTGTTATCGACAGCAGTTTGAGAAATATCCAGAGAGTAAAGAGTGGGTTGACAGTCTGCGGAGTATCGGTGCCTTGCGCGATACGTTTATGATGATGCCGACAGGGGAGCGACAGCATGCATTCTTTGTGGATAGAGGTAGTGCTCGTACAGCCCTTGTGATTCACGGTTGGCGCGATTGTGCCATCAAGTTCTTTTGGCTGGCACGTATCTATGAGCATGAGTTGGGGTATAATGTGGTGATGCCAGACTTGCATGCTTGTGGCGAAAGCGAAGGCGATGCCATCCAGATGGGATGGAAGGACCGGCTCGATGTACTGCATTGGCTAAAGACTTTCCAGGCCGACACGATGGTGGTGCATGGTGTCTCCATGGGTGCTGCTACCACCATGATGTTGTCTGGAGAAACGATGCCTGAAGGTATCAGGGATATACGTTTTGTGGAGGATTGTGGCTATACCTGTGTTTGGGATGAGTTTGCTGGTCAACTGAAAGAGCAGTTTGGTCTGCCTACCTTCCCGTTGATGTATTCCACGAGTCTGCTCTGCCAGTTACGTTATGGTTGGAACTTTAGCGAGGCGTCGGCCTTAGAGCAGGTTAGGAAATGTCCATATCCGATGCTCTTTATTCATGGCAGTGCCGATACGTTCGTACCTACTGAGATGGTATATCCCCTTTACGAAGCAAAACTCGGCACCAAGGCGCTTTGGGTAGCCGATGGTGCCGAGCATGCTTTGTCATATCGAGAGCATAAGGCCGAATACATCTCAAGAGTACGGGCCTTCTGTCAGGATCAGTGATTGCGGAAGTTCCACTTTGAGTTGTCGCTCTTGAAGTCGTACTCTGCGAGGGTAGGCGTAGAATCACCTGCACTGTAGAGGCAGAACTTCGTGTTGACACCTTCGATTCCAGGGATGGCTTTCGGCATGATGCGGAAGGTGCCATCAGTGAGTTGTTCAATGCGCCAGAGTTGTTCGTCGCCTCCTGTATAAGCAGGAACGGTTGTCACCTCCTTGTCGGCTGTAGCTGCAAGGGCTCGCTCAGTGCCTTCGATGGTGATTTTGAAATACGGATTACTGAGATAACCTCCAGCTGCGTCAACGGGGGTGATGGTCCAACACTGGTGAGGACGGAACATATAGTCGCCGATGCGGGCAGGAATATCTCCCTTAGGCCATGTGCCTATCACCTCCGCTAACGTCTGGTTGGCTATGGGCTTGGGAGGTTGCTGCATCTGCTCACGATTAAACCAACCCTGACGCTCCTGTTGGATGCGGACGAAATCGACAGCCAGTTCGAGGGCATAGCCACGACGCTCACTCTCAATCTCGAAGGTGCCACCCTTGAACTGATCACCAGCATAGGGCCATCCGTTCTTCCAAAGCAAAGGACGGACGGCAAGTACACTGCGTCCACTCAGGTCGAAGTCGGCCTCCCAGTGGAATGATGTCACCTCAACACCTTCGTCGATGATGTAACGTCCGAAGTGACCTGCACCAGCCTTACGATCGCCGGCTGCCACCACCATCTTGCCACCACCGTGGAACATATCGCGACCTACATTGTCGAGATAAGGGCCTTCTACGCTTTTTGAGCGGCCTACTACGATATTATAGGTAGAGTTGACACCATCGCAGCAGGTGCCGTGGGTGCCAAGCAGGTAATACCAGCCATCGCGATACATCAGGTCGGAGGCCTCACAGTCGATGGCAATATCCTTTTCCTTATTACCCTTCATGCGCAAGCCAGTCTTTGGATCCAGTTCGATGAGGCGAATGGTGCCGAAATAGGTGCCGTAGCTCACCCACAGACGACCTGTGGTGGGGTCGAGCAGCAAACCTGGGTCGATGGCATCTTGATCCTCCATACCGTCGGAGTAGCATACTTCTACAGCCTCACTCCATTTAAAATCGGGTGACTTGGGGTCGAGTGTCTTGTTCCACATCGTCAGGATTCGACCCGCATGACCACCGCCAAGACCGCCACCAGTGGCACCATAGATGCAGAGATAACGATCGCCGATCTTCAGAACATCAGGAGCAGCACCGCCACCGGGACGATCGGCTCCACTGTGCCAGGACCAACCATCGTCGCTGATGAGACCACCTCCGCCTGTGCCGAAAGTATAATACTTTCCATCACACTCGGCCAGGGTCGAGGGGTCATGGATATAGGGTTCGCCAATTTGAGCCATGACTGGCGTCACGGCAATGTAAAAATTCAACAATGATATAATGAGAAATATACGTTTCATATAGCGTCGAATTTAATTGTTACATTTTTGAATTATTTAATTGTTACATTGTAGTTAGTGACAGGGTTACCTTTCTCGTCGAGGAAGCGGACGCAGAAGTCGCTCATGCCTGGACCATTAATGATGGCACCACGCAGGATGTTACGACCTTTCTTCAGCGTCAGACGGGGCGACATAGCATCATCTTTCACCATACGACGATCGCCTGAGAGCAACAGAGCCTCCTTGCCGTTGAGCCACCACATAGAGGCCGAGTTGGAGCCAACTGCCAGACGGACGTTCTCAATGTCCTCGTTGCAGTCGATGATAGTGACAGCCCAGAAAAGGACACCATAAACCTGCTGCCCCCACTTCTCTGCAAAACGGAAAAGTTTAACGTTGAAGTTCTCACTGTCGAGTGCATGCCATGTGAGTGTCTGAGTGACAGTCTTGACCTCAGGTAGTGCAGGTGCCTGTGCTCCTCGACCAAAACCTGCAGGAGCTTGTTCTTGTTTAAATGTGGCCTTTACCTTCTGACCATCTTTCGGCAGAATAGTCTGCTGACCTTTGAAGTATTCTCTATTAAAGTGCTCACGCAGGTAAGAGTCAGTGAAGACCGTATTGCCAGGATTGGGCTTGTCGATAGGCTCCAGGAGCATCCAGCGACGGATAAAGCCGTCTTCATCGGGCTGGGCTGGTTGTGTTGTGGCAGGCGAGAAGTACTTGAGGCGGTTCTTGAACTGTATCCAATCGACACAGACACCAGCATCGCCCTCACAGGTGATAACCAGATTGCTGACACCCTTTGGCGTGAAAGCCAATGGAGCAGTCATCGTGAGCCACTGGTTGCTATAGTCGCGACGGAACATGGCTGGCATACCTTCAGGTGTCTCAGGCTTCACTGTCATGTCGATCTTGGCGAGTATCTTACCATCGGCACTGTTCTCGCGGATATAGAAATTGGTATTCTCAGCGGCCTTGGCTGAGATGACCAAATAGGCATCGTTGAGGCAGCTAAAGTCAATATCATTATAGCGTAGCCAACTACCCTTGGCAGGAAGTGTCGCCTGGAAGCTGCGGAAGGTGTTAATGGTGTCGATCAACTGGGTGGTGACATCGGCACTGGCATCGCTGTAACGATCGATCTCAATCTTCTCAGTTGCCTGATTGATACCTACACCACGCATGGTTTTAAATACCTCTTGAATGGTACCATCGGCATTGAAGCTGATCTTCTCGATACGGACAGAACGGCGCTTGTCGTCTCTTGGTGAGAAATCGTTCCAGTGGTAGAAAAGGTACCACTGACCTTTGTATTCCAGGATACTGTGATGGTTGGTCCAGCATTGGTTCTCGTGCTCAGCCATGATGATACCTTTGAAATCCCAAGGACCAAGCGGTGACTTCGACATTGCATAGGCTAAGGTCTCTGTGGGATTCTTGCCGTCGCTGGTGTCGCCACGTACCCAAGGGAAGGTGAGGTAATACCAGTCGCCACGCTTGAAGGCGAAAGGTCCCTCCTTAAATCCTTCAGGCAGACCTTCCATGACCTGGCCACCTACCATCATTGGCGGCATTTCCGGCATACCCTCGCGCTGTGGAAATTTCATCTCCTGCAATTCACCATCAAGCTCAAGCATGTTGCTTTTCAGCTTGGCACCCCGGATGCCCATGCCGCTCCAATAGATATAAGCCTGACCATCGTCGTCGACAAGTACACAAGGATCAATGCCTGAGACTCCTTTGATAGGTTCAGCTTCGCAAGTAAACGGCCCTTCGGGTTTATCAGCTGTTGCCACGCCGATATTGAAACCACGTCCGTCTTTGGGTGCATTGGGGAAATAGAAATAATACTTACCATTCTTAAAGACACAATCGGGTGCCCACATCGAGTAAGCCTTAGGATTACCCCAAGGCACAATCTCCTGAGAAATAATCATACCGTGGTCTGTCCAATCGGTGAGATTCTCAGATGAGAACACATGGTAGTCGGCCATGCAGAACCAGTCTTGTCGCTGGTCAGCAGGGGGTACGATGTCGTGTGAAGGGTAGACGTACACCTTATTATTAAATACACGTGCAGTTGGATCAGCAGCATACTGATCGCGGATGACAGGATTCTGAGCCTGTGCCAGCAATGGTACAGCTAGAAGACAGATAATGAGTTGTTTTTTTATCATGAAGCTTAGTGGTTTTGGTTTCCGTGTGCAAATATAGAAAAAAAAAGAGTAAATATGGTGGAGATTCGACGAAATTTCGTAATTTTGCAAAAATTATGAATTTAGGAAGGCTTAAATCAATCAGTTGGACTGCTGCGTTACCTGTTATGGTAGGCGTGGCGGTATATGGATTCTGGTACTTTGGTTACCCTCAAGTGCTCATGAGTCACGAACAGTCGCAGCTGTTTGTGTGGGATATGACATACCTGCAGGACAGACTTGAGATGCCTGGCGGCTGGGGTGACTATCTGTGGAGTGGGGTGGTACAGTTTTTCTGCACACCAATGCTGGGTGCCCTGACGATGGCGCTGCTTTGTGTGATGTTGCAGTTGGTGTCGATGTGGCTGTTCCATCACTTGCTGAAAAAGAAATGGCGAGTGGTTTCTGCCTTGTTGTCGCTTGTTCTGCCTGTATTGTTGTGTGTGGTGGTTAATAAGCCTGTTGGTGGCACAATGGAGGAATTGGAATACGATTTTCTCTTACGGAAGGCAAAATGGGAGGAGATTATCGACAAAAACCAGCAAAGCAAGACGATGCGGCTATCTTGTCAGAACGCAGTGCGTATTGCCTTATGGAAAACAGGACGTTTGGCACTGCATGATATGCGGAGCTGTCTGATGAATCCTAAGGAGGTACTGTCGAGTCGGGCTTCTGCTTATATGATGAGTGACATCTATCTGCTGCTTGCCCAGGTGGGTATGTCGCAACGTGCTGCCTTTGAGGCGATGGAGTCGATAGATGATTATGACAAGAGTGGGCGCTCTCTGCAACGACTTGTGGAGACCAGTCTGATAACGGGGCGTACGGAAGTTGCCTTAAAATATATCAGCCTATTGGAACGTACGCTCTTTTATCGTAGTTGGGCCAAGAAGATGCGCTCGTTGGCAGAGCATCCAGAGTTGATGAAAGGTACAGTCTATGATCAGTTGAAAAAGATGTATGATGAGAGTGAGAACCTGTTATTCTATTAAATGTGATAAATGATGAGGAGATACTATTATAATTTGATCATAGCCCTCATGGGCACGTTGCTGCTGATGGCTTGTAGCCGACAACCAGAGCATGTGCAGCATGTGGATCAGCTGCCTGTTATCTATCCAGACTATGTGGATGTGACAATACCAGTTGGTATTGCTCCCCTGAATTTTGCAATGGCCAACGACTCCGTAACAACTGTTGATGTGATGGTTACTGGTGCACAGGGCGGTTCGCTGCATGTGAATGGTGACTATGCAGACTTTGACATAGAGGAGTGGCACGCGTTGTTGAAACAGAACCGTGGGGCAAAGCTTACCTTTACTGTATGTGCGGAGAAAGGCGGACAGTGGATACAGTATCGTGATTTCACAGTTACCATCAGCAATCAGCCTCTCGAGGAGTGGGGTGTCACCTACCGGCGTATTGCTCCCAGTTTCGAGATCTACAGCAAAATGGGACTCTATCAGCGTGACCTGAGTAATTTCGATGAGGAGCCCCTAATCTCTAATGCGCAGACATATGGTATGTGTGTGAATTGTCATACTGCCAACCAGACCAATCCTGACCAATATGTGTTCCATATCCGTGGTGAACATGGTGCAACAGCAATCCATCGTAATGGAAAGATAGAAATGATACAAGCCAAGAATGAACAACTGGGTGGATCGATGGTCTATCCTGGTTGGCATCCAGGTGGGCGCTATTGTGCCTTTTCTACCAATAAGACTTCACAGATGTTTCATACGGCCAGCATACAACGCATTGATGTCTATGATGCTTCATCGGATGTGTTTGTCTATGATACGCAGACTCATACGATTCTGCAGGATACGCTGATTATGAAAAAATACTGGGCGGAGAACAGTCCCAATTTCTCGCCTGATGGCAAGTGGCTTTATTTTACCACTGCCCGTCGCCAGATTTATCCCACTGACTATGACAAGGAGAAATACAGTCTATGCCGTGTGAGCTTTGATGCTGAGACGGGATGTATCGGTACGCAGGTGGATACGTTGGTGAATACGGCTAAGACAGGTAAAAGTATATCGTGGCCTCGTGCTTCCTATGACGGACGCTTCCTGATGTATGCAGAGGCTGATTACGGCTATTTCACGGTGTGGCATCCTGAGGCAGAACTCTGGTTGTACGACTTGAAGAATGGCACTACACGGCGGATGGACGAGGTAAATAGTGATCGTTCAGAGAGTCTGCATGCTTGGAGTAAGAACAGCCGTTGGTTCCTCTTTACAAGTCGTCGCGATGATGGTCTGTACACACGTCTTTATTTTGCTGGTATTGACACTACAGGTTGTGCTACAAAGCCCTTCATGTTGCCACAACGCAATCCAAAGGAATACTATCGCCGACTGATGTATTCATATAATACACCCGATTTCACAGAAAAACCTGTAGATCAAAATATTCGCCCCTCCAAAAAGATGATTGAAGAAGGCGAGCGTATTCAAAATAATGTCAGGAATTGATATTTCTGTGTTTGTCGAATTTGTGGAGGAAAAGGTTAAAGGCCTCTAGACCAGCCAACACAAGTATGGTAGCTGCTATAGCCAATACATACATGCCACCACCACAGGCAAGGCCAATAGCTGCTACTACCCAGACACCAGCAGCAGTGGTAAGACCACGTATCACATTTTCGCTTTTTTGGAAGATGATGGTACCAGCGCCGATGAAACCGATGCCTGATACTACTTGGGCAGCTACACGTGATACGTCGAGGCGATGACCTGGCATAGAAACAACATCCTCAAAACCGTATGCTGACACTATCATAAACAAAGCCGAACCTAAGGCTACCAAGAAGTGAGTGCGAAATCCTGCTTCTTTGGCACGATATTCGCGTTCCAGACCAATCACACCACCTAAAAAGGCTGCTACGAAAATGCGTAGTACAAATTCCCAAGTCATATCCATAACTAAAAGATCTTTCTATAACAACGATGACGGCGGTGCTGAATAGCTTCCAGATATTGCCACTGCGAAAGTACCCCTTCGTTTGTCTCCATCTGCGGTCCAGTCTCTGCCCACTCAAATCCATAGCGCTGGAACCAGCGGATCAGGTCATCGAAGATCAGCGCATTGGCACCTTTTGAGCGATATTCAGGCAATACGCCAATCAGCAAGAGATCCACAATTGGTGTCTTGTGCCATTTTAAAACCTTCATGAGATGCCACCAGCCAAAAGGGAAGAAACGCCCGTCACGAGTCTGTTGCAAAGCACGTGAGAAAGAGGGGAACGTGATGCCGAAGCCTACCATCTGGTCACCATCCATAACAGCAGTTACCAGATTCAGGTCGGCAATCTTGATATAGTCATTGACAAGTTTGTCAATCTGGCGCTCTGACAGTTGGCTGAAACCATACAAATCCTTATAGGTTGCATTCAGCAAGTCAAATACCTTCTTGCCATAACCCTCTTCTATTAGCTCATGGCGTGTAAACTTATGTACCCGCAGACCATAACGTTTGCAAACCAATTCGGTAATCTTGGAAAATTTCTCAGGTACTTTCTCAGGCACCTTAACTTTACATTCTACGTAATCATTATCCTTCTTAAACCCATTCATGCGCTCCATGTGCTGAGGATAATAAGGATAATTATAGTTCACATACATCGTTGACAACTGATCGAAGCCTTCAACGAGCATTCCCTCACGGTCTGTATCGATAAAGCCCAAAGGACCTGCGATCTCTGTCATGCCTCGTTCACGCCCCCAATCCTCAACAGCTTTCAATAGTGCAGTAGAAACCTCGATGTCGTCAATAAAGTCGAACCACCCGAAACGTACCTGATGGCAGTTCCAGCGCTCGTTGGCACGGCGGTTGATGATAGCAGCGACACGCCCTACGACCTTTTCCTCTCGAAAGGCAAGGAAATAGGCCGATTCACAGCATTCGAAAGATGGGTTCTTGTCGGAACGCAATGTTGCCATCTCATCAGAATAGAGATAAGGTACTGCGCATTCGCTTCCGCGATACAGGTCGTAGTAGAACTGTACGAATTGCTGTAGTTGCTTTTTATCTTTTACTGGGCGTATCTCAACCATGATCATTAGAAGTTTACCACGAACGAACCGCCGAGCACGAAGTTGTTCATGTTCTTCTTGATGCTCTGCGTTTCAGGATCCAAAGCTTTCGCATCTTGTTTGATGATTTCCTGATAAACCGATGGCATAGCATCCTTCACATAGCCATTGGGATCGTATGTCATCGTATAGGTCTTGCGGGCAAAGTCGTAGTCGAGGAACAGCTTCCAGGCGAAGTTGCTCTTGTAGGCATAGGTCAGCGAGATGCCTGTACCAAACTTCATGGTGTTGTTACCACCAACGGTGAAGTAGTCCCAAGAGGTGCTATATTCCTTATCAGATTGAACTGGGTTACCTTTGGAATCGATATCAATGCACTTGCCGGAAGAGATGGCGTCCAAGTTCACTTCCTGCATGATGCTGCGACCAATGAGCAGTTTGGAGCCTAGAGCGAAACGCTTGGAAATCGGCAAGTTGAAATACGCGCCGAGGTCTGCGGTGAACTCTGTCAGATGGTCGCTCTCGATGACGAAATCCACATCATCGAACATTTTTTCCACCATTGACGCGAACTCCTTATCTCCCTCGCTCTCCACAGCTTCATACGCATAGGCCAAATCCTGCCAGCCGTAATCGATAATTTTATCCCAACCCTTAATAGGAGAACTGTTGACACGCAAACGACCACCAATACCAATGTACTTGTTGAAGAAGTAAGCACCTTCTGCAGCTACAGAGGTTGAAGTACCGAACTTCAGGTTCATTATGTTCTTTTCACCATCTTCACTCACATAGCCTTGGATGGCATCCATATCGAAGTCCATATTCCTTGCTCCGAATCCCATACCCATTGAGACACTGAAGAAACTGGGGTGGTCAACGATGTTATGCTCACCGCTGATGTCACCACGCAGCAGTCCTTTATTTTTGAACATCAAATCACTGAAAGCATATGCCAATTCAGCAGACATGATGCCGATACCAGCACCTGAAAGCACGTCACTAATCCAGTGACGGTTGTTCAGCACGCGCATCACACCAGTAGCCGTAGCCGTACCGTAGCCGAGCACAGAGAACCAGGGCGAGCGGGTCAGACCATATTCCTTATGCAGGATGGTGGCACCAACGAAGGCCGTAGCCGTATGACCAGAGGGCCAAGAGTTGGCAGATGTTCCATCTGGGCGCATCTCCTTTGCAGTATATTTGATACCATTCACGAGACCCGCCATGATACCATACGACATGGCGGCACTAGCTAGCAAGCGAGGCCAGTCGCTGCGACCCTCTACACCTGCCACTTTCAGACCGACGGTGGCTACCGGGCCGAGGAACTGCAGATAATCATCAACACCAGATTTGAAGTTTGTAACCAATGAGTGCTTTGTCTGCTGTTTGAAGCCGTTTTTCTCGCTCTTGACAATCCAACCTGCTACAAACAAGGGAATTCCTACAAATGTCAGGTCATCCATGAACTTATATGGCTTTACATTGGGATTGGTCTTCTGCTTGAAGAAACTAAAGTCCATACCTTGTGATGAAGTCGTATTCATAGCGTAATCAGTGGAGACTCTTGATGATGTGAAAGGATTGGCAGGAAGTTCTACTAACTCGGGTTTCATTTCGGGTGTGTCTAACTTCAGAGGTTCCATGTCACGATAATCATTGGCATTTACCTGTAAGGTCATAAGGGCTACGATAGCCAACATAAAAAGTTTAAGTTTCATATAGCTAATAATTTTATTGTTTCAATTTGCTGCAAAGGTACAAATAAATCTGCTTTAATGATGTTGTCGTCTCTTAAATAATGTTAATCAAGAGTCTCAATGTACTCGTATAGCTTCTTGTAAAAAGGATGGCGTGTCATTGTAGAGGCATCGCCAAGAATAATCAATTTCATTCTGGCACGGGTAATGGCCACATTCATACGGCGCAAGTCACGCAGGAAACCAATCTGTCCATCGTCGTTGGCTCTTACTAATGAAATAAGTATGATGTCGCGTTCCTGACCTTGGAAACCATCCACGGTATTCACACTGATAAGGTAGCGGTATGGCTTGAAGAATTCTTTGTTCTTCACAAGCCTGCGCAAATATTGTACCTGAGCACGATAGGGAGAGATGACGCCGACATCCAATCGCTCGTCGAGAATACGTGTCTTACCAATCTTCTCGAAATACTGCTCCAAGACCAGAAGTGTCAATTCGGCTTCAGCCTTGTTGATGCGGCCGAAGCTCTCGCCTACAAAGGTCTCTTTAAAGGAGAAATTGCTATCTTCTGGAAGCTCAAATTGTGAGGTGTCGATCCAAGTCATGGGTATGTCGAGGTCGAGGATGCTCCTGAACTTGACTTCTGGTGCACTCTCCACCTGATTACCATAAAACCAATCGGAGGAGAAACGCATGATTTCCTCGTTCATCCGGTATTGCATCTTCAACAAAGTTACCACTTCAGGTTTATTTTCCACAATCCGCTCCATAAGTGTCTTTCCCAGTCCGGCCTTCATTGCGGCAAAGCTTTTAATGGTTGGCGGCAATTGACAGTGGTCACCAGCCAAAATAACACGTGACGCCCGGCGAATAGGAATCCAACAAGCTGCTTCAAGAGCTTGAGCTGCCTCGTCAATAAACACGCTTCCAAACTTTTGTCTTTCAAGTAAGCGGTTGGCAGAGCCAACAAGCGTACAGGCAATCACACGGGCTTCACTGAAAAGTTGGGCATTGATGCGCACTTCAAGTTCTGTGGCCCGTTCTTTAAGGCGTTCAAGTTTCTGGTGGTATTTGTCGTCTCGATGTTTTCGTTGGGCACGTAGCTGGCGAATCGCCTTTCGGATGGCCCATAGTAGGTCGTAATCAGGATGTGATTCGAAGCGGCGCTCGTAAGTGAAAGAGAGCATCTTGTCGTTTACGCGGGTTGGGTTGCCAATACGTAACACGTTGATGCCGCGATCTACCAGTTTCTCTGAAATCCAATCTACTGCCATATTACTCTGTGCACAAACCAGTACCTGGCTTTCCCGTCGCAGTGTCTCATAGATGGCCTCTACAAGGGTCGTTGTCTTACCCGTTCCTGGAGGACCGTGGACAATGGCTACGTCTTTTGCCCGTAACACCTTGTTCACAGCCTCTTCCTGAGTACTATTCAGGTAAGAGAAGCGGATGGGGGCGAAACTATAAGTCTCTGCCTGTTGATGCGAATAAAATAGGTCGCGAAGATAACCTAAACGCCCCTTAGCTTTCATTACGCGGTCGAGAGCATCAAACATCATTTTGTAACTGGTCTCATCGAAGAAAAGCTGTACACCAACATTCTCAGCGCTCTGCACATCAATGAACTGTCCGTTATCAGGAATGGCAATGACCATCCTGTCGCCATCAACATAGCTTACTGTAGCAGTGAAGGGGAAATAGTGGATGCTAGTAGTGATAGTCTGACTAGGTTGGCTAGAAAAGAAAACCACAGGCTTACCGAACTCAAAGTTGTGCTCAATCTCTTCGTCACCTTGGCGGAACACTTCTACTACTAGTTGGTTCAGTGAATTAAAATAGCTTTTTCCTATCTTAAGAGGGTACCACGCATCACCACGCTTCACCTTCCGCTGCAGTCCCATTTCTTCAGTCTGCTTGCGGAAGGCTTCCTTTTCAGCCAGGTACTCCATCTGGAGTAATAGTCGTTGCTGTTGGAGTGCCAAAATGGGCGAAACTTGCTGATTTTCCATAATTGCCTGCAAAGTTAGGCATAATTTTAGACATAAGTACATAAGAATAGATTTTTTATGCTTCTTTTGTTCTTTTGTCGAAAAAATAGATTAATTTTGCAGCCGAAATGAAACAAATACTGTTAATTAACGATGTTGTAGGTTATGGAAAAGTGGGAATGGGTGCTATGCTTCCCATCCTTTCTTACTTGGGTATACCTACTTACAGTCTGCCAACGGCTCTTGTGTCGAATACACTCGATTACGGAAAGTTTAACATTCAGGATACCTATGAATATATGAAAGGTACGTTACCTGTATGGAAAGAGCTGGGTTTCTCATTTGATGCGATTTGCACAGGTCTGATGTTCAGCGATGAACAGGCCAAACTTGTGGCAGACTATTGTGAAGAACAGGGGAAAAATGGCACAACAGTATTTGTCGATCCGATTCTTGGTGATGGCGGCCGTCTCTATAACGGTATGACCGAGCGCCAGGTGGAGCTGATGCGTGAGATGGTAGCCGTGGCTCACCTGACCTTCCCGAACTATACCGAGGCCTGTTACCTGACGGGCACACGTATCAAGATGGAGGGCATCAGTTGGGAAGAGGCAGGAGACCTGCTCGACAAACTGAGAGAGATCGGCAGCAAGTCGGCATTGATCACCAGCTGTAAGATCGACGGACATAACTCTGTGGCAGGCTATAATCATTTCGACGATAGCTACTTCCATCTCGACTATCATGAGATCCCGGGACTGTTCCATGGTACAGGCGACATCTTCTCTGCCGTCCTCATCGGTCATCTGCTGAATGGGGAGTCACTAAAGAGTAGTACACGTCAGGCTATGGATACTGTTTTCCGTATGATTGACCGTTATCGTGATACTGATGATAAAAATCGAGGCATCCCCGTAGAGAAATGCCTCGACTTGCTATCTTTAGAAGATGATTTTCGAGAGCGGTAAGTCCAGATAAAGGATAATCATTTCTACAATCTCATCCTCTGAGTGGTTATCGGCATTAATGACAAGGTCGTAATTGCGGGTGTCATAACGTGAAGAGTTTGTGTACTTCTTGACATAGTTCTCACGTGACTCGTCCACTTTCTTGATAATGGCCTCGGCTTTCTCTGCTGTAACATTCTGTTTTTGCATCACTCTTTCTATGCGTCGTTCCATGGATGCCTGAATCAAGATACTCAAATGGTTGGGGTGGTCACGGAAGATATAGAAGCCACTGCGACCAGCGATGACACAAGAACCATCGGCTGCGATACCCTTCAGAATCTCAGTCTCTGCCTGGAAAATATCGTCTGTAATCAGGAAATCAGGCATATTCGCGTAGTCTGGGATAGCTTTGGGTGCCACATAATTGGGCATCATCATTATGCTGCGCTTGAATTCAGACCACCAGTTATGCTTCTGACCTTTTAGTCGTTCAATCTCTTCTGTAGTGAGACCATACTTCTTTTTCAGTTGTTGGATAAGCGCCTTGTCGTAGAAAGGCACTTCAAGTCTTTTGGCAAGTTTTTCACCGACGGTTCTTCCTCCAGAACCAAGTTCACGATTGATGGTAATTACAAAAAGTTCGTCCTGTTTCATCTGCTAAATGGTTAGTTTTCTGCAAAGATAGGCATTATTTTTGAAAGTACAAACATTTTGAGGCTGAAATTTTGTGATATGGGGAAAATTTTGTAATTTTGCCCAATCATGATGTGCATCCATCCTTTACATACAGACTTTCAGAAGCCAGAACATTTCACTAATCCGTTCTGCTATGAGCCTCACCCTTTGTGCCTGTTGGCGACAGAGGAGGTGAAGCAGGAGATAGCCCGCATCAATCCCTCAGAAGGGAAGATGTTCGGAGTGCTGGTGGTGGAGTCGGCAGAAGGCATAGCTTTCTTAGCGGCCTACTCTGGTCTGTTGGAGGGACGTAACGACTGGCCGTATTTCGTTCCGTCTGTTTTTGATGCCCAGCAGCCTGATGGCTATTTCAAGACAAAGGAACGCGAGATATCTAGGATTTCTAGAACGACTAGTGATTCTATGAAATCTAAGGAGATGTCACAGGAACTCCAGACATGGCTTTTTCATCAATATCAGCTGTTGAACGGGCGCGGTGAGGTGAAGGATCTAGTTGAAATATGGCAGGACTATCATTGCTCAGCCCGCATCCGAAGCAGATATCCGTTACCTCCAGGTGGTACGGGCGACTGTTGTGCACCGAAACTCCTGCAATACGCTTATCTTCAGCATCTGACTCCCGTCTGCATGGCAGAGTTTTGGTGGGGTGATTCGCCCAGGAGTCTGATCAGGCATCATGGGCATTTCTATCCTGCCTGTCGTGGAAAATGTAAGCCTGTATTGACATGGATGTTACAGGGACTCAATGTCGATCCGCATCCGGAAATAGGCAATGCGACCCGACAGAAACCTGAAATGATCTATGAAGATGAGTCTTTAGCTGTGCTCTTTAAACCTGCTGGTATGCTGAGTGTTCCTGGTAAGATCGGCGACTATTCCGTAGCCACCTGGGCACAGTTACAGTGGTCAGGGGCCCTGCTGTGTCATCGGCTCGATATGCTGACATCGGGAATCATCGTGGTAGGTAAGACGATGGAAGCTTATCAGCATCTGCAGGCACAGTTTACCGACAGGACAGTCAAGAAGAAATACCTCGCTATCGTGGAGGGTACGCCTGCGAAGGAACATGGCATCATCGATCTGCCCCTGTCATCCGACCCGATGAACCGTCCTCTTCAGGTGGTTGACCATGAGAAGGGTAAGCGTGCCATCACCGAATACCGCGTATTGCAGGCTGGTCAGTATTGCTTGTTGGCGCTTTATCCCCATACGGGGCGCACCCATCAGCTACGCATGCACTGTGCCCATCCAGAAGGGTTGGGTTGTCCGATAGTGGGTGATGAACTCTATGGTGAGAAAGCCGAGCGTCTCTATCTGCAGGCGCAAGCCATCACCTTCGTCCATCCTGTAACAGAAAAGCGGATGCATTTTGAGCTGCCCTATCCATTTGAACATTTTTTATCTTATCAATATTAACTCTCAAAACAAAAAAAGTTATGGTTAAGCACATCATCCTCTGGACACTGAATCCAGAACTCTCTGAGGAAGAGAAGAAACAAGTAAAGGCTGGTATCAAGGCTGGTTTGGAATCACTCGTAGGCAAGGTGCCCGGACTCATCGATGTAAAGGTACATATAGATGGCCGTTTAGCTTCATCAAATGCCGACGTGATGCTCGACAGTACCCTTGAGAGCGAAGAAGCATTGAAGGGTTATGCTGTTCATCCTGAGCACGTAGCTGTAGCCAACGGCAAAGTCCGCCCCTATACCGTACAGCGCAGCTGTCTCGACTTCGAAATCTAAAAACAAGAAAGCCCCGCCAATCGGCGAGGCTTTCATCTTAATATTTCAAGAATTTACTTCTTGTTGATAGCCAGGTCGATAGCAACGGCTACAGATACAGTAGCACCTACCATCGGGTTGTTACCCATACCCAGGAAGCCCATCATCTCTACGTGAGCAGGTACTGAAGAAGAACCTGCGAACTGAGCGTCAGAGTGCATACGGCCCAGGGTGTCAGTCATACCATAAGAAGCAGGACCGGCAGCCATATTATCTGGGTGCAGGGTACGACCGGTACCACCACCAGAAGCTACTGAGAAGTAAGGCTTGCCAGCGAGCACGCGCTCCTTCTTATAGGTACCAGCTACGGGATGCTGGAAACGGGTTGGGTTGGTAGAGTTACCAGTGATAGAAACGTCAACGTTCTCCTTCCACAGGATAGCTACACCCTCGCGCACGTCGTCGGCACCATAGCACTTAACCTTCAGACGGTTAGGATTGTTACCATAAGGAACCTCCTTAACCACATTCAGATCGCCAGTGAAGTAGTCGAACTTGGTCTGTACGTATGTGAAACCGTTGATACGGCTGATGATCTGGGCAGCATCCTTACCAAGACCGTTCAGGATAACACGAAGTGGCTTCTTACGAACCTTATTGGCCATCTCGGCAATCTTGATGGCGCCCTCGGCAGCAGCGAAACTCTCGTGACCAGCCAGGAAAGCGAAGCACTCTGTCTCCTCGCGGAGCAGACGAGCGGCGAGGTTACCGTGACCGATACCTACCTTACGATCGTCGGCTACTGATCCGGGGA
>JAEEGG010010491.1_pt1 | contig 20444 bp, 20 predicted proteins | sample 9134161 | NCBI WGS metagenome assembly JAEEGG01 (sample SAMN16246543, study PRJNA631951) | gut metagenome | biome: gut microbiome; feature: rumen; material: CR-attached | host: Bos | place: Iran: Karaj | collected 2018-10 | reverse complement strand
TCAAACCGCCGATGAAGCATCAAATGACCTCAAGGCCGGCCACTCAAAAGGCAACACAGAACACGGAAAACTCAACGGCATACCATCCGTAAGGCTTGAAGGAAGATCCACTCTGGGCTCCCTTCCTCTACCAGCCTATACCGTTAACGAAAGCGGTACGGTAGTAGTCAAAATCGTGGTAAACGAACAGGGCATCGTAACCAACGCCATCCCAGGCCAGAAAGGCACAACCACAAACAACTCAACTCTTTGGAATGCAGCCAAGCAGGCCGCCCTCAAGGCCCGCTTTTCCCCTTCAGACGCCCCTACCCAGGTAGGCTACATCACCTACATCTTCACCCTCCAGTAAGATGAACAAGAAGACACGCAAGGAGATAACGGTTTTCATAACTGTACTGGAACTGCTCATAATATTCGACCTGTGTATTCTGCTTCGCGAGGTCTATAGAACTTCCTCGCCATGTGGAATGCCCTTCTTTTCTTTGGTTGTCTTTGTCCTCGGGATAAGTGTTGGTGCCGGAGCTGTCTTATTGGCCAACAAGCAAAAAGGTGCAGGATTTGCTGTTTTCCTGAACGCAGTTCTTTTTATAGCAGGAATATTTCTAGTTGCTTCAGCAAATAACGTCTAGCAAGAACTGCAGATACTATCAAAGGATTCATAGAAGAGGCTCTCGTAATGGAAAGGACTCTTTGATTATTTGTCGGGAAAGCTTACTAGACCATCATCACGGAACTTTTCCGGAATGTTGTAATTATACATTTCAAGAGGAAAAGCTTTTTGTTCAACTCTAAATAGTTGAATTACATCTTTGCGATAATACAAAGAAGTATCGTGCTCGCTAATGTATATGCCTGAAACAAAAGGCTCTCCATCCACAATCACAACACCGGTACTATACATAAACTTATACCCTTGTCCGCCATAGAACTTGAGGACAAAATCACTTCTTCTCAGGATAACAGAATCTGGAGATGTGGATATGACATCATGACTGCGTTCATCGAGATTATCATTTTCCCCTTTTTCAAGCCATATAGACGTTATTGGAGGAAAAGAAACCGCCACACTATCATAAACCTTAGTTCTTCCGCGATAATCGATTAGAAGGGAATAATAAATATTCAAAAAATCGTGAATCTCAGGATTCTGCCTAATCAGCGCTATTTTGCATGAAGAATCAATAGCCAAACTGTCAGTTATTTCATATCCAGAAGGTATAGCATATCCGTGCCAAGTATTCTGGTTTTGAGCCAGAACCAAAACCGGAAACAAAATAAATATTAATGCAGCAGCCTTTTTCATATCAATCACTAAAACATCAGAATAAGCAAAGTATACAATTACATTGTTGAACGTAATAGCTCTTTGATATCTACCTCCAAACATTTTGCTATCTGGACAAGAGTTTCCAGACTAGGCTGAGCTTTGTTTGTACACCATTTTGAGACCGTGGCAGGGTCTTTACCTAGTTGCTCGGCGAGCCACTTGTTGGTACGCTTTTTATCGGCAAGGACGACCTTAAGCCGATTAATGTCTTTATTCATTTAGGATATTTATTTGCTGTAAACGCAAATTTAATGAATATAGTTTCATTTTACAAATTAATCTGTATCTTAGTACCGCAATTATTGAAAACAAATAAAAGTGACTTATGGACAAGCAAAGTATCATACAGTATAAGTCTGCATTCGATGCCATAGCAACCTACATAGAAAGTGATAACGGACAAGAAAAAGTTGAGGTGTGGTTTGCCAGGGAACTTCAGACAGTTCTTGGGTATGCTCGATGGGACAATTTCCTATCTGCAATCAATAGAGCTGTAGATTCCTGTAATACGCAGGGTATCAATGTGGATGATCATTTTCGCGAGGTCACGAAAATGATCAGTATAGCCAAAGGAGCCATGCGAGAAGTCAAAGACTATATGCTTACCCGTTATGCCTGCTACTTGATTGCTCAAAACGGAGATCCTAAGAAAGAGCCTGTCGCTTTTGCCCAAAGTTATTTCGCTGTTCAGACACGAAAGATTGAACTGATAGAAGAAAGAATCAATTACCTTGCCCGCCTGGAATCAAGAGACCGTCTTCGCATTTCTGAGAAGCAATTGTCGCAGAACATTTATGAACGTGGCGTTGATGATAAAGGTTTTGGACGAATCCGTTCAAAGGGTGACACCGTTTTATTTGGCGGGCACACAACGGAAGATATGAAAAAGCGTTTGGGAGTGAAAGACAACAGACCTCTGGCTGATTTTCTTCCAACGCTTACTATTGCCGCAAAGAATCTTGCTACTGAAATGACAAATTACAATGTTGAGGGCAAGAATCTATATGGAGAACCGGTAATTACACGTGAGCATATGCAGAATAACCAAAGTGTGCGAGATATGCTTGGCAAAAGGGGAATTCGCCCTGAGGAATTACCTCCGGCAGAAGATATCAAGAAATTGGAAAGAAAGGTCGCCTCAGAAGAAAAGAAGCTCGTAAAAACAACATCCAAATTACCTAAAAAGAAGTAAAAGATGGCCTTGTATAAGATGTAATGGAAAGGAGGATCTGATTTATTTGTCGGGGTAAACTATCCCTAAAGAATCAGGATGTAAATAGGATAGAGATCTCTTGCTTCTTTCTGGTGAGAATGATCCAGTCTGCCAAATGGTTTACCATATGCTTTTAGGCAGTAATCGTTGCGGTATTTGTAAAAGACCTCACCGTAAGCGTAAAGGATTGAGATGAACTCTTCAAACGTCATTTCATCCTGTTTAATTATCAGAGTGTCACCACCTCTCCGATACGATAGACGCTCATTAAAAAAATCTGGAAAATCCTGCAGGCCATTGAAACCTCCTTGTAAAAGATCCCCCTCAACTAAAACATAAAATTCTCCTTTAGATTTAAAAACTTCCAGTCGTCTAGTAATACGAACAGACTTATATTTAGCTTGTGTCTCCAAAGAATCGCCAAGGCGGTAATGACAATAAATGTAATCAGATGAATCTCTGTCGCGGAGGACAAAAGCGACATTAGGACGATAAGGACGGATTTTATACAAGACATTTAAAACATCCTTCATAGGCATATCCTTGTCTACAAAAGTCCTCAAAGGATACATAATCAATTCATCAGAACCAGCCATCCAGCCCGCGGCCTCATCCAGTTTGTCACCGATTTCAGATAAGTTTATCAGTTCGTACTTGTATCCTTTTCTTGGGTTGTCATCCTCTTTGAATGTCGCGAAAAACGTTGAATCTTTCTTTAGAAAAACAGTGCCATAGTCATCATCATCTTGTCCTGTCAACCACTTTTGAGCATTGTCATAACAATTGACAGACGGAATCTCAATCCTTGTTTTGCTCAAGATATTCTCAAAAGACATCTTGGACAGAACTCCCGAATTGCTGAAAAGGATAAACAAATAGCAGCAAATCGGAATAACGATAACTGCTATTCCTATCGTTATCAAAATGTTGCTATTGCTGATTCTTCTCATTCTCCTGTTCTTGTTTACACCTCAATTATTCTGGAAGCTGAATTGTCTGGTAGTCAATCATGCGGGAAATGGCACGCTGGCAGACAGGGCAGAAAAGAGGGTATGTGTTGTCTCTCATCCTGCAGGTTGGGAACGGACGGTAAATGCCCTCGGAGAGGTAGCCGCCGCCTTCGTAAATGCCTACTTTGTAGTCTGATTCAACAAGCGTCCTGTAGGCAGGAAGAGCCTGTTCCGCCTTTGTTACAATTTCTTTCTTTTCGATCATGTCCTTCCACTTGGAGTCAAAGTTTACAAGGGTGGTGATGTTAGGTTCCCAAGGCTCGGTATTCAGATCATACTGGTCTGTGCCGTCATCGTAGAAATACTCGTCTGCAAGGCCGCCGAAACTGTGGCCGAATTCGTGCACCACAACAGGCATTGCCCAAGGGTTGTGAGCAGCGGTCAAAACGTAAGAGTTAAGGATGCCGCCACCGCCGTAGTTGTCTGTGTTGGCGAGAATTATGATATGCTCGTAAGGCACGCTGGAGAGAGCATCGTGAAGGTCGAAAAGATGCAGGGTTGTAAGGTAACGGTCAGAGTAGAAGGTGCTGAAATGAGAAGAGAAGGCCGTCTGCTTCCACTCCCCTTTCAGAGGAATGCTCACTCCGCTTTCCTTGCTCTCGACAGGCACGGCGATGAAGTTCAGTTTGTCTGCCTTGCCCTTGAAAGGCTCATAGCTCAGAATCTGGTCTGCAGTTTCCTTTGCATCGCGATAGAAAATATCCATTTCTTCTTTTGTGTAGCCTTCTCCCACAATCGCGATATCGATTGCCTCCTTGCTGTCCCCGCCCTTGTGAACATAACGGCATTTGTCTAAGGTATAAGGAGATGAGACTGGGCGTATGAGAATATCATCAGGATGAACAATATGAGTCATGGAAGCCGTTATGCTGTCTCTCTTGTCCAGGATATTCACGGTTACATAAGCAGTGGCCTGAGGCATCGGCACCAGATAGACGTTCTCGAAAGCCTTGCGGGTATGAAGGGCTTCAGGAGTGCACTGCCACTCGGAGAAAAGCGTGGAGAAAGATGTGCAGTAGAGAACCTGGCTGGTAGCCGAATCCCTGAGAATAATCTGCCCGTTTCCCCTTAGCAGCAGATTGTCCATATTGACGGTCCTGCCCCACCAGCCCTCCAGCCTACCCATCTTTGCAAGGGAAATCTCCGTATGGGTTGCATCGCCGGAAAATATGTAGTCCAGCCTCAGCGTGTAATCCGCTGCAACTGACATAATAGCCGACAATAAAACGACAGCCGGCAACAACAAAAACTTTTTCATTGGTTATTGGATATATCCGAAACGCTTAAGCTCCCGCTTGTTCTCTCTCCAGGAAGGATCCACCTTTACGAATATCTTCAGGAAGACCTTCTTCTCGAAGAAATTCTCCATCTCTTTTCGGGCCTGGGTGCCTACCCTCTTCAGAGCGGCGCCTTTCTTTCCGATGATGATGCCCTTCTGGGATTCCCTGACGACATTTATAACAGCTTCGATTGAATAGAGCTCATCTTCCTCCTTGAAACTTTCTATCACTACCTCGGTGCAGTAAGGGATTTCCTTGCTGTAGTTCTCGAGTATTTTCTCCCTGAGGATTTCGGAGGCGAAGAAGCGGAGGTTCTTGTCGGTGAACACATCCCTGTCATACCAGGCAGGCTGTTTTGGAAGAAGGGAGACGATCTTGTTCAGGAGGATGTCCGTATTGAATTTGGTCAGGGCGCTCATAGGGAGGATGTCCGCCTTGGGAACCAGTCCGTGCCATTTCTCCACAAGTTCATCCAGAACCTTTGGATCCTCAATCTTGTCTATCTTGTTGACCACGACAATTACCGGAACGGAGAGAAGATTGAGCTTGTCCACATATTCCTTGTTCTTCTCGGAAGATTCGTAGACATCGGTGACATAGATGATAATGTCGGCATCGCCGATGGCGGTGTCCACGAAGTTCATCATTGCCTCCTGAAGTTCGTAGGAAGGCTTGAGAATGCCGGGGGTATCGGAGAACACTATCTGGTAGTCGTCTCCGTTGACAATGCCCATAATCCTGTGTCGGGTGGTCTGGGCCTTGGCGGTCACTATGGACAGTTTCTCCCCAACGAGGGCGTTCATCAGAGTGGACTTGCCCACGTTAGGATTACCTATGATGTTTACGAAGCCTGAACGGATTATCTTGTCTTCCATACGTTTAGAGGATTATTATTCGTAAGAGCCCATCTTCAGGATAGCAAGTTCCTTCTCGGTCAGGAACCGCCACTGTCCTCTCCTGAGGTTTTTCTTTGTCAGGCCCGCAAAATAAACGCGGTCCAGTTTCTCAACCTTGTAGCCCAGAGCCTCGAAGATTCTCCTTACGATACGGTTCCTTCCGCTGTGTATCTCAATGCCCACCTGCGTCTGGTCTCCGTCGATATAGGACAAAGCGTCTGCGTTAATCATTCCGTCGTCCAGGTAAACTCCCTTGAGAATTTTGTCAAAATCAGCCTGGGAAAGGTTTCTGTCCAGGAAAACGTGGTAAATCTTCTTCTTGTTGTATGAAGGATGGGTGAGTTTTTCAGTCATGTCGCCGTCATTGGTCAGAAGGAGTACGCCAGTGGTATCCCTGTCCAGACGTCCAACCGGATAAACTCTCTGAGGGCACTTTCCGGCAATCAGGTCCATAACGGTCTTGCGGGCGTGAGGATCGTCTGTGGTGGTTACGCAGTTTTTCGGCTTGTTCATAATGATGTAAACCTTTTCCTCGCCCTGGATAACTTTACCGTCGAAGCGGACTTCGTCCCTCTGGAATACCTTGGTTCCCAACTCAGTAACAGTCTGTCCGTTTATGGTTATGATGCCCTGGAGAATATATTCGTCGGCTTCCCTTCTGGAACAGATTCCGGAGTTTGCGATGAAGCGGTTCAGGCGGATGCCCTCCTCTCCCTTGGCCTTCGGTTTGCGAGGCTTCGGGGTGTAGGCTTCCACGCGAGGCTTCCTTGCGGATACAACGGCTTCCCTTCCTTCAAGCTGGCTTCTAACCTGCTCAAAATCGTTGCGGGTACGCTTGGTCCTGGTTGGCTTTGCGGTGAAAGCTTTCTTGATTTCCTGTGAAGTCCTTCCGGATGTAGAAGTCCTTCTGGGAGCAGAAGTGCCTCTCGGGGAGAATGGTCTCTTAGGAGCTTCAGCGCTTCTTGGAGAGAAGGATCTCTTAGGGGCAGATGCGCTTCTCGGCGATGAGGCTCTCTTTGAGGCTGTTGCAGGACCTCTGGATGAGAAGCTCTTCTTTGGACCGGAAGAAGGGCCCTTTGGAGAAAAGCTTTTCTTCGGACCTGAGGAAGAAGATTTCCTTGGAGAGAATGAACGTTTGCCTGCCGCAGAGGAAGGTCTTTTTGCTGAAGAAGGCTTCTTTGTCCTGGAAGCGGATCTTCCCGTATTTTCTGATCTTGCCATAATTCTACCTGTTTATCATGCAAATATAGGCCGATTAAAGTATTTTTCCTACTTTTACGGCTCTAAAAGTTAAGGGTATGGACAGAAAGAGACGAGTTCTGATGACACCACTGGTGAGGGAGAATGTGAAGGTCGCCCTTAAATCCATCAAAAGCAACAAACTGAGAAGTGTCCTGACAATATTGATGATAGCCGTGGGCATTACCTCCCTGCTGGGAATCCTCACTGCTACCGAAGCCCTCAAACATGAAGTCAACGAGAGTTTTGCTTCCATAGGTTCCCAGTCTTTCTTCATCCAACCGGAGTTCCGGTCTTCGGGAGAAAGAACCGGAAGGATACGCAACAATCCTTCTATCAGTTACTTCCAAGCTACTTCGTTCAAAGATGTGTTTTCACCACAAACCCCATGTGTGGTAACCATCTTTACCAGAAACGGAGGAATGACTTTCAAGCGGGCTGAGAAGAGCACCAGCCCGAATGTCACCGCTGTACTCGGCGACGAGGACTATGTCCTTTTCAACAGTTTTACCATAGACAAGGGCAGGGACCTGACGAAAAAGGACATCCGGGACGCCTCTTTCGTATGCATAATTGGCAGTTCTGTGGCAGCCACCCTCTTCGACAGCAAGGAAGATCCTCTGGGAAAATCCATCATCATAGGAGGAAGTCCCTATACGGTGGTCGGAGTGTTGGCAAAGTCCTCTTCCGGAGGAATGGGCAGCAGCATAGACCAGGCAGCTATCATACCTATCACCAACGGAAGGGCACGCTTCAATTCAACCTCTTTCTCCATAGGAATACGGCCCGCTTCCTCCCAGGCCCAGATGGAAGACCTTTATTCTGAGGCTGAGACCCTGTTCCGTTCCGTCAGGAGGCTTTCCCCTACAGACCAGACAGACTTCAGCATAAGTTACAACGAGACAATGGCCAAGGAAGCCAGCAAAACTATGGGAACCATTACCCTGATAGCGGGAATCATAGGACTCATCACCCTTCTGGGTGCCGCCATCGGCCTCATGAACATAATGTTGGTTAGCGTAAAGGAAAGGACTGCGGAAATAGGCATAAGGAAAGCCATCGGCGCATCCGCCCGCCTTATAAGGCAGCAGTTCCTGGTGGAAAGCGTGGCTATAGCCCAGATAGGATGTATCCTGGGAATCATCCTGGGACTGTTGGCGGGAGCTCTGGTTGCTGCGGTTATGAATGCTTCTTTCGTGACTCCGTGGATGTGGATCATAGCCGCCGTCCTTATCTGCGTCGTGGTTGGAGTTGCCAGCGGCTACATTCCGGCGAAGAAGGCCGCTGCGCTGGATCCTATCGAGGCTCTCAGGTACGAATAGAATTTTGAAGGCGCGATTTTTTCTTAAATTTGCGCGGGATTACAAAAGATACAGAAATGTCAGAGATAGACAGGGAAGATATAAATCAGGAAGAATTACAGTCAGAAGAGCCGAAAGGCAAGTTCTCAAAGCTTCTTAAAGAGGGAGAAAACAAATACAGGCTTCCGGGAATGTTCAAGAACTGGTTCCTGGACTATGCATCATATGTTATTCTGGACCGTGCCGTTCCGCACATAGAAGACGGACTCAAGCCGGTTCAGAGAAGGATTCTTCACGCTATGCGCAAGATCCACGACGGTTCACTGATAAAGGTGGCCACCATCGTGGGAGAAACAATGAAATACCATCCCCACAGTGATGCCTCCATCAAGGACGCTCTGGTGCAGATCGGACAGAAAAACCTCCTTATAGACTGCCAGGGAAACTGGGGAAACACCATTACCGGAGATGAGGCCGCAGCGGGAAGATACATAGAGGGAAGGCTTTCCAACTTCGCCCTGGAAGTGGTTTTCAACCCGAAGACCACCGAGTGGATGAACTCCTACGACGGAAGGAACAAGGAGCCTGTCACCCTGCCTGTCAAGTTTCCTCTGGTTCTTTATCAAGGAGCGGACGGTATCGCCGTTGGACTCAACTGCAAGATCCTTCCGCATAATTTCAACGAAATCATAGATGCTTCCATAGCTTTCCTAAGGGGTGAAGAATATCATCTCTATCCGGATTTCCCTTCCGGGGGTATCATGGATGTCAGCCGCTATGCAGACGGAAAGCGCGGAGGCAAGATAACCGTCAGGGCCAGGATAGTCAAGGTTGACAAGAAGACCCTGAAAATCACTGAGCTGCCCTTCGGCAAAAATTCCGGGAACATTCTCCAGAGCATCATAGCAGCAAATGACAAGGGCAAGATCAAGGTGCGCAAGGTAGAAGACCTCAGCGGCAAGAAGGCCGAAATCGTGGTTACCCTGGCTGCAGGAGAATCCCCTGACAAAACCATAGACGCTCTATACGCCTTTACGGACTGCCAGGTTTCAATCAACCCTAACACCTGCGTCATAAAGGATAACAAGCCTCATTTCCTCACCGTAAGTGAAGTGCTGGAATTCAGCACGCTCCGCACAAAAGACCTCCTGAAGAAGGAGTTGGAGATAAGGCTCGGAGAACTGGAAGAAAACTGGCACTCCCTTTCTCTTGAGAAAATCTTCTTCGAAGAAGGCAAGTACAAGCTCTTGGAAGACAAGAAGACCAGAAGTTGGGACAGCCAGGTCAACGAAATACACAAGGCATTGAAGGTCTATGAACCTCTCCTTCACCAGAAAGTCACACGCGATGACGTTCTCAAGCTGGTTGAAAAGCCTGTCAGGAAGATTTCCCGCTTCGATATCAAAGAGTGCAACGCCAAGATAGACAACGTGGAGAAGGAAATCGCCAAAGTCCATCGCGACCTTGAAAACCTTACCGAGGTTACGATAGAATATTTCCAGAGCCTGAAGGACAAATACGGACAGGCCTATCCGCGCTGCACTGAGATTTCCAACCTCGAGACCATACAGGTTTCCAGGGTGGCAGTTGCCAATGCCAAACTCTACGCCAACTTCGATGAGGGCTTCATCGGAATGGACCTCAAGAAGGACGACAACGCCCAGATGATCTGCAACTGCTCGGACATAGATGACATCATCGTCTTCCTGTCCAACGGCAAATATTTGGTTACCAAGATATCAGACAAGGCATTCGTAGGCAAGGGCATCATCCATGCGGCAGTCTTCCAGAAGAATGACCTCAGGACGATATATAATGTAATATACCGCGACGGAAAATCCGGCAACAACTTTGTCAAGAGATTTGCCGTAACCTCCGTAACCAGGGACAAGGAGTATGACGTTACAATGGGTACTCCTGATTCAAAGATCCTCTGGTTCACCGCCAACCACAATGGAGAAGCCGAGACGGTAAGGGTCAACCTCCGTCCACGGCTCAAGCTCAAGAAGCTGAACTTCGACTATGATTTTGCAACCCTGGCCATCAAGGGAAAGACCTCCAGGGGCAACCTCCTGAGCAAGAATCCTATAAGCAAGATAACACTGAAGGCCAAGGGTGGTTCCACCATCGGAGACAAGCCTCTGTGGTTCGACACCGATGTCAACCGTCTCAACGAGGACAAGAGAGGAACATATCTCGGCAAGTTCAAGGACGAAGACCGTATTCTGGCCGTTTACAAGAACGGAACATACGCCACCACAAGCCAGGATTTGAACAACCACTACGAGGGAGAACTGATCCGGGTGGAGAAATTCGATCCGGCAAAGGTCTATGCCGCCGTTTATTACGATGCGGAATCTCAGAAGTTCTACCTCAAGAGATTCAAGTTCGAACTCAACAACAACCCATCCAACCTCTTCATCAGCGAAGAGGAGGGTTCATATCTGGTGGCCATCACCTCAGCTGCCGGAAGCCAGGTAGTCATACAGTTCGGCGGTAAGCATGAAGGCCGTCAGAACGAGGCCGTGGCTGTGGACAGCTTCATCGCCGAGAAAGGCTGGAAGGCTAAGGGCAAACGCCTCACCCAATATGAAACAGAAAAGGTTGTGCTTATAGAACCTCCTGTCCTTGAGGACGAAGACGAGGACTTTGATTTTGAAGAAACAACTTCGGAACCTCAAGAAGATACTCCTTCAGATATTCCGGAAGACACTGATTTCCCTGAAGAAGACAGCCAAGAGGATTCTTGGGAAGGAGAAGACGAACCAACCCTCTTCTGATATGATCATTGCACTCTGTGGTTTTATGACTTCCGGCAAGACCCTGGCCGGAGAAGCCCTGTCTGAAAAGACGGGCAGAAAACTCATAGACCTTGACCGTTACATAGAGCAGCAGGAAGGCCTGGATATGGAGTCTATCTTCCGGGAAAAAGGCGAGCCTTACTTTAGGAAAGCGGAAGAAGAATCATTGAAAGAAATCCTTGATACAGAAGATGATATCATCCTCTCCCTTGGTGGAGGAACTCCGATGAATCCCAACTGCAGAACCCTCCTGAAAGAACATACAAAGTGCTTCTTCCTGACCTGCTCACCAAAGGTCCTCGCGGAAAGGATGCTCCTCCTTCAGGACGGCAGACCTCTTGTAAAAAACCTCCTCGCCGAGCATCCAAATTCCACCAAAAAGCAAAAACTCCAAATCCTCGAAGCCTGGGCCAAAGAAAAGCTCCAGGAACGCCTCCCACTCTACAAGGAATGCTCAATAAAAACAGTCGACACTTCCGACTGGGACATTGAATCAATAACCGCCCAAATCATCAACGGTGTTTAGGCCATAAGGCCTCCACGGCCTGCATCGTCCTGGCAATCTCTTCTCCCTTGAGTGCCAGGATGTAATCGTGTTCAGGAACTGTTGCCCCCATTTTCTGCAGCAGGTGGGCCTGCTCCCTGTAGACTAGGATTCCATAGGTTTCCTGCAGGATCCGGTCCGCCCGGGAATCTCCTGTGGAAGGGATGCTGCCCGGATTTTGTCTCCTGCGGAGAATTTCCTTATAGAGATATGACCTTCGTGGAGAGTTTAGTGCCCTCAGCAGGCACAGGTCAGACATTGATTCCGGCTCAAACTCAGACAGCCACCCGAGTAATTTCTTCGTCTCGAACCAGATAGTCCCATCTGTCATAGCCAGATTGAACTTGCTGAGAACTTTCCCGGTCAGAGGCCTCCATTCTCCCTTCAGTGTCCGCTTGAAGTTGTCCAGATCTTGATTTTCTATGACGTGGAGTTGAAAGGTTATCTCTGGTATCGCTTCTGTAAAGGTTATCTGGTAGGTTCCAGGCTCTATTTCAGCGATGATTTCATCACGGTCTTTCAGGACCTTCTCAGCAACAGCGACACCTCCAGTTCCCGTCTCAAGAACCAGGTCATTATTAGGACCGAAGTATTCGGTGAAGAAGGAGAAAGGCAAATCCCATAGGACTGGATTAACCCGCGTCACACCAGTCAGATAGAGCAGAAGGGAACTATTGAAGTATCCAAATCCGGGACTAGTCACGATGCCGGCCGTGCGGACTTTCGCCGCTACATCGGAAAGAAGTCTTGTGCATGCTAACCGGACAGGATCAGCATCCATCCAATCCAATTCTTCCTTAATGCGAGCCATCAAGTCTTTTACAGTTAATTGATCGAAACCGTCAATCTTGTGTTCAATGGCTCTGTTAATCTTTTGCAGTAATTGTTTATCCATACTCAACAATTCAATTATGATTTTTTCGGCAAAGATATATGTAGCATCGGCAAAAAAATGGCAGAATTAAATTATTTTGCTTCCGCCAGAATATTGCCGAAGATATGAGTATCTTTGTGGTCAGTTATGGCAAAAAACTATTTCAAATCTTATATCTGGCTGCTGGAAACGCTCCAGAGCAGAGGTTCCCTTACACTTGCAGAAATCAAGCGCCTTTGGATGAGGAGCTCGGTAAATGATGAAGGAAAGGAACTTGCAACTCGTACTTTTTCCAACCATATTGCTTCTATCGGTGATATCTTCGGCATCTACATCGTCTGTGACCGCAGAGACAACACCTATAGCATAGAAAACAATGAGGATATGGATGGGGAAGGAATACGTGCATGGATGCTGGATGCCCTCAGTTTGAATTCTTTGTTGAATGAGAGCGCTGGCATGAAAGACAGAATCTTCTTTGAGAATGTCCCATCCAGCCATCAGTTCCTGACAACCATCATTCAGGCAATCCGGGACAACCGTAAACTGAAGGTTCGCTACCAAGGTTACCGAATGGATCAGGAACGGACATTTGAACTGGATCCGTATTTCATCCGTGAATTCAAGCGCCGCTGGTATCTGTATGGCCACAAGGACTATGACAAAGACACAAAACCTCACATGTATGCCCTGGACAGGATGATGGAAGTAGAAATCCTTCCCGACACATTCAAGTTGCCGGAAGGTCTCGATGCCAAGGCCTGGTTCGAGTCTCTTTATGGAGTTAGAAAGTATGACGATATGAAGCCCCAGCAAGTCCTCCTGAAGGTCTATGGCAAGCAGGTTCGCTATTTCCGTTCCCTTCCTCTCCACAGTTCACAGGAAGAAATTGAGACACACAAGGGTTACAGCATCTTTGCCTACGACCTCGCCCCAGACTATGACTTCAAGCAGGATATCCTATCATTCGGGGACACCGTTGAAGTCCTGGAACCGCTATCGCTTCGCAATTCTATTATTGAAACCATAAGCAAGCTAAACACCTACTACACTGATGAACAATAGAAAAATATTAGAAGAATCTGCTAAAAATAAAAGCCTTTATAAGTTTTTCAAAGACAATAATTTTCTTACTTCTGATAACATTAAGCTTAAGTTTAATTATTCAAAGGGGAAAAAGTCTCAATGGTCTCTTGCCTTTGCAGGGCAATGCCTAAAAGATGTCTTTGGCATTGAAAATCCAATATTCTGCTCCAAATTTGTTGAGGCTATCAGTGGTGACGGGCAAGAGGCTAATAAGATTACAACTCTTCATTCCTCTTCTCTTGCGTCCCTATTGGTATTCTATTCAGTCAGTAAGAATAATCCTATCTATGTGGATGTGAATGGCCATTTAGAGAAGTTTATTGAGAGTCGATTTGAAGTAAAAAATGAGGTTAGTTTAGGAAGCAACAGCTTTTCAAACATAGATGTTGTGCTTTATGGCGATAACTGCATTTTATATCTGGAATCAAAGTTTTCTGAATATCTTGGAAGCGGTCCTGTTGAAGTAAAAGAAGTCAAATACTACGACCTTATTTATAATCGGTTAGCAAACACTCTCAGTGATATAGGGCTTCATTTAAAGGAAAGGAAAAATGGGGAGGAAAGGGTTCTTGAAAGAGTCGATGAGAAACCTTTTTATAGCGAAGGAATCAAACAGATGATATCCCACTATCTCGGTCTTACAACTGAAATTCAGTCTGGCAGGCTGAATTCAGATGGGAAGACAATCGTTTTAGGCGAAATCCTTTTTTATTTTGATGACAGAATTCCAAATGGCCGAAAGAAATTCAACTCATACAGAGAGGCTTATTCTATTCTAAAAAAGGGGCTAACATTATGTGCTGAAGAAGACAAAACCGGACTCATTATCAACCACCTCAGTACATATCAGAGTATCTTGGCGGTGACAAAGAATCATGGATTCCTTATGAAACTCCCTGAGAGTATTCGTGAATTCTACCATTTCAAAGAATTGGAGGAGTGACGCAAATCCACATACTGAACAGAGTATTTGTCAAAAGATAAAATTGCAAAATAAGGGTGGAAACCGCCGGAATCTAATATTATTAGTATATTGCAAAAAATAACTCATACAAAGGTTACAGCGTCTTTGCTTACAAACTCGCTCCGGGTTATGATTTCAAGAAAGATATCCTTTTGTTTGGGGATACTATTGAGTCCTTGAACCAAATATTTTTAAGAAACTCAATAAAACTAATAATCACTAACTTATCTTTGAATTATGAAAATTAAAATCTCAAAAAACGGGAAAACCATCACGTCTCTTGACAAGTGGTTTGAATTAGCTCCACCTAAGAGAAAGGAGAAACAGTGGAAAGTAGGACGAAGTGCTATGGAAATGGCTCGATTTGCTCTATCAGATAGCTTTTCTGGTTTCATTTCACAGGTCTTGAAAGAATGCAAGTTGGAGTCTTTAGCCTCTGATTTTGAATGTGAACCAGAAGCAAATTCTTCCTTCGGGAAAGGAATGGGTAAGGGAGAATCTAGAAATCATGACCTTCTTATGATAGGAAAGGATGTATTAATTGGAGTTGAAGCGAAAGTATCTGAATCATTCGATAAACAAATTTCCAAGAAACGAAAAGAGGTTAAGGACCAAACTCGCATAAACAAGTTTATCCAATATATCTATGGAGACAATGCTCCTAAAAATGTAAAAGACCTGTATTATCAGCTTTTCTCTGCAACAATAGGATCTATTAAAGAAGCAGAGAGAAGAGGGGACATTAATAATGTAATTGTTCTTTTTATTGTTTTCAAGGAAAAACTTGAAAATAAAAAAACAAACGATAAAAACGATGAGGCATTCAATGCTTTTTGTACATCTCTAAATTTGAAAAAGAATCAACCAATCTCTTTTCCAGAAGCACAAAATATTAATTGTTGGATTAAAAAAGTTGAAATAGGTATTAATTCAAATTATCAGTTTAATTGGTAGTCAAAGTTGATTCCTTAACTTTCTCCCTCCGGCACTCAAGGCCATCGGGAACTAAAGGGTGTCGGATTTTTTAATTTCCTTTTTGCTTCTGCCGAATTTCTGCTGAAGGTGCGGTTATTTTTGCCGGAAATATAGATATGGCAGAAATAATCAATTCCTTAATACAATGAAACACATTATTCTTACCGTTATGCTGGCTATAACAACCAGCATCTTTGGCTATGCGCAAAACACTAATCCGCTGAACTATAGTGGTCTGATATATGTCGAGGCCATTGAAATCTATTCTACGCCTCGCTATGTCTCATACGAGGATCATGCTATCCTGTCGCAGAGAATGAGAATACCTTCTGCCAAGATTTCCAGATGCAATCTGGATTTTGAGAAGGGCATTGTTACTGTCGATGAAAAAACAATGAAAATAAAGGTTCTTTCAACTAAAAAATACAGCACTGCGTACGGCTGGGTAGTTGTCATTTATATGGATCTGGTCAATGAAGGAAACAAGGCCGAACTGGTCTGGCCTGAATTCGGGAAACCTTATCTCCAACAAATTACTCCTAAAAACAGCGGAGTTGATATTGCCAGGATGGTTCTTTCCCAAAAGCCATATGTTGCATCTGAAGAAGAGGCTATGATGAACATTCTGATGGGACTTGGGACAATGTAAACGTCAAATAAAAAACCGAGGGGATAGAATAGAGTTACCTTTCGGCAGAGCTTAGCTGTTTAACATCAGGCATTTCAATACCTTCTGTAATGAGCCTTGACTCTGACAACCTTGCCTTTACAAATGCGTTTATACGCCTTCACTCTGACAAGTTTCTCAACATCCATTCTAATGGAGTAGAGAATACGTATTGTTTTTGTCCTTCTTTTCATATGGATATTTTAACTAGTGGGTGTAAGGACAAAAAGCCTCGTATATCAGCACCTCCCCTCGGTAAAAAACAAAAAGCAGGTATTGATTCACTTTTTGTTATCAATACCTGCTTGCTTCTCACTAGTTGTCATATCCATATGACACTGCAAATGTATAGAAAATTTCTATACTACAAGGGATTCTAAATAAAAAAGTTAGAAAAAAATGTTTTTAGAGGGTAGTATCCTTGCCCTCGCGGATATCTTTGATCCTGAGCTGGATATTGGCAATGCTGGAACGGTAGAAGTTCTCGGCGATAGAGTAGCAGATGTCAACAGGCTCGCCAGCAGCCAGGTGGTCAAAGTATTCGCTCATGTTGAAGGCGATGGCGCTAAGCGGACGGAAGGAATCAGCTTCCTGGATAAGCTCCAGTTTGAGGTGTCCGCCTCTGCCGTCTACCGGATTTCCAACGATCCTGCCATTTCCGTTGTCATAGACGCTTGTGGTCATGAATACCGGAGACTGGTTGCCCGGTCCGAAAGGCTGGAACATATTCAGAAGGCGGAAGAATCTTGGAGTTATCTGTCTGAATTCCAGGAAAGCGTCTATGTTGATGATAGGAGTCAGTATCTCCTTTGTAATGTTCTTTGTTACAATCTCTTCAAACCTCTGGCGGAAAGTCTCGAGGTTCTCTTCCTTGAGTGTAAGGCCGGCGGCGTAGGTATGTCCGCCGAAGTTCTCGAGAAGGTCTGCACAGCTCTCGATGGCATCGTAGAGATCGAAGCCCGCAATGCTTCTGGCGGAACCGGAAATGAATCCGTTGGAAGATTTGGTCAAAACAATCGTAGGCCTGTAGAATGCCTCCACCAGACGGCTGGCAACGATTCCCACAACTCCCTTATGCCACTCCGGATTGTAGACCACCGTGGAGTTCAATGTACTGAACTGCGGATGGTTTCTCACAATCTCGATGGCTTGCTGGGTGATGGTGCGGTCTATGCTCTTTCTCTCGTTATTGTGGTCGTTGATCTGCTTGGCAATGTGGTTGGCTTCATTGATATCTTCGGAGGTCAGAAGGTCCACCGCCATACGTCCGCTCTCCATTCTTCCGGCAGCGTTGATTCTAGGACCGATCTTGAAAACGACATCGTCTATCGTGATCTTGTGCTTCTCCAGACCGGAAAGCTTTATCATGGAAAGAAGGCCTTTCCTCGGCGATTCGTTCAGCCGCTTCAAACCATAGTAGGCAAGTACGCGGTTCTCTCCTGTAACGCTCACAAGGTCAGCAGCTATACTCACGGCTACAAGATCCAGCAAAGGTTCGATTGCCTCAAACGGAATGCCGTATTTCTGGGCATATGCCTGTACCAGTTTGAAGCCAACCCCGCAACCGGAAAGGTCGTCGTAAGGATAGTGGCAGTCTTCTCTCTTCGGGTCCAGCGTGGCTACGGCAGGAGGGAGTTCTTCGCCCGGAAGATGGTGGTCGCAGATGATGAAATCAATGCCCTTGCTCTTGGCATATCTTACGGCTTCGGCTTCCTTGATTCCGCAATCCAGCGCTATAACCAGAGAGCACTTTCTCTCCGCAGCCCAGTCCACGCCATAGAAGGATATGCCGTATCCCTCGTCGTATCTGTCTGGAATGTAATAATCTATGTTGCCTGTAAGCCTTCTCAGGAAAGAGAAAACCAGGGATACTGCAGATGTGCCGTCCACATCATAGTCTCCATATACCAGAATCTTCTCCTTGCTAAGAACAGCTTTGTGGACCCTGTCAACCGCCACGTCCATATCTTTCATCAGGAAAGGGTCGTGAAGCGAGGCGAGAGACGGATGGAAGAACTGGCGCACCTCGTCAGAGTTCTTGATGCCCCTTTGGACCAAAAGATTAGCCAGGACCTCGTCTATACCGAGATCCTGAACCAGCTGCCGAGTGTAAATCGGATTGCCAGGTTCCCTTACGATCCATTGTTTTTCCTTGCTCTTTACAACCATAACGGATTACCGCTGCTCGGGCGGATTGCAAATTTAATAAATTTATCTCATAAAAAAATGTTACCTTTGCCTGGAAATAGAAAAACCTATGGAACTCAATCTTAACGAACAAGAACAGAATAGAAGGAACAGCCTTCAACAAATACGCGATCTGGGCATCAATCCTTACCCTGCTCCGGAGTATATCATAACCGCTACTTCCAGGCAGATTCTTGAGGGTTTCAATCCCGATGCCGCAGAAGATGACCCGTCCCAGCAAGTCTTCAAGGCCGTTTCCATGGCCGGCAGGCTTATGAGCCGCAGGATTATGGGCGCGGCTTCTTTCATCGAGCTTCAGGACAGCGAAGGCAGGATCCAGGCATACGTAAAAAGAGACGAGATCTGCCCGGGTGAGGACAAGACCCTGTACAACACGGTGTTCAAAAAACTCCTCGATATCGGAGACATCATCGGAATCAAGGGTTTTGCATTCGTGACACAGACCGGTCAGAAGAGTATCCACGTGAAGGAACTGGTTGTACTGAGCAAGTCACTCAGGGTGCTTCCTATCGTCAAGGAAAAGGACGGCGAGGTGTTCGATGCCTTTGCAGATCCTGAGATGCGCTACCGCCAGAGGTATGTGGACCTTATCGTGAATCCGGAAGTTAGAAAAGTGTTCGAGAAGAGGACCAAGATATACAACACTATGAGGGAGTTCTTCAACTCCCACGGTTATCTGGAAGTTGAAACCCCTATCCTCCAGCCTATTCCGGGAGGAGCAAACGCACGTCCGTTTGTCACCCACCACAATGTGCTGGATATGGACCTGTATCTGAGGATTGCAGACGAGCTTTACCTGAAGAGGCTCATCGTGGGCGGTTTCCCTGGCGTTTACGAGTTCTCGAAGAACTTCCGCAACGAGGGTATGGACCGCACCCACAACCCTGAGTTCACCGCAATGGAAATCTACGTGGCCTACAAAGACTACTACTGGATGATGAACTTCACGGAGAAGATGCTGGAAAAGATAGCCGTAGCCGTGAACGGAACCACCAAGGCCACAATCGGCGACAAGGAAGTTGACTTTGCAGGCCCTTATAAGAGACTCCCTATGCTGGAAGCCATCAAGCAGTATGCAGGAGTGGACGTTACCGGAATGAACGTTGAACAGCTCAGGGAAACCTGCAAGAAGCTCAACGTTCCAATCCAGCCGAGCTTTGGAGAAGGCAAGCTTATAGACGCCATCTTCGGAGAGTATGTGGAGGGCAACCTCATCCAGCCTACTTTCATCATAGATTATCCGGTTTCTCTCTCTCCTCTTACCAAGCGCAAGAGAGACAATCCTGACCTGGTGGAAAGATTCGAGCTTTTCGTTTGCGGAAAGGAACTTGCCAACGCATACTCCGAGCTCAACGACCCTATCGACCAGCTTGGAAGGTTCCAGGACCAGCTGATGCTCAAGAACGGCGGAGACGACGAGGCTATGTACATCGACTACGACTTTGTCCGCGCACTTGAGTACGGAATGCCGCCTACCAGCGGAATGGGCATCGGAATGGACCGTCTGGCAATGTTCATGACCAACCAGATCTCAATCCAGGACGTGCTCTTCTTCCCGCAGATGAAAAGAGAGCAGTAGAATATGAGCAACAATCTGTCGCAGAATAGAATAACCTCCTTGCAGAACCCAAAGGTCAAGGAGGTTGTCCTTTTACAGGAGAAGGCCCGTGAAAGGGAAAGGACCGGCCTGTTCCCTGTGGAGGGGACAAGGGAGGTTTCCGCCTGCATCGCAAACGGCTTCGGAATCGATTCCGTTTTCCTCTGCGACGAGATACTTCAAACCTATCCTGACCTTGAAGGCGTAAGTCCTGAAAGAATCTTCAGCGTGACTCCACAGGTATACGAAAAGATTGCCTACCGCTCTTCCACAGAAGGCATACTGGCGCTGGCCAAAGCCAGGCACACCACTCTTGATGATTTGGGCAAAATGCTCAAAGACAATCCGCAAAACCCTCTGATACTAGTTGCCGAAGCCGTGGAAAAGCCCGGCAACCTGGGAGCCATCCTCAGAACTGCGGATGCTGTGGGCGCCACGGCGGTAATCTTCGCCAACCCGAGA
>JAEEGG010010490.1_pt1 | contig 20444 bp, 14 predicted proteins | sample 9134161 | NCBI WGS metagenome assembly JAEEGG01 (sample SAMN16246543, study PRJNA631951) | gut metagenome | biome: gut microbiome; feature: rumen; material: CR-attached | host: Bos | place: Iran: Karaj | collected 2018-10 | reverse complement strand
GGCCCCATGAAGAAGGGCGTCGTGCTCGTCACCCCCAGCCGCGGACGCCTCATCGACAGCCGCGCACTCGTGAAGGGACTGAAGTCGGGGCAGATCGGCGCCGCCGGGCTCGACGTCTATGAGGAGGAGACCGACTATTTCTTCGAGGACCGGTCCGACCGTGCCGTACTCGACGACATCCTCGCCCGCCTCATGACCTTCCCGAACGTCATCGTCTCCTCGCATCAGGCGTTCTTCACCGCCGAGGCCGAGCGCAACATCGCCGAAACGACCATGAAGAGCTTCGACGACTTCGCTCACGGAAGAAAGCTTCAGGACGCCATCTGCCTGAACTGCGGCGGACAGAAAAACTGCCCCGGCAAGCGCCCCGGCGAACACTGTACACCCTCCCCGGCTTTGACCCACGCCGCGAACCCGTAGACTACACCTGCCGACTGAAAGAGAAAAAACGTCATCTGGCGGGCGTCACAGCTGTGCCCGGTTCCTCGGCAGGGACGGCGCTCGGGGGCTCGAATTTCCCGCGGGGCAGCAGCCCGATGCGCCCGGCAAAGAAAGACCCGGGGAACTGACCGATGCACATATTGTAAAGCTCGACGTGCTCGTTATAGTTTCTGCGGGCGTCGTCAATGGACCGTTCGACGTCGGCAAGCTCTTTCCGAAGGCGGAAGAAGGATTCGTCCGCCGTCAGTTCGGGGTGGCTTCCCGCGACAACGAGCAGATGTCGGAGTCCGCCGGTCAGTTCGGCGTCGGCTTCTGCCTTAGCCTCGGGCGATGCAGCGACGGCGAGTTTGCCGCTTGCATCGGCGATGCCGGTGAAAACGCCTTCCTCCTCCGGGGCATAGCGTTTCACGGCCGAAAGCAGGTCGGGGATCAGGCCGTCGCGACGCCGGAGCTGCGCGTCGAGGTCCGTCCAGTCCTGTTTCACGACTTCGTTCAGGGCGACCAGGCCGCCGTGCTGGGAAAGGATCCAGACGCCGGCGAGGAGCACGAGTGCGACGACTGCGACAAAAAAGCCTGTGATGTTTCTCATGGTGGTTATCCCTACGATCTCGTTGTGTCACGCGGGACGCGAGGAAAGCCCGGTCAGAAGTCGAACGTCATCTGGTCGGACGGCGCGGGTTCCTCCGGCTTCGGGATGAAGCTCTTCACGGATCCGAGCCAGAGGTCGAGCGACTGAATCGGGACCGAGAGGCGTTTCGCGTCGGCGATCTTGGCGGACGCTGCGTTTGGATCGGCCGCAACGAGGAGTGCGAGCGCGTCGGTCACGGAATCGACCGGATCGTAGCCCGCAGCCTTCGCGATGGATTCGTAGTAAGCGCGCTTTTCCGGCATCTTTCCCGTGAAGCATATCTTCGGGCGTTCTTCAGAGGAGGTAGTCACGAGAGTGACGGCCGCAAGAAGTTCATCCAGTCCGGCGGACTGCGCGATGAGCTCGTCGTGGAGCGCGCGGGCGCGTTCGGGACCGATGCCGTCGATTTCGGCGAGCTGTTCGGTCGTGAGGGTGCGGAGTTCGGCGAAGGTGTGTTTTTTGAGGATGTTTTTCGCGATGTTCGCGCCGATGCCCTTGATGTTGAGCGCGGCGAGGACTTTGTAGGCGGGCACAGTGCGCGCGGCCTGGATCTCGCGGTACAGGTTCTGCGTGGAGGTGCCCTGGAATCCCTCGTCGCGAAGCTGGGAGAAGATGTTGAGCTCGGAAAGATTGAAGAGATCGGAGAGCGTGCGGACGTTCAGTTTCGTCATGATCTTGCGGAGGCTGGGCTCGCCGAGGTGCTCGATGCCGATGCTGCGGACGGATGCCAGCAGGAGCTGAAGACGCGTCTCGAAGCAGTCGGGATTCACGCAGCGGAGTTCCGGCAGGTCGCGGACGAGCTCGTGGCCGCAGCAGGGGCAGTGCGTGATGAGGGCGCTGCGGCGTGCGGGGCCGGGCTCGCTGGAAACGATGTACGGGATCACGTCGCCGGCGCGCTCCACGGTCACGGCGTCGCCGATCTGGAGGTCGCGGTCGAGGATGTTCTGGAGGTTATGAAGCGTGGCGCGGCGGATGGTGGTGCCGTTGATCTCGACCGGTTCGAGCTCGGCGACGGGCGTGAGGCAGTTCTTGCCGAAACTCCAGTTCACGCCGAGCAGGCGCGTGGTGCGACGGATGCCGCTGAACTTGAACGCGATCTGGCCGCGCGGATGGTGCGCGGTATTTCCGAGCGAATCGGCGTATTCGGCGTCCGCGAGCTTGACCACGAGGCCGTCCATCGGATACGGCAGTTTCTCCATTTCCGCGAGGACGTCCGGCCAGATGCGGCCGATCTCGGCGGCGGTGGCGGATCTCGAAATCGTGGAGTAGTCGACGAGCGTGAGGCGGGCGTGCTGGGCGGTCATGCCGGAGATGTCCTTCAGGCTCATGATGCCGCCGATGGCGTTGCGGGAGTTGCGGAACGGCTTGCCGTTGGCGTTCAGGATGGACGCGTAGCGCTGTTTGAAGTCGTCGGTTCGGATGAGGAGTTCGCCGAGGACGCGTCCGGGGTATTCGGCGAGCGGCAGCACGCCGGACATGGTCTCCAGATCGATGAGCGGGACCTTGTCCGTGATGACCTTGCCGGTGAAGCCGTCGCCGCGCGTGGAGAGCACGCCGTCTTCCCACAGCACGGAAATGCCGTCGTACTTGGGCTGGATCAGGAGCTTTTCCTCGGCGGTGCGGACGGTCTTCGCCAGCCAGGATTCGAGCTCGGGCAGCGAGTAGACCTTGTCGAGCGAGAGCATGGGGCGTTCGTGCCGGATGTTTTCGGACGATGCGACGGCGGGCGCGTTGACCTGGTCGAGCAGGCGGTTGCCGGGGTCCTTTTCCGCGAGCAGACGCGTGATGAAGTCGAAATCGTCGTCGCTGATGGCCGGGTCGGATTCGTCCCAATAGCGCGCATTGTAAAACCGTATTTTCTCTTCGAGCTCGGCCGCGCTCATGGCGCGGCATGCTGCCCTGTCTATGCCGGGTGTCATGGTATCCTCGTTTCGTTTCCGCGGCTCCGCATGGTCCGCCGCGTGGTCCGGATCGGTTATTCTAACACAAAAATACCACAACTTTGAAAAAAAACAACCGAAAAACCGGAAAAAAACATGCGCGCGTTTGAAAATTGGCTGATACGGGGTTATTTTATCGGAATCACAGAATCGAATCCGCCTATTTGAATCGCACATGAAACGAATCATCCAGACACGCCTTTTTCTCTTTATGGCCCTGGGGCTGCTGTCCCTGATGGTCGTCGTCGGACTGGTCATGACGGTCGGAGCAAAACGCCAGGCGCGGACCATCATCGCGGAACGCCTGCGCGACCTGAGCATGGACGTGACGGAGTGGCGCAACAGCTACAGGCGGACCCGCGAAACAACGGATGCCGCCGCACTTGCGAAGACCAGGATGCTCGCACGCGTCATCCAGTATGACCCGGAAATTCTGAAGAACGACACCCGTCTGAAAGAACTTGCCTCCGTGCTGAATGTCGATTCCCTCTGCGTTTCCGACGGGGAAGGTGTCCTGATCGCCTCGACCGAACCGGGCTTCCTCGGGTTCCGCATGGATTCCACGGAGCAGTCCAAAGAGTTTATGCCGGCGATCACGGACAAGACATTTGAGCTTGTGCAGGATCCGCAGGAACGCGGCATCGACCATGTGATCGTGCAGTATGCCGGCGTGGCGCGGCTCGACGAACCCGGCATCGTCCAGATCGCCTACGAATCCGAAAATGTGTTCGATTATTCCGACATCGAGCTCATGCAGGAGATCATGCAGGCCCTGCCCATCGGCCGGAACGGACGGTTCCTGGTGCTGGAGGACGGCCCCGACCCGGTCGTCTTCGCCAGCGGCGATCCCGCCGAAAACGGGTTCCGCCTGTCCGAGCTCGGATTCCGCCAGGATCCCGCCCTGCCGGACTCCATCTTCCTGCGCGGGAAGCCGTTTTTCTACGAACGGGTGCAGATCCCGGACGAACCCCGCCGCGTGTTCGCCGTGATGCCGAAAAGCGAGGTCTTCGGCAACCGCAACCGCGCCATGCTGTTCATCCTCGGCATCTTTGTCGCCTTTTTCGTGCTTTTCTACTTCCTGCTGGACCTGCTGTTCTGCCGGACCGTGACGGACGGCTTCTACGAGGTGAACCGCGCGCTGGACAAGATCATCGCGGGCGACCTGACACAGACCGTGAACGTGCGGAGCAACCCGGAGTTTCTGGCGCTTTCCGACGGCATCAACACCATGGTCGGCGGGCTGAAGAAGAACCTGACCGACTCCAAACGCCGCGTCCGCCGCGAAAACGAGCTGGCGAAGTCCATTCAGAAATCGCTGATCCCCGAGCCCGGACCGCTTTTCACGCAATTCCCGCGCCTTGACGCCGCATCGTCGTCCGTGCTGGCGGCCCACCGCGGCAGCGACATCCTCGAAACGTTCGTGACCTGCAACGGGAAGCCCGGATTCGTGATGGCCGAGGCAATCGGCGACAGCGTGTCCGCATGCCTGAGCATGATGAAGTTCCGCGCCGTGCTTCAGCCATGCTCCGTCTCGTCGCCTGATCCGCTCGCCATGATGAACCGCGGACTTGAGCTCTTTCAGGGGGAAAGCGTGTTCCGGAAGCAGTTCATTTCCATCTTCATCGGCTTCTTCGACCTGGAAAACCGCAGGCTCGACTTCGTGAACGCCGGATATTATCCGCCGTTCCTGCGGAGATCGGGCGGTCCGTTCGAACAGCTCCGGGCACAGTCCGGTCCCGTCTTCACGACCGCGCACCCGGTCGAATACCGGCAGGAGAGCGTCACGCTCGAACCGGGCGATGTCCTGTTCTTCTCCTCCGACGGCGTTTTCTCGTACCGCGACCACGGAGGAAACCTGTTCGGACGGAAAGCGCTGACGGACGCTCTGAACATCTCCCTGTCCGCACGTTCGCAGGAGCTGCTGGACGACGTCGCGACCGCCATCCGGCACTTCTCCGGCGAGCTGCCCCCGGACGACGACGTCATCATGGCCGCCTTCCGCTTGAACGCCTGACGGCGTCCCGCTCCGGGAATCCCTCTTCTTCGTTTTGAACAGAATAAAGCCCGACTCCCGCCGGATTGATCGAAACGCCGGTCCGCGCGGTCAATGGCCGTCCGAGGCCGGGGGCGCGGCGATCGTCAGCGTGAGCGCACCGTCCCGATCCAACGACAGGGAATAGGTCTTGTTTTCAACGGAAAAGCCGGTCCCCATGGCGAGGGCGTCGGGATAGAAGGCGTCGCCGACCGCGAGCGACAGGGCGGACGCGAATCCGTCCGCCTTCCCGGCGAGCTTGTATGCGCCCGCCGCCTGATCCGGTTTGACGCGGACCGCGTAGCCGTGCGCGCCGCCGAACGCTTTCATGTCGTCGACGGGCGGACAGGGTTCCGAGCCGGAGATCGAAAAGATCAGATCGTCCGCTATGCAGTCGAATCCGAACCTGCTGTCTTCCGTGCGTTCCGTCAGGTCGAACACGAGATCGGCTTCCCCGTCGACGATCGGTTTTTCGGCGGCCATTCCGAGCGGAGTTCGCACCGCGCCGCCGATGGAAACCGTCCCGGTCAGAAGGACATCCCGCCGATAGGCGTACACGCCGCCGAATTCGACCTTCAGTCCGTCGATCGCGCCGGCGCCGGGACGGTGCACGATCAAGCCGCCGTTCCGGACCGTGAGGTTTTCGCACACTTCTCCGCCCTGACCAAGATAAATGACGCCGTTGTCGGCCGCGGAAACGTTTTTCAGCTGCCCGAAGGCGCCGAAGGACCCTCCCCGCCACCGTTCGGAAGCGCCGGAGACGCGCGAATCCTCCAGAACGCATCCGGCCCCGATCCTGATGCTCGCGGCGTTTCCCGACGCGGGCGGATCGATCCTCAGACGGTGCAGATGACAGCCGTCGTCCAACCTTGCATTGCGTATGCCGGAGAGACTCCACAACGCTCCCGCTTCGCCTCCGTCCTTCACGGCGGACAGAAACACTTCGCCCTCGGACCCGGCATCCAGAATGCCGCCGCCGTCGCCCGCGCGATCGGAGATCAGGGAGAGGTTTTTCAGCGTCAGTCCGGAATTCGCGACCTGAAACACGGGACCTGTTTCCGGACCGATTATGACGACGGCGCGATCTCCCCCGTCGATCTTCATGTCCTTCCGGACGGGAAGCGGGAAAGCGAGCCGGACCGTACAGTCTTTGGAAAAGGAGACCGTCATGCCGCTGCCGTGCGCCTGCGCGTACTCGACCGCTTCGCGCAGACTGATCGCGCCGTCGTTCGCGTCCACGACATCCGAATCCGCGGTGACGACGAGCGGGTCGGACGCCTTTTCCTGTTCCGGCGTTTTCCCGGACTGGATTCTAAGCAGGAAAAACAGGTTGACGACTCCGATCGCGCAAAGGGCGATCAGAAGCGCGGAAAGGAGAACCTGCTTTCTTTTCCCGGAGCATCCCGGAAGGCCTGTCCTCATGCCGCGGCCCATGTGGACGCGGGCGTCTTCGATGGCCGCGATGAACTCGTCGGCGTTCTGGAAACGCCTGGATGGGATGATGTCGCAGGCTTTCATGTAGAGGGGGCGCATGATCCCGATTTCCCGCAGGGGGACTTCCCGCGGGACCGAGGGGAAAAACACGACCTCCATCCCCGACCAGGCGCAGTAGACGATCTTTCCGAGGGCGTAGATGTCGCATGCCTTCGGATCGTAGTAGCCGGGATTCTCGATCATTTCGGGCGGGACGAAGTCGGCGGTCCCGAACGCTCCGGTCCGACCTTCGGCCGACCGGTCCGCCGTGTCGGAGAGCAGGCTGTAATCGGACAGCGTCGGCTTTCCGTCGAGGAAAAGGATGTTTTCCGGTTTGATGTCGCAATGGGCGAGTCCCGATTCGTGAAGCGCCCGGACCGTCTCCGCGATCCCGCCGGCGAGATCCAGGGCCTTGTCCGGCGGGATCCTGCCGTCCCGCCTGATCCGGTTCGCGAGGGTGTCCGGCTCGTAATCCGGCCATCGGGCCAGATTGTCGGCGAGCGGCATGACGCAGTAGGCGCGCCCGTCGGAGAGCTTTCCCGTCTTCAAAACGGGGGCCAGTCCGGGGATGTGCGAGGAAACGGCCTGACACCGGTTGATGCCGCCGCGCTCGTCGTCGTTGTCCGTTTTCCGGATGATCTTCAGCGCCAGGAGATCGCCCTGTTCGTCGCGGACCATGTACAGGTCGCCGTTGCCGCCGCGGGCGATGGGGTCGACGACGGTCATGCCGTCCAGCAGGTCGTCCTTGTGGAATTCGAAGGGGATGAAAAAGCTCATAAGGGAAGTTCGGGATTGAATTCAGGATTTTCAGAGCGGATTTCGGAAATGATCTTCTGAAGGCTTTTCCGGCAGCGGGAACAGTATTTGTCAATGATGTTCCGGTCGATCCCAAGGTGTTTCGCGACGTCTTTGGGCGGCCGCTTCTGAATGACGACCATTTCGAAGATGTCGTAGGTCGACGGCTGGATCCGGACCCGGAGCTCGTTCAGGGCCAGGGAGAGCAGGTATTTGTTGTATTCCTCGTCGAATATCCTCTGGAACGGACCGTTCTCATCCGGGATGTCCGGCGGATCGGACGGGGCGGGATTGACGGCGTCCGGCGCGTCCGGGAACGGGCCGGGGGATCGCGGAAATCTGGCCTCATCCCGGAGCATCTTGATGACTTTGCGCCGGACGATCAACCCGAAATAGTTCCTGAATCTGCCCTTCGACGCATCATACCGCAGGATCTCTTTTCCGTTGAACAGCGCGATCATGATCTCCTGCATCAGATCCTTGCAGTCCTCCTGCATCAGACCGAGCCGCTGGCCGATGGAGCGGACAAACGGCCAGTAGAACAGATAAAACTCGTTCCAGGAAATGTCGTCGTTGTTCCGAAGACGTTTCAGCAGTGTTTTCTTTGTGGTGAACATAAGGTCGGGGGCGATCCGCCGGGCTGGTCCGGATATGCCGTTTCGGAGTGGTTTCGTGGGGTTATTTAATATATACCGCGTTTTTTCCGATTGCAACCGAGGAACGGCATTTGCGAAAAGGATGGATTTTCAGCGGGCAGGCGACCGGGACGATGCCGGAAGATCCGGGCGCGGCCGCCCGGAGTCGGCCGCCGGGAATCTTCCGAATCGGGTTTCGCCCGGATGCGAAAGGGCGCAGGATTCAGACTATTATGTATCAGTCTTCAGGCTCTTCATCATCATGAGGATCTGGTGTAGTTACATCATCAGGATCAGAGTTACCGTGAACTATTCCTGTGGTGATTGGCTTTATATCTTCGATAGAAGGTTTCTCATACTTTTCTTTATTCATTATACAAACTCCTCTATGTTAATACCAACAGATCGCATCCAATCAGATACTAGATGTCGATGACAAAAATCTTGTGGTTTTTCATAACACAAATAATGGCCGCTGAAATAAATATCGCCCATTTCGAACATGGCGGCTTCATCGCCGCTGTCGGCGGCTTTGCGGATCCATTTGACGAGCGTCAGAGCCAGGCAGAAAACCGCGGCGCAGATTGATTTGTGTGTTTTGAACATACCGGACCTTTCGTTTGAATGGTTTAGCGTTTGTTTTTGATCTCAGGGGAAATCCTCTTTCAAAAACATGTTGACAAAAGCCTTACAGATACATAATTGCCGCGCCGATCGCGAAATCTGACACGCGGTTTCCGTTTTTTTGCGGAAAAGCCGCTTTTTGTCGACGAATTCATGGTTTTCCGGAAAAAAACGTTTGCATTTCGCGGAAAACGTCTTATATTTGTGAAATGTCGTATCAACGCGGCGGCGAATCCTCCCCGGAGCGGCCGCCGCTTCAACCTCGGACGCGCCCTCCGCGCTCCTCAAAACATCACAGAAAGAAATACGATGCCTATCACCGAAATCCTGGAACGGAACGCCCAGCTCTACAAGGACGACGTCGCACTGGTGGAAATCAACCCGCAGGAACTCGAAAAACGCCACACGACCTGGCGTGAATATTCCCTGATGGAGCCGAGCCCGACCGACTCCTTCCGCTCCGAGCTCACCTGGGGCGAATTCGACCGCAAGGCGAACCGCGTGGCGAACTTTCTGCTCACGCGCCACATCAAGAAGGGCAACCGCGTCGGCATCCTGCTCATGAACTGCCTGGAATGGCTCCCGATCTACTTCGGCGTGCTGAAGAGCGGCGCGATGGCCGTGCCCCTCAACTTCCGCTACACCGCCGAGGAGATCAAATACTGCATCGAGCTCGCCGACATCGACGTGCTCATCTTCGGCCCCTCGTTCACCGGCCGCGTGGAATCCATCTGCGAGCGCATCCCGCGCGTGAAAGCGCTGGTCTACGTCGGCGAGGACTGCCCGTCGTTCGCCGAGCCGTACTACAACCTCGTGTCCTACTGCTCCAGCAAATCCCCCGCGATCCCGCTCTCCGACGACGAGGACGCCGCGATCTACTTCTCCTCCGGCACCACCGGCTTCCCGAAGGCAATCGTGCACCGTCACCGCAGCCTCATGCACGCCTGCATCGTGGAGCAGAAGCACCACGGCCAGACCCGCGAGGACACGTTCCTCTGCATCCCGCCGCTGTACCACACCGGCGCGAAAATGCACTGGTTCGGCAGCTTCCTGGTCGGCGGCAAGGCCGTGCTCCTGCGCGGAATCAAGCCCGAATGGATCCTCAGCGCGGTCTCCGAGGAGCACTGCACGGTCGTGTGGCTGCTCGTGCCGTGGGCGCAGGACATCCTGGACGCCATCGAACGCGGCGACGTGAAGCTGGAGGACTACAAGCTCGACCAGTGGCGTCTGATGCACATCGGCGCGCAGCCCGTGCCGCCCAGCCTCATCAAACGCTGGAAAGCCGTCTTCCCGAAGCACGACTACGACACTAACTACGGCCTCAGCGAATCCATCGGACCGGGCGCGGTGCACCTCGGCATCGAAAATATCGACCACGTCGGCGCAATCGGCGTGGCGGGCTACGGCTGGCAGACCAAGATCGTCGACGAGAAGCGCAATCCCGTCGAGCCCGGCAAAGTCGGCGAGCTCGCCGTGAAGGGCGACGGCGTGATGCGCTGCTACTACAAGGACGAGAAGGCCACGAAGGAAGTGCTCGATGACGAAGGCTGGCTCTACACCGGCGACATGGCGAAAGAGGAGGACGGCTTCATCTACCTCGTCGACCGCAAGAAGGACGTCATCATCACCGGCGGCGAAAACCTCTATCCCGTTCAGATCGAGGATTTCCTCCGCCGCAACAACGCCATCAAGGACGTCGCCGTCATCGGCCTGCCCGATCCGCGCCTCGGCGAAATCGCCGCCGCGATCATCGAGGTCAAGCCGGACTTCACGCTCACCGAGGAGCAGGTCAACGACTTCTGCCTCGATCTGCCGCGCTACCAGCGCCCGCGCAAGATCATCTTCGCCGAAGTCCCGCGCAACCCGACCGGAAAGATCGAAAAGCCGAAACTCCGCAAGATGTACGGCGCCGATCAGCTCGTCGCCATGCAGAACGAGATCAAATAGCACCGCAAGCGGTGCTGAGGTAGTGCTTGGCTTCGCTCAAGCACGCGCTCTCGCGTAGCAGAGCGCTGTACGTCAATGCTTGCATTGTGTCCGAGCGTAGCCGGACACTGCTACAGCAGCGCTTGCGCTGGCCTCCGTGATCATAATGATTGCGGAGGCTGCTTTGTCGCTTCCCGGATTCGGATGCTTCCAATTTTGGACTCACTGAGTCCAAAATATTGTAATATGCTGACTTGGATGCTTTTGCTTTTTGAGTTGTCACGATTGCACGCACAAGACTGTGGTCACTCATCAATTCAGGTCTTTCTCTGCCCAGACCTCAAGCCCGAGCGGTTTTTGTATTCTTGGAAAACGTCGAAAAAAGATTCTATCAATCCTTAGTTGTGTTCAACTCTTTGTTTTTTTCATCCATTTTATCTCGGATTTCCAACAGACACTGCAGGATAGATTTGCTTGTAACGAATGATTTTTCATCCATCTTATCTCGGATTTCCTCAATGCACGTCAGAACAGATTTGCCTGTGACAGAGTTCTTTTCATCCAACCTGTTCCTGATTTCCAGCAGGGTATTCAAAATAGAAAATGGAATCATGGTTAGTTCATAAACAACGTGCAGAACAAAGGCAAACACCGGTATTTCAATAAGGACCATTACTAAATACCCTAAAATTTTAGAAAAGTCATACCATTCTACATATCTCATGAAGCCCATTTTAAACGGCCAAACAAGAATCACAAGCATTCCGGAAACAAAAACTAAAAAAAATGATATTCTGACAAAACTGGGAGTTATCATGACTTTAAAGTCAAAAAATGCTTTTATCCATCCCAACAATCCGCCTGTTCCGCTGTATTCTGATAAAGGATTCTCTACAGGATCCTGAGGAAGAAAGGGTGTTTGATTCCTTGAAGAATCATTCTGAAGAGGAGATATAGGAGCTGTCCGGCTTGCCGTGAATGTAGTCCCGCAGTTTTCACATTTTACAAGCTCTCCGATGAGAGATTTGTCAACAGAATACTCTTCTTCACAACATGGGCATTTGATTTTCGTCTTCATCGTCTGATACCTCCTGTTGGGTAATTCGTTTTGCTTCGCCGATTTTTATGCAAAAGGACTCAAATAGCAGCCGCTTGGCGGCGATGCGAATACTATACCATGCCGAAAAACGAAAATCAAGCCATTTTTCCGAATAATTCCGGCTATTTTAGGACGCTCCGCGTCCGAGGGGCTCGCATTCGGAAAACTCGCTCCCGCTCGACTTTTCCTGACCGCGAGCCGCGAAGACCAAGGGATTTGCTTGATGATGACAGGGCTTTCCACCTCACCACGTGCAAAAAAAACGGAAACTCGCTCCCGCTCGACTTCTCCCCGACCGCGAGCAGCGAAAGCCATTGATTTTTCTTATATACGCCCTATGGGACCTATACGCACTATGGGATTTATGCGACCTATCCGACCTATTTATAGGCAAGATACGCATTCCCGCCTTATTTGTGCGGCGGATTTCACTTTCCCCGCCCTGCGCGCTCCGGCATCACTCTTCGCGGTACTCTTTTTCCGTGTTGACACTCCAGATGGATGACTTGTCTTCGGAAGCTTCTCCCAGGATGCACTTCACCGCCTCGAACGCCGTCACCATGCTGTGGTCCATGTTGTTGTAACGGTGCTGTCCATTCCTGCCGATGCAGTACAGGTTTCCGATCGAATTCAGGTAGTCCACAAGTTCTCCGATGCGTTCATACGTGTCGAAATACGCGGGATACGCTTTCCTGACCTTCTCGACATGCCAGTCCAGAACGGGTTCCGCCGGATTGAGCACGCCGATCGTGACAAGTTCCGACACACACCGTTCTTTCCAGGTCTCATCGTCCATCGACCACAGTTCATCCCCCTCGCTGCAGAAATACTCCAGGCCCAGCAAAACGGTGTCTTCAGGGGCTTTCACCATGTAGGGAGACCAGTTGTTGAATATCTGGATGCGCCCCAGCTTCACCCCGGTATCCTGCACATAGATCCAGCAGTCGGGAATGAGGTTCTGAAGCGTCTTGTATTTCGTTTCGTTTTTCAGGGCAAGTTTTCGGATCAGCACTCCGACCGTCACGAAATCCCGGTAGGGAAGACCCGTCGCAATAGCCGCGATCTCCGGCGGCACATCGTTCATGCCGCCCACCAGGTCCTTGAGCGGCATGGAGGAGATGACGATGTCGCAATCAAAGGAGACCTCCCCATGGTCCGTCCGGCAGACGACGGCCTTGACAAGCCCGTTTTCCTTTTTCACGGCAACAACCTTATGATTGAACAGAATCTCGCCGCCCATCTTCCGGATCTCGTCCGCGACCGTTTCCCACAGCTGTCCGGGGCCGAATTTGGGATAACGGAATTCGCCGATCAGGGAGGTTTCGACATCCCCGCCGTCCGCCGCCCTGCCCGGCAGCAGCTTGCGGAAGACGTCCGCAAAGACGGCAAGGATGGACAGCCCTTTCACCCGCTGGGCGCCCCAGTCGGCGGAGATCGCCCGCGGATGCCGCCCCCAGAGTTTTTCCGTATATCCCTCGAAAAACATGGAATACAGCTTTCGACCGAACCGGTTGACATAAAAATTCTCAAGGGAGTTTTCCGGCAGTTTCCTCATGGCCGACTTCAAATAACTCATTCCAGCGACGAATGTCGTCCCCAAGCCCATATTCAGAAACGTATCGGCGCACATCCGGATGGGGTAGTCGAAGAAATGCTGTTTGTAATAGATACGGGAAACGCGCTTCCGGGAGAGCATCACGCGATCTTCCTTTTCAGGGTCCGGGCCATTCGGAGAAAGGTTGGTCTCACGCCCAAGAAGCTTGTCGTCAAGAGCAGGCTTCCCCTGCAAAGGCATCCATTCCTCCCACAGCGCATTGACGTCCCGGTCCTTGGAAAAGAAACGGTGTCCGCCGATATCCATACGGTTGCCGTTGTGGAGGACCGTACGCGAAAGACCGCCCGCGACATCGCATTCTTCGAGGATCAGGACACGGCATTCTTTATTTGCACGAAGCAGTTTGCAGCCCGCGGTCAAACCGGCCGGCCCAGCACCGATGATAACTATTTTTTTTGACGGCATGAAACGAAATCTTTTCAAGTTGTTTTCTGAAAAAACCGAGTCCGCTTTTTGAAAAGAAAAGCGTCCGGCGGGATGCACGAGGATACGTTCCAACCGGGCACGATTCACGCAGAAGGCAGGCGAAAGCATCGAAAGCTTCTGGTTTTCAAAGATTTTTCCGAACGGAACCGATTTTTCAAACGGCAGAAACCATTCCGGCTATCTGAATACTATACCATTCAAAAAAAAGAAAATCAAGCCATATTATAGGCAATATCCGGTCTTTTTTCGTGCTTTTTTCCCCGGCGGGCTTGATTTTTCGCCGGAAAAGACGTAAAGTATATGAAGCGTTCCGCCTGAACGGCCCGGTCGAACAGAAAAGACGGTTTTCCCAAGGCAAAATGGACAGGCGGAAACCGCAACAGATGATCCGCACTCCTGAGGCAGCAGGGTTTTACCCTCCCTTTTTCCCTGCTGTCTCACTTTTTTAGATGGTATCTCTATCAATTCAAACGGGCGGAGTTCCTGCCGCCGGGAATCCGCCGAAGCAAACACGCCATGACGTTTCACCCGAGTCTTTTCCCCACGCTTTTCGCCGCTGCCGTCTCGGTCGCCGCCGCCGCCGTTCTGCGCCGCGCCATCCGGCGGGATTATGCGGCATATGTGCCGCTGCTGTGGCCGTGGGGTGTCTTCTGCACCCTCCCCGCGCTGACGTTCGCCGTCCTCTGTCTGCCGCCCTTCGCCGGCCTTGCGGATCAGCTGAACGAATCCATGACGGGGACCGGGGCGGAGATCCTGGCGGGGATCTCGGGCGTTCTGCCGGGGTTGTTCTGGGACGACCTCGCGGACCGCATCGAACATCAGCGGGAGCTTCCGTTCGGGGTTCCGGCGGCGCTGCTTCGGGCAAGCTCGCTTATCGTTTTGATCCTGCTGATTCTGATCCCCTTCTTTTTCCTGTTCAACCGTCAGGGATCGCCGCAAGTTCAGGACCAGCCCGTTTCCGCCACAGTTTCCGAACCGCCCGCTGAACCGTCGGCTGCCCCGCAGGACGCCCTGCCATGACCGGCAAACGCTCCCCTTTGCCCCGAAAAGCGGAAAAAGTTTGCGGAAAAACGCAAAATAATCTTGAAAAAAACGGGAAACGGATGTATAGTAATTGATTCCGATGTGGTATATCCCGAATACGACGTCAGGAAAGCACTGGAATCTGGCAGTTCCGGAGCGCCCTTTTTTCGACTTTTGTTACGACAAACTGAACTGAACAAGGAGCAATCCTGAGATGAAAACCTATTTGGCCAAGACTGGCGAGATCGAACGCAAGTTCGTGCTGTTCGACGCCGCGGGCGAACCGCTTGGAAGACTTGCCGTCAAGATCGCGAACGCGCTTCGCGGCAAAGATAAACCGACCTATACTCCCCATGTCGACACCGGCGCGTTCGTCGTCGTGATCAACGCCGGCAAGGCTGTTCTCACCGGCAGCAAGGAAACCGGCAAGAAGTACATCCGCTGGACGGGCTACCGCAGCGGCCAGAGAGTCGAGACCGCGGAGCAGATGCGCGCGAAGCACGCCGACCGCCTGGTCCGCGAGGCCGTGTGGGGCATGATGCCGAAGGGTCGCCTCGGCCGTGCCCAGTACGCCAAGCTGAAAGTGTACGTCGGTGCGGAGCATCCGCATGCGGCCCAGAAACCCGAACCCGTGAAATAATGGAGCTTTGAGATATGGATAAGAAGAACGCCATCGCCGCCACCGGTCGCAGAAAATGCGCCAGCGCCCGCGTCCGCATCGACGCCGGCAGCGGCAAGATCACCGTGAACGGCCAGAAGTTCGAAGAATATTTCGAGACCGAAGCTCTCCGCGGCTATGTGATGCAGCCCCTGAACGTCTCCGGCGCAGCCGAAGCGTATGACATCGACGCGTCCGTCGTGGGCGGCGGCAAGGCCGGTCAGGCCGGCGCCATCCGTCACGGCATCGCCCGCGCCCTCGTGCTCGCGGACGAAAACTACAAGTCCGTGCTGAAGAGCAGCGGCATGCTGACGCGCGATTCCAGAGTCAAGGAACGCAAGAAACCCGGTCAGCCGGGCGCGCGCAGACGCTTCCAGTTCTCCAAACGCTAATTGGAGACTGTCGCAATGGACAAAGTACGCGTCGCGATCGTCGGCGCCGCGGGATATGCAGGCGAGGAGCTTCTTCGCCTGCTTTCCCGTCATCCGTATGCCGATATCCGCGTGATCACGTCCCGCCAGAACGCGGGCAAGGACATCGCGGAGATCTTCCCCCGTCTCGCCGGGACCGGTCTCTCGTTCTCCATGCCGGATCCCGAGGCGATCGCCAGGGACTGCGACGCCGCGTTTCTGGCCCTGCCCCACGGACTCGCGCATGAATTCGCCGAGCCGTTCATCAAGGCCGGGCTCACCGTCATCGACATCAGCGCCGACTTCCGTCTGCGCTCCCTCGACCAGTACAAGAAATACTACAAGATCGACCATCCCGCGCCCGCGCTTCTCTCCGACGCCGTGTACGGGCTCCCCGAACGCTACCGCGAACAGATCCGCACCGCGAAGCTGATCGCGTGCCCGGGCTGCTACGTCACGAGCATCCTGCTCCCCACGACCGCGATCCTGGCGGCGAAACTCGCCTCGCCGGAAGGCATCGTGGCTTGCAGCATGAGCGGCGTGACCGGAGCGGGCCGCAAAGTCGATCTGCCGTACATCTTCCCGGAATGCAACGAGAGCGTGCGCGCCTACGGCGTGTCGGGCCACCGCCACCTGCCCGAGATCGAGCAGGAACTCGCCGTCGCCGCCGGACTCCCGTCCCTGAAGATGAACTTCATCCCGCACCTCGTGCCGACCAACCGCGGCATCCAGTCGACCATCGTGCTCGACGCCGCCGAAGGCTGCACCGAGGAGGCCGTGGCGGACGCGTTCGCGAAAGCCTACGGGAATGAACGGTTCGTGCGCGTGCTCCCCGCCGGAAAACTCCCGGACACGAAGCACGTCACGCTCACGAACTGCTGCGAGATCGGGTTCAAGCTCGACTCCCACACCGGAAAACTCCTGCTCTTCTCCTGCATCGACAACCTCACCAAAGGCGCGTCGGGACAGGCCGTGCAGGACTTCAACATCCGGTTCGGGTTCCCCGAGGAGACCGCGCTGGTCTGACCCGGCAGCCGGACGTTCATCCGTTAAGAAACGCCGCAGGATCGGAAAATCTTTTTCCGGTCCTGTTTTTTTGCGTTTTTTCAGGCGGAACACGGTTGATTTTTCCGCCAATGATGCTATTGTTTTCTGAACGTAAATCATGTTTATTTCGAGGCAGGCTTCATGACATCGGAATCCATCGGCATTTCCAGTTCGAAAAACCAGCGGAAAATCCCGCGTTCCCTTCACTTCGTCGGCATCGGCGGCATCGGCATGAGCGGCCTGGCGCAGATGTTCCTCGACCTCGGCTGCACCGTGACCGGCAGCGACCGTGCGCTCGGGCACCCGGAAAATGAACGCATCTTCGCCGCGCTCCGCAAATGCGGCGCGAAACTCTTTCCGCAGGACGGCTCGGTCTATGCGGACGGCTACGCCCCGGACGCGATCGTGTTTTCGACCGCGATCGAGGAGGACAACCCGGACTTCAAATGCGCGCCCGCCGGAACGAAACGTCTCCATCGCAGCGAAGCGCTGTCGCTCGGGATCGGCGCGTTGAAAGGCCGGTTCACCATCGCCGTGACGGGCACCTGCGGCAAAACGACCGTGAGCGCGTGGCTGGCAGATGCGCTGGACCGTCTGGGCGGCGATCCGGGGATGCTGTCCGGCGGCTATGTGAAGCGGTTCCGCGAAGACGGCGCCGCGGGCAACTATCGCGGCGGCTTCGGGCGCGATTTCGTGATCGAGGCGGACGAAAGCGACAAGAGCCTGCTGAACTACGTCCCGGACGCCGCGCTCGTCATGAACATCGGCACGGACCATTATTCGCGGGAGGAACTCGCCGAAGTCTTCCTCGCGTTCGCCATGTCGGCGCGCTCGTGCGCGGTCATGGAGCTGGAAGCGTTCAAGGAGATCGGCCCGGAAAAGTTCCCCGCATCGAAACTGGTCCTGCTCTTCAGCGGCGACCCGGACGCGCCCGTTTCGTGCGCCGGGCATCACGTCATCCGCCTGGATTCCTACCGTGTGGCGGACGGCAGCGCGTGGTGCTCGTTCGGCGGTCTGCCGGAGATCCGCCTGCCGATGCCCGGCCGCCACAACGCCGTGAACGCGATGGCGGTCCACACGGTCCTGACCTCGCGCGGGTACGACGCGATGGAGGCGCTGAAAGCCGTTTCGGAGTTCGGCGGCGTGGCGCGGCGGTTCGACCGCGCGGGCGTGATGGCGAACGGCGCGCAGGTGATCGACGACTACGCCCACAACGTGGAGAAGCTGGCGTCGTGCATCCGGGCCGCGCAGGAACTCGCGCCGGACGGACGCGTCGTGACGGTCTTTCAGCCGCACGGGTTCGCTCCGCTGCGCTTCATGCGGGAAGCCCTCGCAAACGCCCTGCCCTCCCTGCTGCGTCCCGGCGATGAATTCATCTTTCTGCCGGTCTACTATGCGGGCGGCACTGCCTCGTTCAGCCCAACGAGTCCCGAAGCGGCGGAAACATGCCGCGCCGCGCTCGGGGAACGCGCCGGTTCGGTGAAGGTTTTCGACGACCGCCTGCCCTGCGGAAACTACCTGGAAAAGGCGGTGAAACGCGGCGACGTGGTGATCGTGGCGGGCGCCCGCGACGAAAGTTTGTCGATTTGGGCAAAAAGCTTGACGAAATACGCTTGACAATCGGCAAAAACCGTAGTATAATATGAAGAACTGTTTTTTTGACTTTTTCGCTTATCTATATAGAACGACTCTGCCGGAGAAAATATGCTGAACAGATTCCGCTATTTGACGATATTGGCGATGCTGGCCCTGCCGGGCGCGGCGGTTTTCGCGCAGTCGGGCGCGGTCAAGCGCGACCTGGCATTTTCGCGCGAGCTCAATGCCCTCGGGCTGTACGATTTTTCGACGCGGTTCCTGCAGGAACGTCTGGCGGAAAACACGGCGAAGAATATGGCGAACTTCTACCGCGTCCAGCTCGCGGAGACCTACCTCGTCTCCGGCAAGAACGACGAGGCGCAGAAGATCATCGACGGCATCCCGAAAAACGATCCCGCCTACTACAATTCCCTCGGCACGCTCGGCATCTACTACTACATGAAGAAGGACAACCAGAAGGCGCTGAAGCCGCTGGAAGACCTCTACAACCACCTCAGACGCGAGAAGATCGACCCCTCCGACTACGAACGCCCCCTCACGGCCCTGCTGAACATCTACTACCAGGAAGGCCGTGAAAACGACGCGTCCTCGCTCATGGACTGGACCCGCGGCACCACCTCCGACAAGCGCGCCACACAGTACACGAAGGCGCTGCTCCAGCTCGCCACGGCGGAGAACAACCGCCGCGCCGAACTGCGCGAGAAATCCGCGTTCCAGCGCAGAGTCTCCGACATGATGAAGGACAAGAACAAGGTCTCCGACCTGAACCGGCTTCAGAAAAAGGCCGCCGAGCTTACGAAGACCGTCGTCGACAACCCCGGCAACACGAACGCCCAGCGGGAACGCATCGACACGTACAAGCAGCTCGGCGATGTCCTCGGCATGGACCTCGACCGCATCATGAAGATCGACGAGATGGACCTGGCCCGCAGGAAGACCTCCGGCGAGGTGAAGAACCGCGACAAGTGGAGCTCCAACGACAAGAGCCGTCTCCGCAGGACCGACCCCAACGACTGGCAGACCGCCGTCCTCTCCTCCGCCGTCGATTTCCACGAGATCCAGTGGGGCGGCCAGGACATGCTCACCGCTTACGCCACCGCCCAGATCATCCACTGCTTCTATCTCCTCGGCGAATACGAGGAGGCCGGCGTGGAAGTGCGGCGTTATCCCGACCTCTTCGAGGCGTCCGACGAAGCGCTGGAAAAGGACGGCAAGAAGAGCGAATCGCCCGCAGCCGACGCGAAATTCTGGACCGGGCGCTCCTACCTCGCGATGGCAGAGGCGACCGAGGCGGCGGCCGCTGCCGCGAAGGCGAAAGGCGAACTCCGGAAGGAAACCGACCTGAAGAAGGAGGCCGTGACCTACTATCGCCGCGCGTTCAAGTACCTCGGCAAACTCGTGAAATACTACCCGCAGTTCAAGGACGCCCCGGCCGCCTACAAGGATTTCAAGCAGGCGACCGAAAGCGCCATGGCGATCGACCCGGACAAACGCGCCACCTACCAGTCCGAATTCTCCAAGGTCAAGGCGCCCGAAATGAGCGATCAGTCCACGCTGGTCTCCGCCTGGGCCGAACAGAATTACGCCAGCAAACAGTACAATCTGGTGATCGACGAACTCCTGCCCATCCTGCAGCGGATGGCCGCCCGCTACACGCCCGGCCTCTCCGAGCTCGTGAACCGTCTGATCCTCTCCTACGCCTACATGGGCGACTCCACGAACGCCGTCGTGCTGGGCAGCTACGCGGCGCTTCTGCCGAAGGACGACTTCGTCACGACCGCGCTGCTGAACGCCGGCCACGTGCTGTGGAAACAGGCCGCCGAAGCCGCGTCCTCCGACCCGGCAAAGGCCGCGCTGCTCAAAAGCGACGCCCTCACGCTCTACAGGCTCCTGCTCGAGATCGACATGCTGAATCCCTACGCGGGCGTCGTTTCGCTCCGCGTGGCACGCGAGCACCTGAACGCCGCAAGCCGCATCGGCACGCGCCTGAACGCCTCCTCCGACCCCGCGGAACGCGTCGCGCTGAAGAAGGAATGGGTGGCGGAAGTGAACAACGCCGCGGCCTCGTACAAGGTC
>JAEEGG010010484.1_pt1 | contig 20451 bp, 15 predicted proteins | sample 9134161 | NCBI WGS metagenome assembly JAEEGG01 (sample SAMN16246543, study PRJNA631951) | gut metagenome | biome: gut microbiome; feature: rumen; material: CR-attached | host: Bos | place: Iran: Karaj | collected 2018-10 | reverse complement strand
AACAATCGAATAACAAACGAATAACAGTCGAGGAAATTACCTGTTGACTTTTCCTGAAATCGCTTGACAGATTTTTGCTGGTGATCCCTTATTTCCGTTCACCGCAAGATTATCATTGAAAAAAACTTAAAGCTTCCGACCGGACATCTTATCCTCAAGCTCGTCGATCTGCCACTCGAAACCATAGTCGATGGCCGTGGCGAGCAACATACAGAAGCGCTTGGCGTTATGTTTATGTCCCGTTATGGTGCGGCATCGGTAGTTCGGGTCTTTCACAAACTCCTTACATTCTTCATCAACGAGGAAGGAGTTGTGGATGTAGGCCACCTCGCCGTCCTTGCCAAAGATGATGGTCAAAGGTTCGTAGCCGTGCCCTCCGAAAGTGTATTCCACCCCTTTATAGATGAGTTTCGGCGTGTCACCGTCCAAGAACAGCTTACGCACATCGTCTTCCCAGATGATTTGATTGATCATACACTCTCATTTTTATGGATTTTCTTTCCTACAAAGCGTACTATTAGCCACAAAACGGCAATGGCGCATAGGAACGCTATCCAAGAAGGCAAACCTAAAGCTGTGGGCAACACGCCCAACAGCATGGCTACACTTCCAACCGTGAGCGCATACGGCATCTGAGTGCCGACATGGCTCAAATGTTGGCATTGGGTCGAGAGGGAACTCATAATGGTGGTGTCAGAAATCGGCGAGCAATGGTCACCCATGACAGCACCGGCCAACACCGATGCCACTACATTATAGAATATAGGTAAGGTTTGATCCACCGAGAATCCTTGATCTTGGCACAACAGCCACGAAGCCGGTAATATCAAAGGATAAAGGATGGCCATAGTCCCCCATGAAGTTCCTGTGGAAAAACCGATCAAGGCGGCTAGCAAGAAGGTGATCACCGGCACCAAAGCAGGCGGCAACGCCCACTTCACCAACAGGTTTGAGACGAACTCTGCGGTATGCATATCCTCAGCCACCAAGGCGATAGCCCAAGCCATCGTCAGAATCACCACGGCATTGAACATCGACTTAAAGCCTTCTATCGAAGCCTCCATGATCTTATCGAACTTCAGCACACGACGCAGCAAGGTAATGATAATCGCCGTCAACAACGAACATAACGATGACCATAGCAAGGCTTGATAGGAATCAGCAGCGCCGATGGTGGCCGATAGTTTGCCCATGAAATCATGACTGGGATCTGACCATACCGAAGCGTCATAACCCGTAACGAACAGTCCGACTATCGTCCCTATAATCAGCACCAGAAGCGGAATCACCGCATCAATGGCATGACCATGCTGCACCTGTTGCTTCGACGTTTCATCCACAACATGTTCGGCTTGTCTGGCTTTACGCTCCGCCTTCAGCATCGGACCGAAGTCGCGTCCACTCAAGATGATCATCAGCACAAAAGCGAGGGTAAGGAAGGGATAGAAGCTGTAAGCCAACGAACTGAAAAACACCGAATAAGGAGACATATCCAGTCCCAAGGTATTGATACCTTCTTGAATATAGCTCAGTTCGGCTCCGATCCAGGTAGTGACGAATGCTATCGCCACCACAGGCGCCGAGGTGGAGTCGACGATATAAGAAAGCTTTTCGCGGGAGATCCGAAGCTTGTCAGCCAAAGGGCGCATGGTGTTACCCACCACCAAAGTATTGGAATAGTCATCAAAAAACACACAAAAATCCATCACAAAGGTCATCAGCTGTCCCGAGCGAGGCCCTTTCGCCCTCTTGGAAAGCCATTTGACAATGCCCTGCATCCCGCCATTGACGGTGATGATTTTCACCATCCCACCAATCATTAAGGTGAATAGAATTATTTTGACATGCTCATCCGCAAAAAGCGCTCCTGCCAAATAGGTGTCTGCTACTCGAAGCAGTCCACCGCCTAACGCTTCCAACGGACCGCATCCGCCATAATAAGCCATGATGACCGCTCCCGTAAGGATTCCAAAAAACAGCGAGGAGATCACCTCTTTTAATAAAAGAGCCATCAGAATAGCCACCAAGGGTGGCAATATGGACATCCACAAAGGCATAATCACTTATTTTGTGCCAAAATTACAAATTATTCTTACCTTTGCAAAATTATTATGCCAATTTATCCTTAAACAATACACGCATGAAAAAATTATTCTTTGTAATGGCTTGTGTCATCGGAATGATGACTTTCACAAGCTGCGACCCATCAGCCATCGATGATTTGATGAAACAAAAACCCGAAATCTCCCTTCTCCAGGGCGAAGATCTTTTCACACACAACACTGGTGTCCGTGTAGGCACTGAACTGAATTTCCAAGTCAAAGTGGCCCCCAACTCAAGTAGCATGAGCCCGATAGCCAACGTGAAATTCACCGTCAAGGATCTCAATGGCAATCTTTTGAAGAGCGAGAGTCCTGAATTTGAAGATCCGTCTGTTGAAAACATCTTCGACTTCAGCTTCACCGCTGAGGACAGCGAGACAACTTATGTTTTCACTTTCACCGTCACCGACCAGGCTTCCAAGTCGAACGAAATCATTGTCAACGTGATCAGTTCAGAGGTTGTTGAGCCTATTAACGGCATCTACTCTGGCCTCATCAACCTCCACGGCTACATCACCACCAATGAGATCGCCGGCCACGAAACCTACAACCACGAAGAGAAAGAACTCAATGACATTCCCGTCACCATCTATTTCGGCGAAACCAACGAACAAGGCCAGGCCCACATCGGCATCGAGGTTGAAGACACTTATATGTCATTCTGGTGCCCCATGGAAGGCAACACCATCGACCTGAACGAATTTGTTTACTATCAATCCGTCGAACTGTTTGTCAATGTCGTCGTTGCAGTCACGGCCAACATCGACTGTGAGGTTGAAGACGGCGTCATGACACTGAGCGGCACTGCAGAGGGTATAGGTGAAGCCACTGTTCTCCTTGCCAAGCTTGATGTGAAACTCGAGGAAGGCACACTTGAGGGCACTCTCGTGGAGGTTACTGAATAATCGGTACTCACATAGAACAACAAAAAACGGGCCTCGAAAGAGGTCCGTTTTAGTTTGTAGCGGGGGCAGGACTCGAACCTGCGACCTTTGGGTTATGAGCCCAACGAGCTGCCTCTGCTCCACCCCGCATCGTGATTCAGGCTGCAAAATTAAATAGTTTTTTATATCTTTGCAAGCGTTTTAATGATTTTTTTTGAGAAATGAGCCATAAAGCAGGTTACGTCAATATCATCGGACGCCCTAACGTGGGCAAGTCAACCCTTATGAATCAACTGGTTGGAGAGAAGATTTCCATCATCACCTCCAAGGCGCAAACCACACGCCACCGCATCCTCGGCATCGTCAACGGTGACGACTTCCAGATCGTATTTTCCGATACTCCAGGCATCATCAAGGACCCGGCCTACAAGATGCACGAAGTGATGAACCAGTTCGTCAACGTCGCCCTCATCGACGCCGACCTGATCCTCTTTGTGGTCGACATCACTGATAAAAAGGAAGAAGAAAAGACCATCGAACGACTGAAGTCGACCGAGATTCCTGTGTTTGTGCTCATCAACAAGATCGATCTATCAGACCAACAGGGTGTGGAACAGGCCGTGGCACATTGGGAGAAGGAGCTGCCCAACGCCACTGTTTTCCCCATCTCGGCACAGCATAACGCCAACATCCAGCACCTGTTTGAGCAGATTCTCACCAAACTGCCCGAGTGCCCACCCTACTTCCCCAAAGACGAACTCACCGACAAGTCGATGCGTTTCTTCATCACCGAGATCATCCGTGAGAAGATCCTCTTGAACTACCAGCAAGAGATCCCTTATTCCGTGCAGGTAGAAGTGGACTCTTATGAGGAAAGCGACAAGCGCATCGTCATCCGTGCCTCCATCTATGTAGCCCGCGACTCGCAAAAAGCCATCATCATCGGCAAGGGCGGCAGCGCCATCAAGAAACTCGGCATGCAAGCCAGAACCGACATCGAGGAGTTCACCGGAAAGAAAATCTTCCTGGAGCTCTTCGTGAAAGTCGATAAAGACTGGAGAGATAACGAACAAGAGTTAAAGAGATTCGGATACGAGGCTTAATTTTTTGTAATTTTGCCGCCAAAATACAACGACCATGTCAAACATCGTAGCAATCGTAGGCCGCCCAAATGTGGGCAAATCGACATTATTCAACCGCATGCTGAAGCAGCGCCAAGCCATCGTGGAAGAGACCAGTGGCGTGACGCGCGACCGGCATTATGGCAAGAGCGACTGGAACGGTAAGGAATTCACCGTGATCGACACCGGTGGCTATGTGATCGGATCGGACGACATCTTCGAGGAAGAGATCCGCAAGCAGGTCGACCTCGCCATCGACGAAGCCGATGTCATCGTTTTCGTGGTCAACGGCAGAGATGGGCTTCACGTACTCGACGAAGACGTGGCCATCATCCTGCGCCAGCAAAAAAAGCCCGTGCTGCTTGCAGTGAACAAGATCGACGAGCCTAACAAGGAAGCCTTGACCAGTGAGTTTTACGCCTTGGGGTTAGGCGACCCCTACCCCATCTCAGCCATGACGGGAGGAGGCACCGGCGACCTGCTCGACAAGGTTTGTGAGCTGTTGCCCAGCGACACCACCGACTTCGACACCAGCCTGCCTCGCTTCACCGTAGTAGGACGTCCCAACGTCGGCAAATCGTCGTTGATTAATGCCTTCCTCGGCACCGATCGCCACATTGTGACCAACATTGCAGGCACCACTCGCGACACCAACGATACCCGCTACAACGCTTTCGGCATGGACTTCATGCTGGTCGACACCGCTGGCCTCCGCAAAAAGAGTAAGGTTGAAGAAGACATCGAGTTCTACTCCGTGATGCGCTCCATCCGCGCTATTGAGAACTGCGACGTGGCCATCCTTATGATCGACGCCCAAAATGGCTTTGAGGCTCAGGACATGAACATCCTCCGTCTCATCGAGAAGAACCGTAAAGGTCTAGTGGTGGTGGTCAACAAATGGGACCTCATTGAGAAGGATTCCAACACCCATATCGCTTACGAGCAAGCTATCCGTGCCAAGACAGCACCGTTCACCGACTACCCCATCATCTTCACTTCAGCCATCAATAAACAGCGTATTTTCAAGGTGCTGGAAACTGCCCATCAGGTGTATGAGAACCGTGAGCGCCGCATCCCTGTACGTGAGCTTAACGACGTCATGCTTGAGATCATCGGCTCCGTACCACCACCGGCAGCTTCACGTGGTCGCTACATCAAGATCAAATACATCACCCAACTTAAGAGCGTTTTCCCGCAATTCATCTTCTTCTGCAATCTCCCGAAAGATGTGAAGGAGTCGTATGAGCGTTTCTTGGAAAATAAGATTAGGGAGAATTGGAACTTTACAGGTGTTCCCATCCAGATGATCTTTAAAGAGAAATAAGTCTACGATGGAGGATCAAAGTGTTAGGATTGATAAATGGCTGTGGGCCGCACGATTGTTTAAGACCCGTGCCATTGCCACCGACGCCATAAAAGGTGGCAAGGTGAAGATCGACGATGCACCTGTGAAGCCTTCAAGGGAAGTGAAAGAAGGCGACGTCATCCAAGTGCAGATTGAGCAATTGCACAAGGTAGTTCAGGTAAAGTCATTGATTAAGAATCGCGTTCCCGCCAAGATGGTGCCGGAAGTCTACACCGACCTCACGCCTAAGGAAGAATACGAACGCATTGAGTTCATGCATGCCTACAAGAGCGAGTGGCGCGACCGTGGTGCCGGACGCCCAACCAAGAAAGAGCGTAGGATGATTGAAAAAATGAAAGATGATCTTTGATCACTCACCGCGGTCGATGCGGAAAGTCTCGTAGCCCTGCTCGTCATAATAGATCCACAGCCCTACCATTCTGCCTTCTTTGTAGAAGCCATCCATCCATAAATTGCCGTTTTCGTAATACACCAACGACTTGCCCGTGCGTAGGTCTTTCTCGAAGAAGCCCTTGCTCTGCACCTTGCCATCCTGGAAATAAGAAATCCATTCGCCTTCACGGAGATCGTCCTTGGTATCTCCTTCCATATATACTGCACCGTTGTCGTAATAATGCACCTCATGGACACATTGATTGTCCTTGTTGTACAAACGTACTTTTGACGGCTGACCATTGTCAAAAGTAGTGATTACGCGCTCGGTCAGGCTATTGTTTCCTCCACAGCTGACAAAAACGAACAACAATGCGATGATGAAATAACGAACTATTCTCATTGATTCAAAGTATTAAGCCATTCTATTAAACAACAATCTTTCTCCTTTATGCTCTTCGTGGAAAGTCCCGTTTTCGTAAACCAAATTGCCATTGACAAAGGTATGGGTCACCTGAGCATGGACTTCCAAGCCATTGTATGGCGTCCAGCCGCACTTGGAGAATTCAGCCGCGTTGGTGATCATCCCTTGATGGTTCAAATCCACCAAGGCCAAGTCGGCATAATAACCTTCACGGATAAACCCTCGACGGTCAATCTGGTACAATACTGCTGGATTGTGGCACATCAACTGCACTAAGAGTGACATGTCGAGCCCATCGTTACGCATTGCCTCCACCATCACCTGCAGCGAGTGTTGGATAGATGGGAAGCCTGACTTGCTGGTGAAATAGTCACCCGTCATCTTTTCCTCAAGCAGATGCGGCGCATGATCAGTGCCGATGGTATCAATCAGCCCATTGTGTAGGGCTTGAAGCAGTGCCTCCCTGTCACGATGCGACTTGATGGCTGGATTGCATTTGATGGCAAAGCTCTTGGCTTCGTAATCATGGTCATCGAACCACAGGTAATGCGGACAGGTTTCAGCTGTTATCTTTTTGTCTTTCAACGGAATGTCATTTCTAAACAACGACAATTCCTGTTTGGTGGAGATGTGCATCACATGCAGCCGTGCGCCGAATTTCTCAGCCATATCTACGGCTTTCGACGATGACTTGTAGCAAGCCTCCATAGTACGGACAAAGGGATGAATACTGGCATCGGCTATGACTTCTCCTTTGGCTGCCAGGTCCTTGCAACGCACCGTGTTGGCGTAGATGGTAGCCTCATCCTCGCAATGGGTGGCAATTAGGCAGGGCGACTCACGGAACAAGCGAACCAGCACCTCGTTCTTATCGACCAGCATGTTGCCCGTGCTGCTTCCCATGAACAGCTTGATACCACAAACCTTACGAGGATCTGTCTTGATGACCTCTGAGAGGTTATCGTTGGTGGCTCCCAGATAAAAGGTGTAGTTAGCCAACGACTTCTCTGCAGCGAGGTCGAATTTCTGCTGAAGCAGTTCCTGTGTAGTGGTTTGCGGATTGGTGTTGGGCATATCCATGAATGAGGTCACGCCACCGGCCACGGCAGCACGGCTCTCAGTATAGATATCTGCCTTTTGTGTCAATCCCGGCTCACGGAAATGCACATGCTCATCGATAATGCCAGGAATGAGATATTTCCCTGTAGCGTCAATCACAGTGGCGCTGCCAGCATCGAACGGCTCACCTTCACCAACAATCTTGGCGATCATACCATCCGAAACAAAGACACTTGCCACGTAGGTCTGGCCTTCGTTGACAAGTGTCGCGTTTTTAATCCAATAGTTCATCGCTTATGCCTTTCGAGGTTTAATTTTTCCGGTCATCCCTCTCCAACGGAGGTTAACCACACCGAACACAGCTTCGCGGAAGATGCCTTTGCTCATCTTTGACTGGCCTTCGCGGCGGTCGGTGAAGATAATCGGCACCTCTTCGATCTGGAAGCCGAGTTTCCAGGCGGTATACTTCATCTCAATCTGGAAGGCGTAACCGACAAATTTAACTCGGTCGAAGTCGATAGCTTCCAACACCTTGCGTGTGTAACACACAAATCCTGCCGTGGTATCGCGAACCTTGATGCGGGTCACGAAACGCACGTAGGCCGAAGCATAGTATGACATCAACACACGTCCCATAGGCCAGTTGACCACGTTGACACCCGTCTTGTAGCGGGAACCTACTGCAAGGTCGGCGCCATTGGCACAAGCGTCGTGCAGACGGATCAGGTCGTCAGGGTTGTGAGAGAAGTCGGCATCCATCTCAAAGACGTACTGGTAATCACGTTCCAAGGCCCATTTGAAGCCCATGATATAGGCGGTGCCCAGTCCCAATTTCCCAGGACGTTCCAAGATGAACAGTTTGTCAGAGAACTCACTCATCAAGCCCTTCACGATATCGGCGGTGCCATCGGGACTGTTGTCGTCGATGATAAGGATATCGAATGCCCTAGGAAGGTTGAAGACATATCGAATAATCTTCTCAATGTTTTCTTTTTCTTTGTAAGTGGGGATAATGACTAAGTTCTCTGACATGATACTATTTTTGTTTATTCAACCACAACGTTTTTCACTTCCCAAGTAGCGGAAGCGTTTGTCGTGCTGACATATTTGAATGCAATGTTTACTGTCTGACCAACAAAGCTATTCAAGTCAGCAGTAGAGGTGAGGAAGTTCCAGTTGTTACCTTCAGGCCAAGCGCTCACATTGAGTTCTGTCCATGTGGCAGTAGTGACATCCCCTGAGTAATTCGTTGAGATCATCACTGACAGTTCGGTAGGAGCTGCGTAGTTGACGGCTTGATCAAACGACAGTGTAGCTGTGTTCACATCTGCCAAGTTGATGGAAGGTGACACCAGCCAGCTCTCAGCGTCATAAGCCTGACCGACATAGGCACTAGCTTTCATGTGCTTACGTGAAGCGTCGTGTGACCAAATATAGGTCAACTCAGAAGGCAACACCACATCTTGAATTGCAAAGTCACCTTGACCATTGGCGAAAGTCTCAGAGAAGATCACATCACCTGGTGTTGGAGGAGGCGTTGGAGTGCCACCTTCAAGGACGAAGTCAGCCTCAGTGCCACCGCTATCGCGCAGACCAGCTTGACCGAAATAAGTGCGAAGCTTACCGTTCACTGCTAACAACTTACCCAAGTTTCCGGGATTGTCCTGAAGGTTCACCTGAGTACGGAGAGGCTTACCAGCAGGCAGATTGACGATAACACATTGACTAATCTCTTTGCAGGAGGCGTCATCAGCAATAACAACGTTGGTTGAACTATCGAAGGAGCCTGTCCAATTGATTTGATCATTCGAAGATACAGAAGTAACGCCATTCTTGACTGCGCCTACAATGTATCCTTGTGTCCATCCAATAACCTCTTGACCTTGCAATGAAATACCTGAAGCCACGTTATATGGGTCTTCCTGAGTGCCGCTACCGGTACCTGGGCCAGGTGTTGGAGGAGGTGTCACACCACCAGCTTCACCTTCACAAATGGTGATGCCCTTAATTTCCATAGTTCGTGATCCACTGGTTGTTGAGATGAACTTCACAGCGAAGGTCACCGTTTGGCCAATGAATTGATCCAAGTTAGCCTCTTTATCAGAGAAATCCCAAGAGCTACCAGGTGAGTTGTTTTCAAGTCTCTCAGGCAGCTCAACCCATGTAGCCGTAGTAGGATCTTTACCAAATTCATAGTTGGACGAAACTTGCAAGGTCACATCGCCACTAATCGGAGCAGTGTACTTAGCAGCATAGTTGATGACAGCCTTGGCATGATCAACACCCGTGATTGCAACTGGTGAAGAGATGAGCCAGTCCTCATTAGCGTAGTCAGTGCCACCGGCACCACCTTCGTGGCCAGTGATCCAAGCTGAACTGTACTGAATGGCCCAAGTTTGAGTACCTTCAACATTATAAGCAGTGTAAGTACCAAAAGCAGACTCAAACGACTGGACGTATGGCATTGCCTGGACACCGCCAGCTGGAGCAGAAGGAGTACCCCATTCGGAGAAGATCATCTCAGTCTTCGAACGAATAGTGATCTGGTATGTGCTATTGTAGATGGAAGCGATACCCACCAAGCTACCTTTGCTAATCGGCATGTAGTCGTAGGCAAAATTGGCGTAGTTGCTGGTGCGGACCACAAAGTTATCATCCGAATTAGGGCTTGTAGCGTCTATCAAATGGCGGTTGGTGGTCTCACCTACTTCGCAGAATGGAACATTCTTCTCAACAAACTCCACGCTGTCGAGTTTCACCAAAGCAGCGATGTAAGCACCCGACTTGATCTCAGCGATGGTCACCGTCTTAGGCTCAATGGGGTTGTTGTAAGGAAAGATCAACAGGTGGCCATCAGGGTTGAAGCCGTTGCCGTTCTTATCCGTGATCTGTGGAAGGTTGTGATACGGATTGTACATGAGGCTGGGATCCAAGCAAACGCGGACCGAGTCGCCGATACGAGCAGCTGAAGAGCTACTCAGACGGAGCTCAATAGCTTGGCCTGTAGAACGATCCTGAATGAAGACTGTTTTGTAAAGGTTGCCCGACTTCTCGTCTGCAGTAATGATACCGCAAACCGATGCCGTATCGAAAGTGGTCTTTGCAGGCATGGCCAAGATATCGCCGATGGTCAACGTATCGCCAAACGGTACGGAATGGATCGGAGGATTTTCATACTCCTTCTTGCAGGAAGTGAACAGCATGCTCACTAAGGCAAGCAAGATAAAACTGGTTTTTACTAAGTTTTTCATGTTGATATATGTTTAATTCTTAATTTTTTCTTCTGTCTTCTTTTAAATTATCTTCTCACCGTCAAGCTGATAAAGAAGTTGGTTCCGTACATGTAGGAATACTTCGACGGGAACATGTCAAGATCGTTGGAGTTGAAGCGCAACTGGTCGAAACCATAAAGGATGACGTTCTTGTTGTTCAGGATGTTGTTCACACTGACGTTAAGCAGGAAGTAATAGCCTTTGTAACGGCGTGACATACCTCCGTAGAAGTCGAGGGTGAAAGCAGGCTTCAGCGGATCTTGAGCCAGCACTTTCGGGATACGGCCATCGCCTTCAATAAACGGCAGCATGCCTGCTTCAGTATGGTTATAGGGGTTGATGTCGAAGTACATGTCAGCCACGTAGTTGGCGTTCAGGCTGAGCCACCAGTTCTTTGGGGCGTTATACTTGATACCTAACGAAGCAACTGTTTCAGGGCCTGATGCCACATTATAGTTCTTCAGGTAAGCCACTTCGTTCTCGATAAAGGCTCTCTCGTTGTTATCGTCATAAATTGAGAAGGTCGGGTTGTTAGTATAGGTATGGATGCCACGGGCCGCCACTGCCTGCAAGGTAATGGTAGGCGACACATTCCATTCAGCACCCATCTCCAAGCCAACGCTACGCTGGTTGATGCCAGTCATGACGAAGTTGATGAACTCACTTTCGTAGGAGTTACCCAACTCTGAAGGTCCGGTATAGACGTTCTCGCAATAGAAGCTGCGGTTCCAGATGAGGTTCTGATAGGTATAGTAGTAACCCGTCAAGCGGAACTTGAATACTGGGGAACGATACATGTAACTGAGGTCGAAGGCGTTGATACGCTCACTGCCAAGATTCTCTTCAACTAAGGTATGGCGTGTGCGGGGCGAAATGTAAATGTCGCGGAATTGAGGAGCCTGGAACAAGTAACTCATGTTAGCCACGATATGGTTACGGCCATTGATAGCGTAGGTCACACCTGCTTTGACACCTGGATCCAAGAAGTTATGCATCTTGTCATTGCCATACGAATTGTCGGCGAAAGCACCTGTCTTGAACAGACCTTCGCGCCAAATCTGAGTGAAAGAAAGCTGAAGGCCGAGATACAGATCCCAGTTACCTGTCAAATAGTTGATCTGATCCCAAATACGGCCGTAGTTGCGGTGGGCGTTGTAGTTGTAGCTGATGATATCGCCAACTTTTGCCACGTGGTTGGGATGGTTCAAATCTGTTTGAACCTCGTCGGACTCTTGGTTTTCAGCATACTTATTAGCATCATAATAGAAATCACCACCCAGCAGGTCATTCACTACCTCAAAGTAATGCGTGTTTGAGGAATTGATCTGGAAGCCACCCGTCATGACAAGATTGGGCATGAACTCATGCTTGAAGTAGGTGGAATTACCCGCCTGGAATCTGTCAAAGCGACGTTCTGCAACGATATACTTTGAAGCGTTACCTGTAATGGTCTCGCCGGTTCCATTGGCGTTAGTGATTGTTGCGCCATGGCTCATGTTAGCAGCATACAGCGCATCCCAGTTGATTTGAGTCACCGAAGGATCGCGATCCAGCCAGGATTGCACGGCTGATTCATACTCAGCAGTGCTGGAAGCATGGCTTGCGGTATAGCTCGGGAAGTTCTTGTAGTAGTCAGGACGCGGGTCGCCTGCTTCACCCCAATTCAAAGCGGTCTGGCCACCAGGACCGGCAAAAACAAAGACCGTGGTATTGAACTGGGTTTTCTTAGTGGGAGTCCAGTACCATGTGAGTTGAGCCATCGGCTGATGGTAATGGCTGATGCGGGAGTTACGGATCACTTGTTTGCCATTGGGCAATGTCTGGTAACCCCAAGCTGGGTTGTAGTAACTGGTTCCTGTCAAATCATAAGCTTCTTGCACTACTGAAGACGATCCACCGCGTGATGATGGAGCTCCAAACACGGTCAAATCGAGACTGTGCCTTTCGTTGATTTTCTTCTCTAAAGAGATGAAATAACTGGCTGCTTGATATGATGTTCCTTCAGGATGCTCAAAGAAAGCGCCTTCCTTGTTATAGCTTTGTGCCTTGGCATAACGGCCACTACCAGAAACCATCAGGTACCAGCCCTTACCAATCTCGCCAGTGGCAACAGATGCCATCAAACGGTGATGGTATGAGCGGTTGGAGAAAGCATAGCTCACTGACACCTGCTTGCGGTACTGCGAGGCACGGGTACTGTAAGAAGTAAGGCCGCCAAGTCCGCCAAAACCGGCATCGGTACGGCCAAGGCCTTCAACGACCGTCGAGTTACGGAAGGCATCGTTGAGACCTCCCCAATTAGAGTAGATCGGACGACCTGTCTCAGGATCGTTCATCAAGATGCCGTTGATCATCACATCAGAATACTTTGAATCATTACCGCGCACACGGTAGCGGAACGATCCCAAGTTGTAAGCGGCGATGGAATTGAACACATCGCGCGACGAGTTCAGCAAGGTGGATGCATCATTCACCGATGATGAAGACTCGTCGAAGTCAGAATCCAACAGCATAATCGTCGGGACCTCATGTTCTTCTCCCCCGATAGTATCTGTTGTTTGAGCTGAAAGCCGCACGCAGAGCAACGCGGCCATCGTCAAGAGTAGTAGTTTTTTCATATGCATTAATTCATTTATTCCTATTTATATTAATTTGCAAAAATAAAAAAATCCAAGATAGGATTGACATTATTTTTTATTTTTGCAGATACAAAACGTGTGATCAAATGAAAAGCAAAACCTTATCGGCCGCCTTCATCCTAATTGGATGTTTGTTTTTGAATTTCGCCAATGCCCAAAACCACCACACCTACAAAATAGGACTCGTGGGCTTCTATAATTTGGAGAACCTCTTCGACACCATCAATGACCCCAACATTGACGACGAGGAGTTTCTGCCCAATGGCGGCAACCAGTGGAACACCGAGAAATACATGTCAAAACTGCATAACATGGCTTACGCCATCTCCACCATCGGTTTGGACTACTCCCCTGACGGCGTAGCGGTGTTAGGCGTATCGGAAATCGAGAACTGCCATGTGCTGGAAGACTTGGTGAAACAACCAGAAATTAAGAATCGCAACTACCAGATTGTGCACTACGACTCACCTGACCGTCGTGGTGTGGACGTGGGTCTGCTTTACAACCCCAAATACTTCAAGGTAACCGCCACCAAGTCATATCGCACCGTGGTGCCCGACCAACCCGAGTTCCTCACCCGTGACCAGTTGCTGGTTTCAGGTCTCTTCGATGGCGAGATGATGCACTTTATCGTAATGCACTGGCCTTCACGCTACGGTGGTGAGAAACGTTCCCTGCCTGGCCGTGTGGCTGCCGCCAACTTGTGCCGTCACATCACTGACTCGCTCCTTGCCGATGACCCCAACGCCAAGGTCATTATGATGGGCGACTTTAACGACTATCCTACTAACAAGAGTATCACCAAATACCTCCGTGCCAACGGCGACCGCAAGCACCTGAAAGAAGGCGACTATTACAACCCCATGTATGAGCTGCACCAAAACGGCATCGGCACCAACTACTATCGCGATGTGCCTGGTGTCCTCGACCAGACCATCATGACGCAAGCCTTCCTGCCGGGCGACTTCAGCACCTACCAGTTCAAGCACGCCAAGGTTCACAACAAGGAATTTCTGAAACAACACGGAGGTCGCTACAACGGCTTCCCATTCCGCACCTTTGGCTCTGGTGCATGGATGGGCGGTTATAGCGACCACTTCCCGGTATACGTTGTTCTTCTAAAGAAGGTAGAATAAAGATCGATTGAAAAAAACTTGCGAGGAATAAAAAGATTACTTACCTTTGCAAAGTAATCGGTTGATGCTCGCAACATGGTAGCGAGGCTCCTGGTTAGCAGATTGAGGGTTCGACTCCCTTCGCCGATTCAAAAGACGGGACGCTAAGTCCCGTTTTTCTTTCGCTCCCAAATCACCAACAGCCCATATTCGTCTATAGGCAACAATGATCCTTTCTTTGATTTGGGATGGTATTATATTAGTGGTTTTTCTTCAAATAAAAGGCTTTTTTATTACCTTTGCACAAAATCCATTGACAATGAAAAAACTCTCTCTCCTTTGCTTCGCGGTGATACTACTCTCCGCTTGTACGCAACAACGTACGGAAGCCAATTATGACGTTATTCCTCAACCGAAAGAGGTGAAACTCAATGAAGAAAAACCATTCGTGCTTCAGCAGTCAACCAAAGTCTATTACGAGGAAGGCCTCCAGCGGGAAGCGCAGTTCCTTAGCGAGTATGTGAATGACATTTTAGGCTTTAAGATGGATTGCTTCGTCGCTAACGCCCCTCGCAATGACGCAAGCAATGTGATATTACTCACAACCGATCCAGAGTGTATTGATCATTCCGAAGCCTACGAAATCAACATCACCACAAAACAAGTCACCATCAAAGGTTCCGATGCCGCCGGCGTATTCCACGGTGTCCAAACGATAAGAAAGAGTTTGCCGATGGCCTCTTCTGACACCAAACTGCCTGCATCCCTGAATTGCGGCACCATCTGCGACTGGCCGGAGTTTGCCTACCGCGGCATGCACCTTGACCCCTGCCGGCATTTTATGGATATTGACTCGGTGAAGATCTACATCGACATGCTGGCCTTGCACAACATGAATCAATTCCATTTCCACCTCAGCGAGGACCAAGGCTGGCGCATCGAGATCAAGAAATTTCCTGAATTGACTAAAGTGGGCGCCTACCGCAACGGCACCGTCATCGGACGCAACGGTCGCCTCTACGACACCATCCGCTATGGCGGCTTTTATACCCAGGAACAGCTACGTGATCTCGTTCAATACGCCGCCGAACGCCACGTCAACATCATCCCGGAGTTTGACCTCCCGGGGCACATGCAAGCGGCTTTGGCCTCCTATCCTTGGTTGGGTTGCACCGGCGGTCCCTACGAGGTGTGGAAACGCTGGGGCGTGTCGGACGACGTGCTCTGCGCCGGCAATGAAAAAACGATGATGTTCGTCGAAGATGTTTTGAACGAGGTGATGGATATCTTCCCCTCACCGTACATCCACATCGGCGGTGATGAATGCCCCAAGGTACGCTGGGAGCAATGCCCGAAATGCCAGAAGAAAATCAAGGAGCTTGGCATCAAAGGTGACGAACGCTTCTCGAAAGAGGACTACTTGCAGAGCTATGTGATGAATCGCATGGCCAAGGTGGTGGAAGCTCGCGGTCGCCGCGTGATCGGCTGGGATGAGATCCTTGAAGGCAACGTCTCCGAGACCGCCATCATCATGAGCTGGCGCGGCACTGAAGGCGGCATCGAGGCAGCACAAAAAGGTCATGATGTCATTATGTGCCCCACTTCACACCTTTATTTCGACTACTACCAAAGTGAAGATCCCTCCACCGAGCCTTCCTGTGTGGGCGGCTACTTGCCCGTGTCTAGGGTGTATGAGTTCCGCCCCCTGCCCAAGGAGCTGACACCTGAGCAACAGAAACATATCATCGGTGTGCAGGCCAACATTTGGACGGAATACATCACCTCGTTCCACCATGTGCAGTATATGGCCATGCCGCGCATGGACGCCTTGGCGGAGATTCAGTGGAACAACCCCGACCCCGAAACCCGCGACTTCGACGCCTTCGTGGAACGCTGCCGCCGGATGGCCGAGCTCTACGACCTCTACCATTACAACTACGCCAAGCAAATCTTCAACCCCCAGGTGTGGACCGACACCGTGGTGCCAAACCTCGCCACTCGCAAGCCCATCTTCCTGCGCGAGCAACCTAACGAGAAATATGCTTCGAGAGGGGCTGTGGTGCTCAACGACGGCGAAATGGGGCGTATCGCCTACACCTCAGGCCGTTGGTTGGGTTTCTGGGGACAGCCGCTCGACGCCGTCATCGACTTGGAACAGCCTTCCCAAATGAGCCATGTACGTTTCCGCTCGTTAGTGAACAAAGGGGCGTGGATCTACAATCCGAGCCACGCCAGCGTGCTGGTCTCCGACGACGGTGAGAACTTCCGCGAAGTGGCACAACTCGAGATCCCGATCACCACTTGGATGGATAATGACGGGAATTTCACGTACGAACTGGAGTTTGAGCCGGTGACGGCAAGGTATGTGGAAGTGATCGTCAAAGACCACATGCTACCTGAGGACCATGACGGATTTGGCTATCCGGCATGGATCTTCGTGGACGAGATCGAGGTGTTTTAGCCCTGCCTATTTCGCATTCGGACAATGCTCCTTGAGGAAGTTGTAGACGAAATCGAAATCCTCCTTGGGCACATAAATCTGATTCTTATTCAACAGTTGATTCACTTTGATCAGGTTGAGCCAGCGACGTGGTTTCACGCGGCGCACATTGGCAAGGATCGAAGTGCTGGAGTTCTTCGTGGCTGACAGCGAGCCCGCACCCGCGGCGGTGTAGTTGCCAGCCCCCACCCCTGCCATAGCGGTGACGGCGCCTATCTTCTGCGCCTTGCGGAACTGACGCGGCTCCTGGATGTGGGCAATCTCCTTTTCATCCATCTCGAAAAGGACAACATACTTCCCTCGGTACATGATGGCTAACACCAGCACCCCAAGAAGGGTCAGTACAAAGAAAATGCCCATCGCTATCAGCATGGCTTTCGCCATGCCCCAAAGGCCCTCCCAGTCGCCATGGATGGCATAAAGGAAAGTCCCGAAAATGACGAAACCCATCAGAATGATATAGAAGAAGATCTTGAAGACGGTCAGAAAAATGGTGGGATTGGTGAGCATGTTCATCTCATACTTCCAACGGTATTTGCCGTCTTCGCATTGACGGACCCTTGGTCCACTATAATCGTTGTTTTCCATAGTTACCTTATTTCTTTTTTGCTTCAACATAGCGACATGACACATACACAACACCTTCCCCGTCATAATCAGGGCTCTTGTAGCTCTTGGAGCTGAAACGGCGTGACACTTTTACCGGGAAACGGATGTGTGCAGATTCAAGTTTGTCGCATTGAAGGTCTGTAAAATACCAATTGAAAGAGGCATTATCCATAGGTAACAGTTTTTCTTCCGTTTCAGGTTCGCTAAGCGTCATCGTACAAACCTCCACCTTTACACCATCTTTCCAATCACGCTTAAACTTCAAGGTCGAAGGTGAGAGCTTCAAACTCTTAGCTCGGATACTGCCGCGTTTGTCTCTATAATTCTCACGTCCCTCAACAGGTTCAAAACGCCCTTCCAAAGTGAAACCCGTAATATTGTAACAGGCTTCATAGTAACCGTCTTTTTGCCGCATCTGCATATCGGGCATTTCGAAGTGGAATTGATTGCCCTCAATGGAAAGCTGGCACCTTAACGGTTTAATATCGGTACCATCAAGATGCGCATTCGGATTATGGTAATTGATTTCATTCTCAAAGCCCATGCAGCGAATTGCTGTAATGTACCAGTAGGCATCCACCGAAAGAGCGTTGAGGTCAACCACTGTAGTACCGCCCGTGGTATCCACTACGAAATCAATAGCCTCCAAAGGCTTCTTGCCTTGTCTGAAATCGTCCTCCTTTTCATACACCAGCACCTGATTAGGCATGCCCATCGCCTTGTATTGGCTTAAGAGGCAGGGCGGATCATCTTCAAAAGGAAATTCCACACTCCATCCTTCGTCACGATACACGTCTTCATCAGGAATATTGCAGAACCATCCTTTGTATGGCTTCTCCTTGGCACCCAAGCAGATGGTATGCCCCACATAGACGGCGTGCCCTGATTCAGCTCCGAGTATTTCTTGGATCACAATATGCATCTCAGGATCGTACTGAGGCTTTTCAGTCCACAGCAAGGCATCCAACTTGTCATAATCGGCCTGCAACCGTCCATAATTGTAGCCGTTATCGCCCAACCACTTGTAGAATTTCTCTTGGTCGGGATAGCATTCGAAGTACTCGTTGATGACGAAACACAATTGTTCGTTGATCAATTTGGGAATGCCCAATATCCTACGGTAGCCATCGTCATAGTACACCAGATTCCCATCCCTATCCAACAGCTCGTTGCGGAACCGATCCATCAGGTTGTTGACGATGGTCAGGCGCTGAACGTAGTCGAAATGTTTCTTCTCGAGGCATTCGCTGTTCAAGTTCACATAGGTTTCAATGATGTCCAACAGTTGTCTTGCCTCATTCTTCCGTCTTTCGATCTCTTTCTTTTCGCGATAGCGCTCCTCCAGCATGGCCCTGATCTCCTCATGGCTCATGTCGTGCAGGAACTTGGGTGTAGCCATCCTATAGCTGATTTCTCTCCAATCATCGTCGTCGACAAGGCCACCACGTTCTTCAGCTCTATTCTCAAATTTTTGGTACAAGTCGTTCATCTGGGTGGAAGCCCAGAATTTCTTCCAGATTTCCACACCCTTGGCTGTCGCCTGGACCACCTTGACATAAGGAAGCAACTCTTTCGCTTTCGATTCCAATTGCCCCTTCGCGTAGTCCTTGACCTGGTCACAGGCCAGCGCCCAGCATTTATTGAGGTCGGCGCCTTCGCCCAATTTGGCGCTCAGTTTCTCCACGTTGTCGATTGAGAAACGGTCCTCGAGCACTGCGATGATTTTATTCCTTCGGCTGTTGATTTTCTCGAGTTCCGTCTTGAAAACGATTTCTCCCTTCTTCTCACTCTTCAACTCGTCAATCACCTTGAGTTTCTTGGTGTCTTCCTCCTTGAGCTTGTTGAGGAAATAGGCCAACATCTTCGTCTCGGCGATCTTCACCATGTTCTCCGAGGCCACCTTCATGCGTTCCTCGAGGCTCGCGTTCTCCATGTCGTGCGCGTTGACGATGTCCATGCCCACCTTCACGATGTCGTTGTCGGCGAACAGTTCCCGGGCCGCGATGCCCGCCAGGTCGTTCTCGCCCAGGCAGTGGTCGTTGGCATACTTCGTCAGCTGTTCCCTCCATGTCGGCTCCAGCGTCTTGTTGTCCATGTTTCTTCTCCACCCGTTGACGGCAATCTCATCGATGAACCGTTCCCGCAACTTTTCCTTATTCTGTTCGGCAGTCGCTTCGCTGAAATGGGTGGTCTCGAACCTGACGACGCCTTCGCGAAGGGCGTAATAGTCGGGTATTTTGTATTGTGGGCCCTCGTCGGTGATAAGCACGCCCACCAACTCATTGTATTTTTCCTTAGGATAGTCCTTGGGGATGTCGATGCTGACCATTGCCGCCCCGTCCAATTGCACATGTCTGTCGCCATTCCGGGTCACGCTGAGGGGCGTACCTACAATGTTGTAGCCTTGTTTCTTGAGTTGGGCCAGGCGCTCGTCGCTCACCGGCGCACATTCCACATCGTTGGCGTTTCCCGGCAGTTCCAGTTGGTAACCCTTGCCATCGAGCACAACCGGTGGAAGGTCCTCTATGAACGTCGTCGTGGAACTACCCGATTGGGTGCTTTTAGGGCTTTTTGTCGAACTGGTGTTCTGGTCTTGTTGTGGCTTATCAGGCTTGTCGAAAAGTTTCATCGCGCCCACGATCACCAACACAATGACAGCGATTAATAGCAGCGACTTTCCACAACCTTTGTTTTTCTTCGTTGTCACAGGCTGTGGATTCGGCTGGGGATCGTTCTGGACCGGTTGGGTCGGCTGTTTCGGTTGGACTGGCTGGGCTGGCTGGGTCGATTGGGGTACCGGATGCCCACAACCTTGGCAAAACTTCTGGCCTTCTTTCAAAGGCGAGCCGCAATAGCTGCAAAATTTCTGCATAGACGTTTGTTTTTATTCTTGGTAATACACTCTTTTCACGCGTTGGGAGATGCGTGTCATCACCTCATAGGGGATGGTCTGGCATGCCTTGGCAATGTCGTTGATGCTGTGCTCAG
>JAEEGG010010478.1_pt1 | contig 20455 bp, 26 predicted proteins | sample 9134161 | NCBI WGS metagenome assembly JAEEGG01 (sample SAMN16246543, study PRJNA631951) | gut metagenome | biome: gut microbiome; feature: rumen; material: CR-attached | host: Bos | place: Iran: Karaj | collected 2018-10 | reverse complement strand
GGTTTACAGGAGAACTACGACAGCTTGAAGCCAACGTCTGCAGAGACGGCACTGGTGGTATGTCATCAAGAGGCAATAGACGAATACGTGAAGGAAAACTTCACCATGAACGATAAGAAACCCCGTACCAGGACACGCAAGATCTACGGCGATGCTTATAACCTCGGTGCAGCTGATGGGCGGGCAGTCAGCCTGAACAGGCAGATAGCCCAGACGCCAAAGGAAGGGAATCTGTTCCCGAATACACAATGATAACGTAACAAAATCAAATAGAATATGGCAGCAAAGAAAGTGAGTCCACGGATCCAGAAAGCAGCGGATGACTACATAGGCCATCCTGCGGAGATTGAAGAGGACGTTGACGTGTGGGCAAAGCGTGAGGCCTTCAAGGAAGGTGCTACATGGCTCCAGTCAAACGCCTGGATAGATGCACAGGGCGACAACCTGCCGGAATATGACCGTGAGGTAGTAGTCTTCACACAGAATTTTCCTGATGATGCGGGCATAATGAGAGTATCTATAGCGCACAGGCCTAACCCTGATGGGTGGGACGGAAAGAGTATCACCACGGGTAAGGTGGAGCACTATACTCCCAAAACCTACGATAAAGGGGGATGGAACCAGCCAGACGTTGTTTATTGGCTTGATGTGGACTTACCTAAAGAGACGGAGGATTGAGTATGAAAGCAGAAGATATAGTAAAAGGAAGTTTGGTCATCATCAGACACTCGAAAGAGGGTGGTGAGGTTATCGAAACAAACCGTACAGACGGGAGGTTTCTCATAAAAGTTGCAAGGATGAAAGTCAATGCAACTGGGGTTAAGACGCAAATAGTAAATGTTCTGGCCGATGCCGACGATTTGGAACCAATCAAGAAACAGAAAGGTGTTGTTATTATTTAGTATATGAAAGCGACAGAAATAATGATAGGTGACTGGCTATGGTATCAAGGCCAGTTCAATGCCTTTCCTTTAAAGGTGGAGCAAGTAACCAAACGGAAGATTGGTTATCATGCAGAGCCTGGTGAGAACCGTATGCACTACCTCCGGCTGAACGAGGTGCAGCCCATTCCCATCACACCTGAGTTTTTGGAAAGAAACGGGTTAAGGCGTAAGGAGGAATACGAGAAATACGAATGGAGTGAAGGCTATGTCGAAATATGGGTCATTTTAGGCGACTCAGGCGAAGAGGGCGAGAAACAGAACGTCATCCATATCGAGGACGGACGGCGGGGAATACCAAAATGCCACCACAACACCATTGCCTTTGTTCACGAGCTTCAGAACGCCCTTCGTCTGTGTAAAATCGAAAAGGAGATAACACCATGAGGATAGGCTACGCACGAGTATCGACGACTGCTCAGAACCTCGACATGCAGATAGAGGCTCTGAACAAGGCAGGGTGTGAGAAGATCTACACCGAGAAGGAGTCCGGCGTGAAGGAGAGGCCAGTACTCAAAGAGCTGCTGTCCTTCATCAGACAGGGTGACACGCTGGTGGTGTATAAGCTGGATCGGCTTGGTCGTTCCGTTCGGGAGCTGTTGGCCATGGTCGATGACCTCAGAGAGAAGGGCATCAGCCTGATAGCACTTCAGGACAACATCGACGCGACAACACCAGGAGGGAAGATGATGATGCAGATGATGGCCATCCTCGCGGAGTATGAGCGTAACCTTATCATCGAGCGGTGCCAGACGGGCAGGAAGGTGGCTATGGCTGCAGGAAAGAAGATGGGCAGGCCTACTGAGCCGCACAACAGCAAGGCCGATGCCGCTGCAGCCATGTATAAGGCACGTATGCCGATAGCCCAGATTATGGAGTCCCTGGGAGTGAAGTCGAACAGGACGATATACAAGTACCTTCAGCAGAAGGGAATAAAAGCGAATAGGAAATGAAGGATCTGGAACTTATATTGAATCCGACACTGGAGGACTTTGCCAAGTTCAGTGCCTACACGGGTGGGCCGTTCCTGAGAGACGGCTATTACGGGTTTATTTCAGACGATATATTCCTGGCACGTTGTGAGGGATATATTGTCGGGTATCTGACATACCGCAGGAGTGAGGTCTATGTTGAGCTGCAAAGCATTTTCGTTGCCCCCGAATTTCGCCGACACGGAATAGCAACATTCCTTGTGGAGCAGGCCTTGAAATACTTCATGGAGCGTGGTGTGTGTGTAGCAGAGATAGTGGCAGTAACCAAAGAGGGACGTGCACACGCCCGGTCGCTTAAATTTCACCAGAAAGAGTGGTGGTGTAACTGGAACCAGGAACACACAAGGTACATGAAGATCCTTTGCCCATACAGAAAACCAACAAAGAACGCAAAGAATTTATTGCGTATTTGGCATCGTGAATTTTACAAAACCAAAATAGACGATGTTCCCAGTATGTCGTGGGCATTAGGGAACAGCAAACTTCCCATTATCTTCTGGTGTAACTCAGCAGAATGGAGAGTTCAGATAATCGAGGACGGAAGAGTGATACAGGATGGTTGTGTCAAAGACATCCTTGGAACAACATCAAAATATATACGCTTAGAGACGGAAGGAACTAAGATATTGCCTTGGGTTCCTGAATGTATGAAGGGTACACAGTACACACATAAATGGTAATTGAATTTGTAACGAAATCAAAAAGCGAAGATTATGGGAAAGTACCCTTACGCAACTACAAGCGATCACACCGAGCTGCAATGGCTGAATAGTGGCTACGTCATCAAGCGTGGCCGGAAAGGTGTTGAGAAGTACACAAGTGGCACTTCCCAACATACAGCCATCTACTACGGCAAGAGTGACGTGAGGAAGGATGAAGAGAAAGCTGCTGCCATCCTCGAAAAGAAGCACCAGGCGAAACTCCTGCAGCAACGGAAAGCCCGTGCCACTGAAAAGAAATATCACGATACCATCAAAAAGGAATGGCAGAAGTATCTCAGGAAGGTCAAGAAGATTGTTGTCTTCGACACAGAGACCAGCGGACTCAATGCCGGTACGAATGTTATCCTGTCAATATCCTGGCAGGTTCTTGACAACAAGCTCCGGAAGATAAGTGAAAAAACATACTATTTCGACTGGCCATCAGACGAAAGACGTATCACCGATGAAGCAATATATGTGAACGGACTGACGAAGGAGAGGCTGGCAGAACTTGGAACCTCAGATAAAGCAGAAGTCCTTCAGGAGTTCGCGGAGGTCATTGCCGATGCCGACTTGCTTGTAGCCCACAATGGCGGTTTCGATACCCGATTCATCAATGCCGTTGCAGCAGAGGTCGGTGTGAGAATAACCTTCGGGACATTTGTATGGGACACCATGCACCGCATGACGAGGTACTGTGCCATTCCTGGCTACCATGGAGATTACAAGTGGCCCAGACTGTCAGAACTGGCCGACAAGCTACGCATACGCCAGGACGATATCGACTACCACCAGTCTGCAGCTGACGTAGAGGTGACGGCCAGATGTTTTCGGGCTATTGTGCAGCGCGGGATAGTTTCAGTTTGAATTAGTAACAATTTCAAAGTATAGATATTATGGCGAAGAAGAACAAAACACAAGATCCTTATGAGATGGAAATGCTCGACCTCTGGAACGAGGTGGGCGGTCAGATGGTAATCAAGTACCACAGAGCCACCATTAAGCCGGACAAAGGTGACCTCCAACAGCTACGTGACAAAGGTTTTAAGACCGACGTGATGGCATGTATCATGTCAGCATTCATCGGTCACGGTAAGAGCCAGGAAGAGACGTTAGCCTTTCTGGAGGAAGCTGCTGCCGCCGGTGCAGCACCCAGTGTAACCTTCGAGGCTGCAGAGGGCGAGGCCCTGAACATCAGGAGCCGCGAAGAGAATCCCATGGTGGACATGATGGTGCAGGCTGTCAGTAATCAATAATGAAAATGTAACAAAAACAAAAATATGAGAATATTCACCCGTTTTTGGCGTTGGTGGTACCGACACCACCCAGAGCCTTCCAAGTTCACGAAGGATGAAGCGTTGGAGATAGCCAAGAAATATAATCTGGAGCATGAGGTCATCAAGGCCATGGAGCACGGATGCACGCCTGATGAAGCCCTGCAGGAGTGGGATATTTTCCCATACGAAGAAACTGCTATATACAAGCACCTCCAGCAGACGGATCCAGAAGGCATGGAAATGCTCAGTGAAGAAGAACAAGCAGCCTTTGAAAAGAAATACGGTCTTGATACCAATGCCACCAAGAAATAAATCTGAAGAATAATTTGTAGTTTCTTACAATTATTTTTTGTACCTTTGCATCCGAATACAGATGTATTCCGTCTGGGCCGGATGGCGGTGACGTAAAAGCGTTTCGAGTCGTTTGGAAATGACGGCCACGAGTAGTAAGGAGCGACGTTTCTCCAGTTTCCACAGATTTCAAGGGAGTGCCTTCATGGGTGGCGGCTCACTCTCCAAAGGAAACATGCCCTTACTGGCCGACCGAGGGCGCAATACTCGAAACGCATTATGAAAAAGAGTTTCTTAAGTTTAATGATGGTAGCCCTGATGGGCTGCATGTGTACCACATTCATTGCCTGCGGCGGTGATGATGATGATGACCTGCCAGGACAGGACGCGCCCAGCACTGTTACCTATTATGAACCGTGCTTCGATTGGGGCAAAAACACCGACCATGTGAAAGCCTACATGTCCGGCTGGGAGTTGGTCGAGGGCAGCAACGACTATGCACTGATGTATTCCAATGGCAGGAATACTACGACTGTCACTTACGCATTTCTTGGCCGCAATCATGGCCTATCTATGGTTACCGTGACTTACATCACCAGCAATGCGAACTACATCATCTCGGAGATTCAGAAACGCTACGGCATAACCCTGACTAAGGATGACGCGAGCAGTCAAAAGGGCGATACCGTATATTCGGGTAACGGCACGATTGGCGGGCGTACCATCGCTGTACTACTGCACAGTACTGGTGCCACCGTCACTGTGATTTACGGGATTCCTGATTGACACTGCCATGAGCAAGGAACTGTCATATTATCGACTGTACCTTAAGAAGTACCTGGTCGATACCGATGACCCACGGAAGGATGTCGATGACTTCATCGACTCCCGTGCAGAACTGGCCGAACGGGAATATGAGGAACGTCGGCGTGACGGCCTAACTGTCAATCAGGCCCAGGAACGGGCCATAGCCATACTGATGGATGGCGTAGAGTAAACGGCACATGATATGAGCTGCTGCCTGTTGGAGGATCGTGCGATTAAGTTCGTGTTCTTCGACTCCAATGGTGGCGGCTCTTTTTATAGATGGCAGACTATAAAATATAGGCTATTATCTATAATCCGTCAGCCATGAATAGCGGACTGCGCCCTAAAATATAGACAAACGTTTATAATTATAGGCATTTGTCTATATTTCTATGTGTCATAAATTTTTATTTCGCCCGAAAAAGGGAGGTATAACCATACCGGCATAGTCGTGAAATGCTGTGTATGGCCTTTATATGAGTTCATTTTCTCCGTCGGCATCGGTAAAATGCCCATTTCGGCAGTTTTCTTTACAACTTCGTGAAGATCTTAAAATGCTGTTTCATTTTCAATATTACCCATTTTACCGATGTTTCAAGTCTTGAAATTGTTAATATACGACTTTATTTTTTTTCAAGACCATCTATGTCGAAGATACAAAGTATCTTTGTGCCGTTGTTATTCCAGATCCAGTTGCTGGAATTGAAGTTCAGACCCTCTCACGAGCCGGGAGGGTTTCAAAGAATAAAAGATATTAGAATATGAAAACAAGAATGATTAAGAGATGCCTGGCATTTGTATTGTTCTGTGCCATGCCAGGAATGATGTTTGCGGAGTCTGCCTCATTGTCAAATGAAAAGGATACCCTGTCTGTTGAAGCTCAGCAGATGGTTGACGTGCTAAAGGATTTGCCTATGGCTTACCGCAACTTTGTTACAGACATTCTTCTCAAATGTGAGAAAGTCGGAGATGAAGTAGTCCTTACGCTGCCGTCTGGTGAGACCATTACCATGAACTTTGATAATGAAAATGGTATTGAAAAGTTCTGGAAGACCGTAATGGATAAAAACAAGGTAACAGAAATATGTAATGTTCCTTTTGGATCTTCATACGAGAGTACCAAGGAAGCTCTCGAAAACAAGTTTGGTGACTATTCTTACATACTTTCCACGAAAGACAAGCTTGTGTTTGAAAAAAAGCGTTACGGTGGAATCTTATTTGATAGAATTTGTTTTCTCTTCCAGTCTGACGGGAGAAAAACATTCTTTAATGGTGCAATCTTTGTTCGGGAATGCAAAAATAAGCGTGAAGCCATTGAAAGAAAAACGGAGTTTCACGAAATGATGGCTAAGAGATATATCAATCTTAAGAATATGGACGATGGAGATAATTTCATGTCTGTAGGTGGACTTGCCCCTGTTCCTACCAGTGAAACTTCAGGTTTCGGCTTTTATATCGACGTTTTAAAATACGATGAAGGAGTAATAGGTAATCCTTACGCGGTACGCATTGTGTATGGCCCGTACGAATATGTCAACGAAGAATTTTAGATGGCGACAACATGGATGCAATAGAGAATTACGAATACAAACTTGATGTAGGTCGCAAGGTTAAGGGAAAGTTCCCCGACGTATATATGAACATCGTCGATCGCAACCTTCGGAAATTCAAGACCGCCACGAAGTACCCTTTGGTAGTTCATGAGCAAAGGAATTTTCAAGAGCTTGGAAAATGGTATATTGTAATTACCGCAGAGTCCAAGTCGAGGTTCCGGCGTGGCATCATCGGTATAAGCGCTTTCCAACTGCTATACGACGAAGAGGGAAAAGTAACAGGAGTCCTTCTTGTAGAAGGTGATGATGACGGAAATATCCTGATTGAAGAATACAGCCGGGATTTCCTTGAAGACTTTGCCGATTTGCACGGCATCGATGTTGTTAACGAAGAATATTCTACCGTTTTCCTCCGTTTCTACAAAGAAAACTATTTCAGCACCCGGAAAGATTTGGGTGGAATGTTCGTTGCAAAAGACGATGAAGGTAACGAGCATCGTATTATTCCGTTCATTATGGCAACACCTGTTGGGGTGGCCTTGGGTTACACCAACGAGAAAAAGGAAGGTAATATGTATTTCAAATATGAACTTGCCGAGAACTACTTCGCAGGCGATAACAAGTCCATGGAAGAAATATCTGATAGGGTTCTGAACTTCTGGAAGGATATGGAGGATAATCCCTGGAAATACTCTCCACTAAAAAACATCGTTGGTTAATTATTAATTCAAGATATTAGACATATGAATACAAATGGAATATTGACAACAAAAGCAGAGGTGAAAAACTCTGGAGGTTCAGAATACCTTTTCCCGACGGAAGATATGACTTTTAAGGGAAAACTCGATTCTCGCAGCTGGGGAAAGAAGTTCTGCCTGGTTTGTAATTTTACAGCCGAAGATGGCAGAAAAATCAAACTTATAGGCTTTGGTCGCAAAGAAGCATATGGTAATGTTTACGGACCAAAGAAATGCCAGTTCAACTTTGCTGATGATTGGGTAGAAGGAATGATATTTACCTGTACCGTTAGAATTAACAGCAAAGGACGCCACGTCTGGGTGTCTGCCGAATAAAAGAAAAACAATATAATTCTGAACTTTTTCCATATTTAAGATGATAGGGGGTCGTCGTGAGACGGTTCCCTATTTCCATCTGCATCGGTAAAACGCCCATTCCATCATTTTCCGTTGAAAAAGCCCTGAAACGGAATGGAAACGGAAAAAACACAGGATCCTGACACAAATCCGGGCGCAGTCCGCTGTCAGAAGGCCATTTCATTCCGTTTGTGGCAAAAATCTGTCAAATTCGACGGAATAACACCAAAAGTCAGCAGTCAGCGAGCGGAACGGTGAGGTCGCAGGCAATTCATCATCTGATAGCCTACTTTCAAGTCGGAAGGATCACCTAAGCCGTCATCCCTTACCAAACTCAAAAGATGGTGCAAATTTACAGAGAAATACTGAGATAGCCAAAATTAAATTGAAAAAAATTAAAAGAACTACGTAGGTTTTACCATACCTTTGTAGGTTTTTGGCACCAAAAAAGAGCCACATCACGCATGATGCAGCCCTCCCATCGCCAACGTTGCCAGAGGCACAGTTATTCATTATATTCTTTCTGATGTTGTTCCCACCACTTATCCCACGTTTTCTGATTATCCCTTTGGAAACGTATCAGTTTCTTCTGATCGTTTTCCATGTGCCTCATGTGCGGCTCAACGGCTTCGTATTTTGTCCGCGCATCCTCTTCCGCACGTTCGGCCTTACTGCAGCGGCTGATGGCTGTCAGTCCGAACAGAGTAGCGATAACACCCCAGACGATAGAACCACCTACCCACCACCTGAACTTCCTCACGTCAGCCTTGAAGCTGTTACTGGCATTGATGACACTATCAGCAGCACTCTGTACAGCAGCCCGCCAATGTTCCGGCAGCCGATTCATATAGTCCTTTGTTGATTCACTCATATCAAAGCCGTTTTCCCATTTTCCCAGCAACTCATTGAAATCCTCTTTAGCCAGATTCAATGCCTCACGGAACGCCTCGGCACTCTTGTTATATTCATCGGCTACGTTCTTCATGGCGGCAAGGTATTGTCCGTAACTGTCTGTGCCCTCCTTTTCCTGTTCCTCCTGGTGGTTGACAAACGCCTCCAGTTTTTCCATTCGGTCAAGCAGTCCTTCCATTTTGACTATGCCTTGCGCCACTTTGCTAAGATAGTCATTACCTATGCCGGGACTGCCTGCAGGCTGTTCCGATGTCGGTTCCTGTGACGGTGATTCCTCGCCCAGAATATACTTGTCAAACTCACGGTTTACCCATGTATTCTTATCCTTTCCCATAGACTAATTATTTTTTCTTCCTTTACCTTTAAGTTTCATCAGACGGTATGTTGCATCCGACCTGTTCATCTCATCATCCTTTTGACGGGAGAGGTCATTGTTACCACCACCACCGCCACCCAGTGAGCGATCTTCAGGAAGTGACATATGCATCAGCGTCTCACCTACCAGCTGAGTAAGACGAAGTGAGGTATGTTCAACCCTTTCGCCCACCTCGACGGCCAGTTCTTGTGCCGTTCCGATTAGGTTAACCTCGTTGAACACCGGCTTTGCATCCTCGATGCACTTCGCCATGATACCCCTCATCAGTTTATCTTCCTGGTCTTCTGAAAAGATGTTCTTGTTACTGTGAGCGTACTCCGTCAGAGTGTTCTTCGCCACGGCGTAACGCTCCTGCCTTATCCTGACACCCTCCTGAGGGTCATACGGTTTTTCAGGTGCTACAGGAACATCGTTTTTTTCCACCTGACTTGCCTGTTTCCGGGCATGAAGCATGGATGCTGCAACGGCACTCTTCAGGGCATCCTCGGCATACCATTCACGGCTATTTTTAGATGTGCTGCTATCAAGTAAACGCAGGTATTTCCCGACATCCCGGAGATACCTTTCCTCCGTCAGCGGGAAGCGGTTATTTTTGTCGAATAACACATCGACAGGAGTAATCCCCAATTCCTTCAGCCGTTGTCTGACAACCTTCTCGGCATTCTCTGCAGTAATATTATAAGAAGGCCTTTCGGGTCTCTGAACAGGAGTTTCAGCAGGTTTATTCTGAACCTTCTGATGTTCCTTTTCCCATTCCTTCTGAATCTTCTTTGCCGTCAGTTTTGCACCTATCTGAGAGGCATTATATTTCTTCCCATCACGGATGACACTCCACCCCACGATGTCACCCTGAGAGTCTGAACGCAGGTCAACCTCATAGTTCTGCCAGGTGTTATCCTCTGCCAGATAAGACCTGTTTTCGAGGGATGTCTTGAAGTCGTCCCAGCTGAAACTATCCCCGTCCATGGAGCGCAGCACCTGGTACACATTATCCTTGATTTCCGTCTCGATATCCTCTGGTATATCCTTGATTTTCTGGCCGAGGTCATACGCGGAAAACTTGCTGTTTCCCCGTCCTACGGTATAGCCATCCACCACCCCGTTTCCATTCTTATGGAACCATATTTGATAGTTTTGCGGTTGGCCTTTATAGTCGATAAAGGAAGCCTCAGTAATACGTTTTTCGAGTTCTTTCCAGTCTATTTTATCGCCGTCCATATCATTGAAAATATCATTCAGTACACCGTTGATTTCATCAATGTGCTGCTGACGGATATCCTCTGCCTTCACCCATCCTTTCCGCTCGTTTATACGCTCCGATGCCTCTGCTGCCCGGTGTGCGATATCCGTCACACAGTTCAACTCATGCGTGTTCGTATAACGCGAAATAGTGACGTGCGCATGGTATATTCCAGACTTGGAATCACGGTGTAAAAACGCTATCCATTTACTGTCTGAGAGGTGTGTTTTCGGCACCTCAAACTTCACGATATTACCATTCTCATCCCGTATCCAATCTTTGGTTTTCGGGTCTCTCCTGGCCTTGGAATGTTCGTGATTATCTATCTCCTGCAGCAGTTCCTTTACGAAGTCAAACCAGTCCTTCCTGGTCCAGTTTGCGGACTCGTTCATAGTAGGGGAAATCTCCAGCGCGATGGTGTCATTCGTCACCTCTTTTCCCTTCCGAACGTAGTCCTTACCAGCCTCTTTAAACTCCTGCCAGACATCCTCCAAATCAAGCGTATCGAACACCAAATCAGTGTTCGTAATCATGTTTTCAGCACCTATAAAAATAGCCAGATGTTTCTGTTCAGAATACTTCTCGTAGGCCTGTCCGTGAGTAATGTTTCTTGCTACTGTAATCATGTTCTATCTATCCATTTATCACAAAATCTAAGTTCTTTTTTCGCTGCTTTAACCCAGTCTCTCAGGAACCCCCATTCAGTTATTTTTTTATATCGCTGTTCTGGTGTCATCGCCTTATCCAGGATGCTGAAAAGGCGTTTGATATCGTCTCTCACACGCATCAATTCCTGACGAAATTCCGGGTCAGGAACGATAGGATTATAGTCCATTGCACGCTCTCTCATATACACCGAAAAACTCATGCCCACAGCATCCGCTTTTTCGCTGATAATACCTCGTTCATCTTCATTCAGCCATACAGAATATTTCTTTCTTTTTTCGTCTGAAAGACGCTTCCTACCCGTGGTATTTTTTTTCTTATATCCCATATATTTATATATCTATTATTATCCTTATTCAATGCAGAGATACGAGCCTGCGAGTATTCTTATTCTAACAAGAAATATGCCAAATATTTCGTTGTTAGCAAGACATTTTGAGGGTACTCAAAATAAGTCTTGTTCCCCGCGCGCGATGTTGAGAACATTCGGCGCGTCTCGATTTACTGCGACAAAGTTACGGAAATATTCGGGACGATGAAATTGTCACTCAGAAGATTTACGTTTGTTTAACGAATTTGTTAAATTGAAACGAAGTGTTTCATTCGCTGAGCGAATCGCCTTTAGCATCGGTTAAATCTGGTTAATGTCTTGTTCTGATAAAAAATTCTTCGTACCTTTGCAGAAAATTTTTCTCCGTTCCATAATCAGTCGTTCAATCAAAATCATTTTTTTAATATGAGTAGTATTACAAGAATTAGTATTGATAAGGCTGTCTATGAGTATAGCGGCCTTGTATGGGGTGACCTCGTTGGAGAGTCGCCCGAAAAGTGTGTTGGCATCCTGAGTGCCGGAAAGGGTATCACCCCAAAGAATATCTCAGATGTTAAGTCTAAGATCCAGGAGCTGAAGAAGCGGACACCTTTCTTCGTGCCACGTGTGCGCATGGAAAAGGATTACGGCTATGGTAGTGCCAATGCCAAATGGCTCCGTTCGCTGAAGACTCGCGAGAACTCGTTGAAGATGTCTGTCGTGTATCTCGCCGATGCCGTCAATGAAATTATGCGCAAACCATACACCGACCAGATTGCCCGCCTGCGTGAGACTGTCGATGAAGAGTCACGCCTAAAGAAGGATGGGCAACAACTCACCGCTGAGCAGACCGCCAAGCTCGAAGGTGTAGAGAAGGAGGTGTCGGAGATACGGGAGCAGATGAAGAAGCTGCCGAAATGTACCAACGCCATTCTCACCACCCTACTCCATGAGGTTGTTGATGACATGAGTGAAGAAGATGATAGTGCGCTTGAAGAAATAACGAAGGAGATATCTGAACAGTCAGCACTCATCGAACAGTACACCAAAGCCAAGGCCGAGGAAGAGGCAAAGGAAAAGGTGGAGGTAGCAGACGGCCAAGAGAAGCCGGTAGTCAACGAAGAACTTATCCTGCGACAGGAACATAAGATTGCCGAAATCAAAAAGGCCGTTGCCGATCTGGAAAAGGACAGGCTTGAAATTTATACGGCATACTACGAGAAGTTCCGTCGCGAGATGACCCCCCAGGCCATCGCCGACCAACTCACCAAGTATCCTGGCACGTTCTGGGAGGCATGGGACATCAACACAGAAATGATTAGTGTTTCTGTCACGATGGAGAGTAAGAAGAAGGATGATGCCAGTAAGAGCACTCACGAAGAGAGAGGTCTTTCACTGATGGCCTTCCCCTACTCCATCAACATATCATCGAACTCCAAAGAGTTTCTGAGCGACCTCGATAATGATCTGAAGGTTACCGACGACTGGAACCGATGGATGAAAGCCCATCGTGACGAAAAGACTTTCAGTGAAACTTACCGTCAAGCCTACGAGAGCCACCGCCAGAGGTTGAAGACCTTACCGATGGAAAAAGAGGATAAGGCAGATGTCGGAACGGAATCGACCCAGCAGACGCATGCGGAAGAGTCCAAAGATCCCTCAGAAGGTGTAGTGCAGCCTACCGCTGCAGAACAGCAGCAAACACCACAGGAACAGTCGCAGGTGAACTTCGACAGGAACAAGACCGACCTGATGACCTTCCTGAATGAAAAGGCACAGAAGATATCCAGTTTGACATCCTACCTCGCCGAACCCAGTAATAAGACTGCTGTCGATAAGTTTGCCCAGAGGGAAGACTTTCAGGTGGTGTTTAACACCCTTCGTGCGAACGTGAAGGATGATACTCCCGTTTTCAAGATCGTACAGTTCTTGAGGAACGTCGCCAATCACAGTATTCTGGAATGGGGAGCATCCGCACCACCGAGGCAGTAGTGTAGCACAGTGAGGCTGCGACCATCGGGAAGCAGCCGCGAGATTTTTGTTCTCCGGCATCGGTAGAGCGGACTGCGCCCGTCAGTATGGCATAGAGCTGATGGCCATCATCACATAGACTGCCAGTATAGCACTACCCATGAGAGTGATAGTCAGCATACCCTCGACGATATATGTCAGTTTATGTTTCATAGTTATCAATGGCTGAATGGCGCAGAACCGAAAGCAACCATCCTCAGAGGTGGCACCTTGGCTTCCGGCACGTAGTGGATTAGTTTAAAATACACCTCCCGTCCATCCTTGCGGTCTGCAGCACAGCAGGGATGGCGGTCATAGATAGCACCTGGGCATGCTCCCCCTGCAGACGTGGCGAAGGCACAGCCCTTACAACCATTACCTGCAACGGTAATTACCTTGGCTCCGTCGATGGTGTCTATCCAGACTTCGCCAACAGATCTTTCCTGTCCATAGTTCGTAATCATCACTTTGTGGTTTTGAAGCCTTTAAGCCAAATATTCTTCACGAAGGCATTGAAGCCGAAGCAGAAGGTGGCGATACATGCGCCGGTCAGTACCAGCTCGAAGTTTGTCAGATGTTCCATAATACTTGAATTTGTTACGTTATCAAATTATTGTGCTTTATGGGCAATATACCCGAGACGCATAGCATGAGTATTACCCTCATAGTCATGTTCGCACAGTTTCACGACTGTTACGGTGTGCCACCGTTCATCCTTGCTCACTGCGCTTATCCATGGATGACGGTCGTAATTCTTGACCTCATATCCTCTTCGCTCGTACTTGTTCACCACCTCCTTGATGGCTGCATCACGACTTTCCTCTGTCAGACAGAAGGTGTCATAGACGAAGGAAATAGAGTCATTGATAGGATGAACTTCCACGATGCTGTAAATTGTTTCCATACTATTGTTTTTTATTGGGAGGTTGGTTACACCTCCCGTTGCCTTTGTATTCAGTGTTTATTATGCACAGAGTTTTTCGACAACACTCTTATCAAGCCCGATAATCTGAGAATATTCGTGGACTCCCCAGAATTTCACATCTTCGCGGAGGATGGCCTTCTGCCGTTCCGTCAATTTATCTACATCCCCACTTTTTTTCAAGATACTAAAAGCCACCTCGGACTCTTCATAGAGTGCATCAAACTGCGGGTTGTTTTTGTAGACTACTTCTGAAGCCTTGTCGATATCCAGATTAGACCATTCAAGCATCTTACACTCCAGTTCTGTAAGTTGATAGTTGTTTGTTGTTGCCATATCTTTGCTGCCTGTTTCTATCCCGTCGGCTGCGGTTTTTGTAAGTTATCGGCTGATTGAGTTTTAGATCCTTTCCTTAGAAATCTTGCCTTGTCAAGTCAGCCGTTGTATCAATAAATTTTCAGTCATCGACTGCATATCGCTTTGAGTCCTTTTCCTGTGCTATCAAGAGAGAGGCTACCAAAGGTGCCTTCACCAAGGAATTTCGGATAAAATTTTGATTTTGTTTTGTGTCCTGTGCCAAAAGAAAATGCCCTGGCTTCACAAAATTTTTCTGAAATAAGGAGTATGCGACTGGTACTTGGTATGGAACCGAGCCTATCTAAATTTGCACCGGAAAAGACTCCACCAGAAAGCGATTGCACCGCATCGGTGAAAATGATGCAACGGTAGGCGAAGACAAGGCTATCCCCCACCCCGTTTCGGATTCCGTCTGAATGGCACTGGCGACCCAACGGCCACACTGACAGACAACGGACGGCGACCAAAGCTGCTGACGTGCCATCAAGGTCGGGGAACCAATCTCCATGAGATGCCGAGAGTGGACCGGGATAGCACATGAGCAGCTGCCAGGAGTGGGACGTGTCCGTCAATGAGGTTGTGCCGGGAGTGAATGCCAGGCTGACGGTGTGGTAAAAGTGTGGAGAAAAATGTGGAAACGCTGTGGAATGGGTGTGGAGCACCTGTGGAACTGTGGTGTATTTGCGTTTCCGGCCATCAGGACGGGTTTTGATTCATATACGCCACGTATGAGACGTTATGAAGGCTTCTGAAGCCATAATTACCCCTGAAATGGGGTGTTTTTCGTCGGCATCGGTAAAGTGCCGTCAGAATCAGGTAATCTGGCAAGGCAAAAATCGACCATCAAATAAGGGGCGAGTTTCACAACTGGCCCCGTGCAAAGATAAGTTTAAATTTGATTTTGCATTATTATTTGCATCCGTTTATGAACGGTGGAAAGGAGACTTCGCTAAGCCTCCTTGGTATCTGTATTCTCGTCATCACCAGTGGTGATTTCGGTACCGGCAAAGACGATGCGGTTCACGTTCTTGCCGTCCTTGGTGTACTCTTCCGGCTTGAAGAAACCCTTCACGGTGATACGCTGGCCCTTCTTCAGGAGATCCAGGTCTGCGGCATTTTTGTTGCTGCGCCAGATCTCGATGTTCAGGATGGCGCTTGTGCGCTTCTTCTTGTCATCCTTACCCTCAGTACGGGCGATTGCCAGGCCGAAGCGGGCTACTGATGCATTGTCGAACTTGTTAACGGTGGCGTCGTTAACGATAAAACCTGTAACTTCAAATGAATTAACTGACTTCATAATTGTAATTTTTTAGATGTTAAACTTTTAATTTTTACGGTGCCCCAAAAGCTGGCAAGGAGAAGGTGAACAAAGGTCAAGGGATTCCAGAAAAAATTTTGGATCCCTCGTGGGCCTGGAATTTCGATTAGGAGCAACTGCACCCGAAAATCTCCAAAAATTTTTCGAGGAAAGTCGGTAGCGTACCCTTGCCGTACACCGCTTGCGCTAAATTTGCACAGGAAAAATAGAAGTGACATCGCCCGGAAAAATTACTTGAAAGTCAGTCCATGGAGTAATACAGGTTCAGTTACCGATGCCGGAGTATGAGCAATGTGAACGCCGAAGTACCTGAAAGGTGGCCGTCAGCCAGTAAGGGTAAGGGATGAACCACAGAAAAGGTAAATTCCTATGTCTATCGAGAGCGAGAGAATAGCAACAGCCCCAGAACTACCAAAGCTCACGAAGAGCCACTATTACCGATGCAGGGTGAGACGGGAGAGGACAGGACGAAGAAAGAAAGTAGCAGCTGTTGAAAACAGTACCGATATCAGGTGATAGCGAGAGTACCCAAGGGAGGCAGCGGACTGCGGCCAACCAAAGATGCACCAACAAAACGAAGATATACAGGCACGAGGTACAAGTGAAACAGTACCAAATAACGCTTATTTGGAACTTTTTGCCGTTTTTTATGTGTTCTGGAGGTGGAACATCCTGAACATCCACAATCCCAGAGTTCTGCCGCCGGTGTAGGCTTGTGGCCCAGCCACGATGACTGTTTTTCTTTCCCTCTGAAAGTAAATGTGTCATCGCCTACCCTCCAGATGATGTGTCCGGGTGTACTCCAGGTTAATGCTTGTCATCAACAGGGAGAACAGCAAGGACTTATCAGATGGACGGGAGAATACAGGGATTGTGCCATCGCGAAGCTTGTACCATAGGAAGCAACATCGATACCGATGTGTTGGATGTCGAACAGGAGTGGTGGCACCAGTGACTCATGGCATGAACATCTGCAGGAAAGTGACAGGAACGTGCAGGGATGTGGATTTGCGGTGGTGACGTGCAAGGGGTTTCTGACAGCAGTATGCCGTCGGAAAATGGCGATAGGTGGTAACTTGTTGCACCCATCGACATAGTGCAGCACCTCTCTGGCACAAATCTTAGCATCACGCCGTCCGTTAAGTCGCCTTCCTGCGGGTGTTCTGTCCGCGAGGCACGCCATCGCCCTGAGAGGTATCCGTATGTATGGCGACACAGATCCTTACCGTTGCCATCATGTCCGGCGACCAAAGCATGTAGCACACCAACGTCGATACTGGTGAAGCAGAACATTGTTCGCCTCTGAATGAGTTCGACATTGGTATGCCATGCTGCCCAGAGTGGGACTGATAGCGGCAGTACGGATTGCCTTGGAGTGATACATACCAGCTTCCGAACCTTCCTATTCCGTTGACAACGGTCAAGACGTTTAGAAATGGGTCAAATTTCGCTTTTCGGGACCTTTGTGGATTAATTCCGTATTTTGGAGCAGAAATGCGCTCAGAGGGCTTAAAAATGGCATTTTTGAGGTATTCAACAAACAAAACACCATGTTCAGAATGAAAAACCTTCTGAAAAGTTTGTTCGTTCGTGGAAAAGTCGTACCTTTGCACCGAACCAACTGGCATACCGTCCGATAGGAAAGGAATGCTGACACCCTGAGAGGATCTTGCGCAAAGCCGCACACGTGACGGCCTACGACCAACCTCGACGGGTGTTTTTTTGTTTTCACCTCCCCTATTCTTCTTGTGCAACCCAGATATTCCACCCAGGAGGTCGGGCGCCAGTTGGTTCCGGGGTCGAGGGGCAGAGCCCCCGTCCAGAAGCGTCCAGGATGGAACACCATCCCAAGTTGCAAAACATCAGTCCATCAAAGATAGATAGAAAGTATATGAAGGATATATAATATATATAGCGGCCTCTGAAATGCCGATAAACACAGGGGTTTTGAGAGATTTTTTGGAGGGGCGTCTTAACTTTTTTGGAGGGGCGTCTTAACTTTTTTGGAGGGGCGTCTTAACTTTTTCGGAGGGGCATCTTAACTTTTGGGTTTCCATAACTCAAAGTATGGTGGTATCAGTGGAGGGGCGTCTTAACTCTTGGGTTTCCATAACTCAAAGTATGGTGGTATCAGTGGAGGGGCGTCTTAACTCTTGGGTTTCCATAACTCAAAGTGAAACGACGCTCCTTTATATGAAAGTTTCCATAACTCAAAGCAAAAAAAGAGGATTTATTTTGATTTTACGAAAAATCATCTTAAAAAAGAGATAAATCTGCATTCAAAGTTGTATTCAAAGTTGCATTCAAAGTTGTATAATTGAACGAAAGAAAATTTGCAAAAAGAAGTGCAAAATTTAAATTGAAAGTGAAAGTTTCCATAGCTCATTGTATTGGTTAAGGAAAATTAACAGAAAAAAGTTTCCATAAATCATTGTGTTTCCAAAATTTTTTGTAACTTTGCAGAAAAATTTATCATTTATGAGTATAGAAGAGTTAGAAAAGCGACTTCCTGGACTGCGTAAAGAAGCAGGCCAGACATATAAGAAACTGGGTATAAACTATAAGGTAGCCAGACGTATTCAGCAAGGAGAGAACTATCGCTTCGATGCTATGTTTTTATATCTGGACGGCCTTGGTTATTTACTTGTTATGAACAACGAGGTCATCCAGAATATAGAGCAGTTAGGTAACGCTCTTGCGCTGTTGAGGGAAAACCAGAAGGTATCTTGGGCGAAAATTCAAGAGGAGACAGGAATGTCTTCTCAACAGATCGGTGCCATTGAGCATGGTAAGAACTATTACCGCAGTTCTCTCTTGAAGTATTTAAGGTTTGTCAATGCTTCTTTTGATATAAAAAGCATGATGGAATATTATAATTTCATATAATAATCTATGGCAAAGAAAAGGAATCATCACAAAAAGCGTCTCTCAGATGAGAAGGAGCTTTATAAAAGGATGAGTATTGAATTGCAGCGTCAGCAAAAAGCAAATATGCCCGAATCGCTGGCTCCGCTGGATGGTGAGGTAAGGATAATCTTGCCGGCACCTTTTCTGACAATGGAATTTGAAGACTTCAAGAGTCTGAGGGCCGTGCATATTGATATAATAAGGGAGATGCTATATTATATCCGGGAAGTATTGATAAAACAGCTTGATCCCGACTATCAGGGGTATAATTCCCTTTTCAAGGCATCAGACTTCTCAAAGAACGGGAAAGACCTTGATATTGTAATGAAGCTTAAGGATTTTCAAGTTTCTCCCCAAAACTATCCGAAACTCCGTGCTGCGTTACATATACTGCCGATGATTCCGGTTTGGATGCCTTTTGAGGATGGTGACAAGCGGAAATATAAGAGGATAACATCTTTATGTGATGTTTTTATTCCTGATGAAAGTGAAAAGATCCGTAATTATGTTCATATTACAATGGAGGAAGAAGTCGCCAAGATTTTCATAAACATGAAATTCGGCTACGGCGAGGTAGGAAGAATAGCTCAGCAGAATCTTACTTCAAAATATTCAAAACGGATTTATGGATTGTTAAGCCGTTATAAGGAAAACGGAGGTTATACCATGGGTATTGCAGAATTTCGCAGGGTAACCGGTTCTGCATTAAAATATGACGAATGGAAAGATGCCGAAAAAAATATTCTATTATTTGCAAAAAAGGACATTGACGACCATTTCTCGAGAGGTGAGTGCGACTTGTCTTTCACTTATCGGCTGATATATAATGACAAAAGTAAGACGAGCGGTGAGCCTGACGCAATCGAATATAAGATATACTCTGCAACAACCGATATGGATAGGAAGCTGATCGTTGTTGAAAAAGGTTACATGGAACAATTTGAGAAGTTCCTGAAAGAAGAGCTTTCTCTGTCTGACAGCATTTGTAAAATGATAATGAAGCGTGTCACCAGAGAAAATGTTAAGGCTGCAATTTCGACGGCCATAAACATCAAGTTGAAAATAGATTCTGGGGATGTCAGACAGTCCATAAATTATATTATTGGTGCATTTAATAAGTTCTTCGAAACTTTTGTACCTGTTACAGAGGAAAGCAAGTTGACACCACAAGATAAATGGAATAAGATCCAGGAATCTATTGGCAAAGGTAGAACTTCGGATGTGACAGCCCTGTTCAGTCAACTCCTGTTCAAGGATTATAATGAAGAGTCCAACGAGATAACGATTATCGCCCCATCGAGGGAGTTCGCTGAAAAAAATCTGGCCGACAATATGCAATTATTGCTGAACAAAGTAAATGAGTATTTCAACGATCAGGTGAAGATAAAATTCGAATATAAACAAACAAATTGATGATTCTATGGCAAAGAGGACTTATAAAAAAGAGGTTGTTCATCGTCTCGATGATACAGCGAAGGTGACTCCAAATGCAAAAGAGTTCGAACCTGCAGTGTTGGGAGCGTTGATGATTGACAAGGATGCTTTTGCTCTGGTAAGTGAAACACTCACCGAGGAAACGTTCTATGAACCCAGAAACGGGATGATTTATGGAGCCATAAAATCGCTCGCAGTCCGTGACCGGCCAATCGATGTATTATGTGTGACGGAAGAACTTGCCCGTCAGGGCCGTCTGGAGGAAGTCGGTGGTCCGGGTTATATTGCTGAGTTAAGTTCCCGTGTAGCTTCTTCAGCCCACATCGAGTATCATGCGAAAGTACTTG
>JAEEGG010010477.1_pt1 | contig 20456 bp, 7 predicted proteins | sample 9134161 | NCBI WGS metagenome assembly JAEEGG01 (sample SAMN16246543, study PRJNA631951) | gut metagenome | biome: gut microbiome; feature: rumen; material: CR-attached | host: Bos | place: Iran: Karaj | collected 2018-10 | reverse complement strand
CGGCCTTATCGGCCTTCTCGCCCGAGTTCACCTTGCGGTGCAGGATCTCGTATTCCCAAGCGCGTTCGTCGCCGAGTTCGGAGTATTTGGTCTCAATCTCCTCCGTCCAGTCGCATCCGCGTTCATATATGATGTCTATTCCATCGGGGGTGCCAGACTTCATGCCTTCCAACAGCGTGACGATATGCGGATGGTCAAGGTCCTCTTCCACTTTCTTCCAGAAATATGACATAGCTGGGAAGGAATAGTCGCCCAACATCGCCCACATCGAATTGGCATTGGGACCCGTCAGCAATACCTTCTTCTTTCCGCCCTGCAAAGGCAACACGCCGTTATTTTCAAGCAGCACTACCGATTGCGTGGCAATGTCGTAGGATGTCTGACGTTCCTCCGGTGAATCGAGTATAATCTGACCGCCATCAGCGTAAAGATAGGAAGCCTGGCCAAAAGGAACTTCTTTGCCCTTGGCGAATACCTCATTCAGAATACCAGCGCGATACTTGTAACGGAGTACGTTCTTCACGGCACGTTCAAACGTCTCAGGTTTTACCAGGCCTTTGTCAATAGCCTCCTGCAAGTACTTGTAGTTATCTCCCTGAGGGAAATCCACATCGTTGCCTCCATTGATAGCCGCAGCCGCCTTCTCCACTCGACTCTCTAGACCTGGAATCTGGTCGATGGCCGTATAATCGCTGACCACCATACCGTCGAAGCCAACATAGCCGCGGAGGATGTCCTGAAGAATCTCGGAGTTGCAGACGCATTTGGTACCATGTACCTCATGATAACCGGGCATCACCGCCAGGCTGCCTGCCTGACGAATCATCGCCTCGTGAGGCATCAGGATCTCTTCCATCATCTCCTTCTCATCGGCATCACCGCCTCCGCCGTAGCCGAGATAGTGCTTCGAACAGGCTCCGACACCCATTTTCAGGTTACCCTGCTGCAAACCCTCGACAAAAGCGACACCCATTGCAGCCGACAAGTAGCCATCCTCGCCATAAGATTCCTCCAGGCGATTGAAACTGGGAGTGCGGCACACATCGACCATAGGCGAAAGTGACAGCACGCCACCCATCTTACGCATGGCAGTTGCCGTCTGGAAGGTCTTACGCTCGGCCAGTTCGGTGTTGAACGAACAAGCCTGACCAATCTGTTGCGGATAAATGGTCGAACCCTTCGTATTCACACCCGAAAGCACCTCCTCATGACAAAGGGCTGGAATGCCGTTCGGTGTGTTATTCATCAGCCAATCCTGCACGGCAGCCACGCGGTCGCGCAACACGTTCGGGTCACGAGGCTGCTGCATGGCAAACTGCGAGAAGTGACCGATGCCAAAGGGAATCAGCTCGCGGCACTTGGCTGTATCCAGTTGTCCGCTCTCGTCGAAGAGGTCATCCATAAACATGCTCCGCAACTGGGCGATACGCTCCTCCTGTGGCATCCTCTTGTAAAGATCATCGATCTGCTGCTCCATAGTAGGGGCGCTGCAACCTGCCATAAACACCGTTGTACACATTGCCAATAATTTGTAACAGTTCATTTGCGTCTTCTTTTGCTATAATTGAATAACGTCGATGCGATATTTTTGAACACCGGCAGGGACATGCACTTCCACGACATCGCCCACTTTCTTTCCCATTAGTGCTTGGGCGATGGGAGAATTGATGGAAATCTTGTTTTCCAGGAGGTTCATCTCATGCGGACTGACGATGGTGAAAGTCTTTTTGCTGTCGGTATCCAGATTGGTCATCTCTACCTTGGAAAGCAAGCCTACGACATCCGCGGCCAGTCGATTCGTATCGATGACCTGGGTGAACCTAAGTATCTTTTGCAGAAAACGAATTCTACCAATCAGTCGTGACTGCGCACGTTTGGCGGCATGATATTCGAAGTTCTCGCTCAAATCGCCTTTGTCGCGAGCCTCGATGAGCGCCTCCTTGACTTTTGGATATTCAATGTTAATAAGTTGTTCCAATTCGGCCATAATCTTGTCATAGCCTTCTTTCGACATATATTCCATAACTTTCCAATAGTTGGTTTACTTAAGGATCATGCGACGAACCTTGACGCCATCAGCATTCGTGATGCGAACGAGATAAACGCTGGAGGCCAGGCCCTGCTTGCGCAAGAGGTTCGAAAGCGTAGCGGGATCCGAAAGGTCACAATTGGTGAAAGAGGCAACGAGCTTGCCAGCGATGTCAAAGACAAGGCAGTCGCACTGTCCGGCATCGGCAGTCACGTGCTGGATGCCTGCGCCCGAAGTGATGCGAATGACGCCATCCTGCATCAAGGTCGAAGTATCCCAAGAGAGGCCTTCAGGAAGGTCGGGAAGGTCGAACGTGGGCGTGCCTTCGATAGATTTAGCCACGATGAGGGTGGCAGAATCGCCTTCAGCAATATTATAGTTGGCACGATAGGTCAAATGGATTGTTCCATTGATAGTAGCAGTACCGTCGCACTCCACATAAGAACGTGAACCTGAAGAATTGCTCTTGTTGATAATGTTGAGATAGATGTCAGAACCAGCAACTGCCGTCATATTACCAAGCACACGGATGGTTCCCATGTTGGTCTGGACATTGTTGCTTGTGCCAGGCTGCAGAGCGCCACCAGCATTAAGGTAAAGCGAAGTGACAACACCACGACCTGAGAGGGTACCTCCCTCCTTCACGTTCACAAGGTTGCTGCCTGTCATCGACGAAGTAGCAGTGGTGCTGTTGAGTTTCAGGTAACCACCACCCACCGAGACACCTCCGGTACCAGCCAGACAGGACGTATTGGAGATGGTCCAAGTGCCTGCACCTACCTTCTCGACCTTCGAGCCTACAATGGTACCGCTGTAGGTGAAGTCGGTGTCCTTGCCACCGATAGTGAGGGTGTTGACATTCGATGCCTTGGTGCCCGTATTGTCGATGCTACCTGAACCAGTGAGTTCACCGATAGCAAAGTTCTTGCCGTTGGTATGCACAGTACAACCCGACTGGATGCTAAGCGTAGCCTTGCCAATACCATACGAATTATTGAACTCGAACGTCGGCGTGTAGTTGCCGACCTTGCCATCCTGATAGGCACGGATGATGCCCGTGAAGGCGCTCCAGTTACCATTGAAGTACAAACGTACCCAAGTGGCGTGAACGTTGAACGTACCACCGCCCGACAAGGATCCTGTGTAGTCGCAACGACCATCAGGATAGATGGTACCTTCCTTACCTTCTGGCACTACAAACTTGGCCGATTCGCTATTGCTGGAGTAGATCGAGTTGTTGTAGCGCAGCGTAGCATCACTCAGGACGATGGTCCGACCAGCGAAGTGATTGTCGCCAAAGTCATAGACTGTGCCGCCATTGACAAAGAGCGTATCGAAAGTGGGTGCACATTCGAGTTGCAGCGTGCCGCGTCCTTCCTTCACGATGTTGGCCTGACCAGCACTGTATTGCTTGCGCAAACTGCCATTGAGAATCAAGGTGCCGCTGCTGACATCGATCGTGCCGCCATTGGTGCCCACCAGGATAGGCTGCGAAGTGGTCATGTCGCGTGAAGTGCGCAAAGTGGCACGATTATCAAGGATGATGTTGCCATCGACACCACCGAGCGAAGCGTAAGCCACGCCGTCCTTGTTGGCCAACATCTCAGGCACGAGCACACCTCCATTGATGTAAGTGCCACCTGTATAGGTATTAGTGCCACCGATATTGACAGTAGCTGAACCCTGAAGCTTGAGGCTGGTAGAGCCCGTGATATTGCCATCGCCCGAAAGCGTGTAGTCCTTGGTGTCGGCTATGAATGTGACGCTGCCAGGACGGAGTTCCTCGGCCACATTGACATCGGTGAGCACGGCATCGTCGCCAAAGACGACGTTGTCGCCCGTCACGAAGGTCTTGGACGAAGAAGTGAAGTTCTGCGTGTTATCGAAGTCCCAAATGTTGTTGACTGCGCCTGTCCAAGCGATTTCCTCGGCAGCACGAGTCTTGAGCACATGAAGGACAACCTTTCCTCCTTCGAACGTAACATTATACTTGACACCGCTCAAGCCCTCAACCACCAGATTGGCTACATCGCCTGTGAAGCCTTCGGTGCTGATGAGCTCATAGTCGCCAGCAGGGGGTGTCTGCGCACAGACAAACTCTAACACAGGCGCACTGTATTGTGGTCCATATTGCCAATCCTTCTTTTCGATGACAAGTTGACGAACACGTATCTGGTCGAAGGAGCTGGCATCGGCGATGTCGAAGACGATGCGTGAGCCAAAGCCGAGCAGCAACGAGTCAGCCTCGATGGCACCCACTTTATTGGCACCGCCTGGACGAATAACCGAAGCGTAGTCGGCCTGAATCGTAGCAAAGCGTCCGCCATCGGAATTGAGTTCAGCAAAACGATTGAGCCAGAGACGGCTGTTCTTCAACGAACCATCGAAATTGAGCGTACCAGCCCAGATGTCGGTTGGTCCTGTATAGGTCTGCTCCACATTGGGCAAGGTCAAGATGCCATCGCCCTGCTTGACGAGGCGCATAGCGCCGATGAAGGCTCCGCCTGTCACGTCGAGACGATAATAATCATATATGATGTCACTCTCCTGTGAAGTACATTCGCTCGGAGCTGTTCCCTGTACCCAAGAGGGCACATTGAACGTCATGATGTAGGGCGATGCGCCAGCAGCTACAGAAACGGCAGCATCGGCATTCTCGCTGACAAGAACGTGCTTGTCGTTGAGCGAAGTGGAGATGGTACCTCCAGCAGCCACAACCTCACGGCCAACAGTAGTGAGCGGCGGCGGAGCCATGGTGATGCCTTCGAGCTCACCGAGGAAGTAGCTGACATGAGGAGGTTGGTTGTAACCGCACATCTGCCAAACCATGGCATTGCGGTACTGATGGTCGTACCAGAGCGAATAATTGCGCCAAGCGGTCGGCTCGGTGGTAGTATAGATACGGATATTGTTGGCCGAAGTGCGCATAATGACCTCTTCGCGCCAATCTCCAAGGATGTCGCCCTGATAACAAGGAGTTGCCTTGGTGTCGTTGTTGGTGATGGAACCAGTAAGCGTAGCGATGGCGCTTGCCTGGCCGTACTTGTAGATCACGCCAGTGGAATTGCGTGAACCACTTCCATTGAACGACTCCTCCTGCAGGTCGCCATCCCAATAGATGCGGAAGTTAATCGAAACGCCTAAATTGGTAAGTCCATTGACGTGGTCGTTGACGACGCAGCTGATGGGTGTGTCGTGACCGCTGAAACCCATGGCACCCGGGAAGTCGTTCGAAAAGTTGCCGGCGATGGAACGTCCATCGTCATTGGGACTGGTCTGGCGATAATAGATCTTCGATGTCGTGGCGTCACGGTAGTTGTTGTCGGGGTAATCCTCGTTGCAGGCAAATGCCTCCTGACCATGGACATAGGGATTGAGGTCAGCCACGTGGTGGGCATCGCCATGACCGAGTCCTGTGGTAGAAAGGCCGAGTCCATTGTCATCGATGACCATCGAACCGAAGATGATCTCATCGCGTCCGTCCCAATCGACGTCGGCAATGGTGTAGTTATGATAGCCCTGTCCGTACCATGGACCAGGAGAGTTACAATTCCAGCGCCAACGCTGCACGAGCTCGTGGGTGGCAGGATTGACGTCGAAGGCAACGAACTTATGGCGTGTATAGATACCACGACCTAGGAAGACGCTGGGCTTATGGCCATCGAGATAGGGTGCGCCAAAGAAATGCTTCGAACTACGGTGACCATATCCATCACCCCAAGCCGTATTAACGAGATTGTCGTAGGCCGAGCCACTGAGCAGATGATTCGGGTTCTCGCTCTCTTCCAAGCGAGGCAGCGGATAGTCGATGCACTGATAGGGCTTTCCAGTTTGTCCATCGACATAAAGCAGGAACTCGGCACCGCTGTGCATAAACCAGTTGGTACCGCCACCTGTAGCTGCTCGATAGTTGAGCGAAACGTCACCGACGACATAGGTCGAGCCATCAGCAAGATGAATGGTTGTGCCGTCGGCAGCGCGGAAAACACATTCTGCACGGCCATCGCCATCCCAGTCGTAGGCTACGATGTTCTGTTCATTGTTCTGGAAGTCGCCCATGTTGGGTCCACAGTTGACCCACCAGAGTACAGTACCATCGAGCTTCATACATTCGAAGAGCGAATACTCTCCGTTGTTGCCGTTCTTTGGATAACTGGCACTAATCTCGCTCTGGTTATCATATTTAATAAGGATCTCGAGTTCGCCATCGCCATCCACGTCGGCCATGCAGATGTCGTTGGGAACATAGGTAGACGTCAACGAAGCGTCATGCTTGGGAACAATCTCCAAATAGTTCTGTGCCCAAACGGTGGCAGCATCGGATGCCTCCTGCTCTACCCCACGAACAATAGCACGTACGGTATAGGAGTCTGAAGCAGTTCCTTCCTTCACAAGCAGATTAGAAACCGAGAGAGGTGCCTCGTTCACCTTGGCACCATTTCGATAAAGGTTATACTGAGTGTCGTAATACTCGTCAGCCTGGATGCGCCATGAACAATAGATGCCTTCCGAAGTCTGGATGGCAATAAGGCCGCGGTCCAACTGGTCAGTGTTCTGTCGCTGGGCAAACACTGACAACGTAGCAGCGCCAAGGGCTGCAATGAGGAATAGCTTGATGGTTCGCATATTCAGATATTTATGTGTGAGCATGATGTGTATATGAGGTTACAAAGATAAGCAACAAACTGCACTTCTCAAAATATTCGAGCAAAAAAACGCGAAAAAACCTCAGAATCGCCGATTTATCCCACAAGAATGAAATTGGAGGATGCAAAAAAGAAAAAGTACCGATGGCAAATGCCACCGGTACAATGATAAGAGATTTGATGTAATGGATTACTTCACGATGAACTTGTGACCACGCTGGATGTAGATGCCAGGAGCGGTAATGTTCTCGACACGCTGACCACGGATGTTGTAGATAGCAGCATCCTCAGGAGCAGTGATGTCGTTCTCGATGGCACGGATGCTAGCACCTGGCTCGAAGCCCTTGTAGGTGAAGACGCGTGCGCTGTGGATAGCGGTATCGTAGCGATAGAGAGTATAGGTAGTTACGTCGGTCTTGACAATGTCGGTCGAGTGGCAACCAGGCTGCTTGTCATAGCGGTCGTAAGAACCAGTCTTCTTAATCTCGATGAAGTTAGGCTTAGCCTCATTGTCGGTAACCCACTGTGGATCGAAGGTGAGTTCGAGATTGTTGTACGAAGTACCGTTCACGAAGATACCTTCCTCAACAAGGATAGCAATATTACCACGAGCGGTGTTGGGGAGCAATGGGAGGAGCTCCTTGCCATAGTTCACACCATCAGCATCGTTGATGAGGGTATAAACCTGGATGTAAGCGTTAGCCTCCTCAATGGTACCGAATACCTGGCTTGGAGCCTTCCACCATGTACCGATTGGGTTACCAGCCTCGTCCTTCTCTTCGGTAGTAGTGGCGTTCATCCACTTACCCGACCAGTGAGAAGCGTTGGTGTCGGTCCATTCGGTCTTCTCGTAAGCTGTGTTGGCAGCAAGCTGTTCGCCAGTCCAATCCATATACTGTACATCAAGGGCAATCTGATACTCTACATCGTTGACGAGGGTATAAGAGTTAGAACCATAGTAGTAAACACCCTCAACTGGAATAGAGGTAACGGTAATGACAGCTGTGCCAGCCTTGGTGAGTGTCAAAGATGTGCTTGCGCCACTGTAAGAACCGGTCTCAGAGGTGCCATCGGTGTAGTCAATCTTCCAAGAGAGAGCTACGGCTGGGCTGAGAAGTACGGAAGCATTGTCAACCGAAACGGTGTAGGTCTTGCCGAAGCCTTCCTCTACCGATGCGATAACAGCTGCTGGTTCGGGAAGTGTGATAAGGCCGCACTCTACATTAACGGTAACAACCTCAGAGGTTGCATCCTCCTTGGTAGTCCAAGCCTTGAGTTCGCCACTCTGGGTACAGGTAACGACAACAGAGCCGAATGTTCCGGTCTCCTCATTATATGCGTCGTAGTAGTTAATCTCCTGCTCCTCACCACCAGGAACGATGTAGTGGAGGGTCTCATTTTCGAGGCAAGAGATGGTGTACTCACGATCATTACCCTTCACGGCAGATAGTATAACGGTTGGCTTCTCGGCTACAGATCCGTCAATCTCGTGGGAAACCTTGATGTTCATGAGCTGGGTGATACCCATGTAGCGGGCCTGATAAAGAACAATGCCACCAGCACGGTTGTCATTGCCGTCAGCAAGTGTACGGCTGCCGCTCCAAAGAGTTGACTCCTCACCATAGTTCTTGATGTCATAGTTGATGGTCTGGCCAGACACATTGAGTGTCACAACATACCAGTTGCCAGCTGCTACGTTAACAGAATCAGCAGCATCGTTGATGTAGAAGCAGCAAGTGCCACCTACAGCAGTAGCAATACCACCTTCGCCAGCAGCCTGGGTGATCTTGAAGAGATAATCGATACCAGGATTGTCGGCTACACGTGCGCTATCGGTAAGGAAAGCGGTAGTGGTGCCCCAATAAGAACTGGGAGTAATGGCAGAAGCGGGAACGTTCCAGATAGCAATTTCGTTGTTACGCTGAGCAGCATTGCTGGAGTTGTTGCCAAACTGCTTGAAGCAGAAAGAGAAGGTCATGGTGTAGTCTTGGCCAGCAGCGAGCTCCTCACCATACACATCACCCCATTCAGACCAGTGTGCAGTTCCGTTGTAGTTAGCAGCACCATCACCGAACTGGATGTAGTTAGCCTCGGAAGTCTGAATGACCTGAACTACCGAAGCGGCACGGGATGTCTGCCAAGCTTCAAGTGCTGTGGTGGCATCCTGGAAGGTCTGCTGATAGATGATCTTCGTATCAGCCTTGACCGATGCAGCTACCATGAAAAGAGCAGCTGTTGCAAAAAGAGTAAACTTCTTCATGTTGCAATTGGTTTTAATTGTTAATAATGTTGGAAGATAGGTTATAATTTTTAAGTGGTCGGAGCATTCGGAGTATTCCGAGAACTCAGAGTTCTCCGATTACTCCGACCACTATTGTTCAGAAGATTACCAACCCTTGTTCTGAATGATGGCGCCGCCCGACTTCTGGATCTCGGTCTGCGAGAATGGGAAGAGATTCCACTTCTCCTGCCACTGACCGTCGCCACGGGTGTAGGGCACCGTCTGATAGTTCAGAGAGCCGTCTTCATTTTGGGTGATGACCATGCGGTGGATGTTGAGGAACTTATTGCCGTCCTCCTTCCAGCGACGGATGTCGTAGAAGCGATGTCCTTCGAAAGCAAGCTCCACCTGACGCTCACGCTTATATGCCTCCCAGAATGCCTCGTTCGACAGATGATCGGCAATCTCTGGCATACCGACACGTTTGCGTGTCTTGCTGGCGAGTTCACGTGCCGAAACGGGGAAGACATCGGTGGTGACGTCAGCAGCGCGAGGGCTACCTGCATTCTTGAAGTACTGGAAGACAGCCTCGGCGTAATTGAGGTACATACCGCCCAGACGGAAGGTGAGCCAGCCATGATAGGTGGCAGCCGTAGTGTAACCCGAACGGAGGATACAACCGTTGTAGAGCAGCTTCTTGAGATAGTAGCCGGTCGGAGTAGCGTAAGCCGTGGTTGGACGAGCATGGGCACCACCCGTATAGGTCTGCAACGTAGTGTAGCTGGTGTTTGTGATGTCGTTGGGCCATGCTTCACCATTGTGTGCGATAGTCATGCCGAGACGAGGATCACGATTGGCGTAAGGATTCTGCGGATCGTAAAGCGGGCTCTCGGTAATCGGAAGGCCATCGGTGCAATCGTAGGCATCGACGAGATCCTGGGTAGGACAGTTGCCGCCACGGCCGCTGGAATAGCCAACGGGGAAGTTGTTCTGCTCGACAGAAGTCGAGGCAGCGACACGGCGAGCAAAGAGAAGTTCGTCATAGACATCAGAGTTGCTATAGAAGTCGCTAGCCCAAAGGTTGCTGTAGGTAGAAGCAAGTTTCTTGCCCTTTGCCTCGCACGCATCGATCAGCTCCTTGTTGGCCAAGGCTGCCTGACGCCACAACTCCACATCGTTGTTAGGGTTGAAGAGCGGGCTGGCATGATAGAGGGCAGCCTGTGCACGAAGAGCCAAAACGGCAAAACGGCTTGCACGACCGGTCTCGACAGTGGTATAGACATAGTCGGAGATTTCGGTGTAATCCTCTACAATCTGATCCTTGATGGCGTTGCACTCATCGTCGATAAACTTGAAGATCTCATCGTATGAGGTGCAAGGCAGCGCTGTATCCTCGTCACCCGTTCCATTATGAATCTTGAAAGGAACAGAGCCATACTGACGAACCAGAATGAAATAGAAGTAGGCACGTGCCCAACGAACTTCCCACTGGTAGTTGTTGTACTGGAACATCTGCTTGTAATAGTCGCCATTGAGTTTCAGTTCATCGAAGGTCAAGCCTGTCCAGTTGTCGAGGAACTCATTGCAATAAGTGATGCCATCGTAGGCCTGCGACCAGATGGTCAGATGAGGATTGGAGGCGCTCCAGTTGCCGTTGAGGAAATCCTCAATGGTATTGCCGGTAGCATTATAGCCACTATATTCCGACTCATCAGTTGCCGAAGAGAGCATGGCACCACCCAGATTGCCGAAATCGGAATCCAGATCGTTGTAGATCTTGGTGATAAAGCCGCCCACGTAATTGAAGTTGCGATCGATATAGGCCTTATCGTATGCGGTATATTCGTTGTAGTTCAGGCTGTCCTCACAGGACGACAGCGCAAGAGCCACAAGCGCCACACCCAACATTGTCTTATTCAGTTTCATAGTTCTTGAATTGTCAATTTACGTTTATCAATTGTCAATTAGAAAGTAATCGCAGCTCCCACCTGGACGTTGCGAGTGAGGGGCTGATTGGTGCCATAGTAACCTGCATCACCACTTTCGAGGTTGTCGATGGTGAAGAGGTCGGTACCCTTGACATATACCTTAAGAGCGCTGACCACCTTAAGGCTCTTCAAAGCTGAAGCCGGGAAGTTGTAGAAGACTTCCACATTGCGGAGCTTGAAATAGCTGCGGTCGAAGACGATGAGCGAGTTGGTCAGATCGTTGTTGGCATTGCTCGTTGGGCTGAGACGAGGGAACTTGGGGTTAGCCGTGTTGCCGCGCTCGTTCGACCAAGAGTTTTCATAGAGATACTGCGAAAGGGTGTTGGTGGCCACAGCCGAACGATACATACCGTTGGTGTTGAGTGTGCCGGAATATTCGGCAACGCCCTGGAACTGGGCATCAATGCCGAAGCCCTTCCAACCGAGGCCGACGTGAGCAGTGTAGATGATCTCTGGGCAGGCATTGCTCTTGCCAATCTTGGTCTGGTCGTTGGCATCGATTACACCGTCACCATTGACATCCTGATAGCGAACGTCACCCGGATAGACGGTGGTAAACGTCTGGACAGGATAACCGAGCTGTGACATCTCAGCAGCCGAGATGCTGCCGTCGCCATTGACATCGTCGGAAGTCTGGAAGAAGCCGTTGGCTACATAGCCGAAGATGGAGTTGAGAGGCTTGCCAGTACGCACAAGATTGTCATAGAGACGTGGCTCTTCGGCCTGCTCCTCGATCGTGTTCTTGTTCATATTGAACGTTCCACCGAGGTTGAAGGCCCAATCGCCTACCTGCTTGCTATAGTCAAGACTTACCTCAAGACCCTTGCTGTTGACGATACCGACATTTTCGTAGGGAGCATCAAGAGCGAAGACAGCCGAATAGTAGCCCGAAGTAGAGCACCAGATGTCATAACGATGCTGGTAGTAGAAATCGACACTAGCGTTGAGCCCCTTGAAGAGGGTGGCATCGAGGCCGATGTTGTACTTCATTGCATGCTCACGGCCCAAGCTCTGGGTAGCAGCCTGTGTGATGAAGGTGTTGCCAAAGTAAGAGCCCATGGTGGAATAGAAGTTATACAAGGTAGCATTCATCGTGTAGAACTGATCGTAGTAGGTCCACACGTTGTTGCCTGGGAGGACGTCGAGCTGCTGCATGCCGACAGAACCACGGAGCTTGAGGAAGTCAATCATCTCGTTGTCCTTGAGGAATGCCTCGTTGTGGAGGTTCCAAGAGGCAGATGCTGTGGGCGAGAAGGCCCACTTGCTGCCTTTGGCCAGACGGTTGGTGCCCGAGAGGACAAGAGCAAGATCGAGATTATAGCGTTTGTCATAACTATAGTGGGTCCATGAAGTGGCATTCATGCGATAGATCGAGGTATTGGTACCCGTCACGTCATTGAACTCATAATCCCATTTCAATTGACTATAGAAATCATGCTTGTCGGCAAAAACACGATCATAATCGAGCGACGCATTGAAGATGAAGCGACGTACCCACTGGTTGTTGTTGGCACCAACACCCATGTTGCTCTCCTCACCATCGGTGGTGAGCGTGGCATTGGCGGGATCGACCACACCTCCCGTGAAGTTCGCTACGGAATAAGAACCATAGCGGTAGGTCTTGGTATGATCCTCATAGAGATTACTCCATGTGTCATAACCGATCTGTGCTTTGGCGGAAAGACCCTCGACGAAACCACTGAGGTCTTGATCGATCTGCATATCAGCATAGAGGGCACGCTGATGATTCTTGTAATAAGATGCATTGGTGGCCTGGGCGTAGGGGTTCATAGTGGTGTAGGTGGCATTACCGCCCCAGATACCATTGGCAATCTGGATGGGGAAAGCGTTGGAAGGGACACGATGTACCATATACCAAAGCGTATCGTTTACACTACCAGGCTTACCAGGGTTGGACTGCTCGGTGAGCACACCATAGATGTGGGTGTGAAGAATAGTCTTGTCTCCCAAATCGATATCCAAATTGGAGCGAAATGTTCCCCGCGTATATTTGTCCTGAGTGTTGTAGGTGGCATTAGCTGCCTTGGGGTCAGCGATGTGTCCCTTGGTGGTCATCAGATTGACGTCGGTGTAATAACGGAACTTCTGTCCACCACCCTTGAATGTGAGGTTGAAGCGATTCATGTGCGCCACGTCACGGAATGTCTCATCCACCCAGTTGACATTGGGATAATAGAGAGGATTGGCGTTGCTGCGATAGGACTCGAGTACAGCCTCACTGTAGGGTGCCGCTCCGCCCTGGTTGCGATAAGCCTCATTGACTGCGCTGGCGTAAGTTGCGGCATCTGCGAACTCAGGCTTGTTGGCGAGCCATTGGAACTCGTGGTCATAGGAGAACGAAATGGACTTGGTGTTATAAGCACCATGCTTGGTTGTGACAAGGATGGCTCCATTGGCACCCTTATAGCCATAGAGGGCTGTGGCGGCGGCGTCCTTAAGGATGCTTACGCTCTCGACATCGTCGGCAATCACGTTATTGATATCACGTTCCACACCATCGACAAGGATGAGCGGTGCACTACCGCTGAGGCTTTGCAGGCCACGCACGTAGAAAGTGGGGTTAGCTACGGTGTAAAGACCGGCACCCTGCAGAGAAACGAGACCATTGCCCTGTCCGATGATACTATTGCCGATGTTGCGGGCTCCGCGACGATTGACATCCTTGTTGGTGATGATGCTGACGGCAGCCGATGACTCCTCGCGACTGAAAGTGCGGTTGGCTCCCACATCGACACGCTGATCCTTGAAAGCGACAGAATCTATAATGTCGTACTGGGCCACTGCAGGCAGACATATTCCTGCAAGCAATGTCAGTGTCAGTATATTCTTGGTTTTCATATTATGTACTTTATCTAACTTAAAATGGACCTAATTTCTCTGATTACTCCCAACCTGGATTCTGAACAAGTCCATAGCCCTTATTGATTTCGGTCTGGGGGAATGGAGAGAGGAGCCACTTGCGAATTTCGTCAGTCTCGGGATTCCTACCCCACTGCACGCGGCTGTTCTGGAAAATCTCGACAATCTTATAAGTATAGAAGCGTGGTTGCTTCGAAGAGGCGTCGGTGAGCTTGTCGTCGTTGCGCCACTGGGTATCAGACTCTACCCAATTGCCACGGCCATTCTGCTTCAGACGATGCATCTCAAGGCCATGGAGCTGCTTGGTCATCCAGTCGGTTCTCTTGTAGCGAGTCATGTCGAACCAACGGATATCCTGCAGACCGAGCTCACGAACGCGCTCATTGAGGATCTCCTCCATGAATTCTGATATCTGCACGCCGTTGATGGTCTTGAAGATAGTAGTAGCCGCAGATGCTGTAGAACGAGAGCTGAAGCACGGACTGGTAGAAGCAAATGCCTTGCTCATCGAACCGAGGCCAACACGACCACGTACCATATCGACCATCTTAACAGCCTCAGCCACATCGGGTGACGACTTCATGAGCAATGCCTCTGCATAGTTGAGATACATCTCTGAGAGGGAAAGGTAAACCCACTGGGTCTGATAACGGATGTTGTCGCCCGAAGAATTAGAACCATCGCCCAGATAATATTTGTTGAAACCATAACCTGTTCCGAACATACCTGATTGGGTCATAATGCCGACTAGGGCATCGCTTCCTCCTGCCCAGATCTCCCAGATGTCACCAGATGCAGCAGCAGTAGCCCAGTCGAGGTTCTTGCGCTGACTATTGACGAGACACTCCTCATAGAGTCGTGGGTCGCGGTTGTACTTCACATTGATGAGGTACTGTGAAAGGGCAGATTCTGTACCGCTGGTGAACATACCATTCAGCGAACGAGGATTTGTGGTCGGATGACCACCTGACATCTTCATCGTGGTTGCAGAATCACCTGGCTCGTAGATTGAGATTTCAGGATGCTTGATTGTATCGTAAACCAAAGCGAAGGCATTTTTGTAGTTGAAAGGCGAACCATCGTCCCATGTGAACTTCTCTACATACTCCTGAGTAGGCCAATAAAGGTTACGGGGGGTACCAGAAGAATACCACGAGTGCCAGCAGTAACGTCCGGAACTGAAGTTATCGTAACCCGACTGACGAACAGAGTGGAGAATCTCCTTCGAGTCCTCGAGGAAATAGCCCTTGCGATAAGCCAGACGTCGTGCGTTGACAGTATTGGCTTCTGGCATAGTCAACTCATAATAACCATTCTGTGCGAGAGCATCGAAGAAATCCTTGCAAGCCTGATAGAAAGCATCCCAACGTGCCTGATACTTCGAAGCATCGGTGTACATGATATAAGGCTTGACATCCTCCGAGACACCCGAGTAATAGGGTTGTCCATCCTTGGGGTTGAGGAGCGGCGATGCAGCGAACTGGAGGATACGAGCCTTAAGCGCCATCGCACCTGCCTTCGTCCAACGACCTGTCATTGTTGCTGGATCGGAAGTAACCCAAGGGAAGTTGCTCTCGGCAATGGCGAGATTGAGCTGCTCGACCATAAAATCGACACACTCTTCAACCGTTCGGCGAGGAAATTCATTCGCAACCTCCGAAATATCGAGTTCATGGTCGACAATGGGAAGACCTCCATAGTGCTGGAAAGTATCAAAGAAACGGGCAACAATCAAACAACGTGCCTCGGCAATGAGGCGAGCCTTTTCAGTGTCACTCATTTCAGGAGTGATACCGATGTTGTTGATAAAGACCCATGCTTCACGGATAGCCTTCCACTGGTATTCTCCTAAGTAACTGAATAGAGGGCCATCAAGATAATCATCACGACTAGTGTTGACAGAAAGGGAACCCGTATAATACTGTCCATAGATGGCAGCGCCATTCCAACCCATGTGCCAACAGTCGGTGAGGGCATCGACCTTGCCTGTATAGGGATTGCACACATGCTGGATACGTGAAGTATTGAGGAACGGGAGTCCGTAATATTGCAGGGAATAGATACCAACAAGGAACTGGCGAGCATATTCGGCATTAGCAAATACAGAGTCCTTGGTAGAAGCTGAATTGGTAGGTATCATAAGGGCACCGTCACCCAACTCTATCGGATCGGTACAAGCCACAGAACATGTCAGGCCAATAGCAATGACTCCGAGAAATATTTGATTTTTCATATTGTGTCTATACTTTATTATATATAAATGAGACTGTGCCTTTGCTTAGAAACCGATATTGAGGGAAATGGTGTAAGTACGCTGAAGCGGGTAAGATGGAGAGCTGGAGGCATGGGTCTCAGGGTCACCCCATTCGTAAGGTGTGAAGGTAAGGAGGTTGTAGCCCGAGAGGGTCAACTCACTTCTGGTCAGACCAAGGACGCGCTTCATCCAAGGGGTACAGAAATCATAGCCCAACGTAACGGTCTTGAGACGCACGTAGCTGGCATCCTTCTCATAGAGCGTCGAACCAACATAATTCTGCCCGTTGTTGTCCCAAGTGGCACGAGGATAAAGGGCATCCTGCGACTCATACGAACCTGGTGTCCATGTATTGTCAACATGATACTGGAGCAGACCACCGTAAAGATTGTCGGCATTGCGGAAGAACGGCTGGCGGAACACATCGGAAATCGAGCGGGTCACATTCCAAGCGCCTGTAAACTGCGCATTGAAGGTAAGTCGCTTCCAATTGAAACCGATAGTGGTACCCAACATATACATGGGATCGTCGGTATATCCGTAATCGAACGACATATCGCTGCTATCAACTTTGCCGTCACCATTCAGATCGATATATACACAATCGCCAGGCTGTAGTTTCTCAACCTTCTGAACTGGGAAGTCCTGACCGAAATTGTCCTTGTACTCAGCCTCGGTCTTTGGGCCTTCGTAATACTTCCAGAACTTATACTGCGAGCGGGAACCGATACGGTGCCCCTTCTGGTACTGGTAAGGTTGAGTCTGCGGCTTTTCCCTCAACTCTATAATTTCGTTTTGGTTGTACGAGAGATTTGCCTTAATCCAATAGCGGAAATCATTGCCGATCTTGTCATTCCAGTTGAGAGACAATTCCCAACCCCAACTCTTTACCTCACCAAGGTTGGTCTCTGGCATTTCGAAGCCAATAATGCCAGGTACGACCTCGTCCTGTTTAAGAATGTCAGTACGATGCTCACGATAGTAGTCGAAGCTGGCATTGAGTCGGTCAGCAAAAAAGTGCATATCCACACCATAGTCCTGCTTAAGGGCCTTCTCCCATGTCACATCGGCATTGTGCTTGGCAGATTCAACAGCGCCCTTGGACACTGCACCCCAAACGGAGGGAGCATTTACACCAAACTGATATCCATAATGGTCGGAGTCACTGGTATAGGCATTGGCAGCCACATTTCCAGAATTAACCAAATAGGGATCGGGTGTATAAAGAAAGCGCTTGTCGCGGTCGTTGGTTTTATCGTTGCCGACGAGACCTACCGAAGCACGGAGCTTCATGAAGCCGATTACGTTCTTAATTGGTTCGAACCACGACTCCTCGCTGATGTTCCAGCCGATTGAACCGGCGGGGAAGAAACCATAACGTTTGTCAGGAGCGAAGTTCTCAGAACCATTGTAACCCACGTTGAACTCTAACATATAGCGGTTGGCCCAGTCGTAGGTGACACGACCTACAAAGCCGATATATCCACGAGGAATGTCTTGATACTCGTTTCTGCCGTAATAGTACATGCGTGATTGATTGTAAAGAGCGAGCGCAGTAACCGTGTTCTTGCCGAACGAACGGTTGTAGTTTAAGCTGGCTTCCACATACCAGTCTCGTCCCTTGCCCTGCGAGTTGCTATAACTTGGCACTGTTGTCTCACCCGACTTACGGTATTCGATGGTTCCGTCAGGCTGAATCCAAGGGTTGTAGGAGGCTACGCTTGAATTACCTTGCTTATTGACGGTAAACTGTGAGTTGTAGGAACCCTTGGCCTTGAAACTAAGACCCTTGCTCCATCCCCAGAATTCCAGTTTCTGATCGAGCACAAGGTCCATCTGGATCTTGTTGTTGTTGGTCTGCATGAAACCATTGCCATAGTATGCCATGCCCGATCCACCAGTGAATGGGAGTTGTACACCATCAGTGTAGTCGTTGGTGGTATAAACCATCTTGCCATCGACGATGCCGGGGCTGGAGAACGGGGTGGCATAGTAGATGTTCTTGATCATACCAGCCGAACCCTGGCCTGTGTAAGGCTTGTTGGCCGTATTGACGTTACCGGCGACGTTGAACGAGATGTTTGTGCTATTAGTGGCCTTGATATCAAGATTGGCACGATAGTTGAAACGGTCATACTGATAACCATAGTCATAGGGCATGTCGAACTCCTTGAAAAGGCCGCCCTGGGCATAATAGCCTGCAGAAATGAAGTACTTCACCTTGTCGTTGCCACCAGAGATATTGATGTTGTGCTGCTGCTGCATGGTGAAATCCTTCATAATGTAGTCAGCCCACTTGGTAGATGGGAAACGAATGGGGTCGCTACCACTGCGGAACTTTTCAAGCACATCATCCGAGAAGGTTGGGGTAAAAACAGCATTAGGCTCGGCTGTCACTATCCAGTCATTATAACGCATCTGGTTGTAGAAGACGCCATAGTCATAAGAACTGGCCTGTTCAACCATCTTGGTGGGGGTCAAAGCCGAGAACGAACTGGAGACACTAATCTTGGCCTTGCCTTCCTGACCACGGCGTGTTGTGATAAGCACGACACCGTTGGCGCCACGCACACCGAATACGGCTGTTGCAGAGGCATCCTTGAGGACGGTAATAGATTCAATTTCATTAGGGTCAATGTCATACATGTCGCGTTCCACGCCATCGACCTGTACAAGAGGTGCAGCGTCGCCCGTCGTAGCTTTACCACGCACGAAGATGGAGGCGGCATCGCTACCAGGCTCACCCGAATACTGAACGGTGGTAACACCTGAGAGCTGACCACCGAGCACGTTGTTGACCGAGCCAACGGAGGTGCGGACGAGGTCTTCGCTCTTGACCGAAGCCACGGCACCGGTCATGGTGACCTTCTTCTGAACACCATAGGCAACGACCTCGACCTCGCCAAGCAATTCAGAGTTCTCGCTGAGCTTGATGGTCATGCCATCCTTGGCCTTGACGGTCTGGGTCTCGTAACCCACAAAAGAGATTCTCAACTCGGTACCCGGCTTGACGTTTAGTGAGAATTTTCCGTCAAAATCCGTGATGGTACCATTTGTTGTACCTGCGACCACGACACTGGCGCCGGGAACCGGCTCGCCGAACTCGTCAATGATCGTACCTTTCACAATGGACTGCTGCGCATAGGCGGCAGTTGGAGCTATCCACACTTGTGGCAATGGCGAAATACCCAGCATCGTTAGTAATGCGATGGTGGGAATCTTGGCTCCTTTTCGGAATTGGTTAAAGTTCATTAGTTGTTATAATTGTGTGTACAAATGATTGTCAATTTGTCTTTTCGTAGGCGCAAAGATAATGTTTTTCATTTTTTATTCCAAAAATTTATTCAATTTTCATTAAAAAATATTTCATTTTCTCCCATTTTAACAAAAAAACGTACTGAATAGCCCTATTTTTATGTTATAAAAAATACCCCGAACGACAAAAACCGTTCGGGGCATAAAAGTATAATCGTAGATTATGTACTGTTATCACTTCACCTCCCAAGTGTCGCCTGAAAGGAGCAGTTCGCGCAGCGTGCGGGCCTTCTTCTTGCCCTTCACCTCCTCGATTTGTCCAGCCACTGCCTCATCGTAGGAGATGCCTTCGACATTGCGAATCACACCGAGTGCGATAGGCAGTTCATCGGTGGCGCCGGCATAGCCATAAGGGCTGTAGCCCATCATGGCAAGCTTGAGGTGGAAGGTAGGATCGACCATCTTCGCATCATGAACGAGCAGATCCTTTTCGGTGATGCCGTTCTCACCAATGGTGACCGACTTGATGTTCCAACCGTCGAGAACGAGACCCTTGTCGCGGTTCTTGCCATAGATCATCGGCTTGCCGTCCTCGAGGAGGATGGTCTTGTCGGCACGTACGGCAGGATCGGTGACGAGCTTATGGATGCCATCAGCGAAGATAACGCAATTGCAAAGCATCTCTACAACGGATGCACCCTTGTGACCCACGGCGGCTTTCATAGCTGCAATGCTGTTCTTGATGTCACCATCGATAGCACGTGCGAAGAATGTGCCACGTGCTCCGATGCAAAGCTCTGCCGGGCAGAAAGGATCCTCAACGGTGCCCCAAGGTGATGACTTGGTGACAAGACCACGGTCGGAGGTAGGTGAATACTGTCCCTTGGTCAGGCCATAGATCTTATTGTTGAAAAGGATGATGTTGAGGTCGATGTTACGACGCATCGCATGGATGAAGTGGTTGCCACCGATGGCGAGGCAGTCGCCGTCGCCCGTCACATTCCAAACGGTGAGGTCGGGACGTGCAACTTTAAGGCCCGTAGCGATAGCCAGGCCACGACCATGGATGGTGTGCATGCCGTAGGTGTTCATATAGTATGGCATACGGCTTGAACAACCGATACCCGAAATCACTGCGGTCTGACTGGGAGCAATGCCCAGTTCTGCCATTGCACGCTGCATT
>JAEEGG010010476.1_pt1 | contig 20457 bp, 15 predicted proteins | sample 9134161 | NCBI WGS metagenome assembly JAEEGG01 (sample SAMN16246543, study PRJNA631951) | gut metagenome | biome: gut microbiome; feature: rumen; material: CR-attached | host: Bos | place: Iran: Karaj | collected 2018-10 | reverse complement strand
TTTTTCAGCCTGCTCCGCCAAGGACGCAAAATAGGAAACGCAACCATGAAGAAGCCTCTCGTCAAAGCATTCCGCATCATCGGCATCGTTCTGCTGGTGCTGGTCGTCGTCGTCGGGATTGTCCTGGCGCGCGTCGGGACGATCATCAAGACGTCCGTGAACACGCTCGGCCCGCAAGTCCTTGGCGTACCCGTCTCGCTCGAACACGCCTCCTTCTACCCGCTGAAGGGCGAGATCCGCATGCGCAACCTCGTCATAGGCAGCCCGGACGAGGAGAAGTTCGGCACGAACGCCATCTTCCGCCTCGGCGGCCTCTCCGTCGACCTCGCGATGAAGGATATCCTCGCCGGCGACGTCCACATCAGGGACATCACGATCACCGGCCCCGAGGTCTGGTACCAGAAGACCCTCACCTCCAGCAACATCGGCAGGCTGCTTGAGATCCTCGAGGAGAAATACCCGCCAAACGACTCCAAGGACAAGGACAAACCAGAAACTAAGAAAGGCGAGAGCAAGCCCGTCGTCATCGACCACTTCCTCTTCGACGAAGGCTACATTGGAAGCAACCTCTTCATCGGCAAGAAGATCCCCCTGCTCAAGATCGAGCTCAAGGACATCGGCAAGGACGGGGCCTTCATGCCCGGCCAGATCGTCATCATCCTCGTCAAGAACATCCTCAGCAGCGTCGTCTCGCTCGTGGCCAACGTCGGCGGCGCGGCAGTCGACGCGGTTGGCGATGTCGGTGGCGCGGCAGTCGACGCCGTCGGTACCGCCGGCAAGGCGGCGGTTGGCGCGGTCGGTAGCGTCGCAAAGGGCATCGGCTCGCTCTTCGGCGGCTCCTCCGACACCAACGCCCCGGCCGAACCCTCCGCGCCTGCGGAGTGATGGAGTTGCTTCCGCTACTGGGAGTTCGGAGTTTTGGAGTTCGGGAGATTTATTAACTCAATCTCTGCGTTCTCTGCGTATCCTCTGCGCTCTCTGCGTTGAAATCCACCCCACAATGAGTTTGGCGGCACCACAAGACAAGCAACAGGAACGTCCGCGCGGCACGCGCGGGCAGTTCCTCTTCGTGAATGCCCTTACGCTTTCGCGCGGGGTCCTGCTTCTGATGTTCATGGCCGGGCTACTGGTCGGCATTTACCATCCTTCTGCCTGGCTTAAGTGGCTCAACCTCGCGCTGCTCGTCGTCTCGTCCGTGACCGACCTCTTCGACGGCCTCCTCGCGCGCAAGTGGAACGTGACCTCTCGCCTTGGCGCGGTCTTCGACCCGATGATGGACAAGGTCTTCTTCATCATCGTCTTCCCGACGCTCACGGCGTTGCTCTTCATCGATGCGGGTAATTCCTGGGCATACGCGAGGGGGACCGCCCTACAACTTGGAGTGGAAGTATCCACCGAACTCCCGCACGCCATCCTCATGCTCGTCCTCACGGTCTCCTACATTCTGCGCGACCAGTGGGTGATGGCCCTCCGCGCCCTCGCGGCGGGAAGCGGCGCCGACATGAAGGCCAACTGGGTCGGCAAGACGCGCACGGCGCTCAGCTTTCCCATCGGCTGCATGCTCTACTGCTACATCGCCTTCGACTGGGGCGTTGCGATGCGTCCGCTCATGATGGGCGTAGAGGTCTTCGCCATCGCGCTCAACCTCTATTCCTTCATCGCCTACACCATCCGCTACGCCTCCGCCCTGCGCGGCGAATAAGGTGGTTGATCTCCACCTGGCCGCACCCCCGTCTAAGGCAACGCATATCTGTTATCCATTATCTATCATCCGCCTCGCGGCGGCTAGCGGCCGCATGAAAGCCGAGCGGTTTCGCCTTTGCGGAGCCTGGTGGCGATCACGCCCTCGGAAGACGGCGCGACGCGTGTCCCGCTTCCGGCCTTGACGCGCACGGAATGGCCGGGCCATGGGTTGGCGATGCGGAATTCCACGTCCTTCACCGACGCCTCCAGCGTGACAGGACGCGTCCGCCCCGCGCGCCGAGAGGCCGAGACCATCACGCCGCCCGTGGAGCGAATGCGCGAGAACGACACGTCCAGCCAGCGCGACGGCGCGCCGCGAAACACGTACGTGACGCCGCCGCGCTCGTGGCAGAGCATCTGGTAGATCGCCTCCGTCGCGCCGCCTGCGGCGTCGAACTGGATGATGTCGCGGATGCGTCGCGTGTCCTTCTCAAGCGGCGGGCGCCCCATCATGTTGAGGCCGCCAACGCAGCAGTCGTGCAGCGTGCCGCGTCCCTCGTTGATGAAGAAGCGTTCCCAGAATTCCAAAAGGAACTCGGCGGCGTCGGCGTTCCCGACGCGCGCACTGAGGATCGACGCCCACGGAACGCACCAGCCCGACCAGTACGCCGGGCCGAAATGGAGCCAGCGCCAGATGCTGTAGGATACAATGGAGTGCCATTCGGGATCGTCGGGGTCGAAGACGTCGAATGGGAAGATGCCGGCGAGATGCGAGTGGTGGCGGTGGGAGTACTCGAGCGTCAAACCATCCCACAGGCCGATTTCCAGTTTGTCCGAGGCCGGGTCGCGGTAGAGCGAGGCCTTTGGCAGGTTTCGCAGAAGATCCTCCCAGCGAGGGTCGGCAGGTACGCCAAGCGCCTTCGCGGCCTGCTGGAGGTTCTCGGCGAGTCGGTGCGCCGCCGCGAGCTGGAAGGATGCGTTGCGGCCCCAGGCGTTCATGTCCGCCCCGCGGTATTCGGGCGAGGAACCGACGGGAAGCGAAAGCGTTCCGCCCTTCTCATGGTCGAGCATCTTGTAGAAGACGTTGAATGCGCCTTCCATGAAGGGCATTGCCGATTTGCGCAGAAACGCCTTGCCGCCCGCGCCGCCGAACTCGTAGTAGCGCCACATCATGTCGGCCATCCACATGGTCGAGCCATGGTCCATCATGCCCGTCCAGAAACTGGCGGTCATCGCGATGCCGCGGTCGTCGACCGCGTGCGGCAGCATGACGCCGTCGTCGATGCCGACGAAGACCTTTGCGTTCGCCCTGAGGCGCGGCATCCAGGATGTTATCATGTCGAAGACGGGGCGCAGGTGTTCGAGGCGGTTGCCGTGGAAGGCGGGCCAGTAGTATTCCTGGAGGTTGATGTTGAAATGATAGTCACCGCCCCAGGGCGGGAAGCAGTCGTCGGCGTACCAGGGGCCCTGCAGCGGCGCCGCAACGGCCCCTGCCCCTTCGTCCGTTGCCGCGCCAAACTGGTACATGCCGTAGTCGAAGACGTACTGCAAAGTCTGGTTTGGAATCGATACGCGCGGCGCCGCCTTCCAGAAGGCGCTCCAACGCGACGCCGTGCGGGCGCGGAGCTCTTCCACGCCGGTCGCGGCGGCAGCTGCGGCCTTGGCGCGCGCGGCGGCGAGGGCGTCGGACGCGTCACGGACAACGGCCGCGAAGAGGGATTGTCCGCGACGAACGACGGCGAGACCGGCCGCGTCATCGTGCGGGAAAGGCTGTTCGAAGCCGTCGGCCTCGACGCGAGGCGGCTCGAAGCCGCGCGCTTTGAAGGTCTTCTCGTTGTGCGGCTGCCAATAGGCCGGAAGAATCTCCGCGACCGGCGCTTCGCCGCCGGACATCCTGGCGAAGATCACCCCGCTCTCCCAGTCGACGCCGAGAAACAAGGTGCCAGGCTTACGCCCGGCGAAGCGGACAGCAAGCGTTCCCGAATGGATGTCGAGCGTTGCGGTGTCAAGTTTGCGGCCCTTGAACTTGAGGATGACGCGCCCCATGGGGCAGAGCTGCGGCGTCTTCGCCGTAGGTGGGAAAATCTTGCGGAGTCCCTTCTCGTCGCCCTTCTCAAGGACCTTGCGGATAGCCTGGAATGACTGTCCGTCACGCCACTCGGCGCCGCCATCGTGGTCCCAGAGCGTCGGAACGCCTATGGATAACTGCAGCGTCTCGCCGCCGCCCCAGACCAACAGGCCTGTGCGGTTGTTGCCGAGCTTGATGCCGACATGTGCGCGGTTCAGCGGAAAGTGCCAGACGGGAAAGTCGTCGTTGGCGATTCGTTGAGTTGTCTTCATGGTCATCATCCCCAAGTTGCAAGTCGTAAGTCGCAAGTCGTAAGTCGGCCCTTATCTATTATCTATCATCTATTATCTGTTATCTATTATCTCGTTTCCGCCAATACGCGGTGAATTCGACGTTCCCCGCCGGCCCCTTTATCGGCGAGGGACAGACACCGACCCATTCGAGGCCAAGTTCGCCCGTGCCGAAGGCGCGAATTGACTCGACGACCTCCTGGCGGACGGCCTCGTCACGGACAACGCCGCCCTTGCCGACCTGTTCGCGGCCGGCTTCGAACTGCGGCTTTATGAGCGTGACGATGCCGCCGCCGGGGGCAAGGACTTGGACAATGGGCGGCAGAATCAGGCGAAGGGATATGAAGGAGACGTCGCACGTGGCGAAGGCGGGTGTGAAAGGCAGGTCCTCGGGCTTCATCAGGCGGGCGTTGAAGCCCTCGCGCCACCAGACGCGAGGGTCGTCCTTGAGCTTCTGGTGGAACTGGTCGTGGCCGACGTCGACGGCGGCCACGCGCGCTGCGCCATGCTGGAGGAGGCAGTCCGTGAAGCCGCCTGTAGAGGCGCCGACGTCAAGGCAGTCAAGTCCTTCGACGGAAAAGCCAAAGTTGACGAAGGCACCTTCAAGCTTCTCACCGCCCCGGCTCACGAAGCGGGGTTTGGCGGCGAGCGTGACCTCGGCGTCTTCGGGAAAGGCGTGGCCCGCCTTCGTGGCGGGCTGGCCATTCACGCTCACCTCGCCGGCCAGGATGAGACGCTGGGCCATCTCGCGGCTCTCGGCGAGGCCGCGCATCACGACAAGCTGGTCTAGACGGATCTTCTTCATGGCTTGTGGAGTTGGTCGAGTATTTTTCGGGCCGCGGTTGTAAGGGGAACGGTGGCGGGATCGACGAATCGCGCCCCGGCCTTCGCGCGTTCGACGGCAAGCTCCAGCCGAAAGTGCGTGAAGATCTGCCGGTAGTCCAGCGCGTGGTCGAGCGTTGGAAGGTCCCAAAGTCCTTTGAGCAGTCCGCCTTCGGTGTTCTGGACGAGCAGGGCCCTGCCCTCGCCGTCGGTCACGAGAACCGCCGTGCGGCGTCGCACCGGCAGTGGCTTTTTCTCCGGCCGCACGGGGAAGTCCTCCTGCCGCCCCTCCCGCCGCGCAACGCAGGTCGCGGCAAGCGGGCACGACGCGCAATCCGGCGACTTCGGCGTGCAGACGAGCGCCCCGAGTTCCATCATGGCCTGGTTGAAGTCGCCCGGAACCTTGGCGCGCGCCATCTCGCGGTCGAGTCGCGCTGCAAGGCGCTCGCGCGCGCCCTGGGCCCGGAAGTCGTCGGAAAGCGCCCAGTGGCGCGCGAAGACGCGCGACACATTGCCGTCCACGACGCTGCGCCTGACGCCGTTCAGGACGCTCGCGAGTGATGCCGCAGTGTAGGGGCCGACACCCGGAAGCGCCTGCCAGCCCTCGACCGTCGTGGGCCAGCCGTCCGCGACGATGAGTTTCGCCGCCTTCAGGAGGTTTCGCGCCCGCGCATAGTAGCCAAGCCCCTCCCAGACCTTGAGAACGGCGCTTTCGGGCGCGGCGGCAAGAGCCTCTATCGTGGGGAAGGCCGCGAGAAAGCGCCCGTAGTGGCCGATCGCCCCCGCGTAGGTCGTCTGCTGCAGCATGATTTCGCTCAGGTAGCAGCCGTAGGGCGAGACCTCACGCCGCCACGGCATGTCGCGCCGTGCCGTCGCGAACCATGTCTCAAGACGTGTCGCAATGCCCTTCGTTCCCATGCGAAGACAATACCGCGAAGGCGGCACCGCGCTGCCGCGCGAGACGCCTATTCGAGAATGTTCGAGGTGATGTAGTCCACGCCGCAGTCAATCATCTGCGCCGCGAGTTCGGGTTTGTCGACGGTCCAGACGTTGAATTCAAGACCGGCGGCGTGGACGGCGTCGACAACATCCTTCGTCACGCACTTCCAGGCGAAGTCGGCGCCGGCGTGGTAGAGTTTCATGAAGTCGAGGGTCTCGGGCTTGAATTCCCCGGTGAGGAACTGCATCTTCGCCTCGGGGCAGACCTTGCGGAGGGCGATGAGATTCTCCGGCGTGAAGGAGATGAAAGTCGTGCGGTCAAGATGTCCGAGGTCGCGGACGGTGGCGACGATGCCCGCGATATGCTTCTCCTCGATGAGGCCCTTGAGCTCGAGAACGGACTCCTTCTCGTATTTGTGGCAAATGAGGACATAGTCTTCAAGCGCGGGCGGGAAGAGGTCGGAGCGGTACGAGACGCCGTCGGTGTCGAGCAGCGGGACGGACTGGAGGAGGTCGAACTTGTTGGCCTCGATGTTGAGTTCCACGCCGCCCGAGACGCGCTTGAGGTCGTGGTCGTGGCAGATAAGGTATTTGCCATCGGCCGTGACATGCACGTCGGTCTCGATGCCGAAGTAGCTCCTGACGCCGGCGGCGACGAAGGCCGCGCATGTGTTCTCGCGCTCAAGCGCTGAAAGTCCGCGGTGCGCTACCATGCGCACTGCGCCGTGATCTATTCTGATGTTGTCCATGACTAATATTGTATCACGTATTGCATTGCGCAAGCCTTCTTTTCCACAGCGTCGTTGCGTTTTGCGGGGATTGGCGAACTATGCTATCATTTATCCATGCCCAAACCTGCACCATTCCGCCTTGACCACACGGCTTCCGCCAATCTGTCCGACCAGTTGGCGGATGGCCTGCGCGACGCCATCGTCTCGGGCTACTACCGCAAGGGCGAGACTCTTCCCACGATTGTCCAGCTCGCCAAACAGCTCGGCACCAGCGTGCAGGTCCCGCGCGCGGCCATCGCCGCCCTCGCCTCCGAGAATCTCATCAGTACGCGCCGGGGGGTCGGCTGCATCGTGGTCGGACGCAGGCAGTCGGTCTGGAAGGGCCGCATTCTAGGCATCGTCCCGGCTGAACGCGAGAGCGCCTACCACGCGACGACGTTCTTCGGCGAGATGCGCCGCGCCCTGGCCGCCGCCGGATACCTTTTCGAAGTCGTCGCGCTTGACCGACGTCCGGGCGGGTCGCTCAACTGGGGGCCTCTCGACACAGCCCTTCAGCGAAACCTCGACATGGCCTTCCCGCTGCACTGCCCCGCCATAGTGATGCGAAGACTGGAGCGGGCGGGAATCCCTTTCGCCACCAAACAATCCCAGGCCGATTCCGGATTACCCGGCCCCCAAATCGGCGACATCTCCAAGTTCTTGGAGCAATGCCGCGCAGCCAAGGCGCGCCGCATCCTGATTGTCGGCCATGACTCGAAACAGGTCTTCGACGGCTTTTGCGCCCGCTTCTCGGACGCGGGACTCTTCGTCGAGCAGGCGCATGTCCGCTGCAACTACGGGCCGGGATATCTCGAACGCCTCGAACGGCATGGCATGGCGCTTTCGCTGGAACGATTCGCGAAACCGCGCGAGACATGGCCGCAGCTCATCTTCTGGGCCGACGACTTCCTGGCTTTCGGCGGTCTGCTCGGACTCATGGAGCGAGGCGTTTCAATCCCGCGCGACGTTTTCGCCGTGACCGTCGCCAACAAAGGCTTCGTCCCCGCCTATCCGCGCACACTCACCCGCTTCGAGTTCGACCCGGCCGCCACCGCCCGCGCGGCGGCGGAGGAAATTCTTCGCAGACTCGCCGGCGAGCCTGCGCGCCCGATCCTGGAAGTCGTCCGCTATGTGAGCGGCGAAACGCTACCATAGGCGTGATGGGTGAGAACTTTGAGCCCCATGACAGCAGGGCGGCGCGGGATGGGGCTGTCCTACCAGTCGCGAAAGAACTTGTACAGCCACAACCGGTTCCATATGAAAGGAGAAAGACCGCTATTGGCCCACCCGCCTTCGGCAATATCTGTTATTGTCTGTCGCATTAGTTGCTTATCATGGCGTATTCTGGCGATGTCAACCAGATTCGTGACAAGGGCACGTGTGGCTGTCCAGTAGTTGCTTCCATTGAAGTTGATTAAGTCAAAGGGGATTGCCGTATCGCGTGGATATATGGTGCGATATCCGTCAAACACCATCATCGCTGGTAGCTGGTTCGTTGCACATAGGTGGTTAAAAAGTTTCTCCTCACCGACTTCCGAGAACGGAGAGTTGTCACTGGCCCACCAATTGTTGGTAAAAGCGAACAAAAGGTAGCGCACGTTAAGCTTATATTTAAAACCATCCAACGGATATATGCTTCTCACAGTTATGTTTGAAGCGGTAACGCGTCCCCAGAGAACGTCGTCAACGGCAAAATCGGCGGACTCCTCCCCATTGGTGGAAAGCACTGTTCCGGCGCATATCAGGTCGCATACGCCTGCTTGATGGGGAAGAAGGCTAATCGTTAACATGTCAAGGGGGGTGTCCGAATTCGCGATGGCGATATGTGAAAACGCCAATGCCGTAAGTAAATAAGCCACGCTCATTCTATCTTTCATGGGTTGCTCCTTAAGGCGATAATGGAAAACCAAACTCAATTTACTTATCTTTCGTTAATTTTCCTCTTCATCTGGAGTTATGGCATCTTGTCCGTCACACGGCTTTGCCTAGTCTTCCTAGTCATATCGATCCGACTTGTAAAGTATCATCAGTCTTCGGACATAAAACGGAAGCTTGCGGGAATTGCTCTTGTCGTTGACGATTGATTCGACAATCTCGCGAACCTTCCCCTCGTCGCACTGAATCCGTCCTATGTCGATGAGATTCGTAATCAGAGTGCGTGTTCCTTCCCAATAGTTTGTGCCCTTGTCTACAAATCGGCTTAATGGAATAACGTTACTGTCTCTGCAAAATAGCACATAGTCATTAAAGACTCTGCCGTCTGGAGGGCGATTCGTCGCGGGCACATAGTGCAAAAGCGCGTCGTCCTGACCGTAGTGACCGTTTTTAAATCCCATCCACCAGTCGTTTGTAAAGGCGCCCACCAGACACTTTTCGCCAAGGATGTACGGAGAGTTGTCATACGGCGAAAGATCTCGGACGATTATGTTTGTCGCAGAAACACAGCCCCAAACGACATCGTCCACGACGAACTCAGCGGAGGCGTCTCCGTTCGTCGCCACTGGCGTTCCGGTGAAGATAACGTCCGCGATCCCGACGAGATGCGGAAGTATGGCGATAAACCGATAGTAGGATGGCGGCCAGGTCGCCGTTGCCGTCCCATTGCAAAGCATGAAAGACAAGCCGACTGCAAAACATGTTTTGAACATTGGCCTTCCCATTAGTTCCTCCTTTTAGTAAGTTTGCGGGAATACGAATCGGAGATAATTCGTGTTCTCTGGCATCCTCATTCATGGGAGTCTGTTTATCATTGGTGCATCCTGTTTTTGCCACAATCATAAAAGAGCCATTTGAATAGTCTTAAGTGCCATCTTATATGACTTGGGAATCTGCGGAATTGTTGCGGATCGTCAACAATCGACATTGTGGTATTTCCAACCTTGTCGTAATCGCCTTCACGTTTGGCGATGTAGATTATGTTTGTCGTGAATGTCCGAACCAAATCCCAGTAGTTTGTTCCGCCGCAGTTGATATCCTTGAAGGAGATGGAGCTTAGCCTATTGTCCAAGACAACATAGTCGTCAAAAACCGCGTTGTCAGGCGGGCGATTCGTCTCCGTAACGCATTGCGAAAGGATGAATGAAGTATAGTAATGGTATGTACTATGATCAACTAATTTCCCACGCCCTATAGCCCACCAGTCATTTGTAAATGCGCACACAAGGTATCTTTCGCCAAGTTGGAACTTGTATCGTTCTTCAGGTTCGACAAAGTACCTGATTGTTATATTTGTCGATGGCGAAGACCCCCATAGGATTTCATCTACCGCGAATTTGGCGGAATGCCCGTCGTTGGTCGAGGTGGGCGTCCCGGTGCAGATGAAGTCCGAGTTGCAGAGTGAATGAGGGAATATGCTTAACTCATCGGGACGGCCAGTATTGCGCCATGGCGCGGCGTGGACTCCATGGCAAAGAATCATCATAACACATGCGAAAAAGAAGGTTGTTTTCATGGATTGCTATTCCATCTTTTGATTCATGGCACCCATGTCAGTCGCTGGGCTTTGCCTGATCCTCCCAGTCATCGCGGTGATGCTTGTAAAGGATCATCTGCCTTATGACAAAGATCGGAAGCTTTCGCGAATTGCCTTCGTCATTTATGATAGATTCGACTATTTCGCGGACTCTTCCCTCGTCACATTGAATCCTCCCTATATCGACGAGGTTCGTAATCAGGGATAGCGTTCCATTCCAGTAGTTGGTACCGCCGTTTTCAAAATAGCTAAAGGGAATTGCGCTTGGATATCTGGCTACAAGCAAGGGGGCTTCAAGGACCTTGCCGCTCGGAGGACGGTTTGTCGCGGGTACGTAGTGCAAAAGCACACCGTCCTGACCGTAAATGCGACCTTCATGTTTCACCCCAGCCCACCAATCATTTGTAAAGGCGCATACTAGATACTTCTCGCCAAGCCGGTATGCTGGGTTGTCATACGGCGACCAATCACGCACTGTTATGTTTGTTGATGATGTGCTGCCCCAAATGACATCGTCCACGATGAACTCCGCAGACGCGTCCCCGTTCGTCGCCACCGGAGTTCCGGTGAAGATGAAGTCGGAGATTCCGACGAGGTGCGGGAATATTGCAAAATGCCTATAGTAAGACGGCGGCCATGCCGCCGCAGGCCCCAAGCAAACCATGAGCGACAAAACGATGGCAAGCGATGTCTTGAGCGATGATTTCCCCATGTTTTCCTCCTTAGTGTGCCAGAGGAAGGACGAACCTGATATACATTTCATTCTTCGGCATCCATCCCTGAACATAGTATACAATGAAACCAAGGCGCTTAAGCACAGTTTTTGTGCTGCCGGCATCCATGTAGTGGCCACCGCACGAACAATCATTGTGGTCGCCATCACCGGAGGATGCAGGCGGTACCAGCCCCATCGAATGGCAACATTCATGGAGAACCTCCTGTGCTATAAATTCGACAAGCGAATCCATTGAAAGCGGCAATGGGATATTGCGCCAGTCATTGTCAGCCTGTATATGGTCATCGACGTAGAAAAGGCCGTATTCATCTGAAATAGACTTGCGAATCTGCCCGTTGAACACATACGCAATCCCCAATGGCGAATCGTTGCGCTGGTGGCAGTGTTCTCTCGGAGTGAGTCCGAAATACTGCCTGTAAGCCCCGATCGATGCGTCGAAATACCTTCCTGACTGAATGTTGACAGTCTTATGCGGCTGGGGAACCTCTGCATCAGGTCCGACGAAAAATATGTTGGCGTTTTCCGGAAACATGTTCTGGACTCTCGCGGGGATGGCCGCAAAGGCGGCTGAGGTCTCAGCAGCCGTGCAACCGGCGAAAAGAGTGACATTCGTTGGGGGCAATGTAGTAGCCCCGACATAGTTGTAGACAATAGGCTGGCGAAACTCATTGAGCACGGCGTTGTCCCATGTGATTTTCACATACTGTGGGATGGTCCGCGTTGTAGAAAACTCGGCAACCAGATTGTTATTGTCGTCGAAAGTGCGCGATATGATCGTGACGAATGGGGGCGGTACGTACTGACCTGAAGCAACGGCCGGCAGGGCGCGAGTGAAAGTGGTTTTGCTGTCATAGACAAGTGAGTCGGTGCCGTTGGACAAGGGCGCGGATGTGGTTGCCTTGGTGTCCCAGTCAATGGATGGCGGGTTGTCGCGGGAAATGGCGGTTCGCTGCTGGATGCCTGGTACATTTGGATTTGTGTCGATCCAGGCCAGATGCTGCCACCCCGAAGCAGTTTCGCGTCCGGCCTCGACTTCAAGGTAGAGTTTCGGGTCGTCTTCGTCGTCGCCGAATGGATGCTCGCAGTCGCGGTAGATTGGGTTTATCGTCATGTTGGTGTGGTTCGGAGGGAAGGCAATACCATTCGTCGGGTTGCTGTGCCCGTTGCAGAAATGGACCACCGCCTGTGTGGTGAGGCTGTTGCCCGCGTTGGCGTGGAGTGTGACTGACGAGTGCCATTCATCATCCATGCCCGATACAGTTGCCGACAGTTTGTTGCTTGCCACGTTGACGCATGCGGCCATATAGTCCGGCTCGAAGCTCCAAGTCAGTTTTCCTGAAAGAGATGGCGTGTCGGGGACGCATCTGGCCCAAACGGTAGCGCTTTCATTTTCGTGGACAACCTGCATCGACGGTTCGAGGAAGATGCACGGCGCGTAAATCTTTCCACTTCCTCCGCTTGCCCCCGTGGCGGCCGATCTTGTGGGAGGTGGCGTGGAACGGGGCGGCTCCTGTTGTTCTTCCTCCAAGAGGCACGAGGCGAAGATGTCATCGGCGTTCTCGGCAAAGATGCCCTCCCCCGCCTCCAGCGCAAGCTGGACGGGTAGACCGTCGGTTCGCAACTCGACGTTCCAGACCGTTCCCGTCGGAATTGAAAAGGTCCATGTATTTGTTTCGCAAAGAAGAATCGGCATGTCGCCTATCCGCAGCACGGCCCGGTTGCTTGCCGGGGTCGACGCCTGAAGCGTAATTGTCACAGTTCTGTCGCCCTCTTGCCAGTTGAACAGCCTGTGGGCGGCGTATTGTTCCTGGCTCCATCCGTCCGGCATGCCGTCGCCGTTGGAATCGGGGTTCAGCGGGTCTGTATCGTTCTGCACCTCGTAGCCGTCCACGAGGCCGTCGCCGTCGGTGTCCGCGTCGTGCGGGTCGGTGTGGTAACGCTTGACCTCCTCCCAGTCGGTGAGGCCGTCATCGTCCGTGTCGCCGGAACCGTCGCTCAAATCGCCTATGTAGGCGATTTTGAGGGTTGAAAGGTTGAATGGTTGAAGAGTTGAAAGATTGTTGGTCGATGAAAGGCCTTGAAGGTCTTGAAGGTCGGAAAGTCCAAAGGTCAAGGCCGCGCCATTTCGGAAGAGACCGATGCCGGTGAAGTTTGTCTGGGCGGGGTTGTAGCGGTAGGTCACCTCGCCGTTCTCGTGGAACTCGGCCTGGAACGACACCGGCCGCGAAACGTCGCGCTCCAGTCGCGCCCCCTCCCACGTGACGACGCGGGAACCCTTGTCCGTCGTCGCGGTCCAAATCAGCGAAGGCATGAAGTCGGGCCACTTGCTCGCGGGCAGGAAGCCGTATGACCCCTGGAGCGGGGCGTACACGGTTATGTTTGAGTAGACGAATGTCTGCGCCAGCTCCTGTATGGGCACGCCGGGGGCCGGGGATCGCAGCGTCACCGTGCCGTCGGTGTGAATCCACACGGGGTTGCCGAGGTCGAGACCGTCGCGCGCCAGCCTGTTCGTGTAGGCATCGAAATACCAGCCGCCGTCGTCGTGCGCGCCCCGCTTGGCTATCCCCTCGGCGAGCTGCGCGTTCTCAGGCATCGTGAGGTCGTGCGTCTCGTTTGTCCCGGCGGATGAAACGGCGTAGCCGGTCTGTTGCTCGCTTGCAGTGAATATGTTGGTGCATAGCGAGGCCACGGCCCCACCAAGTGTGCGCATCCCCTCGCCTATGTGGCCGCCGAGGATCTTGTCGGACCCGTAGGCCACGGCCGTCAGGACGAGGGCAAGCACGAGGCATCTCACGAGCCGCGAGGCACCGCGCCACCACGCGGCCAGGGGCGCGTAAACGCCGCGACGATGCTGGACGCGCGCAACTGCCGTCACGCCAAGCGTGGCAAGGGCAAGAATTACGAATGGAATGGCATGGGTCATCGCATTGTTTCATTTATTATTTTACCAAAAAGCAGTTTACAGCGATTGATCTATGCATTCCCCTTGACTCGGTTGTGGGTTTTGCAGAGCATTTGGCAATTCGCCTCGCTTGTATCGCCGCCCTTCGACCATGCGGTAACATGGTCGGCTTCCATCTCCTTGAAGTCGTAGATGCGCCTTGCGTTCGCGTCGTGGCAGACGGCGCACAGCGGACAGTTCGAGACGCCCGCGGTCTTCGCCTCTGCCGTCTGCCTTTCGTACGCCTTCCTCGCCGTGACCTTGTCGAACACGCGCACGTTCAGCAACCTTCTCTCGGTCTCGCCGCCGAGCACGTACTCGAATATTCCCTTTTTCGCCGTGACAAAGTCGTCGGCGTATAGCGCCTCGACGCGTTCCCAGACCTCGTCAGCGTTGTAGGCGTTGGCGTGGAAGCGCCCGTATAGGTCGCCCCATTCGAGTCCGCACATCTCGTCCTTCACGCCCTTGAAGACGCCGTCTATCCAGTCGATCACGCTGTTGAAGCAGGCGCAGAGTTCGGCGCATCCGGCGTCGCCGATGTGCTTCCCCATGTATGACTCTATGTTCGCCTTGCCGCCCGCGACCCATGAAAGCGCAGTCTCAAGGATGTCCTGGCGCTTCTCGTTCCCCTTCACATAGTTCTTCCACCGTTGCATGTTGGAATTGCCGGAGTTTGAGAACACCGCCTTGGCCGCTGTCACGAACGGACCGGAGTAAATCGCGTTCAGCAGTTCCTGCTGCACCAGCGGGACGCCGACGATGTTGATGGTCTTGAACCATTCGCGTATCTCCTCGCGCTCCCCCTCGCAGACATAGACCGTGAGCGGGGAATCGAGAAGCCTCTGGCGCCGCTCCTCGCCGAGGCCGTCGAACCACTTCGGCTTGCCGTCCGAATCGACGATGGAGAACTTGCCGCACACGAAGCGGCCGAAGCTCGTGATGCGCTGCTGTCCGTCAAGCACCTCGTAGCGCCCGTCCGCCGTCTTCACGAAGTAGAGCAGACCAAGCGGATAGCTCTTCAGCAGCGAATCAACAACGGCCACGTCACGCTTCCCGTCGGCATAGATGTAGTTGCGCTGGTATTCGGGCTGGATTGTCAGCCTCCCGCCCCAGCCGAAGAGACCTTTGGCCTCCAGCTCGTTGTAGACGAATCCGTCGCAGATGTCCGCGACGGTCAGGAACGGCTCATGCAGCAACGTTGCCTTCATCTCATTTCCTCCGGCGAATCAGAATGCGGGCATAAGCCTGCACGAACATGTCCGCGCCAATTTTGTAGTACAACTCGCCTTTTGGCGGCTCTGTCACTTTCAACGCGGGGCCGTCGTTCAGTTTCGTAACCACTGTTTCCCGGCCATCCTTCGCCACCTGTATCTGCTCTGGGTAAGATTTTGTTTTCAGCGCTGGATCTCCTGCACCGGCCTTGGCGACGCCGACAATCTCGAACTGCTCAGGGCAGTATTTGTCGAGAAACGAGATTGGCACACCCATCACGCCCTCATAGTCGCCCGGTATCGCGTCGGTAAACGGGACTTCAATTGCTTCATAGTTGTCGTACTTTCTGTACCCGACGCCTCGAACCTCCTTGTGCTTGGAATGCTTGATGTTCTGCGCCATGGTCATCAGTTGCAACGGCTGGTGGCGTCGGCCGTGGTCGAGATTCGTGAACCAGCACGAGTTCCCAAGGCGGGTGTAGTCGCCTATATAGCCGAGTTTGGCCGCCTTCGCCCTGTCGGCCGGGGCGATGTCCGTTCCCTTCGGCACACGGAAAACCATGTCCGTGACAAATCCAGTCCCGCCCAACCACATCTTGTTCTCCTTGATAAGCGGGAACACCTCCTTATAGGTGATGGCGTTCATGTTGCCGATGATGAGAAGCTTTTTGCCGCCTTCCATGATCCATGCCAAAAACTCCCTGAACATCGAGAACGGCGGATTGGTCACGATGACATCGGCTTCGTCACGCAACTTGCAGACCTCCTCGCTCCTGAAGTCGCCGTCGCCCTTCAGATACTCCCACTCCAGATCATCGAAGTCGATTCGCCCGTTCTTGTTCACATCGTGGTCGAGGACGAAGATCTTCCCGCGTTCGTTCTTCGCTGTTTCGCCATTCTGCAGGGCGGCATACTCGAAGAGAACACCGTACTTAGCGGTCTTCGATTCCGGCGCGTAGCTTGTCGATATCAGCTTCTTAAGCCCCAGCCGCTCGAAGTTCTGCGCGAAGAAGAGGGTGAAGTTGCTCCATTCGGGGTCGTCGCACGGAAGGAGGACAGTCTTGCCGCGAAAGGTGTCAGCGTCATAGTCGAGGTAGGCGTTGATCTCCGCCTGAATGTCCGGCATCTGCGTGTAGAACTCGTCCTGCTTTGCCCGTTTCGCTTCGGAGAGGTTTTTGTTGGCCATCGTGCGGCTTTTCCTGTTGCGGCGGACACATCGTGGATGTGTCCCTACCAGACGCGCCCTGCGCCGTCGCGGAGACCGCCTCGCGTGCACGAAAAAAGAGCGCATTGTCTTCCATGCACTCCAGCGAAGCCCTAGCACAGGCCTGAATGAATACATGAAGCGACAATGCACCCTTGCGGGTGCATCGCCACAACACGTCGTTCATTCAAAGAAATGGTGCTAGTATTTCGCTGAAACGACTTGTTGGCGTGATGCCAAATTGTCAATTAGTGGCGCGGCGGGACGCCGCACCCCCGTCCGCCCCGCGCGTATCCACGCGAAGCGAACGAGAATAGTATAGCAAAATGCGGGGAAAGACGCGAGGCAATCCACTTTAACCCAGAGATTCCACCTGCGGGCGCGTCGTCGGCGCTGCCGCCGACGCGCCCTCAGGTGGAATCTCTGAAAAATAACATTGTGTATTGACATCAGATGAAACAAGTGCTACCATTTACGCAACGCAACCGATTGTCGGCATGCGCGACAAAAAGGAGAACTACGCCCATGAAAACCAGATTGACACTCATCGCGTCGGCCTTGGTGGCCGTCGTCTTCACGGCCAACGCCGAACTCCGCTTCTGGACGGCGGGTGACACGACAATCGACTCCGACTCCTACGTCAAGATTTTCGATGACGTCGGCACGTTCGACGGCGCGCTCAGGCTTGTCGGCTTCTCCACGGCGGATGGCGAATACGCCATCACCTCCAACAGACTCCATGTCTCGGCAACGGCGGGTAGCGCAATTGGCGAACTTCCCGCTGGCGGATACGTCCACCAGATTTCATCCGGCGCGCGCTTCGACGGCACGACGACGAAGTCCATCCGCGTCCAGCTCGCCCAGCCGAGCGGCTCCACGGCGCTCTATGCGCGGATCACGGCCGTGACGACCGCCACGGGGGACTATTCCATGATCGAAGACCTTCGTTCCTACATGAACGAAGTTGGCTCCTCCACCGATGCGGCCGACCTGGCAGCGAACGCCGTGACGAAGATCATGGTCGCCTCCGTCGCCTCCTCCTTCCTCACATGGGTAAATGGTAGCGGAACGGGCCCCGATGGCGTCACGCTCGGCGGCGGGAAACTGCTCGTCCAGTGCAATGCGGGCGGAAACGTCACCAACGTCGTGGCAAACCCTGCAGACGGCGAGGATCTGATTGTGACCGGCGACGCCATGACCTTTGGCGACGGCGCGAAGGTGACGCTGACGGCTGACGGCAACCTCTACTTCGTCAACGACGTGACGGCGGTTGGTGCCCTCGCCCTGACACGCTCGGACGAGGCATTCCTTTCCTGGACCGGCAACAACACCATCTTGAAGGGAACTTCCAACTACGATGTCAATGCGCTTCCCGGAAAGGCAAGCGTCATAGATGACTACATGTTCTACTCCGCCTTTGCCGATCCGCCTTCGGGATCGCCCATCGCCTTCCCGCGCGGCACCTATCAGCTGACTGACGTCGCTCAAAACGGCTTCCGCGCCTTGACCCTTTGGAAGAATGGGTACACATGGTCGCTCCGTCTCCAAACTGCAAAGGCTGCCAATGTGGATGTCCATCTCCGTTTGGCAACGATTGTACGCCAGCCTTATGGCGTCTATGAGCCGAGGACGGACGTTTGGGACACTTACTTCTACTACCCGAATGGTTTGCTTGACGATGCGTGGTGGTGGTTCATTAACGAGAAGAGCGGCAATACGCGCCACATCAAGGGCGGCGTTTACAAAGGGCAGGCAGGCGACGGCACTAAAGGCTACAGCGGCGTGAAACACGTCGTATGGCGTCGCAAGACCTCTTCGCTCGCGACAGTTGGCTTTGGCGGAAACGCGACGCTGGGCGGCACGGTGGACATCGCCCTTGGCGTAAAAATGGCAGTGCTGCCGAAAGCCGGCAGCACATTCGCCGCGCCGGCGTTCAGCGGCGCCGGCGACGTTGAATACCAGCGCGACGCAACGCTCTCCCAGGCGAACGGCATCGAGTATTCCTCCTACCTGACCATAGCAAACGGTGCCGTGGTCACGGTGACGGCGAACAACTCGATTCCCGCCGATGGCATTGTCAACGTGTATTCGAATAGCACCCTGTCGATCAACACAACCGGCAACGGACTTGCCGGCGGCACTGCCGAACTGTGCGTCCATCCGGGCGGCAGGTTGTTCATCGAAAAGACATCCGCCCAACATACTTTTCAAGGCGGGAAGCAATGTGTCGTGGCGGACGGCGGCACAATTTGGATCGCACATGACAAAACGTATGCGGCTGGCGGAACCTGGAAGGATTCAAGAACGTTCATGCAACTCGTCACGCTCCTGAACGGTGCGCAAATAAAGGGGTGGTATGCAAATATCGGCAACAATCAGCCCACGCAATGGATGATTGTCGGTGAAAGCCAGGCGCCTGTCCCCCCTGTCACCGTCGATGCCATCGGAGCACTTGGATGGACAAGCCAAGTCATGAATTTCTTCGTCGCCGACATTACCGGCGATAGCGCGGCGGACTGCATAGTGAACGGGGAGATTCCAGTGTTTGAAGCCGGTTCCCATGCAAACTACCGCTACTACACGACCAAGAAGGACGGCGACGGAATCCTGCGCCTCAACGGACAATGGGCGATGCGCGGCACGGTGACCGTCAACGACGGCGGCATCGTCTTCGGTGACAATGGCGGCCCGTTCCCGCTTGGAGCCGACACCCAGGTGCGCACGAGTGTTTCTGGCAAGAGGGAGTTCGTCCTCAAGAACGGCTCGACCCTCGGCAAGACGGCTGGCGCGCTGGAACTGGACGCCTTCACGGTCACCGACGGCGCGACGCTTGACCTCGGCCCCACGGCGACGATGTCGTTTGCGGATTCGAGCGCCAAGACCTGGGCGGGCACGCTCCTCATCAACGGTTTCCGTGAGAATGCCGTGCGTTTTGGCACGTCCGCCTCGGGACTGACCGCCGCGCAGGTCAATGGCATCCGCGCCGTCACGGAGACCGGCAGGCAGCGGCGGGTCGTGATCGGCTCAAACGGCTACCTTCGATTTCCAGGGTTTATCATGGTTGTGCGGTGAGATCGGCAAAATGTCGTCAAGCGAGGTCAAGGACATGTCTCTATCAGGAAAATGCTGCTCGGCGGCGCTAGCCGCCATGGCCTTGGCGGCCGAGGCGTCCTGGAATCCCGGCGAGCCGGTCGTCACCTACTGGTACGGCCCCGGATGCTGCCGCAACGGGCGCGACTACATCCCGCTCGATGACTTCTGGGCGAAACAGCTGAAGGAAGGTGGCTTCAACACCGTCTGGGCGACACGCCCCGAAGAACTGGACCTGGCGGCGCGCTACGGCTTCCGCGTCATCTACGCGCTCGACCCCGACACCGTCTGGGCCAAGTTCGACCCAGACGACGAGGTGGCAATGGCCAAGCTCGCCGCGCGCGTGGACGAAGTGAAGGCCCACCCCGCGCTCTATGTCTACCAACACTGGGACGAACCCTCTGCAGAGAAATTCCCCGCAATCTCCCGCGTGGCCGATTTCGTGCGCGCCCGCGACCCGGCGCACGCGCTCTGGATCAACCTTCTGCCAACATACGCGAAAAACTCCCAACTTGGAATCGGCGGCGAAGGAGACGAACCAAAGCGCATGGGCTTCCTCGGCGACAGGCTGTCGTCCTACTGGGAATACGTCCGCCTCTTCTGCGAGACATACCGCCCGCGACTGCTCACCTACGACCACTACCAGTTCAAGGCCAATGGCGATTCGCACAACTACTTCATGAACCTCGGCATCGCCCGCCTCAACGCCGCCGCGCACGGCATCCCGCTCTGGAACGGCATCCAGGCCTGCAGCTGGACGCCCGGCAGCCTCGCCTCCCCGCCGACGGTGCGCGTCCCGAACGTGGACGAGATGCGCTACCTCGCCATGAGCACGGCCGCCTACGGCGCGCACGGCCTCTACTGGTACGCCTACTGCCGCAAGAACCACGTTGGCTGCATCGCCGAACTTGACGGCACAGTCGGCGAGAAATACGAGGGACTCAAGGAAATCCACCGCGACTTCCTGGCCTACGCGACCGCGCTCCAGGGGCTGAACTTCGTCGGCGCCTACTTCCAAGGCGTCCATCCGCAGGGCGGAACGCCCTACGGCCCGCAGGCGCTGCTGGAGATCACGCCGGAAACGCCGTATTCAGAATTCAAACTGCTCGCCAACTACAAGGACACGACGCTCGTCTCACGCTTCGACGCCTCCGGCAAGCCGACGCACCTCATGGTCGTCAACTGCGACTACGGCGCCGAGCGCACAATCCATGTCAAGGCGCCGCGTCCG
>JAEEGG010010475.1_pt1 | contig 20461 bp, 15 predicted proteins | sample 9134161 | NCBI WGS metagenome assembly JAEEGG01 (sample SAMN16246543, study PRJNA631951) | gut metagenome | biome: gut microbiome; feature: rumen; material: CR-attached | host: Bos | place: Iran: Karaj | collected 2018-10 | reverse complement strand
GGTGCAGGCACAAGTGGCCTTAGAAAACCTATTGGGTGAAGGATTAAATAGGAAATAAGATTAAAAAATGTCACCCTCACTTAAATATTAATTTTAAAAACATTAAACATTAGTCTTAATAATGAACAAGATAGTTAGAATCTCCGTCCTTATTCTTGCTGTGACCATCATGGCTGCCTGTGGAGGAAAAAGTGAGACCAAACAAGCCACCACTACCAAGAAAGAGGCTGAAAAAGTGAAAGTGCAAGTCCTGCAAAAGGAGCGTATTGCCAAACAATTGGAGCTCTCCACCACGCTCGAGGGCTACGAAACCATGAACATATCGCCCAGCATCACCGGCCACATCGAACACATCTATGTGCAGGTGGGCAGCCGCGTGCAGAAGGGTGCCATGCTTGTGCGCATGGACCAGACCCAGCTCAACACCACACGCATCAACCTGGCCAGCACCAAGACCGAGCTCGACCGCGTGGCGGCACTGAAAGCATCGGGCAGCGTGAGCGAACAGGTCTATGACCAGACCAAGGCCGGCTATGACCAACTGGTGGAGACTGAGCGTTTCCAGAACGAGAACACCTTTGTCCGTGCACAGTTCCCGGGCGTAATCAGCGCCAAGAACTACGAGGACGGAGAGATGTACACCGGCGCTCCCATCCTCACCCTTACGCAGATCAACCGTCTGAAAGCCATTATCAACATCCCCGAGACCTACTTCCCCTTGGTGAAACAGGGCATGAAGGTTGACGTGCACAGCGACATCTATCCCGGCACCACCTTCCCCGCCACCATCGAGATAGTCTATCCCACCGTCGACCCCTCCAGCCACACCTTCCAGGCCAAGCTGAACATCCCCAACGGCGGTGAGAAAATCCGTCCCGGCATGTTCGTCCGCACCACCCTTCCCTTAGGGCAGATAGACGCCATTGTGGTGCCCTACCAGAGTGTGCTGAAGCTCACGGGCAGCAACGACCGCTACGTCTTCACCAACCAGAACGGCACCGCCCACCGCGTAGCCGTCACCCTGGGACAGCGCTTCGACGACCGTATTGAGATTATCCCCGTCATCCCCGGCGACCTGAAAGAAGGCGACCAACTCGTAGTCACCGGCCAAGCCCGCCTGATTGACGGAAGTAAACTTGAAATAGTGAAATAACTATGGCTATATACAAAACAGCAATCAATAAGCCCATCACCACAGGCTTGATATTCGTGGCCGTTATCGTGCTCGGTCTTTTCTCGCTCACGCGCCTGCCAATTGACCAGATGCCCGAAATGGACCCGCCATACGTCACTGTGATGACCACCTACGCCGGTGCCAACGCCAGCGAGATAGAGACCAACATCACCAAGATTATCGAGAACTCTCTCAACTCGGTCGACGGCCTCAAAAACATCACCTCCACTTCCAAGGACAATATCTCAGTGGTGAGCCTTGAGTTCGAGTGGGGTTCCGACATCGACGAGGCGTTGAACGACATACGCTCCTACGTCGACCTGCTCTACGACAACCTGCCCGACGGTGTCTCCCGTCCCATGATATTGAAGCTCAACTCCAGCGCCATGCCCATCATGGTCTATGGCTTCACCGCCAAGGAGAGCTATTCGGGACTTGACCGCATACTGGAGGACAACGTGGTCAACGTGCTCAACCGCGTGGACGGTATCGGCAACATCACCGTCAGCGGCGCCCCCGAGCGCTACATCTACATCGACCTCGACCCCAAGCAACTCGATGCCTACGGCCTCAGCCTCGAACAGGTGGGCAGCGCCATCAGCGCCAACAACCTCGACCTGGCCTCCGGCACCGTCAAGATGGGCAAGGAGCAATACCAGATGCGCGTAAAGGGTGAATACGTCGAGAGTTCGGAAATCAACGACATTGCCGTCGCCCTGACGCCCACGGGCAAGCAGATTTTCGTCCGCGACCTGGCCACCGTGCGCGACACCATCAAAGACCTCTCGCTCGACGAAAAAATCAACCGGCAGGACGGTGCCCGCCTTATCATCACCAAGCAGACCGGCGCCAACACCGTGGCAATTGCCCTCGAAGTGAAAGCCGAGATGGAAGACATCCAGAAGACCCTTCCTCCAGACATCCAGATGACCCTTGTCCGCGATGCCTCCGAAGAAATTGTCAATGCAATCAACGGCCTTAGCGAGAGTATCTTCTATGCCCTCCTCTTCGTCGTTCTCGTCGTGCTGATATTCCTCGGCAACTGGCGCAGCACCATCATCATCGCCCTCACCATCCCCATCTCACTCGTCACCTCGTTCATCTACCTGCTCCTTGCCGACAGCTCGCTGAACATCATATCCCTCGCCTCCCTCACCGTTGCTATCGGTATGGTGGTGGACGACGCCATTGTGGTATTGGAGAACATCACCAAGCACATAGAACGCGGAGAGTCGCCACGCGAGGCAGCCATCTGTGCCACCAACGAGGTGTGGACATCCGTCATCGCCACCACGCTGGTGCTTGTGGCCGTATTCGTGCCCCTCACCATGCTGCCCGGCATGATGGGCATCTTCATGAAAGAGCTCGGCTGGATTGTCACCATCGTCGTATGTGTATCCACGACGGCGGCTATCACCCTCATTCCCATGCTCTCCTCCAAGATGCTCAAGGAAAAGCCCTTCTTCCTCACCAACGAGGCCCGCGAGGAGGCCGAAGCCAAAAAGGCCCGCAGACGCATCACCTACGAGAACACCATCGGCAAGGCCTTCAATGCTGTCGATGCCGCATACGCCAATCTCCTCCGCTGGTGTCTGAAGCACAAACTGGCAACCCTCCTCTTATTTGCAGCCCTCTTCATAGTGTCACTCATCCCCCTCTTCACGGGTGCCATAGGCATGGACTTCATGAAAGAGCAGGACAACGGCCGCATCAGCGTCACCGCCGAGCTGCAGCGCGGCACACGTATCGAGGAAACCCTCAAGACCGCCCGCCACATGGAGGACGACATCTACCGCATACTGGGCGACGACGTCATCGTGGTATCCACCTCGGCAGGCTCCAACGACGACGCCGGCATGGCCGCACTCTTCAACAGCACCACCAACAACAAAATCAGCATGAATGTCCGCTGCACCAAGAAGTACGACCGCAAAAAGACCATCTTCGAAATGCAGGAACAGCTACGCCAATGCTTTGCCGAATATCCCGAACTGGTCACCTACCAAGTGAACCAAGGCGGCGGCATGGGCGGCGGCAGCAACAACAGCCTCTCGGTTGAAATCTACGGCTACGACTTCAACCAAACCACCGCCTTCACCAACGAGTTGCGCCAGCGCGTGATGGACAATGTGCCCGGTGCACGCGACACCAAGATAAGCCGCGACGAAGACCGCGCCGAGCTCAAGATAACATTCGACAAGCAGAAACTGGCCCTCCACGGCCTCAACGGCTCCACCGTGGCCATGTATGTCCGCAACCGAGTCAACGGCATGGCCGCCGGATTCCTCAAGGAGGACGGCGAGGAATACAACATCGTCGTGCGCCTGAAAGAGGCCTACCGCTCCAGCATCTCCGACATCGAGCAGCTCTCCATCCCCACCGCCACCGGCCGGATAATCAAGCTTGAAGAGCTGGCCACCATCGAGGAATACTGGTGCCCGCCCACCATCGAGCGCAAAAACCGCCAGCGCTACCTCACCCTCACCGTCATGCCCTATAAGACCTCGCTGAGGGATCTGGCAAAGAACGTGCAGAAAGAGATTGACCAGATGGGCGTACCCGCCGACATCCACGTGGCACTCGCCGGTAACTACAAAGACCAGCAAGACTCCTCACGCGACATGGGTCTCCTTGCCGCCCTCATCATCATGCTCGTCTACATTGTCATGGCATCACAGTTCGAAAGCTTCGGCAAGCCCGCCATCATCATCACTTCCATCCCCTTCGCCCTCACGGGTGTCATCTTCATACTCCTCATCACAGGGCAGAACCTCGATATGATTGGTATGCTCGGTCTGGTGCTGCTCATCGGCATCGTGGTCAAGAACGGCATCGTGCTGGTGGACTACATCAATCTCATGCGCGAGCGCGACATACCGCTCTACGAAGCCATCGCACTGAGCGGACAGAGCCGTCTGCGTCCCGTGCTCATGACCGCCTTCACCACCATCCTCGGCATGATACCCATGGCCACCTCCCGCAGCGAAGGCTCCGAAATGTGGACTACCATGGGACTTGTTGTCATCGGAGGTCTTACCGTCTCCACCTTTGTCACCCTCCTTGTCGTGCCCGTGCTCTACGGTGCCTTCAACCGCCGCGGTGACCACGAACGGCAAGAGAAGATACGCAAGAAATTCGTCTTCATGAACATCAAATTAGATGAATAAACCAAAAGAAAACAGAACATGAAAAGCATACTCATCGTATTCAACCAAGCAAACACCGAGCGTATCGAATACATGCTCGATGTCCTGTCCATCCGGGGCTTCACCTTCTGGGAAAACGTGCAGGGACGCGGCCACATCAACGGCGACCCGCACCGCGGCACCCACACATGGCCCGAAATGAACAACGCCGTCATGACCGTGGTCGACGACGACAAGGTGGAAGACCTGCTCCTCGCCGTGCGCAAACTCGACAAGCGCAACGAAGAGGTGGGCATCCGCGCCTTTGTCTGGAACATCGAACAGATGGTCTGACCCCAAACTCGACGTAACGAGTTAATATACAAACGAAACAGCCTTCTGCCCCTCCCAATGGCGGAAGGCTGTTTCACTATCATTAGCTACCCGCCGCCGAAAAATAACCTGCATTCGCTACCGCCTACCTGCCGAAAAGGCAGTAATTTTGCAAACGTAAATCAGAGAGCAAATCACTTGATTGTCATAATGCCATCTCTTTGGTTTTTAGGATTAATAACTGTACAGCCGTCCCCGAGGGGCGGCTGTTTCTGTGTCGCCGCACGGCAACAACGCCCTTGCAACGTCCTTGCGTCGTCATTTATTCGCTCGTTGTTCGATCGTTTTCCCATCGTTTTCCCTTTTAGAAAGGAAAAACGATGGGAAAAGGACAGAATAACGAGCAGATAGGGAACGACGCTACAAGGGGGCTGCAGTGCCCTTAGAGACAAGTTGGGGTAATTTCGCGACATTTTACGTAAAAGAACACAGTTTGAGGAAGCCCAACGCACAGGTGTGCAGAATTGTCTGTAATTTTGCCGCCCGACAAGGACCCATCTTTCAAACCCCTGCACAATATTTTGCAGGAGGATACGTTATAGTGAACAATATGCGAAAAATCATCTGTATTTTGATGGCGGCAATTGCCGCCGCGATGCCCCTGGCCGCACAGGTGGGGGACGAGAACGACAGCCTGAGCGCGGCAGGACTGCACGCCAAGGGGCTCAACGCCGAGCGGCTGGGCCTGACCGAACTGGCCGAGCGATACTACCTCCGGGCGCTTGAGGCCCCCGGAGGGGACGAGAGCGGACTGACCCAACAGCAGCTGGGCATACTGCTGGAGCAGAAAGAATACTACGCCGACGCAGCAGCAATGCTGAGCCGCAGCGGCACCGCAACGGCCATGGCTCATCAGGCTTTCTGCCTGATACAGCTGCATCTGCTCGACAGTGCATGGCACTGTGCCGAGCGGGCTTTGGAGGCCGACACAGCCTCGGCGCTGGCCATGACCATGATGGCATACGTCGAGACCGAGCGCGACCAGCACATCAACGCCATTGCCTGGGCCAACCGCGCCCTGAAAGCCAACCCCAAATTCGCCCGCGGCGAGAACGTGATGGGCTACATCCAGTTCCGCAAAGGCAACCACACGGAGGCGATGAAGCACTTCAAAAAGGCCATCCAGCTGGACAGCACGCTGGCCGATGCCTACTACAACCTGGGCACGCTCTACTGCATACGCAACAGCCAGGAGATGGCCATCAAGCTGCTGAAGCAGGGACTTCGGCGCAACCCTCGAAACATACGCCTCTTCACGGCGTTGGGAGAAGCCTACCGCATGCGCGGCGACGCCCCCAAGGCCATGGAATGCTACAACCAAATACTGGAGTACGACAGCCTACACACCCCCACCATCAACCGGATAGGCACACTCTACTGCGACCAAGGCCACTACGAGCGGGCCATCGCCTTCCACAAAAGGGCGTTGAACATCAAGCCCGACGATGCCACCGCATACAAGTATATAGGCAAAGCCTACACCAAATGGGGCAAGTCAGACAAGGCCATCCAGAGCTTTATACGCTCCACCAACATCAGCACAAGCGACCCGGAGACCTACATGTACCTGGCCGAACTGTACGGGCAGCAGAAAAAAGGCGAGCGCAAACAGCAGTCGGCCTACCGCCGTGCTGCCCGCCTGGGCAACAAAGAGGCCCAGGCCTGGCTGGTGAAGAAAGGCCTTTCGTGGTAAGGGGCCGGAAAGGGCTTTTGTCACACAACAAGTTTGCAATTCAAAAAAAAGTATTATTTTTGCAGTCGCGTTTCGCGCGTACAATAAATAATATATAATAATGCAATATCCGTCTATATAGGAAGTTGATTGCCGAAAGACGGTAACAGAAAAACGAGATAAAAAGAATAACACTACAAAAACCGACAGTGATAGATGAAGAATTTAGTAATTGTTGAGTCCCCAACAAAATCACAGACCATTGAGAAATTCCTTGGCAAGGACTATGTAGTCAAGTCGAGCAACGGACATATCCGCGATCTTGCCAAGAAGGAGATGAGTATAGACATAGAGAACCAATATGAGCCGGAGTACCAGATTACCGAGGAGAAGCACAAGCTGGTGGCCGACCTGAAGAAAGCGGTGAAAGAGGCCGACACGGTGTGGCTGGCATCTGATGAAGACCGCGAGGGAGAGGCCATTGCATGGCATTTGCAAGAGACGCTGAAACTGAATCCCGAGCATACGCGCCGTATTGTGTTCAACGAAATCACGAAGAACGCCATACTCTACGCCATAGAGCATCCGAGGGCGATAGACATGAACCTGGTGGACGCGCAGCAGGCACGTCGTGTGCTGGACCGCATTGTGGGCTATGAAATCAGCCCCATCCTGTGGTCGAAAATCAAGCCCGCACTGAGCGCCGGCCGTGTGCAGAGTGTGGCAGTGCGCCTGATTGTGGAGCGCGAAGAGGAGATAAAGAATTTCGTCAGCCAGAGCTATTTCAGGGTGACGGCACAGCTGCACCCCGCCAACGGCCGGATGCAGGTCATTGCCGAACTAAGCCGCCGGTTTGACACCCAGCAGGAGGCCGCCGAATTCATGGAGAGCCTGGTGGGTTGCGCATTCAAGGTGCAGACCATCGACACCAAGCCCGCCAAGCGCACCCCGGCGCCCCCTTTCACCACCTCGACCCTGCAACAGGAGGCCAGCCGCAACCTGGGGTTCACCGTGGCCCGCACCATGCAGATTGCCCAGCAGCTGTATGAGAACGGATACATCACCTATATGCGTACCGACAGCGTGAACCTGAGTGAGCTGGCTCTTGACATGGCCAAGAAAGAGATTACCACGCTCTACGGCGACAACTACGTAAAGACCCGCCGCTATCAGACCAAGACCAAGGGCGCACAGGAGGCTCACGAGGCCATCCGCCCCACCGATATGCGGAACCAGACCATCAACGCCGACGCCGCCCAGCGGAGACTGTATGAGCTGATATGGAAGCGTGCCATTGCATCACAGATGGCCGACGCCGTGCTGGAGAAGACAGTGGTTGAAATCAGCATTAGCAGCCACGGCGACAAGCCGACGGTGTTTAAAGACAAGTTCATCTGCCAAGGCGAGCAGGTGCGTTTCGACGGCTTCCTGAAAGTGTATATGGAATCTACCGACGACGACAGCGAGCAAGCCGACGACACTTCCAGCAACAACATCCTGCCCAAGCTGGTGGAGGGTATGCCACTTACACTCGACACCGCCGAGGCCGCGGAGCACCACACCCAGCATCCCCCGCGCTATACGGAGGCCAGCCTGGTGAAGAAACTGGAAGACCTGGGCATCGGCCGTCCCTCGACCTATGCACCCACCATCAGCACCATTCTGAAGAGAGAGTATGTGATAAAAGAGGACCGCGAGCCCCAGTCGATTATCTGCACCGTCTTGGTGCTGAAGGACGGCAAGGTGTCGACCGTGGAGCGCGTAGAGAAGGTCGGGTCGGAGAAAGGCAAGCTCTTCCCCACCGACATCGGAAGCGTGGTGAATGCCTTCCTGATGGAGCATTTCACCGACATTATAGACTATAACTTCACGGCCACCGTGGAGAAAGATTTCGACGACATCGCTGCCGGCAAGAAAGAATGGCGGAAGGTGATTGACAAGTTCTATGTGCCTTTCCACAAGAACATTCGCCTGACCCAGCAGAACAGCCACCGCACGAGCGGAAGCCGCCTGGTGGGTGTTGACCCCAAGACGGGAAAGAACCTGTATGCCAAGATTGGCCGCTACGGCACCTTGGTGCAGCTGGGAGACACCTCAAACGACGAGAAGCCGAGATTCGCCAGCATGAAGAAAGGCCAGAGCATTGAGACCATCACCCTGGAGGAGGCACTGGCACTGTTTGAGCTGCCGCGCACTGTGGGACAGTTCGAGGGCCACGATGTCATTGTGAGCATTGGCAAATTCGGTCCATACGTGCGGCTGGACAACAAGTTCTATTCCCTCTCCAAGAGCGACGACCCCTACGAGGTGAGCCTGGACCGCTGCATTGAAATCATCAAGAACAAGCGAGTGTCAGAGGCGGAGAAAGAACGTCTGCGCCGACTGTATCCCATTAATCTGGGAGAATATGACGGAGACATTGTCAGCTCCAATATCGGACGCTACGGCCCTTATCTGACCTACCGCAACGAGAACTACCGTCTGCCCAAGAACACCAACCCGTTGGAGATGACACTTGATGAGGCAATATTGATTATCGCCAGTGCCGGAAGCAAGAAACCCAGAGGGCGTAAAAAGAAGGCAGAGTGAGACTAAGTGTCGTCATAGTCAGTTACAACGTCAAGTATTTCCTTGACCAGTGTCTGGAGTCGGTCTTCGGCTCCGATCTGACACTGGACGGGGTTTGTCGCGGAGAAGGCAGCGACACATTAGAGCTGGAGGTGTTTGTCGTGGACAACGCCTCGGTGGACGGGTCGGTAGAGATGGTGCGCGAGAAGTTTGACCAGGTTCATTTGATAGACAACAAAGAGAATGTCGGCTTTGCTGCCGCCAACAACCAGGCGCTCCGCCTGTGTACAGGGGACTATGTCCTGCTGCTGAACCCGGACACCATTGTGGAACGCGACACTTTCAGAAACTGCGTGGCGTTCTATGCCTCACATGCCGATTGCGGAGGACTGACAGTAAAGATGATTAACGGAGAAGGGAAATACCTGAAAGAAAGCAAACGGGGATTTCCCACACCGGCTGCGGCTTTCTACAAGATGAGCGGACTGATACATCTCTTTCCCCATTCGCGCCGCATTGCCGCCTACTATATGGGGCATCTCGACGACGACGAGACCAACCCCATTGACATCCTTCCCGGAGCCTACCTTATGATAAGCCGCGAGGCATTGGAAAAGGTGGGGCTGCTGGACGAGGCCTATTTTATGTACGGCGAAGACATTGACTTCTCGTGGCGTATCAAACTGGCCGGTTTCGAGAACTACTATCTCCCCTCGTCGCGCATTATCCACTATAAGGGCGAGAGCACCAAGCATGCCAGCATGAACTATGTGTACACGTTCTACAATGCCATGTCGATTTTTGTGAAGCATTATTTCACAGGAAGCAACGCCAAGCTGTTCAATCTGCTGCTGCATATCGCCATCTGGATACGCGCCACCCTCTCCTGGATAAAGAGGATTGTGCAGGCCATTGCCTTGCCCGTGGCGGATTTTGCCGTGGCTTTTGCGGGCTTTGTAGGCTTGAAATGGCTGTGGGCCACCTATTGGGCCTCCAACGTGCATTACTACCCTCCGGAGTACACCTGGATGATTATTCCAGGCTATATCCTGCTGCTGATGCTTGGCAGCTGGCTGTACGGCGGGTATGAAAAGCCCGTAAGGCTAATGCGCATAGTGAAGGGTATGGCGATGGGCTGCCTGCTGCTGATTGTCTTTTACTCTTTATTGGACGAGAGCCGCCGCTACTCGCGAGCCCTGCTGCTGCTGGGCTGTGGATGGACTCTGCTGTCGTCTATCGGCATCCGGGGCTTACTTAGCCTTCTGCATGTTCCAGGATTCGCCCTGCGGACAAAGCAACGGCATTCCTGCATTATTGTCGGAGGCGAGGAAGAGTCACGCCGTGTGGAGCAGCTATACGAGACACTGGGTTATCCCAATGCCGAGGTGCTGTCCGACCCCAAACCCGACAGCCGCAAGCTGAACGAAGTGATTCATTACTACAAGGCCGACGAGGTGATTTTCTGCAGCAGGGATTTGTCTATTGGGCAAATCATTGACCTGATGACGGAGTTGAGCCAGTTGCCCGGTCGCCGCTGGCAAGTGGAATATAAAATCGTCCCCACCGACAGCGACTTTGTTATCGGAAGCAACAGCATTAACAGCGCCGAGGATCTCTACACGGAAGAGCTGCGTACCATTGCCACCCCGCTGAACAGGCGCAACAAGAGGCTGTTTGACATGCTTTCGTCGCTGTTGATTATGCTCCTGTCGCCTGTGCTGATATGGTTTCAGAAAAACAAAAGAGCTTTCTGGCCACACTGCTGGCAGGTGTTTACCGGACGGAAGACCTGGGTGGGCACTGCAGGAAGAGAGACAAAAGAGGGTGTTTTCGGGCCGGAGGATTCTCTTCCCCGGCGGGCATCCACCATCAACCCTGAACTGAAACAACGGCTGCACCTGCGCTACCTACGGCACTACAAACTGTCAACAGACATGCAAATTCTGATGAAGAATCTGCGCAACATATAGTACGAACCGATGAGAAAAACAGTAATTATCATTGCCTTCATCATGCTGGCCTTACCAATGCAAGGGCAGCAAATCTCGGCATATGCCATAGCCGGTGCCATCACCTCGCAGGTGGAGGGCGACGAGCTTAAGGGGTTTGCCCACTGGGGGCTGCACGGAGGTGTCGGGGCCGTTGTCTATTTGGATGATATTGACCGATGGATGATGACCGTTGAGACCGACTACTCCTGCCGCGGCATTTACAATAAGAAACACAATACCGAGAACTACTACAATATTGACCTTGACCTTCAATACGTTGACATCCCACTTACCTTCTTCTTCCGCGACCCATACGGTGGTCTGCGGATAGGTTTAGGCGCGGTGTACAGCCGTTTGGTGTCGCAACCCCACGGCACCATCGAGTATCACCCCACCTACTTTGTGCCAGACTCCACCGACATGAAGTTTTTGAAAAACGACCTTGCCGGAGCCTTAGAGATTCGGTTTGACATCTGGAAAGGTCTCCAGTTCAGCTCAAGGCTACAATTCTCACTTATCCCGATAAAGAAAGACTGGCACTTCCAGTCAGGCGATGAGACATGGAGCAACGACTGCTTCAACACCTCCCTGACGTTCCGACTGCTGTGGGAGTTCGGCTACAACGACAGGCCCTCAAGCCATTACAAGTACAAAAGAAGAAGACGATAAACCAGCCATGACAAGAACCGCTCTCTTCCCCGGGTCGTTTGACCCATTCACTGCCGGTCATGAGGCCATCGTGCGCCGCGGTCTGGCTCTTTTCGACAAGATATACGTTGCTGTGGGCGTCAATACTGACAAGCAGTACATGTTCTCTGTCGAGGAACGTCTGGACCGCATAAGAGCCTTTTTTAAGAACGAAAGCCAGGTGGAGGCCATTGAGTACCGAGGCATGACGGTGGACCTGTGCCACCAATTGGGAACACGGTTCATTCTGCGTGGCATCCGCGATGCCAAGGACTTGGAATACGAACAGACCATCGCGGCAGTAAACCACACCCTTGACCCTGACATCGAAACGGTTCTGCTGATGGCCGACACAGAGCACCGGGATATCAGCAGCACACTTGTCCGCGAACAGCTAGCACATCAGAAACACTAAACTGCGTTTGACTATCGACACTAACATCATATATCTGAAAGGAGTCGGACCGCAAAGAGCCGACATTCTCGCCAAAGAGTACGACATTCACACCTATGGCGACTTGTTGCATTATTTCCCTTTCAGAATGATTGACCGCTCGCATGTCAGCACACTGGACAACTTCAACCCCGAAGAGCCCTACCTTGTTTTTCGAGGGCATATCAGCGAACTGCACACCATCACCACGGGGCGCTCCACCCGGTTGGAGGCCACTTTCAGCGACAACACGGGGACGATGTCCCTGGTGTGGTTCCAAGGCCTCAAATGGCTGAAAGAATTCCTGCGCAGCAATGTGCTGTATAATGTGATGGGAAAGCCCACCCTGTATGGCAGCACCTACCAGATTGCACACCCCGACATAGAGATAGCCACTCCCGAAGAGGGGAAAACCGTTCATCCGTTTCTGCCTGTATACCGCACTACAGAGAAGTCCAAATCGCGCGGCATCACCTCACGCAACATTGCCCGCTATACCGAGACCCTTTTGAGCCAGATGCCGCCCCGCCTGCCCGAGACTCTGCCGCAGACCGTCATCTCCAAATACAAGCTCATGGACGGCACAACGGCATTGCGCAACATGCACTATCCCCCAACCCTTCAGGCTTGGCAACAGGCAATGTTCCGTGAGAAATTCGAAGAACTATTCTTCCATCAATTGGAGTACCAATACAGCCGCATCGCCCGCCGAAACCACTCTGTAGGGAACGTCTTCAATATCGTTGGGAGGCATTTCAACGATTTCTACCGCAACAACCTGCCTTTCACCCTCACCAATGCACAGAAACGTGTCATCAAAGAGATTCGTGCCGACATGCGCACAGGCAGACAGATGAACCGCCTGCTGCAGGGCGATGTGGGCAGCGGCAAAACCCTTGTGGCACTGCTGACCATGCTCATTGCTCTCGACAACGGTTTCCAGGCCTGCCTGATGGCACCCACCGAGATTCTCGCTTCGCAGCACTTCGCCAGCTTCCAGAAACTCCTGCAAGGCCTGGATATTCGTGTGGACTTGCTTGTAGGTGCATTGAAACCCAGCCAGAAGAAAAGCATAAAACAGCGCTTGGCCAACGGCGATATAGACATTCTGATTGGCACCCATGCACTGATAGAGGACTCTGTTCAGTTCAAGCAACTAGGCTATGTGGTCATCGACGAGCAGCACCGTTTCGGTGTTGAACAAAGAGCTAAACTGTGGAAAAAAAGCGCCACGCCTCCGCATATCCTCGTGATGACTGCCACCCCCATACCACGCACCCTTGCCATGACACTGTATGCCGATTTGGAATGCTCTGTCATTGACGAACTGCCCCCTGGACGCAGGCCTGTCATCACCACCCATGGCACAGATACCAATCGTCTGAGGCTCTTTGAATTCATGAAACAGCAGATTGCCGCCGGACGGCAAATCTACGTGGTGTACCCTCTTATAAACGAAAGCGAAACCCTCGACCTGAAAGACATCATGGATGGATACGAGAGCATCTCGCGCAGCTTCCCCCAGCCTCAGTATCAGATTAGCATTGTCCACGGCCAAATGCCAGCAGAAGCCAAAGCCTACGAGATGGACCGTTTCAAACGGGGCGAGACACAGATCATGGTCTCCACCACTGTGATTGAGGTGGGTGTTGACGTGCCCAATGCCACTGTCATGGTGATAGAGAATGCCGAGCGTTTCGGACTTAGCCAGCTGCACCAGCTCAGAGGCCGTGTAGGTCGTGGCGGCAGCCAATCCTATTGCATTCTCATGACCAAAGAAGAACTGAGCCACAACAGCCAACAGCGCATCCAAACCATGTGCAGCACCACCGACGGCTTTGCTATTGCCGAAGCCGACTTGCGACTGAGAGGACCGGGAGACCTTCAAGGTCTTCAACAAAGCGGTATGCTCAATCTAAAAGTGGCCGACATCGTCGACGACGAACCCCTGGTACGTGCCACACGCGACGAGGTACACGACCTGCTCGATGCCGACCCCGACCTCAAAAGACCGGAAAACAGAATCCTTCTACAATACATAAAACAAACAGGCTCTTCCCAGCAATGGGGAAAGATAAGCTAAAACAACCTCTATATCCCATGATACTCAAAGCTCAACAAGGAACATCCCTCTCCTCCGGCAAACTGACACTCTACGCCTTTGACGAGAACGAAAACCCTGTCGGTTGTGTCGAACTATACAACTATGACCCAATCAACCGCCGGGCAGCAGTTGGTATTGTTGTTTCCAATGAGTACCGCCATAGGGGCTTTGGCTCGGAAATGGTACAAGCCCTCTCCGAATTCTGCAAGGCCAACACCTCCCTCCATCAGGTCTACGCCGATATTGCCGCCACCAACGCCCCGAGCATCCATATCTTCCAAAAAGCCGGTTACCAGCACTGCGCCACACTGCACGACTGGGTAATCCGTTCCGATAAATTCATTGACACCTTACGTTATCAGTTGATTCTTGAAAAATCCACATCATGAAACGCAAACACATCATACTCATTATCATCGCCGCACTTATAGTGCTTCTTGCCGCCGGAGGTCTGGTTCTTGTACGTGAACAAAATCTCCCCATTAGCCAACCCACCCGCATCAACATCCCCCAGGGCACCGACTACGCCGCGCTGGTCGACTCGCTCGACCGCCACGGGTGCATTGTCAGCCATCCCACCTTCCACACGCTTGCCCACATCCGCGGGCTTCACAAACACGTCAAAGCCGGCAGCTATCTACTGCAGCCCGGCAGCCACATCATCCAGGTAATCCAAAAGATATACAACGGGAACCAGGACCCCATACGCATCACCATCAACAAACACCGCACACCTGAACAGCTCTGCCAATTCCTCAGCACAAAACTCACCTTTAGCCCCGACAGCCTGCTCTCCCTCCTGCAGTCCGACGACGTATGCTCCCACTATGGCGAAACCCCGCAGACCATCATAGGCATGTTCCTCCAAAACACCTATGAAATCTACTGGACCATATCGCCCAAAGCACTTCTCGACCGCATGAAACGGGAATCCGACTACTTCTGGGACAAACGGCAAATCCAGCTACAGAACATCGGCCTCACCCGCCAACAGGTGATGACCATCGCTTCCATTGTTGAGGAAGAGACCAACGTCGAGGAAGAGAAGCCAGACATCGCCTCTGTCTACCTCAACCGGTTCCGTATCGGCATGCCTCTCCAGGCCGACCCAACCGTAAAATATGCCATCGGCGACTTCACCATCCGCCGAATACTTAACAATATGCTCTCTGTCGACAGCCCCTACAACACATACCGCTACGCCGGGCTGCCGCCAGGACCCATCTGTCTCCCCTCCACAGCGTCTATCGATGCCGTGCTCAAAAACAAGAAAACCGACTATCTTTTCTTCTGCGCAAAGGAAGATTTCAGCGGACGGCACAACTTTGCCACCACTTCAATCGAACATTCTTCAAATGCCAAACGGTTCCACAAAGCTTTAAACAATAGAAACATACATTAGCCCCATCTTATCCCGCCGCATCTTGGAACAAAAAAACTTCACAAAAATTCTTGCTGAATCAAAAAAAGTTAGTACTTTTGCAATTGGGTAAGTCTTATACGACCAGCTCCCATTGAATCCCCCAGGGTAGGAATACAGCAAGGGTGTTTGGTTGTAGCGGTGCGATATAAACAGCTTACCCTTTTTTTATTTTGTATATATGTCAACAACAATAATACTATCCTACGCACTCATCGTAGCGGGCATCATCCTCTGGGTCGCTCTGATACCCGGCGGCAAACATGTCAGCCCAAAATTCACCTCGTACATCACCATCTTCGGCGGCGCTTTCCTCTTCGCCTCCTGCTTCATCAACCTCGTCCCCCACATCTTCCTCTGCGACGACCCCTACCGTTTCGTCACACCCGGCATCCATTTCAAGATTGCCGCCTCGGTCATGGTGGGATTCCTCATCCAGCTGCTGCTGGAACAGCTCACTCGCGGTGCCGAACATGGCCACAACCACTGTCCCTGCTGCGAAGAAGAGGCCGAGGCGCATGAACACCACCACGCCCATCACGCCCATCAGGGACACTGCCACAACAATTCCGTGCACCCCGTCACCGGGCTGCTCATCGGCCTCTGCATACACGCCTTTCTCGAAGGCATGCCGCTAGTCGACCTCGACGGCGACATACACCAAGGCCTCCTCTATGGCATCGTCCTCCACAACATACCCATTGCCCTTGTGCTTGTAGGACTCTTTATCAACAACCGATACAGCTTCTGGCGTTCCTTCCTCCTACTCCTTGTCTTCGCCGTCATGACGCCTCTCGGCTCACTCCTCAACCTCTACCTTCTGCCACCCGACGAAATGCTCCAAAGCCTTATCATGGGTGTCGTTGTGGGCATATTGCTGCATGTGGCCGTCAGCATCCTTTTCGACCACGACCACAACAACTTTACCGTTACCAAACTCCTGCTCATCCTCATTGCCTTCGTCGCTGCCTACTTCACCCCCGGCTGCCCCGAAATCTATCCCATCTTCTAAATTTCAATTTTCAACTTTCAATTTTCAATTCCCTGCATGACCACCGCCGAAACAATCAAAGACCTCCTGACCCGCACCGAAGCCCTGCGCCGCTACCTCAATATCGACAGCCTTGTCTCTCAAATCTCCGAAGAAGAGAAACAGACCGAGGCTCCCGACTTCTGGAACGACCCCAAAGCAGCCCAGCTCACCATGAAGAAAATCCAGTCCAAGAAATCCTGGGTCAACGCCTTCCATGAGGTGGAGAACAGCTGCGGCGACCTCACCGTGCTGGGCGAGTTCTTCGACAGCGGCGATGCTACCGAAGAGGAAGTCCTCGAACAGATAGCCATCACACAGCCCCTCGTCGAAGCCCTCGAACTGAAGAATATGCTGCAAGGCGAGAGCGACCACTTCGATGCCGTCCTATCCATCAATGCCGGAGCAGGCGGTGTCGAGGCTCAGGACTGGGCTGAAATGCTCATGCGCATGTACACCCGCTATGCCGAAACCCACAACTACCATGTGGCCATATCCAACATCCTCGACGGCGAAGGAGCCGGCATCAAGAGCGTCACCATGCAGATTGAAGGCGACTACGCCTATGGATACCTCAAGAGCGAAACCGGAGTCCACCGTCTCGTCCGCGTAAGCCCCTTCAATGCCCAGGGCAAACGCATGACCTCCTTTGCCTCTGTCAGCGTCACGCCATTGGTCGACGACACCATCGAGGTGGTAGTGGACATGTCGCGCCTCAGCTGGGACACCTTCCGCAGCGGCGGCGCCGGCGGCCAGAACGTCAACAAAGTCGAGAGCGGCGTGCGCCTGCGCTACCAATACAAAGACCCCTATACAGGCGAGGAAGAGGAAATCCTCATCGAGAATACCGAGACCCGCGACCAGCCCAAAAACAAAGAGAACGCCATGCGACTCCTCCGCTCACAGCTCTACGAGCGCGAACTGCGCCACCGCATGGAGGAGCAGGCCAAAATCAAGGCCAGCCAAAAGAAAATCGAATGGGGCTCGCAGATACGCAGCTACGTCATGGACGACCGCCGCGTCAAAGACCACCGCACCAACTACCAAACCGGCGACGTCACCGGCGTGATGGACGGCAAAATCGACAACTTCATCAAAGCCTACCTCATGCAGTTCGGCTCCGAAAACTAAGCGATTGCTTGAGTTATTGCTTGAATGCTTGAGTGTGTAAATGCTTGAGTGCTGGCGCAGTCAAATCACTCAAACAATCAAGCAATCAGACAATCAAGCAATCGCTTAGTTTTGTTTTATTGGGTGTACCAGGTTTTGAACTCTGGAACGCGGGCTTTGCTTATAATGATGCGGTCGGGGGTGGGGACAGCGAGGGTTAGCGCAAGTTTGCCGATGGGCCAAACGGAGATTTCTTTGATGGCCCTGTGGGCAACGATATACTGGCGGTTGGCACGAAAAAAGAGGGCGGGGTCGAGTTGTTCCATGATGAGGTCGAGAGGTTTGTCGATGGTATGCTGCTGGCCGCCCAGCAGGAGGGCGCGGGTGAGTTTGTCCTCGATATAGAGACAGGCAATCTGGCTTATCTCGACGGGGACAAGTTTGTCAAGGTGGGGGATAAGAAAGTGTGAACGGTAGTGCTTGAACGAGGATGCGAGCGCCGCTGCGGGGACAGGCGGCGGCGGTGAGGTAAGGTTTTCGAGCTTGTCGAGGGCACGGCGCAGGTCGTCCAGCCCGATGGGTTTGAGGAGATAGTCGATGCTGTTGACCTTGAAGGCCTGTAGGGCGTATTGGTCGTAGGCGGTGGTGAAGATAATGGGGCAAGTGATATCCACTTGGTCGAAGATGTGGAAGGCGAGGCCATCGGCCAGGTGAATGTCCATAAAGCAAAGGTCGGGATAAGGGTCTGCGGAAGAGGGTGTCGAATTGCTAAAATATTCGACGCTCTCCTCTATGCTCTGTATGACGGCGAGGACGTTGAACTGGGGCGACAGCTGGGCGAGCGTGCGCTGGAGGTGCTGCGCGGCCACAATCTCGTCTTCGATGATGAGGATGTTTTTCATGGTGAGGTCAGATTAAGGGAATGTCGACAATGAAATGGGTGTCGGTTTGGGTGATGGCGATGGGAGTATGGTAAAGGAGGTCGTAGCGGAGTGAGAGGTTGCCGAGGCCGACGGTGTTGCCCGACTCGCTGTCGGTTTTAGGCTGGAGGGGGTTGGACACGCGCAGGAGTGGATGCGGCGATTGAGGCGTGGGTGCGACGGTGAGGATGGTGACGGTGAGAGGGTGGCGCTGGGAGATGACATTGTGTTTGATGGCGTTCTCGACAAGAAGCTGGAGGCTGATGGGAGGCATGTGGAGGGATAGGTATTGGGGCGAGATGTTCTCGTCGATATGAAGGTTGCTGCCGTGGCGAATCTGCATCATGTAGATGTAGGAGTGGGTGAAGGCAAGCTCCTGCTCAAGGGTAACCTCCTTGGTGTCCTGCATGGAATAGCGGAAAGTGGCGGCAAGCTGCTGGAGGTAGTTGTGGGCGTTGCCGTCGTCGGTGCCGATAAGACCGTCGAGGGTGTTGAGGGAGTTGAAGAGGAAGTGGGGACTGATTTGCTGCTGGAGGGTCTGGTAGCGGGTGAGAATGTTCTCGGACTGGAGCTGCTCGTTTTCGAGGACAAGCTGCTGACGGCGGGTGACGTTGTTGAGGAGGAGGGAGACAAGCGAGGAGATGAGCGCAGAAGCACTGTTAGCGATGAGGGTGATGGCAAAGGTGTTGGAGGTGTTGCCGGCACCATAGATGGCTGTTTCGGTGTGGAACGAGAGGAGGGTGAAGAGGGCAGCGATGGCAAGCGAACCGGCGAGACAGGAGGCCATGAGGGCAGAGGATTTGAGTCCGCAACGGATCAGCCAGAAATTGAAGAGGTAGAGGGGGATGAACAGCAAGATGTTGGCGAGAAGGATGAAGGGAATGTGGAAGGTAGGTTCGAGAGTATGAGTGGTCGGCGAGAAGGCTCCGAGGACCATCACAACGGTGAGGATGAGGGCGGAGGCGAGGGCAATCCACAGGGCGCGGGTGGTGCGGTAGAGTTGGATGGAGTGGATGGTGGTAATCCACTCCCTGAGCGGGCGGGGCTTTATGTTGGCGTGGTGTTTCATGATGCGGCGGGCAAGGATGAAGGGTGTGCTTTTCGAGCTGCAAAGATACGAGTTTATTTTTACATAATCACGGCTTCCGGTATTTTTTTATAAAACGGAGGGAGGCACAGGCGGTGCAGAAGTAGACGAGCACCTGAACCCAAAGCGTCAAGTATTCGTGACGCACCTCGGCAAGGGTGGCGCCCATGGTGCTGAGGCGCACAAAGCCTTGGATGCCGGGTGTGGAGGGGAAGATGTGACTGAAGAGATACCAGAACCGAGGCATGTTGGACTGCGGCCACACCATGCCGGAGAGGAAGAAGAGGATGACACTGAAGAAGACGCAGCAGAGGACGCCTGACATTTTCTGGCGGACGAATAGGTTGCCGAAACTCATGCCGAAGAGAGTGACGGAGAGGATGAAGGGCAAGAGGAAGACCAATATGTGGCGCAGGGCGCCGAGTTGCGGCATGTTGAACCAGTGAGGAATAAGCCAAAGGTCGACAAGTGTGATGGGGATGTAGAGGAGGACGAAGCAGAGGGTACGGCCAATGGTGACACGGTGGATGCTGTGGTTGCGGAGACGGGGCGGGATGAGACGCAGGGCACGGTGGTTCTCGTTGGCGTCGCCGCACAGGATAAGGATGCCGATGAAGAGGGTTTGGTGGACGATGAGCATGAGCAGCGCGGGAAGGAAGAAACTGGAGAAGCCGCCTGCGGGGTTGTAGAGCTTGACGTCGTCGTAGGCAACGGGCTGCACAAAGTCGGAAGCCTGCTGACCAGCAA
>JAEEGG010010471.1_pt1 | contig 20469 bp, 21 predicted proteins | sample 9134161 | NCBI WGS metagenome assembly JAEEGG01 (sample SAMN16246543, study PRJNA631951) | gut metagenome | biome: gut microbiome; feature: rumen; material: CR-attached | host: Bos | place: Iran: Karaj | collected 2018-10 | reverse complement strand
CTGGGAGACGCCGTCCGCAAAATCAGGGAGATGGTCGAACTGCCGCTCAGGCACCACGAGCTCTTCAAGAGGCTGGGCGTCGAAGCTCCCAAAGGGGTGCTGCTCCACGGACCGCCAGGAACCGGAAAGACCATGCTAGCAAAGGCTGTCGCCGGAGAGACCAGCAGCAACTTCATCTCCATCGGAGGACCTGAGATCGTCAGCAAGTTCTACGGGGAGTCCGAGGGGAAGCTGAGGGAGATCTTCAAGGAGGCCGAAGAGAACTCGCCGAGTATCATCTTCATCGATGAGATAGACTCCATCGCACCCAAGAGGGACGAGGTTAGCGGGGAGGAGGAGAGGCGTATTGTCGCACAGCTCCTGTCCCTGATGGACGGTCTGAACTCTAGAGGAAAGGTCGTGGTCATCGGAGCCACCAACAGGCCCAACGCGATTGACGAGGCCCTAAGGAGACCCGGAAGGTTCGACAGGGAGATCGAGATCGGTATCCCCGACAGGGACGGCAGGCTCGAAATCCTGCAGATCCACACCAGGGGAATGCCTCTGGACAGTGATGTGGACCTTGACTGGCTGGCCGACAAGACCCACGGATACGCCGGAGCCGACCTGTCCGCACTGACCAAGGAGGCGGCCATGGCCGCCCTCAGGAGGGTCCGCGACATAGTCGACCTGGACGAGGACAACGAGATCCCCGCAGAGGTGCTGAACAGCATCGTGATCACCAAGGACGACTTCAAGAACGCACTCAAGGACATGCAGCCCTCGACCATGAGGGAGGTGCTGATCGAGAAGCCCAACGTCAAGTGGGAGGACATCGGAGCGCTGGAGAGCGCCAAGCAGGAGCTGAAGGAGGCGGTCGAATGGCCGCTGAAGTACGGCAAGGTGTTCGAGCACATGAACGCCAAGCCGCCAAAGGGAATACTGCTGTACGGCCCTCCGGGAACGGGTAAGACCCTGCTGGCGAAGGCCGTCGCCACCGAATCCGAGGCGAACTTCATCTCCGTCAAAGGACCGGAGTTCCTCAACAAATGGGTCGGAGAATCGGAGAAGGCCGTAAGGGAGACGTTCAGGAAGGCGAGGCAGGCCTCGCCCTGTGTGATCTTCATGGACGAGATCGACTCGATCACACCCGCCAGGGGTTCCGGCGATGACAACCACGTCTCCGAGCGTGTGATCTCACAGCTGCTCACCGAGATGGACGGCCTCGAGGGGCTGAGCGACGTCGTCGTCATCGCTGCGACCAACAGGCCCGACATCATGGACCCCGCGCTACTGAGGCCGGGAAGATTCGACAAGTCGATCTTCATCGCACCGCCCGACGAGGAATCCAGGAAGTCCATCTTCGGCATCCACACCCGCGGAAGGCCTCTGGCCGACGACGTGGACCTCGACGACCTCGCGAAGCGCACCGAAGGGTGCACCGGAGCGGACATCTCCGCCATCTGCAACGAGGCGGTCATGAATGCGGTGAGAGGTCTCGTCGCCAAAGGCAGAGAGCCCACCGACGAGGAGATCGCCTCATGCAAGGTCTGCAAGGAGGACTTCGAGAAGTCCATCGACAAGTTCGGACCGAGCTCCAGGCAGAGGCTCAGCGAGTACAGCGGACTCGCCTGAAACACCATTCCACAACGGGGGGAGCGATCCCCCCGACAACCGTGGCGATAGCATATATAGAAGTGAAAACACTTTTAGGCACATGGATCGGACCGAACTCATCAACACCACCCGTGCGATACTCGCCAGGGCGGGATTCGATGTCTCCTCCGCACTCAACCTCAGGGGCATCTGCTTCGACATAGTGGCGAGGAGGGACCAACAGGTCCTGATTGTGAAGGTCCTAAGCAACATAGACGCATTCTCGAAGGACAACGCGGAGGAGATGAAGACCCTGGCCGAATCCCTCGGCGCCACACCTCTGGTGACCGGCGAGCGCTCCAGCTCCGGTGCGCTGGAACCCGGCATCGTCTATTCAAGATTCAACATATCGATCGTGTCCAACGAGACGCTTGCGGACCTCCTTCTGGAAGAGGCGCCGCCGTTTATCTTCGCCGCGCCCGGAGGATTATATGTCAAACTGGACAGCGAGCTCCTGAAGGCGGCAAGGGAGGCCAGGGGCATCAGCCTCGGGGCCCTCGCAGAGACCGCCGGGGTGTCCAGGCGCACCATCCAGATGTACGAGTCCGGCATGGGCGCGATGATCGATGCGGCGCTCCGCATGGAGGAGTTCCTGGAGCTGCCCATCATAGAGCCGATCGACCCGTTCACCTTCAGGAGCGAGGAGCGCATGAAGGAGATCAGGGAGCCTCCGAGCATAGACGACAGTTTCGCCCTGAAGCAGCTGTCCACGCTGGGATTCTCTGTCAGACCGGTCGTCAGGAGCCCGTTCGAGGCGGTATCGGTGAACAACAGCGCATTGATGCTCACCAGTCTCGGATCCGATGACGAGAAAGTCATGGAGAGGGCCATAGTCGCATCCGAGATCTCGCGCATCGTGGACAAGTTCTCGATCCTCATCGTGGAGAAGAAGCACGATAGGGACAACATCAACTCCACCGCGGTCGTGTCCAACGAGGAGCTCAAGAAGATAGACGAACCCAACGAGCTCACGGACCTCGTTGCCGAAAGGGGAACCAAGAGATGATCTCCCTCGACGTGGGCGAGTGCAAGGTCGACATATTGCCCATAGTCAACGGCCTGGTGTCCGAGGCGGACAGGGTCCGCCAGGAGTTCAGCGACCACGAGGCGTACGGCGCCGCCCTCAGCATCGAGGGGATACAGTGCCTGAAGAACAGGTTCAACATCGAGGACACATTCGACGTCAGCGAGCTGGACATGGTCTACGCCAAGCACATGGAGCGCTTCGGGGAGGTCGAGATCCCGTCCCCGGCCATGTACACGTTCATAGACCTGGTCACCGAGAGGGACAAGCTCTGCATACCCCTGGACATGAACGACGCGGACTTCACTGAGGTCTACTGCGACACCGTCGGCGTCACGGAGTTCATCAAGGAGCACAACGTGGCGAAGAGAGGGATGAAGAGGATATTCGACGGCAGCACGCCCGAGAGGCTGGCCAAGCAGTGGGACAGGTTCGTCAACGACAGCCTGAAGTCCTACGGGAAGCTGTCGGAGATCCGCGAACAGCACATCGCCGACGAGATCAGGGATGTGGCCAAATACAGGAAGAGCCTGCTCGTGATAATGGAGGTCGAACGCGTGGACGGTGTCGTCTCCAGACTCCAGTGATATCATGGCATGCGACGATTGCGACAGGTGCAGGGCGCTGGGCTACAGGTTCTGCATAAAATGCGGACAGGACTTCTCAGCATCGGCCCCCGTGCCGCCATACCGTGTCGAGAAGGAATCGTCGGGCATGGACCTGTTACACAAATCTGTTCTACCGTCAATGGCCCTGATCATGGTCCTGGCGGTGGTGTCCGCCATCATACTGATATTCAACGCCGGCGTGACGGTCGATTTCCTATCCACTTACAAATCCAATCTTTCATTGTACTTCATCGACGTCTTCGTGCTAACGACGATAACCGACACGGCGCTGCAGGTGTTCTTCGTTCTTGTAGCGACGGCTGCGATAGCGTCCGTCATCGTGTTGCTGTACGATTCGCGGGATGCGTTCCGTATCGGAAGCTACGATTATCTGGAGAACACCAGGAAGACCTCCGCATACTGGGTCGGCCTGCTTCTGGGATCCGTCCTTGTGGTGGAGCTGATCGTCAACTTCCTGATGACCCTCGTGGGATATGCCCCGGAGACCCCAGAATGGATCCTGGAGATGACACTCCCTGAGGCCATATTCTCGTTCACGAAGGCTGCGGTGTGGGAGGAGATCGCGTTCCGTGTGATGTTCATGGGCGTGCCGATGATGGTGATCGCGTTCTGCTTCAGGCAGAACGGCCTCAGGCATCTGTTCGGAGGCACAGGGGTCACCAAGGTAGGTATCGTCCTGACCGTCATCTCGGCATTGCTGTTCGCATACGCCCATGTGGACGGATGGGGACTGTGGAAGATGTTCCCGACCGTCTTCGGCGGACTGATGTTCGGATACCTCTACATGAGGTTCGGACTGCACGCATGCATCGTCGCCCACCTGGTGAACGATTACGCCACCGTATGGCTCCAGGTGTTCGGAGGATTCGGTTCCCTCATGTTCATTGGCCTGCTGTTCCTAGGCGTCGTGTGCATTCCCATACTAGTCAAGAAGACCCTGGACGGCATACGCGGTTGCAAGGACCTTCCGCTGACCGGTTTCGATAAGGTTCAGGACAGCATGGATTCCAACACGGATTGAGATTCCACGGCGGACTCGAAGCTCTTCGATTCTATCACGTAGTTGCGGCTGTAGGACCTCAGCCTCGACAGGACGCGGTCGAAGTCTATGGATCCCTTTCCTATCGTCATATGGCTGTCCTTGTCGCCGTTGTTGTCATGGATGTGGATGTTGCTGATACGGTCCCCGAAGGTGTCGATCATGGCATCGATGTCGCCGGTAGTGTTGGCATGCCCTATATCGAAGCAGATGTCCAGGTCGGTGCCTTCTACGATGTGCGCCAGCTCCTCCGCCTTGCGGCCGAGAAAGAAGTACATGTCCGGCATGTTCTCTATTGCGACCGACACCCCGTACTCGTGCTGGGCCTCCTCGAGCGATTTCATAGAGACCTTCGCCCTCTCGATGTACCTGTTCTCGATCCCGTGGACCGACATGGACGACAGTCCGGGATGGACGGTCACGCGGTCGATCCCAAGCCTATTGGCGGCCTTGATCGTATCGAGGGTCTCCTTCAGGGAAGCCTTCCTCACGGGCTCGCTGATGGATGCGATGTTGATGTCGCATATTGGAGCGTGCACCGAATAGCTGAGGTCGTACGAAGGGAGCAGCTCCTTGAAGACCTTGAAGTTGTGGACGATGCTGTCATCTGCCTCCGAGAATATCTCCCATAGGTCGAAGACGCCTACGATCCTGTCCAGCCACACCTGCGGCGGCTCCGCGGAGAACTCCGTGCAGGAGATTCCGATCAAATCCTCACTTCCTCTCCGTCGACGGTGACCGGGGCCACTATGTCTATCAGGCCTTCGATGTCATCGTCCTCGATACAGACCTCGATCGCTCCCAGAACAGGGTTCCTGTCCGCGAAGGATACCTTGCCCACAGTGGCCACCTGCTTGTTCAGGTTCACCCAGGTCCTATTCCCGCGCATGTTCTTGATCATTACTCCGCGGGTGGCATCCAGGATCTTCTGCTTGCGGATCTTCTTGGAGAAGTGGTCGAGCGTAGCGGTACCCTTGAAGCCGCGCTCATCACGCTCCAGCTCCGCATCTGGGAAGATGGATAGAATCGCTGCCTCCACCTTCTCGGGATCCTCGCTGGGATTCACGATGCATTCGATGGTCACTGTCGTCATACTGCTCGCATCACCGTCGCTTCTTATAACGATTTCAACGGGTCGGCAAGGGTATGGCAGTATGGCACAGGTGTCCAGCATGGATGAAGATCCAAGTTCCCCCGGTTTCAGCAGAAAAATGAGTCAAAGTTCCCCCCTGTTTAGTTGCATTTAGTCTCAAAGTTCCCCCCGTTCTAGCAGAAATTTTATTCAAAGTTCCCCTGGTTTCAGTTGTAGTTTTATACGCCTGGACACATGTCATAATATGAAGCGCAAGATATCGGAGAGATTGGCGGCCTGGAAGGCCCGTGCCGATCATAAACCTCTGATCATCACAGGATGCAGGCAGATAGGCAAGACGTACTCCGTGTTGGAATTCGTCCGTGAGAATTACTCCTCGTATGTCTACCTCAACTTCGAAATGGACCCCCTGTCCAAGACCATCTTCGATGGCTCGTTGGATCCGGACACCCTTGTTCCGAGGATGTCCATGTTCTGCAACACGAGCCTGGTCAGGGGTAGATCGGCGATAATCCTGGATGAGATCCAATCCTGCGCTCCGGCCTATTCGTCCCTGAAGCATCTGTCCGGCTGCGGGATAGATGTCATTGCAATGGGTTCCTTCCTCGGGATCAATCTGGAGGATGACGATGGAAGCCTTTCGCCCCTGGGCTACGTCGAAATAATGCGCATGTACAGCATGGATTTCCAGGAGTTCCTATGGGCCATGGGTGTCAACGAGGACCTGATCTGCATGGTCCGCGACCACATCAGAGGACTGAAGGCTATCGAAGGGCCGTTCAACAAGATGTTCCTGGATGCCTTCAGGACATACATAGTCGTCGGCGGGATGCCGGCGGCCGTGAAGAAATACTCGGAGACGCGCGACTATCCTGCGACCATGTCCGTGCTGAATGTCATCAAGGATGTACTGATGAAGGATGCAGGCAGATACTCGAAGAAGGCCGGACGTGCGAAGATAAACGCATGCCTGCGGTCGATCCCCAGCCAGATCGCCAGAGAGAACAAGCAGTTCCTATACAAGGATGTGGAGAAGAGGAAGGGGACCGGCAAGAGGAACTACGGGAACTCGCTGGAATGGATAGAGAATGCGGGACTGTCCTACACATGCCACAACCTGACACAGCCCGCAGCCCCTCTGAGCGAGAACATCATCGAGGATCAGTTCAAGGTGTTCATGAGCGACACCGGCCTGCTTGCAACGTTCATGGATGGCTTCGACCCCGCGGACATCGTTCTGAGGGATCCCTATTCCAACCATGGTGCGTTCGCCGAGAACGCGGTCTGCGCAGAACTGGTCAGGAAAGGTTACACCCCGTACTACTATTCCAAACAGGACAGCACTCTGGAGATCGATTTCGTCACCAGATTCAAGGGGAAGGTTGCGTTGATCGAGGTGAAGTCCGGAGAGAACAGGCGCTCCAAATCGCTAAACACTCTGATGGCGAGGGATGACCTGGATTGCATCGGCATCAAGCTGATGGAGACCAACATCATGAAGGATGACAGAGGGATCGTCCATCTCCCGCTGTACGCCCCGTTCTTCTTCGAGGATTACTCGGTGGGAACGATACCGGAACCCGATATCGACGGGATGAACAGCATGTTCGAGAGGCTCAGGGACAGGATCGAATGAGCATACGATACATGGTGGAAACTGTGGAAAAACACCGATCACGAACACGTTTCGGCACATTCCGACCGCAGATAAAAACGAATAATAATCCGTACGGGATGGGGGTCATCATGAAGGAAGAGATTCTATCGGCGGGCCTCAGCAAGGGGATTTTCTTCACCCCTGATGCCATGGAGATGATATTATCCAACAACAAGCCGATGGAATTCGTGAACACGGTCTTCTCCCATCTGGCTGCGAACTGCATGTTCGTGAGCAAGAAGGACATCATGGACTGCATCGCAGGTGACAAGGTCCTCTTCGAATCCCCGAAGGAGATCAAGCCGCATAACAAGTTCACATCCGACCTGAACATCGTCAAGGGGACCGACATCACCGGCGAGTCCACCTGCGAGGGGAAGGTCAACGACTTCGCCCAGTACTTCAAAGCGAGATACCTCACGATGAAGAGGCTCATCGAGAAGCGCCCCGATTTCGGAAGGGCAATGTCCATCGAGAAGGCCCAGACCCTCGACAGGGAGGTCCGCATCATCGGCATCATCTACGAGAAGAGCACCACGAAGAACGGGCACACGATGATCTCGCTGGAAGATGAGACCGGGATCACGAAGGTCTTCATATCCAAGGAATCGCCGATCGCCAACGAGCTCTTCGTGAACGACGAGGTCATCGGCGTCGTCGGGAAGCCTAACCCCAGGACGCAGTTCATCATGGCCGAGAAGATCGTCAGACCCGACATCCCTAAGTCCAACAAGTGGGAGCTCAGCGACTCCTATTCCAAGATCGCCTTCCTCTCCGACGTCCATGTGGGAAGCAGCACCTTCCTCGAGCCGCAGTGGGAGAAGATGACCAAATGGCTCAGGGAGCATGCGGTGGAGGAAGGCATCAACTACCTCGTCTTCCCCGGTGACGTCGTCGACGGTATCGGAGTGTTCCCTGACCAGGACAAGGAGCTGGACATCCCCGACATCTACGAGCAGTACGAGAAGCTCGCGGAATACCTCAAGGAGATACCCGACCACATCAAGATGGTCATCCATCCCGGCAATCACGACGCCGCGCGTCCCGCGGAGCCGCAGCCTGCGCTGAACTCCGTGTTCACGAAGGGATTCGACTCCAACATCCTGATGGTCGGGAACCCCGTCTACCTCAACGTCGAGGGGAGGACCGTCCTCACGTACCACGGGAAGAGCATCGACGATTGGGTGTCCGCCGTTCAGTACCTGACATACGACGATCCGCTCAGGGTCATGAAGGAGATGTGCATCAGGCGCCACCTCGCGCCCATCTACGGAATGAAGAACGCCCTTGCACCAGAGAAGAAGGATTACATGGCCATGGAGTACATCCCGGACATCTTCGTCTCCGGTCATGTGCATGGAGCGGGGCAACTGATGTACAACGATGTCCGCCTCATCAACGCGTCCACATGGCAGAGCCAGACCGAGTACCAGAGGCTCCACAACTTCAATCCCAACCCCGCCATCATGCCCGTCGTGGACCTGGCGAGCGGCAAGATGAAGATGCACGACTTCAACTGATCATTTCTTCCGCCAATACCAACATCGGCAGCGTTCTCAGAGAATCTTCGCAAATAGTGTATAAGTGACCCGGTCCCGCGAAGGGACCGGGGTGAGATGTTTCCTTAAGTGGTTACAACTGACCCTGGAGCAGTATCCAGATGATGAAGACGAACCCGAGTATGAGCATGCCGTAGGCTATGATCCAGATCGCGTAGAAGACCCTCTTGAACTTCTTCGGGTCCTCCCTGATCTCCTCGTAGCGTTCCTCCAGCGATTTCATACCCATCCTCTCCATCATGCCTTCTTCAGGTGCTTGAGCCTGGTGGTGTTCTCTCTTTCCATCTCTTCGAGACTGAATTTGATGAACCTTTCGGACTCTTTGAGCTCGGGAATGATCTTGAACTCGAGTGCGTTGACTCTCCTCTTGGTCTTCTCGATCTCGTCCAGCAGCTTCTTCATGGTGGTCTCGACCTCCGCGGCGCGGACGATCGTCTCGAGGAGCTTCTCGAAGGCGATGGACGCGGCCTCGATGTAGGCCGAGGTGGAGATGACTCCGTATCCCTTCTCGGTCATGAGGCAGTGTATGTGCTCCGCCTCGACCTTGGGGACGACCATTCCCATGATGCTCTTACTGGTGACATTGACCTGCGGGTCTGCCTTCAGGGCATATGCCGCGGACCTCACGGCGACCTCTCCCTCAACCGCACGTGCGATGGTGATGGTGTTCATGGCGTACTCGTAGTCCGAGCTAACGCCGGCACGCATCGCCCTCGCCTTCTCCAGGATGTCGAAGAACTCGATGATGAGACCGTCTCTCTTCATCTTGAGGACCTTGTGACCGCCCTGGGTCAGTTTGATCCTGCTCTTCAGCTGGAGCAGTACGGAACGGTTGGGGGTGACATCGTGTGCTCCCACGGATATCAAGCCTTCTTAGGCAGGTACTGCTCGATGTACTTACGATCGATCCTTGTGATCTGATCGAGATCGAGAGCGGTGAAGAGTTCCCAACCGAGGTCGAGGGTCTGCTCGATGGAACGGTCCTCCTCGAGTCCCTGCCTTACGAAGCGGTCCTCGAACAGGTCTGCGAAGTCCAGGAGCTTCCTGTCCTTTGCGGACAGCGAATCCTTACCGACGATTGCGACCAGTCCACGGAGGTCCTTACCCTCTGCGTATGCCGCATAGAGCTGATCGGACACTCCCTTGTGGTCCTCACGGGTCTTGCCCTTACCGGTTCCTCCTCCCATCAGACGGCTGAGGGATGAGGACACGTTGATCGGCGGGTAGATACCGTTCCTGTGCAGGTCCATCGACAGAACGATCTGTCCCTCTGTGATGTATCCGGACAGGTCGGGGATGGGGTGGGTGATGTCTCCTCCGGGCATGGACAGGATGGGAATCTGAGTGATGGATCCCTTCTTTCCCTTGATCCTTCCGGCACGCTCGTACAGCTGTGCCAGATCGGTGTACATGTAACCGGGGTATCCACGCCTTCCGGGCACTTCCTCACGGGCAGCTCCGATCTGACGGAGAGCCTCGCAGTAGTTGGTGATATCGGTCATGATGACCAGCACCTGCATACCGAGGTCGAATGCCATGTACTCCGCGGTGGTGAGTCCGAGACGGGGTGTCAGGGTACGCTCCACAGCAGGGTCGTCCGCAAGGTTCAGGAAGACCACAGCGTTCTTCAGGGCTCCGGTTCTCTCGAACTCCTTCATGAACATCTGCTTCTCTTCGTTGGTGATACCCATGGCGATGAACACGACGGCGAACTCCTCGTTCTCTCCGCGGACCTTGGCCTGACGTGCGATCTGAAGAGCGATCTCGTTGTGGGGAAGTCCCGACGCGGAGAATATAGGCAGCTTCTGACCCCTGACCAGGGTGTTCATACCGTCGATGGTGGATATTCCGGTCTGGATGAAATCCGACGGGGAGTCCCTTGCCCACGGGTTGATAGCGGCCCCGTTGATCTCGAGCTCCTTCTCGGGGACGATGGGTGCTCCTCCGTCCAGGGGCTGTCCGGATCCGGAGAGGATCCTTCCGAGCATGTCCTTGGACACAGGCATCTTCATTGTCTCGCCGAGGAACCTGACGGAAGCGTCCCTGTCGATACCGGATGTTCCCTCGAACACCTGGACGACGACGACCTCATCGGACGAGTCCAGAACCTGTCCCCTCCTTGTCGTTCCGTCGGAGAGCCTGATGTTGACCATCTCCTTGTATCCGACGGGCTCTGTCTTCTTGACGTAGATCAGAGGTCCGGCGATCTGGGAGACTGTCTTGTACTCTTTGCTGATGTTAACTTCTGCCATTGGAATCACGCTCCGAGCTCCATGAACTGCTTGTCCATGTCTGCGTCTACGGCTGCAAGCTCCTCATCAACGTTCTCCTCGTACTTGGCCTGGTTGAACCTGGTCCTGACGGGGAGGTATGCGATCTTGTCGACGGGTGCGCCGGCCTGGAGAGCCTTCTCGGACAGGTCGGAGTACTTCTTGATCAAGGTCAGCATCTTGTACTGCCTCGAGAGGGGGCAGTAACAGTCGACGGGGTGGTATGCGTTCTGCTGGAGGAAGATCTCACGGATCATCTTGGCGACCTCGAGTGTGATCTTCTGCTCGTCCGGGAGTGAGTCTGATCCGACCATCTGGACGACATCCTGCAGCTCGGCCTCCCTCTGGAGGGTCTTCATGGCCCATGCCTTCAACGCGGGGAAGTCCTCTGCGACGTTGGCCTTGAACCAGTCGAGCAGCTGCCTGTCGTACATGGTGTACGATGTCAGCCAGTTGATTGTGGGGAAGTGCCTCCTCTCACGGAGCTTGGTGTCCAGTGCCCAGAAGACACGAACGATACGGAGGGTGTTCTGAGTGACGGGCTCGGAAAGGTCTCCTCCGGGGGGTGATACGGCTCCGATGACTGAGACGGATCCGTCGGCGCCGCAGAGCACCTTTGCACGGGCTGCACGCTCGTAGAACTCGGAGAGACGTCCTGCAAGGTATGCGGGGTATCCCTCTTCTCCGGGCATCTCTTCCAACCTGGACGAGATCTCACGCATGGCCTCTGCCCACCTGGAGGTGGAGTCTGCCATGAGTGCGACGTTGTATCCCATGTCCCTGAAGTACTCGGCGATGGTCATTCCGGTGTAAACCGATGCCTCACGAGCTGCCACAGGCATGTTGGAGGTGTTGGCGATGAGGACGGTCCTCTTCATCAGGGACTCGCCTGTCTTGGGGTCGACGAGCTCGGGGAACTCTGTAAGAACCTCGGTCATCTCGTTTCCACGCTCACCGCATCCGATGTAGACCACGATCTCGGCATCGGAGTACTTGGCCAGGGACTGCTGTGTGACGGTCTTTCCTGTTCCGAATGCTCCGGGGATTGCGGCCGCTCCTCCCTTTGCCAGGGGGAACATCGTGTCGAGGACACGGAGTCCGGTGACGAGGGGGATATCGGGCTGGTACTTCTCCTGCACGGGCCTGGGGTTACGAACGGGCCAGTACTGGACCATGCAGACGTCGGTTCCGTTGATGACGGCGACGGTCTCGTCGATGGTGAACTGTCCCTTCTTGATGGAGTCGACCTTTCCGCTGAGTCCGATGGGGACCATGATCTTGTGGACGATAGGTCCTTCCTGGACGGTACCGAGTACCATTCCCTGAGAGACCTTGTCGCCCTCGGATACTGCAGGAGAGAACTCCCATTTCTTCTCGTGATCCAATCCAGGTGCGGCGACTCCACGGTAGATGAAGTCTCCCATCTTCTCCCTGAGAACGGGGAGGGGCCTCTGAATTCCGTCGTAAACGGATGTCAGGAGTCCGGGACCGAGCTCAACGGAAAGGGGCCTTCCTGTGTTCGTGACAGGCTCTCCCGGCTTAACGTTGTCCGTGTCCTCATAGACCTGGATGATGGAATATTCGCCGACGATTTTGATGACCTCTCCCATCAGCTGCTCGTTTCCAACATGAACGACATCGTACATCTTGGGCGAGATACCTGTGGCGGTCACGACAGGTCCGGCGACCCTGTAAATTACACCTTCAGTGCTCATTCAATCATCCTCATTCTTGTATAAATCTACGCCAATCGCCCTCTTGACCTTCTCACGGAGGTCGTCGTCGGATCCACCGACCGCCACCACAACAGGCTGGATCGAATCCATTACCTTGTGCCTGACGTTGAAGGGGAGATTGTCGAGGTCCTTCGCATCTACTGCGAGGATACCGATTGTGGGCTGAGACATTGCGTCCAGCATCTGTTCTTGATAGTTTTCTGGGTTTGCTACGAATACGCGCCTGATTCCGGCGAGCCTGAATCCGAGTGTGAACTCCTCACTTCCCAATACTGCGATTTCCATCAGATCACCAACAGTCCTTTGATGACGTCCTTGCTGAGACCGCTCTCGATACCCCGTGCGATAGTCCTGATGTTCCTTGCCTCGTTCTCCATGCAGAGCATGTAGTCGATGACAGGAAGGACTGAAAGCGGGTACTCGTTCGCGAACTTCTTCGCAACGGACATTTCGTACTTCTGCGTGTTCAGGATCAAGTTGCGGACATTGAATTCCCCGTTGTCGATCTGCTCCTTGATTGAATCATAGAAATCCAACTGGGCCAGGTCGGCGTAGGTGTCCTCCAAGGTAGCCGCATCCGCGAGCTGCTTGGCAAACTTGCTGTCGATCTGCTTCCCGCCTTCGATGACATAAGGCATCACAGCTTCTCCTGTGACCCCCTCGACCTTCAGCTTGAGGATGGTCTCGAGGTTCTTGATGTCTATCGCTCCTCTCACGTACTGTGAGAACATGCGGGTGGGAATAGTATTGGTGGGGATGATCTTCACGAGCCTCTCGTAACGGAACTTGTCCATGTAGTCCTCTATCATACCGAGGTTCCCTGTGGCCTTGAAGTCGGCCATGTACTCGGCGGGTATGGGCATGGATGCAAGTTTCTCGTAGGCTGTGAGGACTTCCTCGCTTGACTCGAATGCAATCAGTCTCTCCAGATCTTCGGCGCTCAGCGATCCGGCGGGCACGAGATCGTTCCTGATCTCGTCCGTGCTCAGACCGTACGACTTTCCACGCAAGATGACCTTGATGTTCCAGTTGTCCCACTTCTGCAGGTAGGCCGCCAGGACGGTATGGAGCTCGCCCTGAGAACCGTTCAAGAGGATCTTGAAGGTGTTGGCCATGTATGCATATGTGACGCGCTCGACGAGCTCGACTCCCTCAGACTTGTCGCCGAGTTCGGTGACCTCTTTCTGGTAGCCTGCCTCGGAGGCGAAGTGGGCGAGTTCCGAGACGCTCAGCTGGAGCATCTTGTTGTAGTCGTCCTCCTTGATGAGGCGCGACTTCATCGCTTTCGCTTTGGTCGCTGTGTATGCGTAGTTGCCACTTCTGTTACTGCGCCCGAACATGATCTTCACCCGAAGAGAATGTTGGACACGTCCTTGATGCCGCGGTCCCAGACCGTGCGGAGGAGAGCAGAGTACTGCATGTCGATCTCGATCTGTCCATCCTCACTGCGGAGGATGAGACCGGCGACGATCCTGCTGTCCTTCTCGACATCGGCGACTCCGAGGTCCGCTGCGGAGAAGTCGTCCTTCTCCGACATGATGGCCTTGGGGTTCTCGATGATCGTCTTGGCGTAGGCGACCATGCTCTTGTACTGTGCCAGCTTCTTGTCTGCAGGCGCAGTCTCGAGCTCATGGAGCGTCTCGTCGAAGACTTCCGAGAGGATCTCCTTCTTCTTCGCAAGGACGACCTTCTTGCTCTCCAGCTCAGCGCTGGAGGCCTCCTGGCGGTCCATACGTCCGATGGTGTCCGCGAGCCTCTTTTCTTCGCTTTCTTTCAACCCGGCGATCTTCTTCTCGGTCTCGGACTGGATGCGCGCGATCTCCTCGGACGTCTGGTCCTGGATGCATTTCACGCGCTTGTCGGACTGAGCCTTGATCTCCGCGGTCACGTTGTTCAGTGCCATGAGATTACCTCGAGTGGCGAAATCACATTGTGAAGATTGCGAGGATAGCGATAACCAGTCCGAAGATAACGATAGTCTCAGGAAGCACCATGAACATCAGTGCCTTTCCCAGCATCTTGGAGTCCTCAGTGATTGCTCCGACTGCTGCTGCTCCGATGTCCTTCTGGGCCATTCCTGTTCCAATTCCGGCGAGTCCGACTGCGAGTCCTGCTCCGATTGCGATCATTCCTGCTGCTTCTTCTGCTGCCATTTTTATGCCTCTTTTATGTCTTTATTAGAAATCGTTTTGATGTGTTTGAATTTGAGGGGTGAGAATTCCGTTCCCTCTCCCTCATAGAACTTGATCATGAACTCGACCAGCTGCAACCTTAATGCGTGCAGTCCTCCGGAGAGGATGGCCAGGGTCCAAATCATCAGGTGCAGGACACAGAACAGGATGAATCCGATGATGATCATGAGGATTCCGCCGTCGCCTGCGACCGCTGGATCAGGGCTGATTCCAGCGATCATTCCGATCGCTATGTAGTTGAATGCAAGTGCCATTCCGGCCTTGGACATTCCAATAGCGACCAGACGAGTGTAAGAAAGGATGTTACCGAAGGCATCGACCGTCTCAATGAGGATCGACATTGCTCCTTCACTGCGTGCGACCAATACAGCACCGACAATGATGAAGGCGAGTCCAATTCCGAGGAACATCAGGAGCTGATCCATCGTGAATGAAAGATAGATGCTCAAGTCAAGTCCCAGGAACTTGATGGGCTCGATAAGCGAGTAGTCCTGCATGATGAGCATGAATCCCAGTGCGAATCCAACGAAGACGACTCCGATGAAAATGAGAAGAGGTCCTCCCTTCTCGAAGAATCCATGCTTGAAACCGTGCTGCACAGACTTGTTGTATATAGCAACGACGTAACCAATGAAAAGGTGGACGACTCCGACGTAGACCGACAGCCTGAGAAGCATTCCTACGTACTCAGCATCGATCTTTCCAACTCCGTGGCCGTTCATGAGGAACTGCTCGAAGAATTCATGGAGGTGGTCCAGGCCTAACAGTCCCGCCCACGTGTATGTCACTGCGCCAGCTTCGTATTCTCCGATGAAGTGCATACCTAAGGCCTCTCCGAATAGGAAGAAACCGAAGACGAAAGCCCAAATACCTCCAAAGAACAGGACGGTCGCGATTGCGCGCCAGTCAGGGTTCTTGGCGAACTTGAGTCCATATGCACCGAGGATGATGAACGGAATGGCATAACCCACATCTCCGACCATGAATCCGAAGAAAAGAGGAAGGAAGATAGCGATAAGAACGGTAGGATCCACCTCGTTATACTTCGGTATCGACATCATCTTCGTCGGATACTCGAAAAGCTTGGTCACATTTCCGTGCCTCATCTTGGTGGGCACGGTCTGGAATCTGGTCTCAGCCGCTTCCGATGTCGCCTGCCTTCTGTCACGGTTCTCCTCGATGCTGACGTATGCCCCGCTGACCTTGGACTCGACGGTCTGTTTGACCTTCTCGACCTCGTTCGTGGGAACCCATGCGTCAATGACGAAGGTGTATTCCGTTGTTGCGATCCTGATGGGTAGTGTTCCCTTCTCAGTCTCAGCTGCAAGCTCCTCTTCGGATGCTCTGAGGAATTCTTTGTGTTTCTCAAAAAGAACCTCTGTTTCCTTCTGGACTACCTCAAGCTCCTTATTCAACGTGTCCAACTGGATGTTGGCATCGTTAAGGGCTGATTTGGCGGATCCCTTGCCCTCGGGCACAGCGATCTCGGAGAAACCGTGCTCGGACAGGATGTTCTGGGCCTTGTTCCTGTCATCGTTCTTCACGAAGACAGCGACAACGCTTCCTTCCTTCTTGTCCATAGAAGCATAGACCTCTCCCATCTCGCCAATGGCCTGGGTAGGGTCCCTCTCCACGGTACCGACCATGCATGTGATGCTCTTGTAACCGGAGTACATGTCAAGGTCGATCGGTAGTCTTGCAAGGAGCTCGAGATTCTTCTTCTTTGCGTTTAAATCGGTGATTCTCTGATTGAGATCATTCCTCTTGTCGAGAACGACTTTTACCTCTTTCTCGACAGATTCGACGCCGTCAGATGTTATCTGGCTCCTGATTTCACTCTCAGAAATCGGATTGGTCTTGGTATGCTTGTTGATACCGAGATCCTTCTCCATAGCACGAACCTTCAGCAGCCTCTCGGCGGCCTTGGACGAGTATGGACGGGGCGTTCCGAGGGTGAAACCCTCATCCGCGTCGACGGTCTGATCGATCAGGTGGATGTTCTCGAGATCGTACAAGACCTCAACGGTCTCGTCGATGCATGAGTTGGCACCCACAATCACAATCCTACTCATCGACTCAGGAAGAAACATTCAAAATCCTCTCAACTTCATATTTAAGGAAATTCTTTGCTTCCTCTTTCTTTGCCTTGGATTTGGAGTCGATTATATCGGCTTCCTGCTTGCCGGCGACGATCTTGGAATCGTGCTCCTTGGCAAGCTTGTCCTTCTCCGCGGCTACTGCGGACTCGTAAGAGCTGCGCATCTGAGCTTCGGCGTCCTGAATCTTCTTCACAGAATCTCTGCGAGCTTCGGCGAGAGCTGCTTTCTGTTCCTCCTCGGCCTTGGCGACCTTGGCGTCAGCTTCCGCTTCCGCTTGTTTTATCTCCGTAAGTATATCAGTCCGGCTCAAATTTACACTCCCCGACTTAAGGCTTGTATCCATGGGATAATACTTAAAGGATGTACCCCGCTCTATAATAATAAGTAAAGGTAAAAGGAGATAATTGGCCGTAACACTCGGATGTTACAGCGATTTCTCGATTTTGAACTGACGGATACTTAGATCGGCCTCATCCAGCAGTTCCTTGGAAAGCTCGTCGGCATATCCTTCGCTGTAGACGATCTCCTTGATCCCCGCGTTGATGAGGATCTTGGCGCACAGGGAGCATGGATGCGTCGTGGTGTAGATCGTAGCCCCGTTGACGCTCACTCCGAAATAAGCGGCCTGCGTCACGGCGTTCTGCTCAGCATGCACCCCTCTGCACAGTTCATGCCTAGTGCCAGACGGTACATTCAGCTGCTCACGGATGCACCCTGTCTGCTCGCAGTGGGCGGTGCCTTTCGGTGCCCCGTTGTAACCGGTGGAGAGGACCCTCTTCTCCTTGACGATGACGGCGCCGACCTTCCTCCTGAGACATGTTGAACGGGAGGACACCAACTGTGCCATCTCCATGAAATATTCGTCATAGCTGGGTCTGCTCATTGAAGCCACCTTCCGATTGCTTGCTCGCGTTGTAGGTCATCCGAATATTAATTTTATACCTCTTTTTCTTAAGGGGGAGCGTGAGCAGCGGGAACAGGATCCTTGTCATCATCGTCGCCGTGATTTTCATAGGCATCATCGGAGGATATGCCTATATCAGCGCCGAATCGGGACTGGATTCCCCCCTCAGCGTCATCATGTCACGCAGCATGCAGCACGACAACGAACAGTCCCAGATAGGTGTGATCGACACCGGGGACGTCATGGTCATAGAGAAGTACTCCAAGGCCATGAACGAGGGTCGTGTGTACAGCTATGTGGAAGGTACCATCAACGGATACCGCTCTTTCGGAGATTACGGATCGGTGATCATCTACGACCGTGACACCGATATGAATCCGGTAATACATCGTGCTATAGTCTGGTTGGACTACAACGGGGACGGTACATGGAGCATTCCCAGTTTCGCCGAATACAAGGGTAAATGGGAATGCATCAAGAACGGCATCAAGATCACCAATTACAACAAACTCAGCGGCACCTTGACATTCATAGATGTCACTCAATCGCAGAAGACCGTGTCGATCAAACTTGATGATCTTGGAAAACAAAGCGGATACCTCACCATGGGGGACAACATCTCGAACTACTACTTCGATCAGCTGAGCCTCACCCCGGTTAGAGCACCCATCGGCACCGATCAGATAAGATCCGTCGCTATAATGGAGATCCCGTGGATGGGTGTCATCAAGGTCTATATGACAGAGGACAAGAGAGAACAGCTGCAATACGTCCCCAATTCCATCAACTGTCTGATTATGCTGTTCGTGATGGTCTTCGCGCTGATCTACTGTTGCGACATCTTCTACAAGCACAGATACCTCAGGAATGCCAAAAGGACCCTTGAGGAAGATCAAAGCATGATATGAGAGGACCCCCACCCCTCCATTTCCACTGGAACTTCCGGAAGGGTATGGGTGTAAGAAATTCACATCAGGGTCGTCTGCTTCGGAGGCTTGTAATGCTCCAATTCTTTGAATAATTCATCGGATTTGAGAAGATCCGCTATGTTCTTGGGAGCACTGAGTTCGATCTCCTTGGTGCGTCCGGCCCTTCCGAAGGCCTTGACCCTTGCATGGATGATTCCGAGCATATCCAATTCGGAGATAAGATCCGCGACCCTTCTCTGAGTGATGACGGTCGTTCCTGTGATCTCGCAGAGGACCTTGTAAGTGGAATAGACATCTCCGGTGATCATCGTCGACTGTCCTTCTTCAGTATTCTTTATGATACTCATAAGGACCATCTTGGACTGCATGTTGAGGGTCCTGACAATCTCTGCAACGGCATCCATCTCGACCTTATTCTTAGCCGATTTGACATGAGCTTCAGAAATATTCTTGTCCCCATTCCTTTCAGCGATATCTGCAGACATCCTGAGAAGATCCAAGGCCCTTCTTGCATCTCCGCCGTCCTGAGCCGTCAAAGCTGCACAGTAAGGGATCACACCCTCGGAAAGGATGCCTTCTTCGAAGGCCTCCTTCGCTCTTTCATAGAGGATATCCTGAAGCTGCTCCACACTATACGGAGGGAAGATGATCTTCTCTTCTCCGAGCCTGCTCTTAATCCTTGTGCTGAGGAAATCAGTGAATTTGGTATTGTTCGTGATTCCTATAATCGAGACAGTCGAATTTTTCAACTCATCATTTATCGAAGTCAGATAATAGAAGATGTCATCGCCGTTCTTCTGGAATGATCTGTCGATCTCATCGAGAACGATGATGAAGATCTTGTTCTTCTCTTCGATATAGGATGTCAGTTCGGATAGAATCTTATCGACACTCCATCCTGTGAAAGGGATCTTCCTGGAAGGATCAGAGATTATCTGATTCGCTATGTTGTAAAGGATTCCATAAGGAGTGTCGACGATTTCACAGTTGATATAGATGAAAGTACAACTTTCTTCAGAAGGATCGGCCTTTTTCAATTCCTTTCCGATATAATTCATGACAGCTGTCTTTCCGGTTCCTGTCTTTCCTATGATCAGGATGTTCGAAGGTTTGTCTCTTTCAAGCGAAGGAGCGATGATCTCAACGATTTCGTTGATCTTGTCGTCCCTGTGCGGCAGATTCTCGGGAACATATGATGATTGAAGGATCTTTTTGTTTTTCACTAATGAATTCCTTTTTTTGAGATACTGAGTGAAAATATTAGACTCCGTCATATCATCATTTCTCCAGTGGACTATACCCCTATTTCTTCTGTAAACAGAACTAAGATATAAGGCTTTCAGAGACTAAAATCTCTGAAATCACGAATTTTTTCGCTTTTTAGAATCATTCGTGTTGTTTGTGTGTCTAGATATTATCACAATGTTTTATATCATCCTATTAATAACGATTTTCAGTAAGAGGTAACTCTCATGAAAGGTTGGATCACTATCGGACTTTGCATTCTGGGAATCGCCGGATTCGTCGGACTGCTCTGTCTCATCAACATGATGATGGCATAAACAAAGGGTACACATACCCTTTCCATTCTCCAGTGGAAATGGAGGGGTGGGGGTCTTCCTCACCTGTTCAATATCTCATTCAGCTCCTTCTCTTTCGCCATGACGGTCTTGTGCGTGTGATAGAAGTCGCAGCAGTAGATT
>JAEEGG010010469.1_pt1 | contig 20476 bp, 19 predicted proteins | sample 9134161 | NCBI WGS metagenome assembly JAEEGG01 (sample SAMN16246543, study PRJNA631951) | gut metagenome | biome: gut microbiome; feature: rumen; material: CR-attached | host: Bos | place: Iran: Karaj | collected 2018-10 | reverse complement strand
AGGCATGGGTGCCCTGAAATACTTCATCCTAAAGGTCGATGCCCGTAAGAACATGCTCTTCAATCCCGAGGAGAGTATCGATTTCAACGGCAATACCGGCCCGTTCATCCAATACACTCACGCCCGCATCCGCAGTATTCTACGGAAAGCTGTTGATTTTTATTCTAAGGATTCAAGGATTTTAGGATTATTGGATAGCAAGAAATCCTTAGATCATGAAATCCTTAGAGAAAAAATTAGCCTTAGCGACAAGGAGATCGAGCTGATTCAGAAGATGAACGAGTTTGGAGCAGCCGTAGAGCAGGCCGGCAAGGACTACTCGCCCTCAGGCATCGCCAACTACTGCTATGAGCTGACGAAGGTCTTCAACCAGTTCTACCACGACTACTCGATCCTCAACGAGCCTGATGAGCAGAAGAAACTCTTCCGTCTGGTTCTTGCCAAGAATGTCGCCAAGATCATTAAGAACGGCATGGCCCTCCTCGGTATCGAAGTTCCCGAGCGGATGTAATATAATAAGTCACACAGATCTCACAGATCCCACAGATTTTTATCACCTTTGGTGATTAGACAATAATACACAGTATCAATGACCAAAGTCATATCTGTGAGATCCGTGAAATCTGTGTGACATAAGTGAAACTGTGTGCAAGAATGAAAACTGAGCATTTAAATCCCCCTGATTACCGCCACGACACCGTCCTGCCTTTGCCGATGGAGGTGCGGGCCGATGCCTGGGCCGTTGATGCCGCCTGCTCAGGAAACCCCGGGCCGATGGAGTATCAGGCCATCGACCTGGCGACGGGAGCACGCGTATTCCACTTCGGTCCCGTCCACGGCACGAATAATATCGGGGAGTTTCTCGCTATCGTCCATGCCCTCGCCCTCTGCTGGCAGAAGGGACTGCACGACAAGACCATCTATTCCGACTCTTACAATGCCATCCTTTGGGTAACAAAGCGCAAGTGTAAGACAAAGCTGGAGCGCACGCCCCAGACAGAACAGCTCTACCAGATCATTCTTCGGGCTGAGAACTGGCTCCAGACACATAACTTCCGTAATCCCATTATCAAATGGGAGACCTCGAAATGGGGCGAAGTCCCCGCTGACTTCGGCCGGAAATAATGCTTAGGATCACCTAGGGTTTCCTAGGACTACCTAGCCCTTCCGATACCTTATTACCTGGTTTCCTCCGTACCGCTCGCTCTCGATAACCCTTGCGTTCTTCGGTAGCTGCGGTGCTCTTGTGCCGTCAGAGACGGTCATTGTGGTGTTCGTCTCGACTCTTATCTCATCCCAGAGGCCTTGAACGAGGAACGAGCGCAGTGTCTCAGCTCCACCCTCTACGATGAGCGACTGGATATTATGGGCATGCAGGCTTTCTAGGTTCAAAGGATGCTGATGGTCGATGACGAGACGCTTGGGATCAGGGCCGCACCAGTGACGGACGGTCAGTTGGGGATGCTCGCGCTCGTCGGTGACACGCCCCACAAGGATGGCATCACTCTCGGCACGCAGTTTGTGAACGAGCATCTGCGTGAATGGCGTGGAAATCTGCGCAGGCTGGAAATGGTCATCGATGAACCCGTCGGCGGTCTGCGCCCACTTCAGCAGGATATACGGACGATGATGCTCGTGATAGGTGAAAAAACGCCTGTTCAGTTCGCGGCACTCTTGTTCCAACACTCCCACAGTCACCTCAACGCCCGCATCGCGAAGCATCTGTATGCCACGGCCCTGTACCCGGGCAAAGGGATCAACACATCCCACCACCACATGGCGCACACCCTTGCGGATAATGAGTTCGGCGCAGGGCGGTGTCTTACCGTAATGGGCACAAGGCTCCAGGCTGACGTACATGGTCGATTGAGGCAGCAACGGTTCATCCTCGGGACGAACAGACGCAAAAGCATTGACCTCGGCATGTCCCTCACCGGCACGGATATGATATCCCTCGCCGATGATACGACCGTCGTGAACGATGACCGCACCCACCATCGGGTTAGGGCGGCAGGTGAGCATCCCACAGCATGCTAACTGAATGCAACGATGCATGTACTTATTGGTGTCTTTGTCCATTATTCAGATTGACAAATTGAAGGCGTTTGAAATGAATACGTGTGCAAAGTTAAGATTTTCTCGGCACACTGACGATAATATCGGTATGAAAACAATTATAAATGTAATATGACAGGCCATGCCATTTTATTCATCCAAGAAGATGTTAACATTTTTTACAACAAATAATCACCAACTAACAAGAAATTATATTACATTTGCAAATTGAAGAAATATTTGCGGAGGGATGCATCCCACACACTAGCGTTTATTAACCTTTTAACACCAGAAGACAATGAAAAGAATATTTTTGACAATGCTTATGATGGTGATTGGCATTACCATCATCAATGCACAGACCTGTAACCGTTGCGGCAACACGGGCCGGATAACAGAAACATGTCAAGTGTGCCATGGCAGCGGCTCGCGCGGTTGCAATTATTGCACCGACGGATATAAAATGTGTACTGCTTGCATGAAAGAAGGGTCATACGAGTGTAGCGCCTGCAATGGCACGGGCAAAGACGACGATGACGAAACTTGTTCCACATGTAGTGGCAGAGGACGCATTACCTGCCAGCGGTGCTCTGGCGATGGTGTCGTGATGTGTGAGAGTTGCCAAGGTTCCAGCAGCAGTTCCTGTTTCAACTGCGGCGGCAGTGGCAAGAAGGAATGGCGCTGTCCAGAATGTATAGCAGCCGGACGTATTTAGACAACGGAAAAGATAATCAGCCATGAAAAGAGTATTATTATCCCTGCTGGCGATGGTATGTGTAGTCGGCGCCACGGCACAAACCAGGAATGATGACGTTTTCATCCGTATCGCTGACGACAATATGTTCTCAAAATGCTTTGTCAGTTGCGACAAGAACGGCGACAACATCGTGACATACTCAGAGGCGGCAGAGGCTACGATTCTGTCGCTCAGTTACGGCGGAAGGCTCAACATTATCGAAGACTACAATTTTCTTAAGCATTTCCCCAATCTGACAGCACTGCATGTAGGCAACACGACCGTCGAAAGCATTGACCTCAGCCACAATCCTAAACTGGAGCACGTGAGCCTGGAGCAGGCGCTTTGGATCAGGGTCATCAGGTTTGCAAACGGTACCATTCCTCAACTGTTCTGCCCTCCCGACGCCAAGGCAATGACCATCCTTGTCGGCGAAGATGACAAAATGCCGGCTGACCTGGACAAGTTGAACGTGGAGAAGTATCTGATTTTCTCGCAACCGACGATAGAGGAGGTTAAATAGTATCATCCTCCTCATGAAAACATTATTGACCATTCTGCTTTTTCTATCCACACTTCAGGTATCGACATCGCCCGAAGACATGTACAACATGTATGACAGGGACGGGAAATACCGGGCCTTACAGGAAAAGGTGGATCAAATGAACCAGAAAATCGAGAATGCGGAGCAGGAGAGAAGCGAAAAGAAAACGCTTATTCTTATTGTCTCCCTCCTGATAGCCATTGTTCCGTTAGCGATTATAGGCAAACAGGTAATTTGTGGACGGACATGGAAGACAAACCCGCCGGGAACGGCACAAGCCTTGCTCATCGCTTGCGCCGGAGGCCTCGTTCTCTTTGCGTTCAACTATGGCATCTTCTACCTGAAAATCCTACATTACGAGATTTTTAAATACCTCTTCTCCCTTGCCATCGTCATCGCTCTTATCATTGGGGCAAGCATTATGCTGAGAAAGAAGTAGTAATTTCTAATAAAAACATTGTTTTGCCACAGATTTATTATAATTTTGTGGCAAAATTCTGTTTATGGCATATCAAAGCACCGACACATGGATGTCGCTTTGGCGACGATTGAACCCGCTCTACGACGAGGGCGAGGCCAAAGCTATTGTACGGATGGTCTTGGAAAGCAGATTCGACATGAATACTGCAGACATCTACACAGATGGCATATCGAAGTTGTCAGACGAAGAGAGGTGTGAACTGGAGAAAATCATGCAGCGGCTGGAAAAAACCGAACCCGTGCAATACGTCTTAGGTTATGCCGACTTTTTGGGGCGGCGATTTGCCGTTGGCAAGGGCGTGCTCATACCCCGTCCCGAGACTGCCGAACTGTGTGAGCAGATTATCCGCGACGCGGAAGGCTGTGGCGGCGCCGACATCCTCGACATCGGCACGGGCAGCGGTTGCATTGCCGTGACATTGGCTTATGAGGTGGCTGAGGCGGCCGTGACAGCATGGGACCTCTCACCAGCTGCACTTGCCTGTTGCGAGGAGAATGCCCGACGTGCCGGTGTGATGGTCGATGTGGTACGGCAAGACGCACTCACTCCACCCGACGATCATGACCGCTGGGACATCATCGTGAGCAACCCTCCATATATATGTGAGTGCGAACGTGAATCAATGCACGCCAACGTAACTGGTCATGAGCCCGCTGAGGCACTGTTCGTCAGCGACGATGACCCGCTGCTCTTCTACCGCGCTATCAGCCATTATGCCAGCCATGCCCTCCGACCTGATGGCGCGCTCTATTGTGAAATCAATCCCCTTTATGCCGAGGCGCTCCTGTCGCTGATGCGTGAGACGGGGTTCAACGATGTGACATTAATCGAAGACTCCTTCGGCAAACAACGATACGTCAAAGCGAGGAAGTAAATGTGAAACAAATACGAAATGAAGAGGCAAGACAATATATCTGAGAATGAGGCGCGGATGCGGCTGACATCCCTGTGTGCCCAAGCGGAGCATTGCTCTTTCGAGATGGAGGAGAAATTGCGCAAATGGGGCGTTGACGAGGAGGTGCAGGCGCGTATCATGGCCTATCTTATCGACGAGCGGTATATCGACGATGAGCGCTACTGCCGCGCCTATGTGAAAGACAAAATCAGATATGGCAAATGGGGACGGCGCAAGATAGAGCAAGGCCTATTCCTGAAACACATAGACCGAGCGGTGGTCAAAGAGGTGCTCGACGAGGTGGATGATGAGGAATATCTGCAGGTTCTACGTCCGTTGGTGAAAGCCAAATGGCGTGCCACCAAGGCCGACAGCGACTATGAGCACAGCGCGAAGGTCATCAAATATGCTCTGTCGAAAGGTTATACGTTCGATATTATCCGTCAGTGTATCGACGGTGCCGACGAACACGATTTCAAAGATGGCTACGACGATTAGTTTCTGGCACCGGCTGTTCGACCTCATCTCACCCCGCACCTGTGTCATCTGCGGCGAGCGGTTGAGTATCACCGAAGAGGTGATATGCGGCAGATGCGACCTGCACCTGCCACGCACGAACTATGCCGTCGAGCCATATGAGAATGAGTTGGCCAAACGTTTTTACGGGCGCATCCCTATCGAACGTGCAGCCGCCTTGTTCTTCTACGAGGGAGGTTCAGAGGTGAGCCGCATCATCTTCCAATTGAAATACCACAACCATCCTGAGATAGGTGTCATCATGGGGCGGCGCACAGCGAAAGAATTTGCTCAACAAGGTTTTTTCGAGGGTATTGATGCCATCATACCTGTACCATTGGCAAAAAAACGCGAACGTGAGCGAGGTTACAACCAAAGCATGGAGATAGCACGGGGCGTGAGCGAGGTGACGGGACTGCCAATCCTCAAGCATGTAGTGACACGTAAAAAATTCAGTGACAGTCAGACACACCTCGGCCAGCAAGAGCGTTTAGAGAACGTGGAGAACGCGTTCACTCTAGTCGATGCCGATGCCATCCGTGGCAAACATATCCTCATCATCGATGACATAGTGACCACGGGCGCTACCATCCATGCCTGCGTCAATGCAATGAAGCCGGCAAGTGGCCTACGCGTAAGCGTGCTCTCGCTGGGAATGGCGAAATAGAGATGAGAGGTGAGAGGTTGGAGGTAAGAGGTGAGAGGTGAGAAGTGAGAGAATACTTCGCTAATGGAGGACTATTGTCTCCACTCCTTCACTCCCCCACTCCTCAACTCCTTCTTCAGAACTTCCAAACCTTGCATTATTCAAGAAAAATATATACCTTTGCATCCGATAAAAAACAAAGAACGATTATGAGTAACCAGAAACAAGCATTCGCATCAAAACTTTTGAAGATTAAAGCCATCAAACTGCAGCCCGAGAATCCCTTCACATGGGCGTCGGGATGGAAATCGCCTTTCTACTGCGACAACCGCAAGGCGCTCTCTTATCCTGACCTGCGCAATGATGTGAAACTGGGATTGGTATGTGCCATTCTCGAACATTTCCCCGAGGCTGACGCCGTGGCGGGTGTGGCCACTGGTGCCATCGCTCAAGGAGCGTTGGTGGCCGATGAGTTGAACCTGCCCTTCGTGTATGTGCGCAGCAAACCCAAAGACCACGGACTGACCAACCTGATAGAGGGCGAATTGCCTGAGGGTGCTAAAGTGGTGGTGGTGGAAGATCTCATCTCCACAGGCGGCAGCAGTCTGAAAGCCGTGGAAGCCTTGCGCGAGAAAGGTTTCGAAGTGGTGGGCATGGTGGCCTCATATACCTACGGATTCCCCGTGGCTGAAAAGGCATTCGCCGATGCCGGTGTGCAGTTGGTGACTCTGACCGATTACGACCATGTGGTGAAAGAAGCCGCCGCAACAGGATACATCGCTCCCGAAGCCATCGAAGTGCTCAATGAATGGCGTAAAAATCCAAGTGAGTGGGGACGTTGACTAAGATGATAAAAATTTAGGTCGTTAAGGACATTAAGGACCTTAAAGACCTTACCCCACCCCCCCAAACGACCAAACGACCAATCCCCCAAACGACCAAACGACCAATCCTCCAAACGACCAAGAAATGGAAGCAAAATATGAAAGCAGCGTCAGGGAGATACCCTACGCACAAACTGTGGTTTACAACTGTCTGAGCGACCTGACTAATCTGGAACGCATCAAAGACAAGATGCCCGACGAGAAAATACAGGATTTCACATTCGACCGGGACACACTGTCAGTAGCGGTGCAACCCGTCGGCAACATCACCTTGCGCATCATCGAGCGCGAAGAGCCCAAATGCATCAAATTCGAGACCGAGGAGTCGCCCATCCCCTTCAATTTCTGGATACAGTTGCTGCCTCTGGAAGAAGATTCATGCAAGATGCGACTCACCATCAAGACCGACCTCAATCCGTTTATGAAAGCGATGGTGGGCAGCCATCTGCAAGACGCGCTTGAGAAGATGGCCGATATGATAGCAAGCGTGAAATACGAATAAGTCTCTGCCTGACCCTCTCCGAAGGAAAGGCGCTACACCCAATAAACACAATCACATGAAACTCTGGGAGAAGAATTATTCTATCAATGAAGAGATAGAGCGGTTCACCGTGGGCCGCGACCGTGAGATGGACCTCTACCTTGCCCCCTACGACGTGCTGGGTTCCATGGCCCACATCACCATGCTCGAGCGCATCGGCCTGCTGGGTAAGGACGAGCTGCCTGTGCTGTTGCGTGAGCTGCGTGCCATCTACGGTCAGTGTCAGAAAGGTGAGTTCGTCATAGAGGAGGGAATTGAGGATGTTCACTCGCAGGTGGAGCTGATGCTCACCCGCAAGCTGGGCGACATGGGCAAGAAAATCCACTCCGGCCGCTCGCGCAACGACCAGGTGCTCGTCGACCTGAAGCTCTTCACCCGCCACGAGCTGCAGCTTGTGGCCGAGGCTGTGAAAGACCTCTTCGACCAGCTCGTCAAGAAGAGCAATCAGTATAAGGACGTGCTCATGCCAGGCTATACCCACCTGCAGGTGGCCATGCCCAGCTCCTTCGGCCTCTGGTTCGGGGCCTACGCCGAGAGCCTGGCCGACGACATGCTCTTCCTGCATGCCGCCTACCGCATGACCAACCGCAACCCCCTCGGCTCGGCTGCCGGCTATGGCAGCAGCTTCCCGCTGAACCGCCAGATGACCACCGACCTTCTGGGCTTCGACTCTATGGACTACAATGTGGTCTACGCCCAGATGGGGCGCGGCAAGATGGAGCGCAACGTCGCCTTCGCCCTGGCCACCATTGCCGGAACGATGGCCAAGCTGGCTTTCGACGCCTGCCTGTTCAACTCGCAGAACTTCGGCTTCGTCCGTCTGCCCAAGGAGTGCACCACGGGCAGCAGCATCATGCCCCACAAGAAGAACCCCGACGTCTTCGAACTCATCCGCGCCAAGTCGAACAAGCTGCAGGCCCTGCCGCAGCAGGTGACGCTCATCATGAACAACCTGCCCTGCGGCTACTTCCGCGACCTGCAGATCATCAAGGAGGTCTTCCTCCCTGCCTTCGGCGAGCTGCTCGACTGCCTGCGCATGACGGCCTACATCATCAACCGGATAGAGGTGAACGACCACATCCTCGACGACCCGCGCTACGACCCGATGTTCAGCGTGGAGGAGGTGAACCGCCTGGCAGCCGAAGGCATGCCCTTCCGCGATGCCTACAAGAAGGTGGGGCTCGATATCGAGGCCGGAACGTTCGTCCCCGACAAGGACATCCACCACACCCATGAAGGGTCTATCGGCAACCTCTGCAACGACCGCATCGAGGCCCTGATGGCACAGACGATGCAGCAGTTCGGCTTCGACCGTGTGGCCGCTGCCGAGCAAGCCCTCTTAAAGGAAGCATGAAGCACGAACCATTTGCCGCCGCTGCCCTTTTCCGCCGGGCGAAGAGGAGCGCTCCAGGCCGTCTGAGCGCAGCATTCTTCATGCTTCTCTCTGCACTCTTCGTCTCCAGCTGCGAGACCGAAAACATGTACTCGTCGGCCTACTGCCGCTTCACCTTCAATGCCTCGCTCTATCCCTCGTCGGCGCTGACACGGGCCGTGGGCAGCACGGGCGGCGACTTCTGCATCGTGAAGGCCGTCTACAAGAGTGGCGTGCCCCACCTGCTGCTGACACCCAACCGAGGCACCTTCGCCCCCACCGACCTCGACCTGACGATGAACACCGCCATCAGCGGCGAGCGCATCAGCTATGCCGCCATGGGCTATCGGCAGGGACTCATCATCGGCCGCTCCCTCTACGGCGCCCTGCGCTGCTACGACCTGATGTGCCCCAACTGCGACAACAACTACGAGCTGCGATGGAGTGACGACCAGCCGCTGGACCTCTTCTGCCAGAAATGCCACCGCACCTACAACATCGACGGTGACTACGGACCCGTGAAAAGCGGCGACGAAGGCAAGGCGCTCACCCTCTACCGCAAAGTCAGCTACTCGCCCGACAACGGAATCCTCCTTGTCAGCAATCCATAGCATTCGTCCTTCTATTTATTAAATAGCTCAACTTCCTGAAGTATGAAAACGACCACAGATTGCACAGATTTGAAGGATTTTCTTTCGATTTTAGCGGCCAAGCCGCGATGCTGTTTGGATGACACAGATTCCATGCGGCTCAGCTAATCTGTGAAATCAAGATGAAATCTGTGAAATAGCGACAACCATGCGCAACAAAAATCTGTGAAATCAGTGTAATCTGTGGTAAAATAGAACCAAACTTGAATTAGACAATGAGAAAAACCATTTTGCCAGTGCTTGCCGCCACCTTTATCTGCGGCATAACGTTGGTGTCATGCTTTAAGACAAGCGTGAAAGTGCATACAGAGGCAGAGGCAGATGCCAGCCAGTTCGTGACTTTGACGGATGCCGTGCCCGATGCCATCCTCGAGATACGCTATTTTGGCACGTACAATTTCGTGGGCACACGCATCGACGGCTACGAGGAGCCGACAGCACTCCTGACCCGCGTGGCTGCCGACAGCCTGCGTGCCGTGAGCGACGATGTGAAAGCCCTGGGCTACCGTCTGAAGATCTACGATGCCTATCGTCCGCAGAAAGGTGTAGACCACTTTGTGCGCTGGGCAGCCAATATCCCCGACACGCTGATGAAGCAGTACTTCTATCCCGACCTGGACAAAAGCGTGCTCTTCGAGCAGGAGTACATCTATGAGAAGAGCGGCCACACGCGGGGCAGCACCGTCGACCTGACCCTCTTTGATATGACCACCGAGAAGGAGCTGGACATGGGTGGCACCTTCGACTGGTTCGGCCCCGAGAGTCATCCCGATTTCTGTGGCAATCCCGAGACGGGTGAATATACGGGCGACAACAGCAAGAGTCCCACAGGGCGCACCATCACCCCCGAGCAGTTCGCCAACCGCATGATTCTCCGGCAGGCCATGCTCCGTCACGGCTTCAAACCCCTCGACAGCGAGTGGTGGCATTTCACCCTGCGCAACGAGCCATTCCCCGACACCTATTTCACCTTCTCCGTGAAGCAGCTGAAGTGAGCTGTCCCCCAGCATATCGTAGAAAAAAAGATGTTCCATCATTTAGGCAACGATTAGCCGAAAAACAGATTCTCTGACAGGATAGAGACCCCACCCCTGGTTGGAGTTTTTGTCCGCTCCCTGCAGACCAGCATCTTGGGATTCAGCGTGAGATAACGCCTGACAATCTGCTTCATGAAACCGGCACATCTCTCAAAAACCATCTACAGAGGCATTCCCGTCTGGCTCTCCAGTGCCAGCAGCACACCGAAACAGCGGCTATATTTGTAAAATAAGTTAAATAACTGCCTTCTCATGCAGGATTTCATTATCTATTCTGTTATACAAATATAGAGTTTGATTTTTCTGCAAATAGTATGAAACAGACCATTATCTTTTGGACATGCGCTGCGGTTCTGTCTGTAGCAGGACTGACCAGCTGTAGTGATAGTGACGATGAAATACTCGTGGAGGATTACAACAATTACAAGAGTGCCATAGTTGGAACTTGGTATTTGGCAAGTCATTCGAGTGGATGGGGAGGTAGAACCGACTACAATGAAGGTGAAATCCTTGTTACTTTCACACAAAATGGGGAGGTAAAGGTTATCAATAGAAGAAAAGACCAACGCCCTATCCCAACAAGTACATTTACGTACTCGATTAAGAAAAATGATAAATCCATATTTACAGGTGAGCCAAGTATTGCTATATGTTTTAACGACTCCAGTTTCTATTATTCCATCGACTTTGATAAGGGAGTTCTATATATTTCCGCAGAAGCCTATGATGGCGATGGTTACGAATTCAGGAAGATTAATAGAAGGATAATAACAGGGTGAGAAGGCCCCAATAGGCCAACCGCAGTCCTGACATTTGTACAACTGTACACCCTTGTGTATGCCATTCTTTTTGGCAATGATATAGCAGTTGACCTGAATTTACTTTCCCGCATGGCACTCCCCTCCCCTCAAGGGGAGGGGTAGGGGTGGGGTTTCTAATATCCTTCAGCGAATCTCTTATCGTCTGTTCTTCTCGTTGGAAAAAGTTACAGACCCCACCCCTGCCCCGGCTTCGCCCCACCGTCGCTTCGCTCCCCAATTGCTCCGGCCCCCGTCGCTTCGCTCCCCAATCGCTCCCTCCTCGCGATTGCCTCGCAATTGCCTTGAAGGGAGGGGAAAGGCTACGGGTAGGCGACCGAAGGTCGGGAATGTGGCTACCGCCGGAGAAGGATTCTTGGGTCAACTATTTATATTATTACCTTTTTTAAAACCCTGCAACTCTGCACTGAATCAATTTAATCTACTGTTTTACAGGTAGATGCCAGGTGTACACTTTACTGCAAACCCTGCACCCAACCCTGCATTGCATTCAAGCAGGCCGATGACTTCGCAGAAAAGTCCCAAGGCTTGGGACAAAAAAATGGCGTTAGTATTTTTCCAAACGGCGGCAGTATTTTTCCAAACGGCGGCTGCATTTCCCCAATCGGTGTTAGCATTCCTCCAAACGACGGCTATTTATGTCAGTGCAAAGCACCCATACAGATAATATGCAGAGTTCGTGCAGGGTTTACACTCAAGTGTACACCCGTCATCTGCCTGTAAAACAGTAATCTACGGGGCTCCAGTGCAGAGTTGCAGGGTTTTTGCGGAATATAGACGAATGCCAGTCGAAGACTGGCATTCGTGCGTGGTGGCTGCGTCCAAAATAGTCTCAGTTATCTTTTTACGAAGAATGTCTGCGGGCCGTTAGTGTCAAGGTTATCTTTTCACGAAGAACTCCTGCGGGCCTGTAGTGTAGAGGTTGCCGAAATGGGCAGCGTTCACGATGTGTACGTGTGAGCCTAGTGTGTGCTGTGCGCAGTAGAGATAGAGGTCGCGATAGGTAGAGGCAGGATAGGCGGTGAGGTGTGTGACTAGGTTTCGGCTGAAACGGTCGCAGCGCCACACGCCGAGTTCCGAGCTCCAGTTGTCGGCAAACGACTGCTCGTATGTGCCGGCACTCGACATGGCCAGTACACCGGGAATACCTGTCAGCGGCGTGATGACGGCCTCCGAGAAGCACGGCTCCGTCAGAACGAGCAGCTTGCGATAGAGACCTTCCTCCTGCATCTGGCTGACGGTCTGGTGAAGGAGTTCGGCGGTCATGCCTTGGCCCGTATCGGTGTCTCGCCACGCCAGCTCGTCGACTCCGTTGCCTGCATGGTTGCGTCCGTGGCCGCTCCAGAAGAGGAGGATGTTGGGAGCGGCGCCGTCCGACGGCTGCGCGGATGCTTGGGGCACGGTGGCTCCTTCGGGGGCAAAAGGAGGAGCTTTCCCGAGGAGGATGTTGCAGATGTCGGCAGGGGTGAGGGTGGCGTTGTCGTAGTCGACGGCAGCGGGAAAGACGCCGGCTGCCGCGCTGTTGGCGCCCAGCAGGTCGGGGCCGCCGTCCTCTGCGCGGATGACGCCCGGCTCGGGGTTCTTTGAGTCGGAGGCCAGGGCCTTGTCGATGATGAGGATGATGTGGTCGTCGTCGAAGCCGTTCTTTCTGAGCAGCTGGTAGACGCTGAGCACGTCGGCCTGATGACGGTAGTCGCTCCAGCCGCTGCTGCCCTGCACAAGCACGGCATACTGGTCGGAGAGGGGTGGATAGGCGATGGCGGCATCCTTGTTGTCGGCGCTCTTGGCAAATGTCTCTTCCGCGTTCTCCACGAGCCAGCTCCAGGCCGCCATCGTCGAGCTGGTGCGGTGCTTTCCGTCGCTGCTCAGATAGTTGCGGTGCTCTATCTTGCCGTTCTGTATCTGCCAGTGTACGTAGGTGGTGCTGACGGCCGAGGTATAGCTCTCGCTGTCGAAGCGGATGTCACCCGAAGCACCCTTGAAATCCATCAGCTGGCCCCGCTCCAGTGAATTCAGATAGAGCTCCATAGACATGGCGCCCCAGGCTGCGCCGCCCAGCTGCTGGGCGTGAGGGGTAGTGATTTTAACGATCGCGTCGTTAATTATGGAGTTCGGAGTGTAGACCGTGGAGCTAGTTTCTGCAGTAGGGTTATGCGCTGCGTATGAGGCGGCGAAGGCGGCGAGCATCAGGGCGTCGTAGAACTTGCATTCGGCGAAGGAGGGCTTGGTGCCGTACTTCACCTCGTAGCTCTTCTCAAACCCTGTGGAGGGGTCGGCGTATGGCGAGAAGCCCTGATAGTATTGCAGGATGTCGGCTCCTTTCTGTCCCAGTGCGTCGAGGCTTTCCTGCGTCAGCGCGTTAAAGGCGAAGTAGGTGCGCGCCCAGGCTTCCAGTATTTGCTGCATGTCTTCTTTCGCTCCATCGTCGTCTATCGGTTCGTCGGGGTTAAGATTCCACCATTCCATGCGTATGCGGGCTATGTCGTAGAGCTGCTGCATGGTCTCGACGACGCAGAAGTTGCCGATGTCGAAGCTGCCAAAGGTAGGCATCTGGCTCAGCTCGTCGTAGTAGGCTTTCATGCGGCGGCGCAGGTCGGCATCGCCGGTGTACTGTTCGTTGTGGGAGAAGGGTATGCCCATCTCCTCGGCCTGATAGGGTCCCCAATCGAAGAAGGTGCGTCCGTAGCTGTCGTCGGGGGTGAACATGGCGGCGGGTGTGCTGGTGCTGAGTTCATGGCCGAGGCTCTTCACAAACGAGGCATACATGTTCATGAGCACCTCGCAGAAGGTGATGTCGGTCTCGGTGAGCGACCATAGGAACGGCTCTTTGTTCTCCACGCCTGCTGTGCCCACGGCGAAGCGGCGTATGACCTCCTCGCTGGTGGCAGTCGGCGCAATGACGGGTTTGTGGGTCTGCTGGCAAGCGGGGGCGAGCTGCGCCACGGCCTCATTGCCGAAGGGGCCGATGACGGCCATCACGTCTTCGCGGCTGGCCAGGGTTTCGCCGAGACGGGGGAGGTCTTCTGTCAGCTCGTCGTGCCACTCCAGCTTCAGCTCGATGCAGAGTGTGTCGTGCAGCTGTGCCTGGTGGAGGTTGTCGAGAAACCATTGCGCCGTTCTTTCAAACCGCGCCTTCGTCGTAGCGTTGGCACTCGTTGGTGCCACCACGGCCACCGTCTTCTCCACCCAGTGGCGCGACTGCTGATAGACGATGGTGTCGTCTTCTTGCTTACATGAAATGAAGCAAAGAAGAATCAAAAGAAAAGCCACACCCCCGACCCCTCTCCAAGGGGAGAGAGGAGTAGTTAGTCTTGCAAATAGTTTTCTGAGTGTATTCATCGTTCTTCGGGGGTGAGGCTTTCTTCCTTTTTCACTGCTTCTTCGTGTATGGCCTGTTTCATCTCTTCCGTCAGTGTGGGCACCGTCTCGCCCTCATAGCCCTCGGGCTCCCAGATTTCGACGGGCCGGTTGAGGATGACCTCCGTGTAGCCTGAGGCCAGGCCCAGTGTCTGGTGTTTGGGAATGCCCTCGCCCGAAAGCCACTGCCGGATGCAGAGATCCATGGCGCGGCTGATATGCTTCACGATGGAATAAACAGAATAATAACTGTCGTAGAAGCTGTCGACGCCTTCCAGGGTCAGGCCTACCAGACTGTTCAGACGGGCAAAGGTGTTGAAGGATCCGCCGCATACGGGCACTATTGCGTCGTAATCTTCCTCACTCCACTGCATCAGCAGTTTCATGGCTGTGCTGTCGGCAATAGTGAAGCCGCCCTCGCCCGTCTCGTCGAGCCAGGCAAGGGACAGCTTTGCACGTCGGGTTTGCGATTCCGTCAGCAGTTTCAGACCGGTCTCAAAGCCGTCCTGATAGCCTTTCATGGCATTGGTCACGGCCTCGGTCCTCCGGTTGGCGCCCACCAGCATCACTTTTGGATAGACGGTCATGGCCTGAATCCTGCCTGCTTCGTACATCGCACCATAGTAAGACATGAACAATGTCGAGCCCTTGCCCTCCAGCGGAGTGCTCGTCTCCAGGTAGAGCAGGTCTGCATAGGGGTTTGCTTCCAGGCGGCTGTTGTGGGAGCGGATGAAATCGTCGTAGCCCGGACTGGCGACGATGAACAGCCGGCGCACGGAGTCAGTGGCCGTCTCCATCTGCCGGAACATCAGCTCCAGGTACTGAAGGCCCTCCTCGTGAGTGCGCGGCGACTGCTGCATGGTGCGCAGCCCCAGCTCCTGGGCCGTACGCTCCACGCCCTCATAGATGAGGTCATTGTACGAGCGGTCGCCTAGGGCATTGGCATCGTAGATGACGGTCACCAGCGGCACTGTGCTCGCCGTCTCCTCGTTAGGGTCGGGCTTGTAGATGGTGTCGCCATCTTTTGTGCAGGCCACTGACAGCAGCGCTGCCGCAAACCATATTAAACTCTTGTTCATGTCACGTCAGGAAACTATTCTTCTGCTGCTTCTGCGCCCAAGTAGAAGGAAATCTTGGAGAGAGGCATGCCAATCTGTGCTGCCAGAGAGGCTTGCAGTGCCTCGTCCATGACATAGACACTCAAGGCGTCGCCACGATTGGCTGCCGAGAGCACAATCATGTGGCCATAGAGATTGCCGGAGGAGTCGGTCAGGGAAACCGACAAGTTGCCGTCTTCCGTAGGCTGTGCCGTTGCCATCATCTTTGTGGTGATGAAGCTAAGGGCTGCCTCCATGTACATCTCAGTCGAGGGGCAGGTGCAGATGATGGCTGTGGGATTCTCGGGGCTGGGCACGCTGTAGGGAAGGATGTTTACCATGCAGTTGATGAAGTTGGCCAAGTCGTCTTCTTCTGCCTTTGGCATGTAGACAATCATTTCGGCATCGAATGCCTCCTGCAGGTCGGGAGTGAGCTGAACCCATGCAAAGCCGATGACGGAAGTCATAAAGTCGTAGACCTTGCTGAAGGCGATGACGTCTTCATCGTTCGTTGCAGGAGCATTCAGCCGGTAGCCAGTAGCTTCGGTGAAGAGTCCCTTGTAGAAGTCCTCGATGACAAAAGCCGTCTCGGCCACACCTTCGGGCAGCAGCTTCAGGAACTCCTCCTGGGCCTCCTCGTAGCTGTTTACTTCAAGACGAATGACCTTTGACATGGCAGTCTCGCCTTCGGGAGAGCTAGCCTCCATGATGTCAGCCACATAGCGCGAGTCGTTCTGCACATTCTGTACGAACATGAAAGCCTGGTCGGGCAAGGCGGGTTCTGGATCAATAATGGGGTTGTCGTTGGTAGAGCACGACGTCACCATGCCGGCGCCGCAGATAAGGATGGCGGCGAGCATCCAGTTCATTAATTTACGCATAGTTGTTAAAGATTAAAATGTTTATAGATAAGGTGGGAATTTTCTAGAAGTCAAGACGGTAGAAGAGGTTGGGCAGTGAGATGCCCGACTTGTCGTAGCGCAGCTCGCCTGTGGTAAGGTCGTAGCGCTGGGCGTAGGGTGTCTCGTTCTGCAGGATGTTGATGCCCTCGAAGGCGATGGTGTGGCTCACCTTCTTGCCGTTGATCTTGTAGCTGACGGTAAGGTCGATCATGTTGGTGGGGTCGTACTGTTCCTTCATGGCTTCCTGATTCTTGTAAATGGGTTCATCGTCGATGACGCCTGCGGCCACCTTGGCCTTCATGGCCTCGAGGTCGATGGGTGTGTGGCGCAAGCCGCCCTGCAGGGTGTATTTCGCACTGATGTTGAACACGTTCTGCTTGCGCTTGCCCATCATCCACTCCTTACCGGCCAGCAACTTCACCATGTAGCCGCGGTCGTAGAGCTGCGGACGCCATTTCTTGTCGAGTCCACGGTATTCGGCCTTGAAGAGCGAGCCGTTCACCTGGCCGTAGAAGCCATGGTTCATATACTGCTCGAGGGTGATGTCGCCACCGTAGTTGCGGGTGTTTCCCTTGTTGACAAGGGGCTCGTCGACGTAGTTGAACAGGCGGTTCACCGTGCAGAAGGTGCTGCCGTTGATGCCCACGGGGGTGTCGAAGCCATACTGGTAGTAGGCGTTCAGACGGAAGACGAGGTTGTCGGTGAACTTATGGGAGTAGGTGGCCAGCATGTGGTGCGACTTCGACAGGCCGAGGTCTTTGTTGGCCATGTTGCCATTGGCATCGCGCAGGAAGTAGGCATCGAGCTTCTCAATCATGGAGTGCAGACCATAGCCCAAAGAGAAGGCGTCGCGTGTGTTGGGCTCCCACTTCATGCTGACGCGGGGCTCGATGCTGACATCCTTCGACAGCAGGAAGTAGCTGCCGGAGATGCCGAGGTTCAGGCTCAGGCCTTCGATGGGCTTCCAGAGGTTCGACCAGTAGAGGCTGGCCAGCCCGGTGTTGTCCTTCGTAGCATAGTAGGGGGCTTCGGGCACCGGCTCATAGACATTCTCTGCGGTGCGGTAGCTCAGGTCGAAGAAACGGTGGGAGTACTCTCCGCCGAACTGTGTGAGCCAGCGGGGAGTTAGCTGCTTCGACAGCTCGGTGTTCACCACAATGCGGTTCTCGTTCTGCTTCAGGTAGCTGAAGGGATAGTCCTTACCCTCATAGGCGAGGGGCATGAGCAACTGTCCTGACGCTGTGCGCTTCAGTCCCCAGTACTCCATGTCGGCCTTGTTGTTCTGCATGTTGAAGGCGGCAGTGGTGCGCCAGGTCCATTTGTTGTCAAAGTGAATCTTGTGGGAGATGCCTGCCAGGGCATTGAAGAGCTTGCCGTCCTGACTGGTAGCGTCGTAGATGGAGTGGATGTCCTCGATGTCGAGTTCCACGTCCCATGCCTTGTCGTAGAAGGCCAGGGCGAAGAGCGAGAAGGTGCCTGCGCGCTTGGTGGGGAAGTTGAACTTCATTGACATGTCCATGAAGTCATACTGCGAGCCTTCGGTCTCGAGGATGCCCAGCTCTCGGGCCAGGGAGGTGAAGCCGTAGCGGTAGTTGATGATGTAGCTGGAGTTGTTCTTCTTCGACAGCGGGCCTTCCGATGTCCACTCCATGCTGACGGTACCCAGCTGCACGGTGTTCTCGTATTTCTCATTGTTGCCGGCGCGCATCTTCACGTCGAACACACCGCTCAGGGCGTTGTTGTAGTTGGCGTTGAAGGTCGACACGAAGAAGTCTGAGTTGCTGATGACGTTGGAGTTCAGCGCACTGACCATGCCAAAGCCGGCACCGTAGAGGTCGGCAAAGTGGTTGGGGCTGAAAATCTCCACACCCTCGATGCGGTACTGCATGAACTGCGGGGCATTGCCATGCACCGAGATGCCATTACTGGAGGCATCGCCGGCCACACCTGCAAAGGCGGTGACCAGTCGGGCGGGGTCGTTGTAGCCGCCGGCATAGCGGTTGGCCTCCTCCATCGACAGCATCACGCCGCCAGCAATGGCAACGGGGTTGACCGTCGACAGCTTGTTCACACGCGGGCGGACAATGACTTCGCCCAGCTCCTGACTGTTCTCACGCAGCTCAATGTCGATGACGGCCTCTTTGGCACCGGCAATCAGCACTTCCTTCATCACGCCGGTCTCGTAGCCCACATAGGATGTCTCTATTGTATAGCGTCCCGTCTGTCCAACTTCAATGCGGTAGTTGCCATCGATGTCGGTAACAGCACCCTTTTCGGCTTCCACCAGCTTGACGGTAGCGCCGATAAGGGGTTCGCCGCTGATGGCGTCAGTCACTACGCCTCGCAGCGTCTGCGCGGACATGGTTTCGGGGAGGATGATGGCAAACGCGGCCACCATCAGTCCCACAAGTGTTTGATACGTTTTTCTCATATTCTATAATTAATTATGCAAAGATACACATTTTTTCAAAACAAACAACCATAATCCCTTAGTTTTTTTGATTTGACACATCCTATGCATATCACAGCAGCCAGCAATCCGAATAAGTTATTCTTCTTAAACATCTTAGTCAAGAGTATTGTTATATGATTATTCTACGCAATTATCTTCCGGCAATCCGAATACTGTCATCAGCCACATGCAAAAAGAATTGCCGAAAAAATAGAAATTCCCTCCGAAGTCCGCTTCAACTGACTTTCCTTTACCTTTGCTATCGACCTCGCATGCCACGGCAGCACTTTTGCTGCACCAGCCAGAGATGTCGGCAGCTGCCACTTTTTCCGGATCGGCAGTAGGATCGGCTACATTCACCCAGCCATCGGCCCATTCGCCTCCCTTGGCAGCATGGAACTGATAACCAGCGGTAGCCACGGCCTTCAGTTGATAGCTATCCTTCAACTGTACACCTCCCCCAGCAGACTTAGGCTTCAGCTGTGCCCACACAGCGACGCGGGCGGGTAGGGTGGTGGTAGTCCATTGTTTCTTCCACTCTGTGGTGGTCATCCGCTCCGTGGCCTCCTGGCCTTTGGCATCGAGGTAGTGCACGGTGACGTCGGCCACCTTCAGCACATCATCCGATACCATCACATGGCAGAGGGCATCCAGAGAGTCCTTCTTCTCATCGTCCTTATCATCATCACTACATGACATAATCGTAGCTGCTGCCATGCCACAGCATATCATTGTGGCCAGCAATCCGAATAAACTGTTTTTTCTATACATATTATAAGTATTGTTTATAGTACTTGTATGATTTAAAAAACTCCGCGTGTTGTACCAGTGGCGCCGCCGGTGGTGACCTCCGTGTCGCGGTTGGGGTCGTTGGCATCGGCATTGCCGCCCCAGGTGATGGTGGTCTCGCTGAAGGAGCCGTCGGCGGCGATGGCCTTGGCATCCTGCAGACGGCCGCTGATGCGCGTCAGGTACTGGCCCAGGAAGTCGGGGCCGAGCTGACCCTTCACCTCCTGCTTGCTACCTGTGTAGAGGCCCGTCCCTGTTCCGGAGGAGAGGGGAGCGCCCTTCTGGTCGAGCACGGTGACGGTCATCTTGCCGTCGGCCTCGATGGTGTACTCCTCCTGCGTGGGCTCTCCCTTCAAAAGGGGCTGCACGCTGAAGCCGGCCTTTGCGGGCAGTGAGGTGATGCTGACGGCCTTCGTCCAGGTGGTCGAGGTGGCGTTCTCCTGCGCCTGCTGTCCGTTGCTGTCTATATAATAGATGGTGACGGTAGCGGCGTCGAGCAGGTTCTGGCTCAGGTTCACCACATATTCTGCCGTGGCGCTCGTGGCCTTCATCACTTCTGGTACATCTTCATCGTTGTCGCTGCCGCCTCCACACGATGCAAGGCTGCCGAGGGCCAGCAGACCCCCGAGCAGCATACTCATTTTCTTCAGATTCTTCATAGTCGTTTAATTTTTTATTGATTGTTTTTTATTATTATTTATTGA
>JAEEGG010010464.1_pt1 | contig 20481 bp, 20 predicted proteins | sample 9134161 | NCBI WGS metagenome assembly JAEEGG01 (sample SAMN16246543, study PRJNA631951) | gut metagenome | biome: gut microbiome; feature: rumen; material: CR-attached | host: Bos | place: Iran: Karaj | collected 2018-10 | reverse complement strand
GTAGACCTCGCCGAAGATGGCGAACTGCGCGAGGTTCAGCGGCGTGCAGTCGGTGTTCGCGCCGGCGTCGACCAGGATGAACCTGCCGCCGACCGCGGGCATGAAGGTCGCGATGGCGGGGCGGTCGACGCCCTTCAGAATGCGCATCCTGACCTTGGACGCCGCCACGGCCGCGCCGGTGTGACCGGCGGAAATAACGGCGTCGGCCTTGCCTTCGGCGGCAAGCGTGGCGCAGACCGTGATGGAGGAGTGTTTCTTGGCGCGGATCGAGGTGGTCGAGGGTTCGCCCATTTCGACGACTTCCTCGGCGTGGACGAGCTTCAGGTGCGGGCCTTCCTTCAGGTGTTCTTTCTGGAGGTAATAGGCGAGCTTGTCCAGGTGGCCGACGAGCAGGATGTCGACGTCCGGGATGACCTTCAGGGCATCGGCGACAGCTTCGACCACGACGGCGGGCGCGTAGTCGCCGCCCATTGCATCAACCGCGATCCTCATGGAAACGACTCCGGTTGGATTTGAGGTGGATGATTACTCGGAGACCTGGAGGACCTGACGGCCTTTGTACATGCCGCAGCTGGTGCACACGGAGTGCGGGGCGACGGGCTTGCCGCATTCCTTGCAGAACGAGGCCTGGACGCCTTCGTAACGGTTCGCGGCCTGGCGCTGGCGGCGTTTCATCTTCGAGACTTTGCGTTTCGGGACTGCCATGATAAGACTCCTTGTTTGGAAGTTATGATTAAGTCATTGGGCAACATATTGAATCAAATAATATAGCATGAAATCGGAGAAATGCAAACATAAACCGCGATTTTGTGACGGAAATCCATCAAAAAACCTCGTGCGCGAGCGTCACTTTGTCTCGTGCACGAGCGGAGCCGCGCACGCAAGCTTCGCCTGCACTGCAGTAGTGCGCGGCTGCGCTCGCGCACGGTGACAACATCTTTATAGGGCGATTTCAGCTTTCAGAAGCTTTTCTCATGACCTCGACCGGAGCTTCGCGGCCGGTCCAGATGCGGAACGATTCCGCACCCTGGTGCACGAGCATCGGGAGGCCGCCGGAGACGCGGAGCCCGCGTTCGCGGCAGCGGACCAGGATCGCCGTTTCGCGGTAGATCGTGTCGAACAGACAGGCGGAAGCCGGGATCAGGTCGGGATCGACGGGCGAGCCGTCGCCGTCCTTCAGTCCGAGGCTGGTGCACTGGATGACCAGATCCGCGCCGTCAAACGCGGATTTGACCGCCGGGAGATCGTCGAGCGCGGCATAGCCGCAATCCAGGGCGGGGGCGTGTTTCAGGATTTCATCCGTAAGAAGCGCGGCCTTTTCCGCGGTGCGGTTCAGGATGCGGATGCGGGCGCAACCGGCGTCGGCGAGGTGGAAGACCAGTGCGCGGACCACGCCGCCGCAGCCGAGGATGCAGATGTTCGCGCCTTTCAGCGGAAGCCCGAAGACTTCCCGCACGGCGCGTTCCAGCCCGATGCCGTCGGTCGTGTCGCCGAATAGTTTTCCGTCGCGGACGGAGACCGTGTTGACGCTTCCGGCGAGCGCGGCGCGCGGCGTGATGCCGTCGAGGAACGGGATCACGGCATTCTTGTGCGGCACGGTGATGTTGAAGCCGTTCAGCGTCGTCCGGGCGCGCTGAAGGAAATCCGGCAGGCTGTCGCGCGTGACGTGGATGGCCGTGTAGTCGGCGTCGATCCCGAGCGCACGGAACGCGGCATTGTGCATGAGCGGGGAGCGGGAATGGCCGATGGGGTCGCCGATGACGGCGAAATGAAGCGTGGAGCCGTTTGGCATGGATGGACCTCGCGATGGTTTGCGCGGTTTGAAAGCGTCAGTTGCGGAACATGTCGCCGTAGGGATTGGTCTCCCAGGAGGACGGTTCGTTGAACGGCCTGCGACTGCGGCCGGAACGTTCCTGCGGAGAGGAACAAGCGGCGACGCTCAGGAGGAGCGCCGCCGCGAGAATGCCGGGGATGAGGAAACGGAGGTTCATGGTGGTCAGGTCAGAACATCATGAACTCGCGCATTTCCATGACCTGCATGACGATCGTGGCGATCAGGACGAGGAGGGTCAGGATCGCGACCGCAAGAAAGAACTTGGATCTGAACATGTGGGACGCTCCTGCGGGTGATGGTTATTCTTCTTCGTCGCCGAGACCGTCGTCGGAGGCGTCGATGACGTCGCCCTCGTCGTCTTCTTCGCTCAGGAAGTCGTCTTCTTCGTCGCCGATGCCGGAGTCGTCGCTTTCGTCTTCGCCGGTCATGATGTCGTTGAAGTCCTGCAGGGACTGTTCACGTTCGGCGGCGGCGCGTTCTTCGGCTTTCTTGCGCATGGCTTCCTCGTGGGCGGCCTTCATCGTGGCGATGTCGGCCTGCGAGAAGTAGACCACGTCGCCGACGCTCGGGTAATCGAACGATCCGCCCGGGGAGGCGAGGATGGTCGCGACCGCGGCTTTCGCGCGGAGGCGGATGACCTGCGCCTTGCAGACGTACTTCGCGGTGTCGGGATCGAGGCTGGTCGCGATGGTGAGGAGAGCGCCTTCGGGGACGGAAACGCGGATGCGTTCGCCGGAGGAGCGAATGACTTCGCTTTCGGAACCGATGTTGACGGTGACGTAGCCGAACTGCTCATTCACGTAAACGACCTTGCCGACAAGGTCCTTCATGACGTCGTAATTGATGTTGAGCGCCTCTTCGCCCTCGCCGAATCCGGTGGGGTCGATGATCTTTCTGAGGCGGATGACTTCCTTTTCAGCCTCGGCGCGTTTGCGCTCGGCTTCTTCCGCGACTCTTCTGTACGTGGAGGTGTCTTCCTCGGCGTCGCCGAGTCTGGCTTCGGCGCGGACCACGCGTTCGCGGAGTTCCTCGTTCTGCTTCTTGGTCTCCTGGTAATCCTTGACGTATTCCTCGATCGTGGTCATGTTTTCCTTGAGGAGGCGGTTGTACTCCTGGGAGTTCAGATCGGGTTCCTTGGCGTCGGGGGAGATGTGGTGGGAGACGGTGACGATGTGGCCGCGGAAGGCTTTCATGCGTTCGACGGTGTCGTTCGTCTTGACGAGGAGTTCGTTCAGGGCATTGGCGAGCTTGGCGTTGTCGGCGGAGAAAGCATAGTTTCTGGCGGACATCCCGAGGTTCGCGCCGTCCTTCGCCATGAAGTCGGAGACGTGCTTGTCGCGGACGTAGAAATATTCCATGCGTTCGCCGATGTGGGTCTTGATCTCGGCGAGGGTCTCGTCATAGCCTCTGTACTTGGTGATTTCGCCGGATTCGACGATGTACGGCTCGTCGCCTTCGCCGTAGAACGCCTTTTCGAGAACGGTATTGGTCACGTCGGTGAGGTTTTCGGCGATGGCGTTGCGCTGCTTGACGATCTTGTTGACCGAAGCGTCCAGCTTGACCATGGCTTCGTTGACCTCGGCCGGAGTCTTGCTGATCTTGAGGTCGTCGGCGGGGATCGTCGCGGCGGGATCGATCAGCCGGGAGACCTTCTCCACGGTGGCGGCGATGTCCGCCCGCGCCTGCGTGATCTGTTCGCGCTTTTGGAAAAGAAGCACGCCGAAGACGACCACGACGATCGCAAAGACGAAAATAAAAATATTGATGACCTTGCTGGCTTTGCTCATTGCCGGAACTCCTGTAAGTGCGTGAAATTAAACGATACTATATGTACACTACATCCTGTTTGCCTGATTTTCAAATCCGAACCGGCAAAAAAACAGGTCTTTTTTTAGAAAAAAATGCGATTTCCTAAAGAAAGAGGTGAAAAAACGGATGAAACCGCGGAAACAGCGGGACGGCGCCTTTTTCGCGCCGTCCATGCAGGGTACCTTCCGCTCGGACCGGAAAGAAACACCATCAGGGACGGACCGTCCGCGCGGGCGAGACTTCACTCCATTCCGTAGGCGGCCGCGGCGTCGTAGTTGTAGCTGGCGCTGAGGGAGAGGAGGGTCTTGGTATGGGTAATGCCGGGGATCTGGTTGCACATCTTGTCGGCGATGATCGCGGAAAGCTGCTGCTGGTCCTTCACGCGGGCGATGGCGGCGAGGTCGTATTCTCCGACGACGGCATGGACTTCGACGATGCCGTCGACTGCGAGGATCTCTTTTGTTACGGCCGCGAGGCGCTGACGTTCGACGTTGACCAGGATGATGGCGGTGATCATGGTTCAGGATTCCTTTCTTTTCCTGTTTCGGTTTATTGATGAATTTTTGTTTTTTGTTGAAGAGTTGGGCGCGGGGTGCGCCGGAAATCTCACACCCGCTAAAATAGCCCATACTTCGGGAAATGCAAGCCCGAAAGCACGAAAAATGCGTTTTTTTTCCGGGAAAGATTGCATTTTCCGTCAAAACGGGGCATATTATGTATGCCGGGGCGGCACGGACCGCTTCCGGGATCGTCAACGGATGCGGACCGGGCGGACAGGATGTGCGCCGGTCCGCGGCAACATGGGAGTCGTCAACATGGAAATCACGGCGGGAAGCGCACTTGGGCTGAAACTGGGCGATCTGCCCGAAGGAAACGGCGTGCGGCCGACGTCGGTGCGCGCCCGGCGGGCGTTTTTCGACAGCATCGGCTCCGTCGCTGGCAGGACGTTCGCCGATCTCTTCGCCGGGTCCGGGTGCGTGGGGCTGGAGGCCGCCAGCCGCGGAGCCGCCACGGTCGTTTTCGCCGAGGAGTCGCCGGATGCGCTGGACCTGATCCGGCGCAACATCGCCCGGTTCGAGCATACGAAAACGCCAGCGAAATTCCAGGTCGTGCCCGGGACGCTTCCGCTGTCGCTGAAAGTCCGGATCGCGCCGCCGTCGCCGGACATCGTGTTCGCCGATCCTCCCTACGCCAAATCCATGGATATGCTGGCGGCGCTGACCTCCGACGACGTGTTCAATGACTGGACGCGCGGCGCGGTCTTTTACTGGGAACTGCCCGATTTCCAATGTGCCCTGCGGCCGCCGTCCGGCCCGTGGAAGCTGACCGGGATCCGCCAGCTCGGCGCCGCGAGCTTCCTTCAGATGGAACGCACGGACAAGGCCGGGAAGTAAAAAAAGCCCTGTGCCGGAGCGAAGTCCGGCACTATTTCTGCACACGCCGTGCGTGCCGGAGCGGAGCCGGCACTATTTCAGTGGAGACTCCGTCTCCTCCCTGTAGACGCGGTCGTAGCGCGGCGACATGACCAGATAGCACGTTTTCCCGCTCAGGAGCGACGCGGGGATCCGCCACGGGAACCCGCAGTCGTACTGATCCGCCACGAGCTTGCCGTCGGCGTAGATCTGTGCGACGTCGTACTTCAGATCGATCTCGACGAACCCGGTGCTTCCGGTCACTTCAAGTTTTTTCCAGGTCAGCGGGCGCACGCCGCCCAGCCTGAGCTCGGCCGCAAACATCTCCGGGAGCTCGAAGGGCGCTTCGTTCTGGTCGGTGATCTTCAGCACGGGGCGGACCGTGCGGACGCCGACCCGGAGGTCCGTGAATTTCGAACCGTTCCATTTCCGCGCGTCGTATGCGCCGGTCTGAGCCGGACGCACGGCCTGGTCTTCGCCCTCCACGCGGATGAGGTCGCAGTCGCGCGAGAAATAGAGCTCGCCGCCGATCCGCCTGAGCCCGAGCGCGTCCTTCCACGGAAGCGTGCAAATCTTGACCTTTCCGTGATCGAAGATCGGGCCGGCCTCCCGCGTGCCGTCCGCGAACTTGTATTCGGTCATGACGCCGGGGACGGCCGCGAAGAAGAACGTGTCGCCCATGCGGCAGACCGGCTGCGCCGTGGCGTATTCCAGCAGCTCGCCGTTCAGGTCCATGTTGAACGGCAGGAAGAACGCGATGTCGCCGACTACATTGATGGCGGGGAACACGACCGAGCCCGTGTCGAACACGACGTTTTCGAGGTCGGCGAGCTTTGCGCGGCGCTGGTAGTGGTTCACGAAGACGAACCCGGATTTCCCGTCGGTGCGGAGTCCGCAGCGGACGGTCGTCGTGTCGTCGCGTTTCACGGGGATCGCGGAATCGAACGCGGGCATCGGGGCGAGCCTGTCGCCGAAGTCCTGCAGGAAAAGGTGCAGCATGTTCAGGAGCCTGTAGGAGGGGCGGATCTCGCCGTACTCGGAGACGGGCGCCTGGAAGTCGTAGGACAGCATCGGGACGTCGTTCGGGTAACCGGACGCCTTCGATTCCTGGAACGTGGAGAGCTTGCCGACCGGGTTCGTGCCTCCGTGGTACATGTAGTAGCCGGGCAGGTTGCAGCCGCTTCCGACCTTGACGAGCGTGGGGGAGTAGACATCGTACGGCCGGATGATGTAGCGGCGGTGGTGGGTGCTTTCGAGGCCGCCGCCGATCTCGCAGGTCGCGAAGGGATAGCGTTCGTAGGGCAGCCGCCAGCCGTCGCGGCCCGTCCGCTGGATCGGCATCAGGTCCGCGCCGATCGCGGTGTCGTTTCGCATTTTGTTGAAGAAGAAATGAGGCGAGGGCGGGAGCGGGCGTGTGCCGCCGTTCCACGGGGCGTCGCAGTAGCAGCCGAACACGGGGATCACGCCCGTGAGCGGAATGCGCGCGCCCTCGGCGGCGTTCCAGCCGGTAACGGTGAAGAGCGGCGGGTTCATGCCGCATTCGATGGCGATCTGCCGGAGCGTTTCGAGGTGGGCGGCGTTGCCCGTGAGCTCGTTTTCGAGCTGAAGCCCGATGATCGGCCCGCCGTCGGCGTAGAAGAGCCCATGCAGTTCCTTCCCGATCGCGCCGAACCAGCGGCGGACTTCGGCGAGGTAGCCGTCGTTGTTCGTGCGGGTGCGGAACGGCTTTTTCAGCAGCCAGTCGGGGAATCCGCCGTTTCTGCATTCGCCGTGCGCCCAGGGGCCGGGCCGCACGAAGACTTCGAGGCCCTGTTTCTGCGCCTCCAGCACGAAATCGCGGATGGAGAGATTGCCGGTGAAGTCGAGATTACCTTCGGTCTCTTCGTGGTGGATCCAGAAGAGATAGGTGGAGACGACCGTGACACCGCCCGCCTTCAGCTTCGCGAGCTCTGCGGGCCACTGGTCGCGCGGGACGCGCGAGAAATGCAGCTCGCCCATGACCGGGATCCACGGCTTGCCGTCGCGGATGAAATACAGGCTGTTTACGCCGATGGAGCCGCCGTTCGGGTTAGTCCCGCCGAGGCCGAGGTGGTCCGTGAGGATTTCCGGCTTGGCGTAGGGCTGGAACGTGCAGCGGATGGTCGCGGGGGCGTCGGCGGGTTCGTCGGCCTTGAGCGTGCCGGACTGTGCGGCGGAGAAGATCGCGGCGGTCATGAGGAGGGCTCCTGTCAGGTTCGGTTTCAGGAGGACAAGTCCTCCACTGCAGCAGTGCCTGGCTGCGCTCAAGCACAACAGCATTTTTGTACGTTTTTTCATAGGGCTGCTCCTGTCTTTTGAGAGAGGATGAATACGTTTACGGCATAATATAACGCGGAAAAAGGCGCATGGCAAGTCTTTGCCGCGATTTCTTTTGCGAAAAAAATGGGAGGACTTGTCCTCCTAGAAATGCTCGATGGGGCATTCCGGGATGGAATCAAGGAAGGATTTGCCGTAGCTGCGCGTCATGATGCGCGGGTCCAGCACCACGATGATGCCGGTGTCGGTCCTGCTTCGGATGAGGCGGCCGATGCCCTGGCGGAACTTCAGCACGGCGTCGGGGATGGAATAGTCGCCGAACGGGTTGCCGCCGAGCTTCTGGATGCGTTCGCAACGTGCCTGGATGAGCGGGTGCGTAGGGACGGCGAACGGGAGCTTGGTGATGATGACGTTGCTGAGCGCGTCGCCGGGGACGTCGACGCCGGTCCAGAAGCTGGTCGCGCCGAAGATGACCGACGATTTGACCTTTTTGAACTCGGAGATCATGGCGGACCGGGAGAGGGATTCGCCGTGGACGAGGAGGTTGATGCCTTTCGCGAGGAAGCCGTGCGAAAGGCGGTCCGAGCAGTATTTGAGCATGTTGTAGCTGGTGAAGAGCACGAACGCGCTGCCATTGGTCTTCTCCACGAACATCCTGATTTTCTCCGCCGCCGCGTCGTTGTAGCCGCGTTCGTTCGGCTGGGGCATGTCCTTCGTGACGTACAGTTTCACCTGTTTGCCGTAGTCGAACGGCGAGTCGAGGATGAGGCCGTCGCCGCCGCGGAATCCGACGCGCCGGGCGTAGTAGGTGAGGGAGCCTTTCACGGCGAGCGTGGCGCTCGTGAGGATGACGGGCTTGCCGGAGTCGAACAGCAGGTCGCGGAGGAGGTCCGCCACGTTGAGCGGGGCGGAGGCGAGCTCGGTCTGCCGCGTGCGGGAGAACCCGGATTTGTGCCCCTCGATCCAGTAGACCTGGTCGGGCAGGGACATGTTCAGGAACGCGTTGAGCTCCTCGCGGAAATCGGCGCAGTGTTCGAGCTGGGCCTCCAGCTCGAGGCGGAATCCGGCGTCGTCCTGGTTGTCCGCGTAGGTGCGGGCGATGGTCTCGACGTCGAGGACGTGGTCGGAGACAAGGTCGGTGAAGCGGCCGGGCTGATGGACGCGGAAGGTCTGCTCCGGCGACTTGTCGAGCGTGTCGTCGAACTGCGCGAAGAAGTCGGTCAGCGCCTCGTGCGCGTTCGCGATGCTGTTGCGGACCTGAATGGAGTCCTCGCCGGGCTTCATGAGGAGGCCGCGCCCGCTGATCGGGTTGAACAGGCGGTTCAGCGTGCCGCGAACGGCGGAGGAATAGATGTGGATGCCGAGATGGTTCGCGGCGTTGTCCTCCAGCGTGTGGGCTTCGTCGAACACGACGGCGCAGTGTTCGGGCAGGGGGCAGTTTTCCTGCTGCTCGATGCGGCTGATCTTCAGGTTGGTGAAGAAGAGCGCATGGTTCGTGATGAGGAGGTCGGCCTTGTCCCAAGAATGCCGGGCGCGCCAGTAGAAGCACGAGTGGAAATTGGAGCACTTGGGGCCGAGGCATGTGCTGGTCTCGCAGCAGACGCTGGTCCAGAGGTGCTGGTTGATGCGGAACGGGACGTCGGAGAGGGTGCCGTCGTGCGTGGTGCGCGACCAGTCCATGAGGCTCTGAAGTTCGCTGACGGGGGCGTCGGCGGGCAGGATTTCGTCGCGGTGGCTGCCGGCGGCAAGCGTGAGGCGGCGTTTGCAGAGGTAGTTGCTTCGGCCCTTGGCGACGGCGTAGGTAAAATCGACGTCCAGCAGGTCCTGAAGAAGCGGCAGGTCCTTCTTCGCGAGCTGTTCCTGAAGGTTGATGGTCTCGGTGGTGATCAGCACGCACTGGTGCATCGCCTTCGCATGGTAGATTGCCGGGACGAGGTAGGCGAAGCTCTTGCCGACTCCGGTCGGGGCCTCGACCAGCAGGTTGCGCCCGTTCTGGAACGCCTCGGCGACGGCGCACGCCATCTCCGCCTGCTGTTCGCGGCGTTCGTAGGGGCGCCCGCCGAACTGTTCCGCCTTCTTCAGCGGGGTGTCCTCGGAGAAGAAGGCGGCGGTGTGCGGAAGCGCATCCGAAAGGGTGACCCCTTTCAGCTCATGGTCGATGACCGGTAGAATCACGTGAGATTATTTCGTTTTTTCGGGTTCTTCGGTGCTGAGCTTGCAGATGGAGCAGTGGCGGCAGTCGAACTCGGCGGGCGGCTCGTAGCGGACGCCGGCTTTCTTCGCCTTGTGCATGTTCAGGAGGTTCATGCCGGCGAGGATGAGGCCGAGGAGGATGAATCCGCCGGGCGCCTGGCCCATGACCGCGAAACCGTTGTCCCAGCACTGCATGCCGATGCCGAACAGCGTGCCGGCGGCGAGGAACTCGCGGATGCAGCCGAGGCAGACGAGCACGAACGTGAAGCCGAGGCCCATGCCGAGGCCGTCGGCGGCGGACGACAGCAGGCCGTTCTTCGACGCGAAGGCTTCGGCGCGGCCGAGCACGATGCAGTTCACCACGATCAGCGGCAGGAAGATGCCGAGCGTCTGGTACGCATCGGGCGCGTATGCCTGCATGAGCAGCTTCACGACGGTCACGAACGTGGCGATGACCACGATGTAGCACGGGATGCGGATCTTGCCCGGGACGAGCTTGCGGATAAGCGAGATCACGAGGTTGCTGCCGATCAGCACGAACGTGGTGGCGAGGCCCATGGCGAGGCCCTTCACCGCGTCGGACGACGTGGCGAGCGTGGGGCACATGCCCAGGACGAGCACGAGGACCGGGTTTTCTTTCCAGAAACCTTTGATAAATTCCTTGAAGATGTTCATGGTCAATCTTCCTCCTTCTTTTCAGCGGATGTCGCGAGGTAGTCGCGGACGGCGGTCGCGGCAGCCCAGACCAGGTCGCAGACGGCGTTCGAGGAGTAGGTCGCGCCGGAGACGAAGTGGACGTCGTCCTTTTCCTTGGTCCATTTCGCGTCGCCGGGCTTCACGCCGGAGTAGGAATCCAGCGCCTTGTTCGGGGCGAGCTTCGAGGTGTCGGGCTTCACGCCCTTCACGACGTCGGAGATGGTGCGCTTCACGGAGCGGTCGGTGACTTTCGTGCCGATGCCGGGGGTCTCGGCATGGCCGGACTTCACGATCACGGTGCCGATGGTCCCGTCCGGGGTGAAGCTCACGAGTCCGGCGACCTGTCCGCCGAATCCGGCGGCCGCGGCCTCGGCGGCGTAGCCGACCACGGTGCCGTCCTTCTTCGCGACGTAGAGCTTGACGGGGGCTCCGTCGGGCGACTTGATGTCGACCGCTTCCGCCGCCGGGTCGTTATCGAACGCGGGGAGGATCATCTTCAGGCTGTCGGCGGTCTCCTTCGCCTGGGAAATGCGGATAGGTTCGTCCGTCTTGACCGCGGTGACCGCCATGACGAGCGTGGAGACGCCGCAGACGACGAGCAGGAAGAACGCCAGATAGAACGGATTGGATGCTTTTGTCATGTCTTTCATTTGATCTCACCCCTTCTGATTTGGAGCGCGGACACGCTGTGGGAGTGCCAGCCGAACGGCCGGACGTAGCAGAAGCGGTCGATCAGGGGCACCAGGGCGTTCGCGATCACGATGGAGAAGCTGACGCCTTCGGGATACGCGCCCCAGATGCGGATGATGCAGGTCAGGAGGCCGATGACGACGCCGAAGACGAACGCTCCGAGCGCGGTCATGGGCGAGGTCACCATGTCGGTCGCCATGAAGAACGCGCCGATCATCACGCCGCCGCTCAGGATGTGGTACAGCGGGCCGGGGGTCAGGCCGGGCGCGGCCAGGTGCACGATGCCGCTGAACACGAAGATCGTGCCGATCATTCCGAGCGGGATCTGCCATTTGATGAGGCGGAAGCACATGAGGCCGAGGCCGCCGATGAGAATGGCGAGCGCGGAGGTCTCGCCGATGGAGCCGCCCACGTTGCCGAGGAACAGGTTCATCAGGTTGTCATGGCAGCCGAGCTGCGCCATGGCTTCCGCGGAGCCTTTCGCCGCATGGATCGCGCCGAGCGGGGTCGCGCCGGAGATCAGAGTCCCGGTCGCGGGTGCCGCCCACTGGGTCATCGGTCCGGCGAATCCGACCAGCAGCGCCACGCGGGCCGCGGCGGCGGGGTTGAACGGGTTCTGTCCGAGGCCGCCGAAGAGTTCTTTCACGATGATGATCGCGAAGACGCTGCCGACGAGGCAGAGCCACCACGGGGCTCCGGGCGGCAGGTTCAGCGCCAGGATGACGCCGGTCACGACCGCGCTGTAGTCGTTGACGGTGGCCGCCTGACGGGTCGCGAGCGTCCAGCCGTATTCGGCGAAGATGCAGAACGAGGCGCAGTAGACAAGGATGCGGACGGCGTCGAACCGGAAGAACCAGATCGAGGCCGCGACCGCGGGGATGAGGCAGACCAGCACCTTCACCATGATCTTGGCGATGCTGTCGCCGTCCTGAACGTGAGGCGAGGTGCTCAGCACAAGGGAGCCGGGCTCGGGAAGCACGACTTTGTTTTTTTCGATTTCTTCACTCATAGTAGGGGAACAGCTCCGTGATTAGGCTTGTTTTGCTTTCGCGGCGCGGCGTTTGGCGTTGATCTCCGCCTTCGCCCTGCGGAAATGCTGGACGAGGGGGCGTTTCGCCGGGCAGACGTACGTGCAGACGCCGCACTCCATGCAGTCCATGACGTAGTTCTTCTCGGCTTCGTCGTAGTGCTCGCTTTCGACCATGACGCTGACGGGGCCGGGCAGAAGCTTCATCGGGCAGGCGCGGACGCAGCGTCCGCAGCGGATGCACGGGCTGGAAGTGTAGCCGGAGGTCTCCTTCCACTGGAGCAGAAGGACGCCGGAGGAATTCTTGGTGATGGTGACGCCGAGCGAGGTCTGGGCAAAGCCCATCATCGGACCGCCCATGATGACTTTCGCCGCGCGGGACTTCACGCCGCCCGCGAAGGTCAGGGCCTGTTCGACGGTCGTGCCGAGGCGGAGAATCCAGGTGCCGGGATTGACGACCGGGGTGCCGGTGACCGTGGTGTAGCGTTCGATCAGCGGGTGTCCCTCGACGACCGCGTCGCGGATGGCGGCGCAGGAACCGACGTTCTGCACCACGCAGCCGACGTCCATGGGGAGTCCGCCGGTGGCGACGGATCGTCCGGTGAGGGCGTAGATGAGCTGTTTTTCACCGCCCTGCGGATAGCGGACGTGCAGCGGGACCACGGTCACGCCGTAATCCTTCGCCTTTTCGTTGAGAGCGGCGATGGCGTCCGGCTTGTTCTCCTCGATGCCGAGGAACACGCGGTCGACGCGGAGGATCTTCGCTGCGATGGCCGCGCCTTCGAGGACCGCTTCGGTGCGTTCGAGCATGAGGCGATGGTCGGCGGTGAGGTAGGGCTCGCATTCCGCGCCGTTCAGGATGAGCGTGTCGATGACCTTTTCGGGCGGGGGCGAAAGCTTCACGTGGGTCGGGAAGGCCGCGCCGCCCATGCCGACGATGCCGGCTTCGGCGATGCGCTTCTTCAGGACCTCGCGGTCGGTGTTCTTCCAGTTCGGGATCGGTTCGAGGCCGGAGCCCCATTCGTCCTTGCCGTCGGAAATGATCTCGATGGCGGGGATCGCGCCGCCGTTGGCGCCGGGGACTTCGACGATGTCGCCGACCGTGCCGCTGGTGGGCGCGTGGAGCGGGGCGGAGACGAATCCGCCGGGCTCGGCGATGAGCTGGCCCTTCTTCACCGTGTCGCCCTTCGCGACGATCGGTTTCGGCGGCGCGCCGATGTTCTGCTGGATGGCGACCGTGTAGTGGTCGAGGAGCGGAGCCCGTTGCGCGGGAACGGTATTGGAAAGGGCCTTGCCGTCGGCGGGATGCACGCCGCCGTGGAAACGCCAGGTCTTAATTGGAATATTCATTTGGACTCCTCCTTTTTCGGCTCGGCGGGTGCGGCGGGCGCTGCCGGTTTCGGCGCGGGCGCTGCCGGTTTGAAGGCTTCGAGCTTGCGGTGAACTTCTTCGATCTGAAGCGCTCCGGTGGGGCACTTGACCTGCGCGACGAAATCGGGCTCGGGGGGATTGGAGTAGTTCACGCGGACGAGGCCGGCCTGCATCTGCATGTGTTTTTCGTCGGTGCGGATGCACTTCTTGCAGGCGAGGCACGGGATCTTGCAGAGTTTGCGGCGCTTCGCCGGTTTTTCGAGCGAGTTGCAGTAGACGTGGACCTTCGCGGAAGCCGGGACCAGGCGGATCAGCTTGCGCGGGCACACGTTCACGCACTTGCCGCAGGCGCGACAGAGCTCGGGATGCACGACCGCGAGGCCGTCGCGGATCTCGATCGCGCCGAACGGGCATGCCCGGGCGCAGGAGCCGTAGCCGAGGCAGCCGAAACGGCACGCCTTGCCGCCGCCGCCCGCCACGATGGACGCGGAGCGGCAGTCGAGGATGCCGTTGTAGTCGGCGGCCTTTTCCGAGCGGGAGAAGCTGCCGGAGCAGAAGACGACCGCGGTCATTTTCTCTTTCTTTCCGGCGGCCTTGCCGGTGACTTCGGCGATCTTCGCGAGCATGGCGTCGGAGCACGCGGAGCAGCCGGACGGGTCGGCGTCCTTCGTGACGATGGCGCTTGCGAAGTCGGCGCAGCCGGCATAGCCGCAGCCGCCGCAGTTCGCGCCGGGGAGGAGTTCCTGGACCGCCTCGATCTTCGGGTCGGTCTGGACTTCGAACTTCTTGGCCGTGAAGCCGATGAGCGCGCCGAGGATGAGCCCGACGGCGGCGACCACTCCGGCCGAAACAAGAATCGTGATCAGCATATTGCGGCGCCTCCCTTACTTGACGAGCCCGGAGAAGCCCATGAACGCCATGGCGAGGATGCCGGCGGTCACGAGCGCGATGGCCGTGCCTTCCATCGCTTTCGGGATGCGCGCGATGGCGAGGCGTTCGCGGATGCTGGCGAAGAGCAGAAGCGCGAGGCCGAAGCCGACACCCGTGCTGAACCCGAACACGGTCGAGGAGATGAGCCCGCGCGACGCGTCGGCGTTCAGTTCGGCGGCGCCCAGCACGGCGCAGTTGGTCGTGATGAGCGGCAGGTAGATGCCGAGCGAGACGTAGAGCGACGGGCTGAATTTCTTCAGCAGGATCTCCACGATCTGGACGAGCGCGGCGATCACCACGATGAAGAGCAGGATGCGCGTGAACGCCAGGGAGACGGTCACGCCGTTGATCGTGAACGTCCGCGTGACCAGGAACTCGTTGAACAGCGCGGTGACGAACGAAGCGAGCGTCATGACGAAGATGACGGCCCCGGACATGCCCAGCGCGGTTTCGATGCGCTTGGAGACGCCGAGGAACGGACAGATGCCGAGGATGCGGGAGAGCACCACGTTGTTCACGAGGATCGCCCCCACGGTCAGCACCAGGATTTCGTTGGTATCCATAGCTTGAACTTGACCTTGGTTGAACTTGAACGGAATAGTGTCCGCTTACTTCGCGGCGATCCGGGTGACGCGGAAGATCTCGACCGTCGCGGCCGGGACGTCGTCGTAGAAGCCGCGGGAGCCGGTCGGGACCGCCTCGATCGCGCGGACCACGTCCATGCCGTCCGTGACCTGGCCGAAGACGCAGTAGCCGAACCCGCGCGGGGTCTCGTCCTGATGGTCGAGGAAGCTGTTCGGGGCGGTGTTGATGAAGAACTGGCTGGTGGCGCTGTCGACGACGTTGGTGCGTGCCATGGCGATGGTGCCGACCTTGTTCGAGAGGCCGTTTCCGGCTTCGTTCCTGATCGGGGCCTTGCCGGGGACGTTGCGGAGGTTTGCATCGAGACCGCCGCCCTGGATCATGAATCCCTTGATGACGCGGTGGAAGATGGTGCCGGCGTAGTAGTTGTCGTCGATGTAGGCGAGGAAATTCGCCACGGTGACGGGGGCTTCCTTCTCGAAGAGCTCGACGGTGATGTTGCCGAGCGAAGTCTCGATCAGGACTTTCGGGTTTTCAGACATAGTCGTTCCTTTGTGTTAATGAGTGTGAAAAAGGCAGTTTTATCTAAAATATAGTGCATGAGGACGTTTTTTTCAATATGCGGCGGGGACTTTTTTTCGCGGTTTCGGTTTTTTTCCGTAAAAACCTGAAATAAGGTTTGCATTTCACGGTTGGGGCGTTATATTTACTCCGAATGTCGTCTCGCCCGGCGCGGGCGGGCGCAAAACAGTATTTTCTCACAACACATACAAACATAATCAACCGAGAAAGGGTTCCCGACGATGATCACTCCCATTTTCGCTTCATCGCTGCCCGGCGTGGCGCTGCTGATCGCAGTCCTGCTCGTCATCCTGTTCATCCTGGTCCTCACGTTCATTTCCCGCTACAAGAAATGCCCGCCCGACCAGATCATGGTCATCTACGGTAAGACCGGCGGCCAGCGTGCCGGTCGCTGCATCCATGGCGGCGCGGCGTTCATCTGGCCGGTGATCCAGGACTACGGATTCGTGTCCCTGCGCCCGATGCAGCTGGACGTGAATCTGCAGAACGCCCTGTGCCGCCAGAACATTCGCATCAACGTGCCGAGCGTGTTCACGGTCGGCATCAGCACCGACGAATCCCTGATGGGCAACGCGGCGAACCGCCTGCTCGGCCTGCGCCAGGAATCCATCGCCGACCTGGCGAAGGACATCATCCTCGGTCAGCTGCGTCTCGTGATCGCCTCCATGACCATCGAGCAGATCAACGCCGACCGCGAGACGTTCCTCCGCAACGTCGAGGAAAACGTGGCGGACGAACTGAACAAGATCGGTCTGCACCTCCTGAACGTCAACATTACCGACATCACCGACGAAAGCGGCTACATCGACGCCATCGGAAAGCGCGCCGCCGCGGAAGCCATCAACAAAGCGCGCATCGACGTCGCCGTGGAAGAGCGGAAGGGCGGAATCGGCGAAGCCGAAGCCCGCAAGGAACAGCGCATCGCCGTGTCCGAGGCCGAAGCGCAGGCGCAGACCGGTGAAGCCAACGCCGACCGCGAACGCCGCGTGGCAGTGAAGCAGGCCGAAGCCGCCGCACAGGCGGGCGAAGCCGAAGCCGACAAGGAACGCCGCATCGCCGTCAAGCAGGCCGAAGCTGCCGCGCTCACCGGCGAAGCCAACGCCGACCGCGAACGCCGCGTGGCCGTGAAACAGGCCGAAGCCGCCGCGATCGAGGGCGAAAACCTGTCTGCCATCGACATCGCCAAGTCCAACGCGGTCCGCGCCGAACAGGAAGCCGCCGCGTATCAGGCCGCCGAAGCCGCGAAACGCATCGCCGAAGCCATGATCCGCAAGGCAGACTTCGAGGCGGAACAGCAGGCGCAGGCCGCCCGTGCGAAAATGGAAGAGGAAAAGCAGCGCGCCGAAACGATCGTCGCGGCCAGGATCGACAAGGAACAGCGCATCATCGAAGCCGAAGCCGAGGCCGCCAAGGTCGAGACCGAGGCGCGAGGCCAGGCCGCCGCGATCTTCGCCAAGTACGAAGCCGAGGCAAAGGGTAATTTCGAAGTCCTGAAGGCAAAGGGCGACGGCTACCGCATGATCATCGAATCCTGCGGCAAGGACGCCGACGCTGCCGCCAAGATGCTCCTCGTCGAAAAACTCGAAGAGATCGTCAAGCTCCAGACCGAAGCCATCAGCAACATCAAGATCGACAAGGTCACCGTCTGGGATTCCCCGAACGGACGCGCCGACGGCAAGTCCTCCACCGCCGGTTTCCTCAGCGGCATGATGCAGAGCCTGCCGCCGATCCACGATGTCGCCGCCATGGCCGGCATCGAACTGCCGAAGTACCTCGGCGAAATGAAAGACAAGGACCAGGCCGCGAAGGAAGCCGAAGCTCCGGCGGCGGAATGACCTTCCTGCGAAAGGACGCGGTTCGCTCCGGCGCAGAATGATTTGCCCTTGTGCCGGAGCGGAGCCCGGCACTGCCGCGGTGGAGACTTTGTCTCCCGCGTCCTCCTGTTTTTAACTGTTTTGAGGTGACATGAGCGATTTCGTCAAACTGGAACGCATCCTCGGCATCAAGTTCTGTGACCCCGCCGTCTACAAGGAGGCGCTGACCCATAAATCGTTCGCCGCCGAACACCGGCTCTCGTACGACAACCAGCGGCTGGAACTGCTCGGCGACGCCGTGGTGCAGATCATCCTGACCGATTTCCTGTACCACCGTTACACGGACCTGCAGGAGGGCGACCTCACGAAGATCCGGTCCGCCATGGTCAACCAGGACGCGCTCGCGCAGTTCGCCCGCGATATCTCGCTCGGCTCGTTCCTGATGCTCGGACGCGGCGAACTCGAACTGAACGGACAGGACCGCGACTCCACGATCTCCGACGCGTTCGAATCGCTGATCGGCGCGATCTACCTCGACCACGGCATCAAGGCCGCGACCGACATCTTCCTGCCGATTCTCCTCAAAAACTACCCCGATCCCGCGGAGTGCCTCCATGAGATCAACCCGAAGGGCATCCTGCAGGAATATACCCAGCAGAAATCGCAGGGCGTGCCGCAATACCGCGTGGTCGCCGTGACCGGCCCCGCTCACGCGCCTCAGTACGAAGTCGAGGTGCTGATCAAAGACAAGGCCATCGCCCGCGGCACGGCGAGCAGCCACAAGCTCGCCGAACGCGAAGCCGCCCGCGCCGCGGTCCGCATCCTGCTTGATGGTGCGGACCAGGACAAAAACGCCGGAAAGGATTGATTTCCCCCATGGAAGAACCCGGACGCAGTTTCCCCTCGTTTACCATCCATACCCCGCGCGACATCGTGTTCGGGCGCGGCAAGTCCGCGCTTCTGGCGGATTATCTGCCCGCTTCCGTGAAGCGCGTCCTGATCGTTTCCGGCCGCCACGCCGCCGGGACCGACGCGAAGACGATCGCGGAGAAGTTGAACGAATCGGGACGCGAAACGAGCATTTTCGCCGAGACCATGGCGGAACCCTCGCCCGGCGCGGTCGATACCGCCGCGGAAGCCGTCCGTGCCTGGAATGCCGACGCGGTCGTCGCGGTCGGCGGCGGCAGCGTGATCGACACGGCGAAGGCCGCCGCGGCGCTGTCGCGGCTGGAGGGGCTCTGCATCGACTATTTCAACGGCACGCGCGAGCTGGTCGTGACGGACCGTCCGTTCTTCGCCGCGCTGCCGACCACGAGCGGGACCGGGGCGGAAATGACGAACAATTCCGTGCTGACCGATCCCGCGACGCAGATCAAGAAATCCATCCGGCATCCGAACATGATCGCCGATCTGGCGGTCGTCGACCCCGACCTCACCGCGAACTGTCCGCACGATGTGACCGTCGCAAGCGGCCTCGACGCGCTCGTCCAGGCGGTCGAGGCGTTCGTTTCGCCGAAGGGTACCGATTACACGCGGGCACTTGCAAAAGCCGCCGCGTGCCGGCTTTACGGCGCGCTGAAGACCATCGTGCACGAACCGTGGAAGCCCGCGGGCGAGGAGCCCGTGATGGACGCCGCGTTCCGCGTAGACATGGCGGAAGGCTCCATGCTCGCGGGAATGGCGTTCGCCCACGCCGGGCTCGGCGCGGTTCACGGGCTGGCGCATCCGGTCGGTTCGCTCCTGCATGTCCCGCACGGCGTTTCCTGCGCCATCCTGATGCTTCCCGTTTTCCAGTTCAACCTGAACGCGTGCAGCCGTCTTTTCGGCGAGCTCGCCCGGGGGTTCCTCCCGAAGGAGCCGCGTCCGGACGCGGCGCTGTTCATCGCCGCCATGCGGGAGCTTTCCCTCGGGCTCGGCGTGCCGGACCATCTGCGCGGCTACGGCCTCGCGGAAGAGCATCTGCCGTTCATCGTGGCGAACTGCCGCAGCAACAGCATGAAGAACAACCCGGAGCCCATGAGCGACGAACAGGTCGTGGAACTGCTCCGCGGCTTAAAATAACCGGGAAAAAGCTTGAGGTTTTTGTCTTCGGCAAGTTTATTTGAGCTTGTCGGGGACGGCGAACGGCCGGACCTCGTCCTGAAGCGCGGCCGCGAACCGTGAGAACATGTATTTCGCCATGTCGTCGGGGAGGGCGATGTGAATGGCGACCTCGGCGTCCTTCCGCGTGACCGTGAACGCGTTCACGAGCTCGGGCGGTATCTTGCCGAGTTTCGCCGCCTCCTGATAGACGTTCCCGATCGAATCCCGGCACGCCGTCTGGACCTTCAGCGCGGCTTCGGGCGTTTTCGCGGGCATGACGATCTCCGCGTGGACGGGGCGCTTGTCCGCGGCGTCGCGGACGATGTGAAATGAAATGCTTTTGAGGTCGCCGAGGAGGGGATATTCCGGCGTCGCGCCCGGTTCCGGCCAGACATAAGCCATGACGGCGTCGTCCGGCAGGGCTTTCACCAGTTCCGGGGCGGAAACGGCGGGTTCCTTTTGCTTCTCGGATTCCTGCTTTTTTGCCTCGGACGGGTCGTCGGCGGGTGCGGGCGGCCTGTTCGCGGTGAAGAGCAGCCAGTCCTTCGCCGGGAACGTGATGCGGAAGGAGCCGCTGTCCGGGACGGTCAGGTTGAATGCGATACTGTCCCCTTCGCCGGATTCCGTCCAGACGATCTTGTCGTCGAGGAGCTTGTACTTCAGGATGTAGCGCACGGTCGCGGGCGTCGCGCTGGAATCGAGCAGGAACCCGTCTTCGAAAACGGTCAGCGAGCGCACCTCGACCTGAATATGTTTCGCCTCAAGTTTGCCGAGCATTTCCTCGTAGGCGAGGAACAGCGGATTGTCCTTCGTGTCCGGCAGGAACGGCGCATCCTTGATTTTGCCGGGCGCGAGGAGCGTGACCGCGCCGGAACCGGGCGGGAGAAAATCTCCCGCGGGATGCGCGGACAGCGGGAGCGTGAACCAGGACAGCGCGGCGAAGAGGCAGGCGCGGACAAGGATGGAACGTGCGCGGGACCCGGCTGTTGTCTTCATGGGACGCCTCCCTTTCGGCGGTTCAGCAGTGTTGTTTGTCCGTGACGCGGAAAAGGTTGCCCTCGGGATCTGCGTACTGGAGTGCGCGGATCCCCATCTGTCCGCAGGGAATGCCCTCGCCCTCGGCAGACGCGCCGGGGCACTCGTGGGCGCGGTAGCGCGTTTCGA
>JAEEGG010010462.1_pt1 | contig 20485 bp, 15 predicted proteins | sample 9134161 | NCBI WGS metagenome assembly JAEEGG01 (sample SAMN16246543, study PRJNA631951) | gut metagenome | biome: gut microbiome; feature: rumen; material: CR-attached | host: Bos | place: Iran: Karaj | collected 2018-10 | reverse complement strand
TAGGCCGACTGACACTGAACGAGAAAGTGAAACTGATGATGGATACGTCACCAGCTATCGCCCGACTGGGCATTCCTCAGTTCCAGTGGTGGAACGAGGCGTTGCACGGCATTGGACGAAATGGCTTCGCCACCGTATTCCCCATCACGATGGCCATGGCAGCCTCATGGGACGATGCCCTACTCCACCAGGTATTCACTGCTGTTAGTGACGAGGCTCGTGTGAAAGCCCAGCAGGCTAAGCGCTCAGGTAACATTAAACGCTATCAGAGTCTGTCGTTTTGGACACCCAACATCAATATCTTCCGTGATCCTCGCTGGGGACGCGGACAGGAGACCTACGGTGAAGATCCCTATCTGACCACGAAGATGGGACTAGCCGTAGTACGAGGACTACAAGGAGTTGGCTATAATGGTGAAGACTTGGGTGTCAGCAAATACCGTAAGCTGCTGGCTTGTGCCAAGCACTTTGCCGTACATAGCGGACCGGAGTGGAACCGCCATACCTTTAACATCGAGAATCTGCCCGAACGTGACCTTTGGGAGACCTATCTGCCAGCCTTCAAGGCACTGGTGCAAGAAGGCAAGGTGGCAGAGGTGATGTGTGCCTACCAGCGTATCGATGGTCAGGCTTGTTGTGCCCAGAGCCGCTATGAGCAGCAAATCCTGCGCGACGAATGGGGATTTAAGGGACTGATTACCAGCGACTGCGGAGCCATCCGTGACTTCCTGCCCACATGGCACAATGTAGCCAAAGATGGTCCTGAGGCTTCTGCCAAGGCCGTATTGGCAGGCACCGATGTGGAGTGTGGTTCTGAATACAAAAATCTGCCTGCAGCTGTTAAGCGTGGCGATATCAAAGAGACTGACCTGGACCGTAGCCTGCGCCGCCTGCTGATAGCCCGCTTCGAACTGGGCGACTTCGACAGCGACGAACTGAACGCATGGACTAAGATTCCTGAAAGTGTTGTTGCCAGCAAGGAGCATAAGGAGCTTGCTCTACAGATGGCACGTAAAGGCATCGTGCTGCTCAAGAACAACGGTGTGCTCCCCCTAACCAATGACAAATTAGTAGTGATGGGCCCCAATGCCAACGACTCCGTCATGATGTGGGGCAACTATGCAGGCTATCCCACCCGTACCATTACCGCACTCGAGGGCATCCGGAAAACATCAAACATCAAACATCAAACGTCAAACATCAAATACATCCAGGGTTGCGGACTGACGCGTAACGAAGCCTTCGAGAGTCGCTACGATCTGGTTCAGGGTCCATTGGGTTACCAAGGCATGCAAGCCATCTATTGGAACAATACCGAAATGAAGGGACAGCCTGTGACTACCGTCCACATCGCCAATCCCGTCAAGCTGAGTAACGGTGGAAATACCGTGTTTGCCCCTGGCGTGAATCTCGAGAACTTCTCTGCACGTCTGGACGGTGTCTTCAAGCCCACTAAGGACGAGACTCTCATCTTTGACATCAGTGCCGACGATAAGCTGCGCCTCATTGTCAATGGTGATACGCTGGTTGACATCTGGAAGGTACGTCACCGTATTCAGGGTGGAAAGAAAGAACTGGCCGTTAAGGCTGGGCAACACTACCGCATCCAGATAGACTATGTGCAGGAGACAGGCTATGCCTCCCTGAATTTCGACATCAAGAAGAAGGTTACCCCTACACCAGAGCAGCTCTTAGCACAGATTGGTGACACCGAGACGGTAATCTTCGTAGGCGGCATCTCGCCCAGCCTGGAAGGCGAGGAGATGAAGGTTAGCGAGCCAGGTTTCAAGGGAGGTGACCGTACCAGCATCGAACTGCCTCAGGTACAGCGTGACCTGTTGGCCCTACTGCATAAAGCTGGCAAGAAGGTCATCTTCGTCAACTGCTCTGGCTCAGCCATGGCGCTGGCGCCTGAGACGGAGTCATGCGATGCCATCATACAATGGTGGTATGACGGTGAACAAGGCGGTAGCGCTTTGGCCGACGTGCTCTTTGGCGACTACAATCCCAGCGGCAAACTGCCAATCACGTTCTATAAGAGCACTGACGAACTGCCCGACTTCCTGGACTACACCATGAAGAACCGCACCTACCGCTACTATCAGGGCGGAGCACTTTTCCCCTTCGGCTATGGTCTGAGCTATACCACCTTTGATATCAGCAAACCCACTTATAAGAATAATAAGGTACGCGTGACGGTGAAGAACACCAATTCCCGTCAAGGCACAGAGACCGTACAGGTCTACATCCGCCGACTAGCCGACAAGGAAGGTCCGCTGAAGACGCTGAAAGCCTACAAGCAGGTAGAGCTGAATCCCGGCGAAAGCAAAGTGGTGGATATCGACTTCCCCCGCCAAAGTTTTGAGGGATGGGATGCTGGGACCAACACCATGCGCGTCGTACCAGGACGGTACGAGCTGATGGTGGGTTCGTCGAGTGCCGATAAGGATTTGAAGAAGGTGGTTGTTACAGTGAAGTAATCAACCACCCCAGATAAACGAGATACCCTACTACAAGGGCTGCACCCTCCCAACGCTCTACCGTAAAGCGTGTAAAGGAGAACAGCCAGACTAGGGATACTGATAAGAGCATCACTACCATATCCAAGGTGGTGATGCCTTCTATTTCCAAGGGACTGATGGTTGCCGTCAGTCCCAAGATAAGCAGGATATTAAATACATTCGAGCCGATGACGTTGCCGATAGCGATAGCCGACTGTCCCTTGCGGGCTGCCACCACACTAGTAGCCAGTTCAGGCAACGAGGTACCGCCAGCCACTACCGTCAGACCTACCACACCCTCACTGATGCCCAGCGATAAAGCCACATTCGATGCGGAATCGACAAAGAGGTTGCTGCCTAAAACAAGTCCTGCTAAGCCACCTATGAGGTAAAGGAGATTCTTCCAAACTGGAGAAGACTCCTTGACGGCCTCGCTGCTACCCTTCTTTGCCAGCGTCAGCGTATAAGTCATGAAGATGGCAAAGCCTATCAGCAGGATGATGCCATCCATCATGCTAAGGAAACTATCCAATGCCAACAGGATGAGGAGTACGGAAGCACCTACGGAGAAAGGGATATCCTTTTTCACCGTAGAAGGACTGATGATCATGGGAGCCACCATTGCTGCACAGCCGACAATGAGCATCGCATTCATAGTGTTCGACCCTACTACATTACCTACCGCCATATCGGGCGTACCCTTCAATGCCGACACCAGACTGACAAACAACTCCGGAGCCGACGTTCCGGCTGCCACGATGGTCAGTCCAATGATGATTTCAGGCACATTCATCCTGCGTGCCAATGACGAGGCACCCTCGGTCAGTTTATCGGCACCAAACAACACGAGTGCCACCCCAACTACTATAAATAGAATATCAAATATCATCGTCATCGCTATCAAAATCGAAGTCAAAGTCATAACCCCCCATAGCGGGGCCTACAAAATCGTCCAATGCACGACGGTCTTTCTTCGTAGGACGACCCGTACCACGCTGGCGATTGACAAAGCCGCTGATGCGGTTCATCTCTAGCAGCTCATACTGGTCAGGAGAAGTCACGTTCTCATAGATCTCAGGCAGCAACTTCGCGCCTACCCGCTGCTCGATGGTTTTCAGGATCTTAAAAGAATAGGTGACGGGAGGCTTGCGCACACTGACGACCTCGCCCACCTTCACCATGCGAGAGGGTTTCACGTTCATGCCTCCAATGGTAACACGACCGTTCTTGATGGCATCGGCAGCAATGCTTCGCGTCTTGAAAATGCGAGCTGCCCATAGCCATTTGTCTACACGGGCTTCTGTTGTTTCTGCCATACGGGAGTCTTTCCTATCTTGTTATACTGATTCATCGTGAAGTCGACACCAGAGAGCACAAAACTCTTGATGATGTCTACCGCCACGTCAATGGTAGGTTGCAGATGAGCCTGTTCTTCTGACGAGAAGCGGCCGAGTACGTGGTCTATTTGGGCTCCAATAGGATAGTCGTTGCCTATGCCCATACGTAGTCGGGCATAGTTCTGACCTATCAGTTGCTGGATGTGTCCCAGTCCGTTGTGACCTCCATTCGACCCATTGCCCTTCAATCGAAATGAGCCTAAAGGCAGTGCCACATCGTCGCTGATGACCAACAGTCGGCTCTGGTCGATATTCTCCTGGTTCAGCCAGTAGCGCACAGCATTACCGCTCAAGTTCATAAAGGTGGTGGGCTTCAGCAGGAATACCTTACGGCCCTTCAGACTCGTCTCACCCACAAAGCCATAACGCTTGTCAGCAAAAACGATATTGGACGCCTTAGCAAAAGCGTCCAATACCATAAATCCTGTATTGTGGCGGGTCGCGGCGTATTCATCGCCAGGATTACCCAAGCCAACAATTAAATATTTGTCCATGTATACTTGCTATTACTCAGCGGCAGCAGCAGCGGCACGCGAAGCACGTGTAGCCTTCACTGAGCAGACAACAACCTCAGGAGAGGTAGCAATCTTCAGACCCTCGAACTGCAGGCTGCCAACCTTGATGGCCTTGCCTAACTCCAGATTGGTAACGTCGATGTCGAGCTTCTCGGGGATGTTGCCATAAGGAGCTGTCACGTCGATCTTACGGATAGAGAGGTTCAGACGACCACCGTCACGAACACCCTTAGCGTGACCAGTCAGGTTCACGGGGATACCGACAGTGATGTCCTTCGTATCGTTGATCTCAAAGAAGTCGGCATGCAGCAGAGCGTCCGTCGTGGGGTGGAACTGCAGCTCCTTGATGATAGCCTTGTGGTCAGTGCCGTCGATAGTCAGGTTCAGCACGTAGACATGAGGTGTGTAGATAGCCTTACGGATGTCGGCAAAGCTTACCTGGAAAGCCAGAGCCTCGGGCAGACCGTTGGCATCCTTTGTTTCACCATAGAGATTGCAGGGGACGAGGCCCTCCTTACGCAGAAGCTTAGAGGCCTTCTTGCCTGTTGCGGTACGCTTCTGACCGCTTACGCTAAATTCTTTCATAACTTTTTAATGTGTTACTCTAAATTAATACTTTGATTGTTAATTCACCATCACACGGTGCGCTTTTTCGCAAAGCGGGTGCAAAGGTACAAAGAAAAATTGAAAATTGAAAATGGAAGATTGAAAATTTATAAAAAAAATAAGTTTTTCTTGCATAATCAGCGAAAAATAAGTATTTTTGCAGTCGAAATAAAGCATAAGAGAATGATAAATCGTGAAATCATACGTATTAAGATAGTTCAGTTAACCTATGCGTACTATCAAAACGGCAACAAAAACATAGACACGGCTGAGAAGGAACTGGTGTTCAGCCTTTCCAAGGCATACGACCTCTACAACTATCTGTTAGCACTGATAGTTGCCCTATCGAAGGAGGCCAAGCGCCGTCTGGAGATTATGGAGACGAAAGCGTTGCGCGAGGGCACAGCCAAGCCTTCCACGCGCTTTGCCTATAACCGTTTCTCGCTGCAGTTGGCTGAGAACAAGCAACTCTGCGATTTCATCAGTTCGCAGAAGTGGACGTGGGCCGACGAACCCGAATTCGTGGGCAAGCTGTTTGAGCAGATAGAGCAGAGCCAGATGTACAAAGACTATATGGCTGCCCCCACCGACGACTACGCCACCGACCGCGAATTATGGCGGAAGCTCTACCGTACCTTTATCCAGGACAATAGCGACCTTGAAGCCCTGCTTGAGGAGCAGAGCCTCTATTGGAACGACGACAAGGAGGTGGTCGACACCTTCGTGCTGAAGACCATCAAGCGCTTCGACGAGCAGAACGGTGCCAAGCAGGAACTGCTGCCCGAATACGACAGCGAGGAGGATCGCGACTACGCCCGCAAGCTCTTCCGCGCTTCCATCCTTAACGCTGACGAGTACCAGCACTACATGAGCGAGGCATCGCGCAACTGGGACTTCTCACGCTTAGCCTACATGGACGTCATCGTTATGCAGATAGCCATTGCCGAGATGATGACCTTCCCCTCCATTCCCGTCAGCGTCACCATCAACGAGTTCGTCGACATTGCCAAGCTCTACTCCACCCCGAAGAGCGGCGGCTACATCAACGGTATGCTCGACACCATCGCCCGCCATCTCATTAAGACAGGGCGCCTGATGAAACGCATTGACGAGAGAAAAACAGATAACCAATAATTGACAATTGATAATTATGACAAACATCGTATTGGCTGCACAGGCAGCACAAGGAGGCAGTGGTATGTCCATGATCCTGATGATGGTGGCTATCTTCGCCATCATGTGGTTCTTCATGATTCGTCCACAGCAGAAGAAACAGAAAGAAATACAGAAGTTCCAGAACTCGCTTGAAGAGGGCACGCCCGTCGTCACAGGCGGTGGCATCTACGGCACAGTCAAGAGCATCGACCTGGCCAAGAACACCGTCGACGTGAAGATTGCCCGCGACGTGGTCATCACTGTCGACAAGGGCTCCGTCTTCAAGGATATGACCGCTATGCCGCTACAGAAGTAGTCGCTATCGCCCATGATTTCTGCACGCAGAATCGCCGTCATCATCAGGAATTTCCTGTTCAGTCGCACGAATAGGGAATTTCTGATTTTTCTCTTTTTCCTCATGCTCTCAGGCATCTTCTGGCTACTGATGACCCTTAATGAGATTTACGAGAAAGAGGTGACCGTTCCTGTGCACATCACTAATGTCCCTGCCGACATTATGCTCAACAGCGATGAGACCGACACCATCCGGGTGACCATCCGCGACCGCGGCATCATCCTCCTGACCTACCTCTACGGTGAGAGTCTGGCACACATTGAAGCCAACTTCAAGAACTACGATCAGGACAACGGTACCGGCATCATCTCTAATGCCGACCTTACCAAGATCGTCAAACAGAACATCGCAGCATCGAGCAAGATCATCAGTGTCAAGCCAGAGCGGCTGAAAATCTACTACAACACCGGAACCTGCAAGAAGGTGCCTATCCGCTGGAAGGGGCGCGTCATTCCCGAGCACCTCTATTTCCTTAGTAATGTCAGCTACTCACCCGACAGCGTCACCGTCTATGCCTCCGAGGAACGGCTCGACAGCATCCACATGGTCTATACCGAACCACTCAACTACGTCGACTTCCGCGACACGCTTGCCGTCGACTGCCGACTGCGCCGTATGGAGGGTGTCAAGATTGTGCCCAACCAGGTACACGTCACCTTTTTCACCGACGTGCTTACCGAAGAACGTATCGACGGCATTCCCATCAAGTGCATCAACCTGCCCAAGGGTAAGCTGCTGCGCACCTTCCCGGCCAAAGTGGCCGTCAAGTTCGTTACCGGCGTCAACGTCTATCGCACGCTGTCGGCCGACGACTTCACCGTCATCGCCGACTACAACGAGATTGTCAGCGGACACTCTGAGAAGTGTAACCTCTCTCTGCAACAGGTACCGACAGGCGTTACCCGCGCTACTTTAGTCGACAAGCAGGTAGACTATCTGATAGAGGAGGACGCCGAATGAAGATAGGTATAGCGGGAGGTATCGGCAGTGGCAAGAGCTATGTGGCTCGGCGGTTGGCACAGCGAGGCATCAAGGTCTACGACTGTGACAGCGCCGCTAAGCGGATTATGCGTAGCGAGGTCATCCAGCAGCAGTTGCAGGAGCTCATCGGCAGCAAGCCCGATAAACAGGCGTTGACGCAGTACCTCCTACAGAGCGACGACCATGCCCGTGCCATCAATGCCATCGTCCACCCCGCTGTCTTCGCCGACTTCGAGCAGAGCGGCCTCGAATGGCTCGAGTCAGGCATCATGTACGAATCGGGTGCTAACCACTACGTCGACCGCGTCGTCGTCGTCACCGCCCCAGAGGAGGTGCGTCTGCAGCGTATCATGCAGCGCGACGGCATCAGCCGTGAGCAAGCACTTCAGTGGCTCTCACGCCAATGGCCGCAGGAGCGGGTACGCCAGCTCGCCGACTTCGAGATTGTCAACGACGGTCTCACCGATATCGACAAACAATTAAACAATATATTAGAACAACTATGAAAGAAACCATTTTAGCTATTGCCGGCAAGCCCGGCCTCTACAAATTAGTATCACGCGGTAAGAACAACCTCATCGTCGAGGCACTCGACGCTACCCACCGCCGCCAGCCGGCCTTCGGCACCGACCGCATCACGTCGCTCGGCGATGTCGCCATGTATAGCGAAACTGATGATGTGCCCCTGACTCAGATTCTTGAGAGCATGAAGAAGCTCGAAGGCGGCAAGAAGGCCAGCGTCGACCCCAAGAAAGCCTCTGCCGACGAGTTGCATGACTACTTCACGAAGGTGCTGCCCGAGTGGGATCGCGACCGCGTCAAGAACTCACACATCCAGAAGCTCATCCAGTGGTACAACATCCTTATCGAGGCCGGCATCACCGACTTCGCCGACGCTGAGGAGGAAGAGGCCAAGGAAGAACCTGCAAAAGAATAAGTCTATGAGACACCCGTTCTTGATTGCCCTGACACTCTTAGCCGCAACGGGGCTTTCCACTGTCAGCTGCTCCAGCAGCGACAGTGGCAGCGATGACGTCGCCATCAGTAGCGAACGCTTAGTGGCTACACCATCGCGCATTGACTTCGACGCCAATGGTGGCACCAAGACTTTTGAAATCTCTGCCACAGGACGCTGGTTTATCACCAACATCCCTGACTGGATCATTGCCGAGCCCCGCGAAGGCGTTGGCAATGCCACCGTCTCGTTGACCGCCTCAGCCAACACCACCAGTGAGGAGCGTGTCAAAGTGATGAAGATTACGGGTGCCGAACGGACCATCGAGTTCTCCGTCTCACAGAAGAAGAGCGACACCCCGGCTGAGGACACCCGTCCCTTGGCCAAAGTCTACGAGATAGTTGAGGGCACCCCGGTACGTACCACTGAGATACGTGCCGAACTGGGCACTGACACCGTCGTTCCTTTCCGCCGCTTAAACGTCAAGGACGGCAAACTCTATATGCGTTATGCCTATGGCGGTGACAGCGGCAAGGAGTTTAACCATTACTTCAAGCTCAGGAACGACGGCCAGGAAGAGAAGATAGACTACTTCCCTATGGAAACCGACGGTGTGGTCTACCTCAGCGAGGGCGAGGATATTGCCGGCATGACCAGCTGCAATAGTCCTAACACCAAAATCCGCTCCTCGAACGCCGCTGCTGCCTATGCAGCCAACGGGCGCGTGGCCGTAACCGCCCTGCCAGCAGGCACCTACAAAATTATCGTGGGAATCTACTCGTCAGAGGAAGCAGGTTCACTACAGCTCTATGCCGACGACACCCCTGTTGCCGACTTTACGTGGAGCAAGACCAATCTGACAGAGCTCCATTCTGAGCCTATCACCTTGTCCGAGGATCACACCATCTACATCCCTCAGTTCGGCAACGACTTCATGGGCATCGACTACATCTATATCATCAACGTGCAGTGGAACTACAAAGTATTAGAAGTCTGCGACGGTCACGTCGTCAGCACGACCACAGGACGCGGTAACGAGGGGGCACAGATGATAGTTCCTTACCACGAGTATCAGACCTACAACCAGAAACTCTACCGCCGGGATCCTACTGGAGGTGACAAGCGCAAGGAGTACCGCCACTACTTCACGCTCAACAGAGACAATCAGGAGGAAGCACTCGACTACAGCTTTACTGGCACAGAGAACGTCGTCTACCTGAAAGAGGGCGAGGACCTGCCCAACACGGAAATCTGTAACAGCGAGAATTCTATAGTACGCAGCAGCTATGCCGCAGCTGCCTTCCTCCCCTACTCCAACGTCGAACTGATAAAACTGCCGGCAGGAACCTACAAGATCCATGCCGTGCTCTTCGACAGCCATAACGTCCCCAACAGTTTCTGGACGTTCTACGCAGGTAGTCAGGAAATAGGAACACTCAACTGCACCGTCGTCAACCACTACGAATACGCCACCGAATCCTTCACCGTCAATTATGACACGCCAATCATCGTGGGCAAAGGTGGTGACAACCGGACTGGTATCGACCTCATTTACATTACCAAAGAGTAATCAAAGAAACGTAATAGAAAAATCCCCGGCCGTGGAATGTCTCCATCTGGCCGGGGATTTTTTTCTTGTTATCCTCTGCGTCCGCCGCCGAAGCCGCCACCAAAGCCGCCGCCACCGAAGCCGCCACCAGGTCGACCGCCGCCGAAGCCACCGCCACGACCGCCACGGCCACCGCCGTCAGGACCGCCGAAACCACCGCCACGGCGCATGTTCTGGCGCATCTCCTTGGTGCCGAAGAGGTTCAGACGGTAAGTAGCGCGGAGCATGACGTAGGAGTTGATGCTGTTGTACCAGTTGTCGGTACGCATCATAGCACTGATGCTACGCGAGAAGTTCGACTGCTGGCGCAGGATGTCGTAGAACTCCAGACGGAGCGAGAGAGGCTTGCCAGTGAGGAACGACTGCGAGATCTGCGCGTTCCAGATAAGCTCATTGGTGTTGGCAGCATCGTCGCTGAAACCACGACGGCTCGACATATTCAGGCTGGTGGTGAACTGCATGCCCCAGGGTGCCTGCATCGTCGTGTTGAAGCCGTAGTTGAAGTTCCAGGTGTTCAGCTTCGAGTTCTCCTGCATGGCATTGTACGAGTAGTTATACTGTACGCGGCCGTTAAGCTCCAACTCAAACCAGTCGTTGCGGTAGCTGGCGCCGAGACGCTCGCCCAGCGTGGTATTCTTGGTTGACATCTTTGAGACGTCGCCGTTGTGATAGAGGTCGATGTAACCTACGTTGTTGGCATAGCTGGCATCGGTCGTGGAGTTCAGGCTGAAGCGTCCGAGGGTGTCGAGAGCCGTATTGAAGGTGAAGTTACCACCGACGTTCCAATTGCCATCGATATTCTCAGGGCGCGAGGTGCGTCCGCCGGTTACGGGGTCATACTTCACCATCTGTGCCACGGAGTTGCTGGTGGTCGAGAAGTTAAGGTTGGCGAAGACAAACTGCTGATGACGCTCGAAGAAGTTGTTGTAGCGCCATGAGAAGCGCTGTGTGAACGAGGGCTTCAGGTCGGGGTTACCGCTGGTAATGTTCAGGGGGTCGCTGTTGTCGGTGATGGGCAGCAGGTCGCTCATCGAGGGCTGGCTGGTGTTGCCGCGATACTCGAAGCGCATGTTACCACGGTCGCTGATCTTCCAACGGAAGTTAGCCGTCGGGCTCCAGTTGACCACCGTGCGTGTGGTTGTAATATCTTCACCCAATCCTATATAATGGTATGTAGATGACTGGGGAATAACCTGCACGCCAACATTGAACTGATAGCTGGGTCGGATGAAGCGCAGCATCACCTCGCCGGTATGGATATAGTTTTTGTATTCTGAGAAACGGCTCAGGCTGTCATCGATGAACTCGTAGTAGCTATGACCGTTAAGGGCGTTGAAGACGGTGTTCCACTCGCGGTAGTCGGGCATCAGACCACTCATGTCGTAACGACGGGTAACGTCCGTATCGCTCCAGAAGTCGTATGTCGAACGGTCACTCTTGGTGAAGCGGTACTGGAAGTTATAGCTGAACTGCAGGAAGGTGGCCGTGAAGATAGGCTCACTGTAGGTCAGTCGCACGTTGTAGTCGTAGTTCTTCTGCGGGGTGACGTTATAACGGTTACGCTGGTAGGTGGAGTCGCCGGTAGCCAGCTGGTAGAGATTGACGAGGCTGCGTGAGAACGACTCCGAGGCGCCCTCGCTGTAGTTGGCTCCTGCCTGCAGGGTGATGTTACGGCCACGTCCGCCAATCTTGCGGTTAATCTGCAGGGTACCGCCGTAACGCTTGCTGTCGCTGTAGGAGAGCGAACCTCCAAGACGCTGGTTGACGACCAATGCGGAGTCGACGCCAAGCATCCGCGACACGATTTCTGCTATTGAATTGTCAGAAGAGGCATAGTTGTAAGGATCGCTACTGAAGGTTGCCGAGCCATTGTTACCAGTACCGTCGTTGGTGCCATAGCTCCAGGTAGGACGGAAACTGATGGTCCACAACGTGTCGGGCGTCCACTCCATACGCATCTGGGCGCTCCAGGAGTTGGAACGTGAGTAGTTCTGGTTCTGCGATTCAGAGAACGAACCAGTAGTGGCAACGAAGTTTTCCGAAGAGGAACGGCTCCAGGTGTCGCCGTCGTTATGGTTCCAACGAACAGAACCGTCAAGCACGATGACTTTTGTCTTCTCGTAGTTGAAGTTGACGCTGGCCATCTTTGAAGCCTGCAGACCATTACGGCCACCTCCGCCGAAACGGCCACCGCCGCCACCGCCACCAAAGCCCATGTCATTGGTGTTGTTGGCATTGGCAAAGCCCATCAGGCGGAGGTCGTCTTTCATAATGGCACCGAAACCTCGTCCGCTGTAGCGTCTTTCAGTACCTACGCCACCGTCAACATTGGCAAACATACCGCGGTTCATACCCTGCTTCAGGCCGAAGTCGAGCACCATCTGCTCGTTGCCGTCGTCAATGCCGGTGATACGGCTCAGGTCACTCTTCTCGTCGTAGGTCTTAATACGGTCGACAATAGAGGTGGGCAGATTCTTGATGGCGGTCTTCGTGTCGCCGGTCATGAACTCCTTGCCGTCGACCTTGATTTTCTGCACGGTCTTACCGTTAATCTTGATAGTACCGTCGTCGGACACCTCGGCACCAGGCAGTTTCTTGATGAGTTCCTCAACAACGGAACCCTCCGGCGTGCGGTAGGCACCTGCATTATATATTAAGGTGTCGTCCTTCGTGGTTACTTTTGCAATGTTCTTCACCACCTCGACGTTCTTCAGCATCTTCGTGTCAGGACTGATGGTGATGGTACCTAAAGCCACGGGCTTTCCACCTTCTACACTGATGCGGCGGGTGTAGGTCTTGAAGCCTACGTAGGTGACGCGTAAGATGTAGTTGCCGTCCTGTGGGGCGGTCGTCTGAAACTGGCCGCTCATGTTCGTCACGGCGTTGGCAACTAACGTAGAGTCGCTCTTCAACAGAGCAACAGTGGCCTGAATCACGGCCTCATTGGTCTCTTTCTCAATAACGGTTCCGCTAATAGTACGCTGTGCCAGCGCTGCGGTAGCGGTCATCATTGCGATGGCCATCAAGAGTAATGCTTTCTTCATATAAAAGTGTACGATTTACAGCTATCTGACGTCGAAAGAAAAGAAAAGTTTAATTCTTCACACGTTTTTTCAATGTTTTTTTGTAATTTTGCCGCCGCAATGGAAAAGCAAAAAGTTATCATATCAACTAAACTGGAAACGGAGCTGGCCACAGCCGTCGGCGAATGTGAGCGCGACCGCATCTTTATCTTAGTAGACGAGACAACAGAAAAGCTCTGCCTGCCACTGATAGCGGGCTTCGACTGTGTACGCGGGGCAGAGATTATCACCATCGGTGCCACTGACGAGAACAAGACCTTAGAGTCGCTCACCCACGTATGGAGCTGCCTGCAGCAGGGTGGTGCCACTCGCCACTCGCTGATGATCAACCTCGGAGGCGGTATGGTAACCGACCTCGGAGGCTTTGCTGCCTCGACCTTCAAGCGCAGCATGAACTACATCAACATCCCGACGACGCTCTTAGCAATGGTCGATGCTTCGGTGGGTGGCAAGACGGGCATCAACTTCGGCGGACTGAAAAATGAGATTGGCGTTTTCAGCACAGCTAAGAGTGTCATCCTCGACACCCTGTTCCTGCGCACGATGGACCACGAGAACATCTGCTCGGGCTATGCCGAGATGCTGAAGCACGGGCTGATACAGAGAGAGGAGAGAGGAGAGAGGAGAGAGGAGAGAGATATGTGGGCAGAGCTGCTGAACTTCGACCTCGATGTCATTGACTATTACCAGTTAGGGCGTATGTTGGAAGACTCGGTGAAGGTGAAGGAGCGCATCGTCGAGGAAGACCCTACAGAAAAGGGCATCCGCAAGGCGCTGAACTTAGGCCACACCGTCGGCCACGCCTTCGAGGCGCTGGCGCTGAAGCGCAAGCCCATCCTTCACGGCTATGCCGTTGCCTACGGCCTCATCTGCGAGCTTTACCTGAGCACCATCAAGACGGGATTTCCTGTAGAGAAGATGCGCCAGACGGTGCGTTTCATCACCGAGAACTACGGTCGCATGCCGATAACCTGCGACGACTACCCCACCCTGCTGGAACTGATGACGCACGACAAGAAGAACATAGGCTGCGACATCAACTTCACGCTGTTAGGCGACATCGGCGACATCCGCATCAACCAGACGGCTACGAAAGAAGAAATAGAAGAAGCCCTCGACTTCTACCGCGAGGGATTCTGAACCAACTGTTCTGCCTGCTTGCGGGCGGGCTTTCCCGTCTCCGTCATCGGCACCTGGTCTGTATGGACGTAGTCACGCGGCTGCCAATACTTGGGCAGTACGCGCTGACAGACGTCACGGGCCGTGTCAACGTCACCCTCGGTCAACAGCACCACCACCTCACCGAACTTCTCATCGCGACGCTTTGTAATCATATAAGGTACGCGCAGGTGCGCACGAAGCAGTCGTTCTACTTCCTCCGCCTGAATCTTGATGCCACCAGAACAGATGACATTATCCTTACGCCCCAGAATCTTAAAGCGCCCGTCGGGAGCCATCTCGGCGATGTCGTTCGTCACCAGGCAACCGTCGTGTACGGCAGGGGCATCAATGACGAGACAACCATCTTCCGTCAATGACAGACTGACACCCGGCAACGGCGTGTACCACTCGGTAGCCTCTGGACCGCTGAGCCGACGGAGGGCGATATGCGACAAGGTCTCGGTCATGCCGTAGGTACTCCAGACCGCATTAGGGAAACCAGCCAGCGCAGTGGCCAGCGCATCGTCGATGGCTCCGCCGCCGATAATCAGGTGTTTGATAGCCATCAGCCGTTCCCGTTCTTCAGGTTTCTGCAGCGTGTTCCACACCTGCATCGGCACCATCGCGGCAAAAGTACACAAAGGGGACGGTTCCTTTTGTGTACTTTTCAGCGGATGTCCGCTGGGTTCCACAACAATCAGCCTCAGCCCGCAGGTCAGCGCCCGCACCACCATCATCTTCCCCGCGATATAGTCGAGCGACATACACAGCAGCGCCGTGTCGCCCCCACGCAGTCCGAGGAAGTCGCACGTCATCCGTGCCGAAGCCTCCATACGTCGTTTCTCGACCCACATCGGTTTCGGCTTGCCCGTCGACCCACTGGTATGTACCAGCACCGTCGGGCTCTCGTTTCGCCACTCGGCTAAAAAATCTTCAATTTTCAATTTTCAATCCTCCACAACTGGTCGCCTCGTATCTCCAACGGCATCGGGATGTTATCAGTAAAGAGCTGACCCGTACCAAGACCCTGTGGCCAAGTGATATGGTCGCCATACACATCGCTGCAGAACTGGGCGATGGCGTTCAGGCCAACGTTACTCTCCAAGGCCGACGTGATCCACGAGCCGACGTCGTGCTGGCGGGCAGCTTCTATCCACTCACGACAACCAGCCATACCGCCGTGCAACGACGGCTTCAGCACAATATAGGCCGGTTTGATGACACGCAGCAGGTGCGACTTCATCTCGCGATCGTTGACGCCTATCAGTTCCTCGTCGAGGGCTATCGGTATGGGTGACTCACGGCAAAGCTCCGCCATCAACGCCCACTGTCCGGCTTTGATGGGCTGCTCTATCGACTGCGCATACTGCGACAGCAACTCCAGTTTATAGAGTGCTTCGTCGTAACGGAAACCGCCGTTGGCGTCGAGTCTGATTTCCACCTCACGTCTGCTGAAGCGGTCGCGGATACGGCGCACCAGGTCCAACTCCTGCTCGAAGTCGATGGCGCCGATCTTCAGCTTCACACAACGGAATCCCTGTTCCAGTTTCTGCTCCATGCGCTGCAGCATCTCGTCGTAACGTCCCATCCATACCAGTCCGTTGATGGGAATGCCCACCTCACCGCGACTGAAAGCCGTGTTAAACAAGAGGTGAGAGTCTTGCAACGAGAGCATCGCCGTCTCTAAGCCGAACAGCATCGACGGATAGTCGCGCATCGCCTCGTAGTCAATCTGCCCCGTCCGTTCCACATCGTCACAAAAACGGCGCAACACGTCACTGTAGCCCGGCCCCGCATCGCAGCTCAAGTCGGGCAACGGCGCACACTCCCCCACCCCGACGGCATCACCGTCAGTCACAGTTAGAAGCCATATTTCCCTTTCAGTATACACGCCGCGACTCGTTCCCGCCGGCTGCTTGAAATGGAGCACGCGCTCCTCAATATCTATTTTCATGTCTGATTGTTTCTCTATTTTATACGCAAAGATAAACTATATTTTTCAATTATCCAAGAATTTTCTTTATCTTTTCAAAAATAATGCGTATCTTTGCATCGTTCACCTTCCATCAAGATCCTTTCATGGGCAAAGAGGGAGTGAGCCATATATGTGATTAGGCGTTTACTTTGACGCTTTGTTCTTTGGCAGTCCGAATCTAGCAAATTCAAACTCAGCCTAAGACTTAGCAGCAGTAGATGTCACGATGGATATGTATCCGTACAGCCATCATTGCGTTTTGACCAACGCGGTGGGGATATGATATATATCATAGCGTGGGCTCTGCATGTTGCTCGTTCTTGACTGAGTGGGTATGCTAGAGCCTTGGATTGTGGGAATGAGTAACGAGGTACAGCACTCACGCTTTTTTCATATATGTACCTATACAAAATCAAATAATAAGAACATGTCTTTGCTATGTGTGGCTGGCGAGACGTAAAAGGGAAGATTGTTATGAAACGAAAACTATTGTTATTACTATTGCTCATGTCTGCTGTTGCAGGAAGCGGGGCTACCTATTTCGAGGATGACGGTATCCGTTATGTGCTAAATGCTGACGGAACGTCAGTATCGGTGGCAAGTAAGTCCGGCGGCTATTCTGGGGAAGTGACGATACCTGCCTCCGTCACCTATTCAAGCAAGGAATATGCAGTCACAACCATCAGAAGCATGGCTTTTTCTAACAGTTCGGCACTAACAAATGTTATTCTTCCTTCTTCAGTCGTGAAGATTGAAGGTTCTGCTTTTTATCAGTGTACTTCTCTCACCTCCATCAATCTCTCAACCGTCAAAGAAATAGGAGAATATGCATTTTACTATTGTACCTCTCTGACAACGGTAACACTAGGAGAAGAACTGACATCGATAGGGAACCATGCTTTCAATCATTGCCCCATTTCTATTTTGGACATTCCTGCAAGTGTAGAAACAATTGGCAACAGTGCCTTTTACAACAGAAATGGCACGATAACCTCGCTTACCCTACATGAAGGTCTGAAGACCATTGGCTCATACGCTTTCTCCAGTGACTATTCTAACTATAATTGCAAACCTGTAACAGTACCATCTCTATCTCTGCCCAACAGCATTGTCAGTATCGGTAACGCGGCATTTAAAGGGTGGGCTTCCATTCAGGAACTAACATTACCAACATCATTGGAAACCATCGGTGAATTGACATTCAGTTCTTGTGAAGCGCTAAAAACGGTAATTTTTAGCAATAAAGTCAAATCCGTCGGTAGTGGTGCTTTTAAAGGCTGTAATAACATCACCAAGGTTGAGATTAGCGATTTGACCAATTGGTGTAAAATTGAGTTTGGCGACGACGAAGGCGGTCAAGCTCCTGCCAATCCATTGGAGATTGCTAAAAAGGTATATCTCAAAAATGTACAACTGGATGAATTGACCATCCCATCTGGCATTACAAAAATTGGCAATTTTGCTTTCAAGAACGTGCAGAAGTTTAACAAACTGACTATTCCTGCCTCTGTAACAGAAATTGGCGACTATGCCTTTGACGGATGCTCAGACATGGAACAAGTATTATTCTTGTCACAGACAAGCCTAAAAACCGTCGGCAGTGGAGTTTTCTCCAAATGTAATGGTCTTACTACCATCGACCTGCCATCCAGTATAACGACTCTTGGTACTGGCGTTTTTCGTGAATGTAGCAATCTAACCACGGTCAACATTCCAAACGACATCATTGACATTCCTTCCTACACCTTCTATAAGTGTACAAAATTAGGCAGCATTTCCCTACCTGAAAACGTGAAGTATATAGGTAGCTGGTCGTTCCTGGGTTGTACTGCGTTGACACGCATTGACATCCCCGCTTCCGTTGAGATTATTGGCACAGAGGCCTTCAAGAACTGTACAGGACTGACAGGCGTATTTATCACAGATTTAGCAAAATGGTGCGCTATTGAGTTTGGCAATTACCAGTATCAAGGAAGCAACTGGCAAAGTGATGACAAAGAGAGTAATCCACTTATCTTCGCAAAAAAACTGTACCTGAATAATAATTTGATTGAGGACATGGTTATTCCCAATGGAGTTGAGATTATAAAGCCATACGCTTTCTGGGGGGCACAAAGTATAACGTCACTGACCATCCCAAGTACAGTGAAAACCATTAGCAACAATGCATTCTGGTATTGCACGAACCTACGCTCAATCACCATTCCGAGTTCGGTAACCAGTATTGGCAGGAGGGCTTTTGGCTTCCTTTACCAGAACGGTTCGTTTTATAAATCAAACAACAATGACCATGTCAAGGTCTATATTGACGACATTAGCTGTTGGTTAAACAACAAATACGGAAAAGCTTTCTATGAAGTAGGACAGGCCGTTTATGTGAATTGCAATGTTTATATAGATTTGTACTGTAACGGAGACAGAGTGACAAACCTGACGATTCCCTCGTCTGTCACCGATTTGGATGAATACGCTTTAGCCAGCATTGATATGAATTCTGTCACATTGCATAACGGAATTGAGCGATTGAGTTACGACTGCTTTTATTATAATACGCTGAAGTATATCTATTCAAAATCAAAGTTCGCGCCTGAGTTATACTATGGCTCCGCTTCAAGAACATATTTTAATATTGTAAATAAATTGAAAGCTATCTATGTACCAAGTGGCCGAGGAACTTCATACAAGAACAAATGGAGCAGCCATGAGGCCATTATCAAAGAGGTCGGCATGTCAATAGAAGGAGTACAGTCGGCAGCAAGTACTGCTGAGGCAAAAGCAGCTTATACAGCCGTTACAGGAACACCCCCAACCTATATGGATCTGACAGACGCCACGCTGGACGAGACAGTGACGGCTGAGACATTAAAAGCTGGTGACACCAGTAATAATGTCATCTACTACCTTCCTGAAGGGTCGGGCATTACAGGCGACAACATCGTGGTAAATGGTGTAGCTGACAATGTAAACCTTTCAGATGGTCATCCTTTTGCAATCCCCGAGGAATTCGTTGCCTCGAACATCACTTATCAGCGTTCGATACCTCAAAGCAACAGTGATGCCTACACCCTCTGTCTGCCATTCAACTACTCATTGCCAGCCAGTCTGAAGGCATATACACTAAGAGGGAAGAACAACAACGGAGAACTTGTCTTTGTCGAGGCTAGTGAGATATTTGCTAATAAGCCATACTTGATTCTGGCGGAACAGACTGTCAATAGTCTCAATGCCCAGAATGTCACCATGAAGGCCACCCCCGACACAATGGAAGACGACGGCAATTCCGATTTCGAATTCCGAGGCACTCTGTCACCTATCAGCAATGAGGATGCAGCGGAGATGGGCGCATATATCTTACAAGCAAACAGGAAGTGGCATCCCGTCAAGACCGAGAATCCTAATGCCTACATTGCAGCTGGCAGGGCATACTTGATTCCAAAGCCTAATGCAGCCAGAAACTTTTTTAACTGTCTCTTTTCAACTAATGAAGATGTAACAGCCATCAAGACCATATCCAAAGATGGCTCTGAGCAGTACTTCGACCTGCAAGGGCATAAGATTAATACCCCAACAAAAGGCATCTATATTGTAAGAGATAAGCAAGTCCAAGACAAAAATGGGAAAAAGGTTAAATTAAAATAATCCTATATGAAAAGCGTCTATATTAAACCAAAAGTCAGTATATTTGAACTGGATTATGCTAATATAATCATGGCATCAGAAACAGTAAGTTCTACTGTTGAAGAGACGCCTGCTTCAGACGTCTCCTATGGTCGTGTCTTTGGATTTCCTGACGAAACAGACATTTTTAACGAACAGGCCATATTCGGGTCTTCTGCAAATTAGCAATATTTTTGGCGCAGGGGGAAAGGTATGTGGATAGCCCAACGGCTTAGGATTATTTATCGTGCGCACGCGCACAACTAGGATAGTGAAAGCTGAAAACATCCCACACTCGTCACACTTCCCACACCCAGCGCGGGTGTGACGAGTGCGACGAGTGTGGGGTCTTTTTCGGTTAAGCTGTCCAGATAGGAATATGGTAACAAGTAAGAGGTAAAAGGTAAGAAGGCCAAGAGGCCGTGACGTTTTCACGAGAGGCCGTGACGTTTTCACGAGAGGCCGTGACGTTTTTCTGTAAGGCCGTGAAATTTTCACGAGAGGCCGTGAAATTTTCCCTTTTTCATTTTCCCTT
>JAEEGG010010459.1_pt1 | contig 20485 bp, 15 predicted proteins | sample 9134161 | NCBI WGS metagenome assembly JAEEGG01 (sample SAMN16246543, study PRJNA631951) | gut metagenome | biome: gut microbiome; feature: rumen; material: CR-attached | host: Bos | place: Iran: Karaj | collected 2018-10 | reverse complement strand
TACTGTCCATCAGGCAGTACAAGGCCTCCCCCGCCTGAATCCCATAGTTCAACTTGATATACTGGCGCATCAGCGTAGTCTTGCCTACACCTCGTGAACCACGTATGGCAACCAACTGTTTCTCCCATGGTATGGTGTTCATGGCTTCCCGGATGATATTCGTGCTCACCTGGGAAATCAACTTGCGGTGCTTCTTGAAAAGAGTTTCCATGGTCATCTGCTTTATTCAGAGCAAAAATAGAAAAGTTTATTAGAATAACCAAATTATCCACAAAAAAGGTTATTGCAATAACCGATTTTGAAATTGCCGGTCAAACTTATAACGGGCATTTTCGAAGATTATAAACCTTATCTCTCGAAGTTTGCAAATGGCCGGAAATTGGTTTTGCCACTGCTAATGCATCGCTTTGAAACTGTATCAACAAAGGCAAAAGACGAATCCTTATGGCCGATTGCAAGTCCTTATCTATATTCTGGTAGAAGAAAAAAGAGGGTCCTGGTTATCTGCCAGTATAGTCCAGTCATGTATTAGATATACCAAACTGACCATACAACCATATCTCTTTACGCTGAAGAGTGTCGTTCTTTTCTGAGAATACACTGGAAAGGCGAGTTTGTATCTAGAATGATTAAAGATTGCAGATGCTCATTTCTTATATAAAACTTGTTACACAATCTTGACACGTCTCCGGAATCCAGAAAACAAACCTTTTTTCTCTTTTACCCGAGTGATTTAAGCCTCCTTGATGAAGACTCTTCGAGATCGGGCCTGATTCTGTCACAATGATTGTCACAAAAAACGCTGATTCCGTCACAATTGTGACAATCGACAAGCGTAACTCATTGACAATCATGCCCCATTAAAAACCCTCCGGCAGCCCTTGGAAAGTATGTGGTTTTCTGCATCGGGAAGTAAAAGTCTGATATTCAATTAGTTATATCTTATATAAAGCTTGAGATTGAAATCTCAAACTAGTTGAAACCTATTCTCTTCAGAGTTTAATACGACTATATCCGTGATTTCGCGATTATGGTCGTATTTCTTTGATTTAAGTCGGTTTTGTCACAGTGTTTGTCACAAAATCACCTTCTGTGACAGATTATTGTCGCACTTACCCGAAATAGTTACCAAAACCGCAGTTTTATGAAATGTTTACTGAGATTTCACACGAATAAGTAGCAGTTTTAAAATGGTACTCCCCTACCATATCTTCATATATGGTTGTATTGTAGCCGTAAACTAGTTTGAAATACTATACAAGTACCATTATTTTGCCCGGTTTTGCCAGATCTTCTACTGTATATTAGGGCTATTACACCTGATTTGTCTCATGTCACAAATGGCAAATATGTATTTCCCAGCTGGGAAAGTACATATTTGCCATACTGCATCTCATCGGGAGTGATTAGATTTTGTCAATCATAACTTATCATTCACCTCCGTCTTCCTGGCGTGCTTGAAGTTGATGCTGGTCTTGCCGAAGCGCCAGGTGAGGCTCAAATAGAACTGGCGGGGGCAGTACCAGGATTCGTTGTGTTGGTAGTAATTTTCGGCATAAGTATCTCTCGTAGGGCCATAATATCGGTTCTGGAAGGGCATGACAGCCGTTGCAGTCAGGATAAGCCGGTTCTGGAGGAAACCTTGTCGCAGGCCCAGGGAATACTCATAGTCAACGCCGTGGTAGGTGCGCTGGAGAGTGGTTTCTCCGCCGGAGATGCCGCCGGAAGCAAAAGCCATCGCCCCTTTCCAAAGCACAACATTGCTACTGAGGTTGAAAGCCCATTCCACACCGGAATTCTTCTGGTCCAGGCTTGGCGCATAGAAGTAATTGTAACCTACCTGCGCCGAAGACTGGAGGCTGAACCGCTGGCCAGGATTCCAGTTGAAACTCACCATCTGGTCGATATGGTCGTAGGTAACGGCATTTTCATAGGTAGAGACCTTGACGCCGTCCGGATAGACCTTGGAGAGGTATTCAATCTTGTTGCCGCAGAGACTCCCGTAGGTCCTGGCCGTAAAGTCCCAGTTATCCCCATTGGTGCGGTATGTGAGCGTCAAGGCATCAGATACGACCGTCCTCAAGTCCGGGTTGCCGTGCATCCGGCTGTAGGGGGATTCCTCAAAAATGTAGGGATTGAGATAATCCACGCTCGGACGTCCAAGGCGTCGCGTGTAGGACAATGTCAATGAATTCTTGGCGTCAATCTGCCAGGCTGCGTTCAAATAGGGCACAACATTGAAATTGCTGTTGTCGAAGGTAATATCCGCGGACGAACTCTTGGAGACGCCCCGGTTCAGCGTGTATTCCAAACGTGTTCCTGCCTTCAACGTGAGCTTTGCGAACTTGTAACCGTAGCTGGCATATGCGGCGAAGATGTGCTGCTTGTAGTCAAGGTCATTGACATTGGAATTGTCTATATTCCACTGTTTTGCCGTGAAATCCCAAAGTTCATCTTGGGAATCGGCCACGTGTGAACGGAGCGTGTACTTGGTGCCGGCTTCAATCTGGTGCTTCTTCCGCAAGGTGGCAAAATAATCAATCTGGCCGATCTTCTGGATGGTATGCTCAGTATTGAAGGAATGACGGTGGTAATCTGTACAGTTCAGAACAGGCTCCACAATGATGTGGTTTTCCGTGCTGTTCGGATTGCCATCGATGGAATAGCTGAAGGTAAGGATTCCTCCATCATCCCGGAAGGTCTTCTGGTAGGCCAACTCACCGGAGAAAGTGTTGTAGCGGTTTGTGCGGACCGTAGGCTCCTGCATCTCGATGGTTTTGACACGGCTGGTATTCCAGAAAGATTCAGTAATGTCGTACTCACCCAATTGCTTCTGGAAGTTGGTCCAGCCGGAGAGCGTAATAAGATTAAGCGAGTCCGGCTCATAACTTGCCTCCAATGAGAATGCACCAGAGTAAAAAGTATTGTCACTTGTAAAATCCAGATTCTGATAGTGGTGGTCGTCGCTAGAGTAATTCTCAATGTCTGTCACTCCATGCGCTTTAGGAGTCGGGTAATACATCCCGCTGGCATTGGCACTGAAGGTGAACTTGCCCAGTTGGGCATTGATATATCCGTTTCCTCCGGCCATCCCCAATGTGCCGCCTTGTGCGCCCAAGGAGCCGCTGTAACCGGATTTCAGCCTCCGTGCCATCACGATATTGATGATGCCGCCAATGCCTTCCGCATCGTACTTGACTGGCGGATTGGTGATGACCTGGATCTCCTTGATAGAAGATGCAGGGATGGTCTTTATAAGCTGGTCGAAGTTCCTGGCCAGCATCCCCGTAGGCCTTCCGTTCACGAGGACCTTGTAATCTGTGGAGCCGTTCAGTAGCACTTTATCCTCGCCGTTGATACTGAGCATCGGCACGTTCCTGAGTATATCGATAAGATTGCCGCCTTCCGCCATTGGATCTGCCTGTACGTTATAGGTGAGTTTGTCGGCGTCGGTTTTGATCAGTTCCTGCCGGGCCACTACGGTGGCTTCTTTGAGTTTCTGTACGGTGCCCAGGGAATCCGGCTGGGCGAGTTCCGGTTCCTGCGCCCTGGCGGCGATGCCTATAACCAGAGCGGCAGCAGTAAGGATGATTGTCTTTGCGTTCATTGCTTTTCCTTGAGTTTTGCTTACGCAAAAATATCCGGGAAAAGTTTTACACGATATGGTATAACACGAAAATATCAGCCTGTATGTAGCTGATACTCAATATGGGATGTAATATTTTCGTCCCGTAAGACTTTGGAAAGTTTTACATCAGTGTTCTAGGTCCAGAAGAAGGTCTCTCAGATAGATGCTGATGTTGGTATCGTGCTCGTCCAGGCCGAGTTTCTGGCGGATCTCGTGGCTGATGATATAGTGCCGTTTCTTCTGGATAAACTCGCCGATGTCCTTACCCTTCAGGCCCAGGGTATAGAGGCAGCAGTAACCGATTTCCCAGTCCGTAAGTCCCTTGTCCTGCAGATATGCGATGAACTTGGGATGGCTTTCCTCAAAGACAATCTTGGTGGACCGAAGGAACTCTTCCCGGTCAGCCATCAGTACGTCAATCTCTTCTTCCGAGCTTCGGTAGAACTTGTCATCGGAGGAAATGTGGGAGGCAATTACCTTGTCCAGGACGGCGAGCCGCTGCCGAATAACCGCCATCGCCTTCTCGTCCGGGCGGGACTTCATCTTCCGGATGACATAGCGGATAATCAGCACCATAATGGCCAGAAGCAGCAGAGAGAGGATGACAATCTCACGGATGCGGTTATCCTTCTCGATGAGCGTCATCTTGTCCATATAACGCTCCTCGATGATGCGGGCGTTCTGGATCTTTAGCGTGTCCGACGGCGCCAGCATACTGGCATTCTCGTTGATTCTTTCCAGGCAATCCCTCGCCTTCTGTGTATTCTCGCTATCCCCGACGGAAGAATAATAATCCAGGGCGATATGGATGATGCTGTCGTTATACACCTCGATGCCTACTTTCTCCAGCGCCTGTGAATACAGCAGCGCGTGCCGGGCCTGCAGTTCCTTAGTATTCAGCAGGCTCCTGTCCAGCGAATCCAGCGCCACGAAAGCACTGTCCGGCGCAGACGTCAGGTACATTTCCGCCTGGTCCAGCACCTTTCCCACGTTGCTCGTGTGGAAACAAGAGCAGAGGCAGAGTGCCAGGATAATACCGAATATGTAGTTCTCGAAGTGACGCATAGCAGACGCATAGGTTGCGAATAAACGCAGATGGGCAATAGACAGTTCAAAAGAAACGGAACGATCCGATGATCATTTCTCTTTTTACCAGAATATGAACACTTATAAACTAACCATTGTATATTCTAATCACTGCAACCGCTCTTTTGCTTGCACGTGATACATAAAGGCGCTAGGCGCTATTCATGTTTCTCTTCTTTCAACACCAAACAGCTAAATGTATGGTCATCGTGTGTCTCCTCTAGACGCTCAACATTTCCTCTGGTAATTGCAACATTATTATATATAAATTCACATTCTATAAAACTTATTATCAAATACAACAAATAGAATTTACTTCTCGTTTGGCTTATCCATAGCCTCTAACTTATCAATAAACACCTGATTCCTATCCTGGGCTCTTTTCAATATCTCAGAATACTTAATGACCTCTGTGTAAAGGTCACCTTCTTGATGACCAAATTTCCCTGGAACCGGTAGATTGGGACGGAATATAAACCCTAGATTAGCGGCCTCCTTAAAATACGGGTTGCTTTCCTGTATGGAATCATAATCAATATTCTCACCCACCAAATAACCATAGAAGGTGTTAATATTAAAATTGGGGGCAGACAGGTTGTGGATAATCATTGCATAGCGGTTTATCTGGTCCAAGTGCAGTGATACGTCCACTTCCGGAGCCTTAAACTCAACTATGACGCATTTTCCTTCTGCAGGATAAAGCAGAATATCAGGGCGCCGTGTTCCAACATCTTTTGTCTCATGACGCATCTTATAGGCCTTTTCTTCATCTGTCAACTTCTGCTTTAGCAAGTTGGTTCCGTTTATCTTTATCTTATTGAGTTCCTTCTCTGAACAGCCTTCAAAATAGAGGTACTGGTCATCCAGCAACCAAAGGTCACTACCTTGTGGATTGATGGAATGCTTCTTGAATATCAGGTTGTGCAAAACTTCTTCATCTATTCGCTTTTCCCCTCTTAACGCATCTGTTTCGTTGTGCAGAACCTTGTCAAACAGTTCAAGTACTAATTTCCTGCGTGCAATATATTTGGTGAGTGCACTTTTGTTCTGCTCTGGTATCTTGACAGAGAAGTCATCAATCAGTTCCTTAAGTTTGAGCTGATACTCTGGTTTTGAAGGATCCAATGCCTCAACACTTTGGACAGCTTCCTTAATAGAGGCATCGAGGTCTGCCACCTTGGCCATTTCAGACTCATATACCATCTTTAGAATTTCTGCGTCTGTGGTTGATTTCTTCACCTTTGAACGGATTGAGTCCACTGTGGCAGGGTCAAGCAGAAACATCTCCTGAAGTTCATTGATATTGTCTTCCTTTTCCTGTTCTCTCTGTGAAAACACTTCATAAATGCTGGAAATCTTGTGGTTCACTTCATAAACAAGATTTTCCTGTAAAATAAACTGTTCATTGTGGAATATAGAATCGCCGTCTTTAAACAGTTTCTTCAGTTCTTTCTCTTTCACAAGACTTATATTGCCGCGGTCATCACTATCCCGCGCATCAAGATAATCTCCCGACAAAAGGAATATATAACGGTTCCCATCTATCGTCTCTTTCTCTGAAAGATTATCCAATGGCAGGGTGTTACCCAGTTCACCCTTACTGACCATATACAACCTGTTTCCGTCTATCTTATGTTCTGGAACGGAAAATGAGCGAATATGGAATGACTCCGTCCGGTCAGTTCTAACGATTCTCTTTTCCTCTACTGTGGAATACTTCACTTCCAGATCTTCTTCCTTATCTGGAATAGGAATATCGTTTGCCACAATGGTTTCAGTCCCATCAAGTTCTTGGTTTACATAGCGTTCTATAGTGATTTGAGGGAGGTTATCCCTATTGTCACAAAATCGAGCCAAAGAATGATTGATAATATCCATCTTTAGCATCACTGCGGTCAGAGCACCGTACGCCTTTGAATCTTTAGGTTCAAGTGGATTATTGAAAGTAAGGACAGTATTTGAGTCCTGCCTGTCTATTTCTTCATCCTCTTCCAATCTCATCATTGAGTTATTATGGAGAAACGACTCGTTGCAAGACAGGGTTGCTTTCACTCTTCGAGATTGACTCTCACTAACATCAGATATGCTTTCCAGAACTGTAGAGCCAAAATAGAACAAGAACTGCACACGACCTGTTCCGTTGTTTGAATGATTCTTGGACGGGTCGCGCAAGTTTTGCAGTCGGGTTAAGTTTTCTTCATTAAGGCCAATTCCATTATCTGTAATCTGGATAGTTTGTATCTGGTAAACAGAGTTATTCTCCAAATCAAGCCCTTTCGACACATTCAAAGTAATAGCAATCTTCCCTCGGTTCAGGTTGTCGTTCCCGAACTTATCCATAATGGCTTCCCACGCATTAGTCACAGCCTCAAAAATAGGCTGTAAATAGGTGCCCTTCTTCCGTTTGAATGTCTCCAACTCACGCGGATAGTAAATACCTGTAGCTTTTATAAATTGGGGTAAATTCATCGTGGTCTATTATTATTTGGATTGTCCTTTAATGTTATCAATTTGAGTCATGTGGGAGCGCTAATTAATTATAATCCACTCTCCACCTTTATCTCCTCCTTTGCGTTGAATTCTACCGCTCTCACGAAGTTTTCGGACGGCTTTATAAATTGTATTTTCGTTCAGGCCGCACTCTGCCGCAAGTTCGGCTGTCGTAATACGCGGGTTGGCAGTAATGAGGCGCAGAACTTTCTTCTCTGTTTTCTCCTTACTTTTCTCCTGATTTTTCTCCTTATTTTCTCCTGCTTGTTCGGAAGAAACCGACTTTTTCTTCCAGAGCGTTGTCGTGAAAAAACCTTCGGTCTTGTATTCGGCCGGCGGGAATCCGTCTTCCGAGAGGATACGAGCGATACGCGGGATGCCAGTGCCGACGCTTTCGACAAGATGTAGCCGGGTAAACATCCGGAAGATGAGCGGGTTCCTGGAGCGGCTGCGGTGGCCAAAGTCTGCTGCAACATACGGCAGCAGGCCACCAGGGTTTGAAATCTCCAGGCGGTCGTCATAGAGTTGCACCATGATTTTCGCGCCGTTGTCGAAGTAATCTCTGTGGCAGATGGCGTTGGTCAGGGCTTCTTTGATGGCATCTAGGGGTAATTCCCAGATTTCCTGACGAGGGTCGAAACCATGCATTACGTATTCGACTGCCAGATATTGTTTAATCCAGGCCGTGGCGTTGTTATATTGTGAGAGAAGCGGTCCTTCGAATGTTTTGGAGTCGATGATGTGAACGTTCTCGGTGCCTTTGAATCGGACGCAATGGATGATTGCGTTGATGAATTGTTTGCCACAGACATCGGAGAAGAGCATCGGAACAGCGTTGGTTATTTCTCCCTTATCCGTGAGGAGCCCGAGGTTGGTGATGAGTTCCTGGCTGGGTGCGTCGGATGTGATGCCGGCCTGGCGCTTGAAATCGCGGACGGCTTCTTCGGATACGTCTTCCCATTTGAACCAGGGGCAGACGCCCATATCGAAGTTGAGCTTTCCGGCATCGTCGAAGATCTTGCGGACATCGGCCGGTTTGCGAAGCTTCTGGGAGTTGGCTCCACGACGGATGTGGACGGCACCGGAGCAGAAGTAGGGCTTGTCCTCCCCTTCTTTGACTTCCATTACCCAGATCTCGTGGCCAGTGACATTAAGCGAGTAGATGTCGCAATCGACCTGGGGCTCGATTTGATCCACCGAATCCCGCAGAGCGGAGCGCTTGCTATTGTTGATGGTGAAGCCTTCGGTGAACTTACCGTCGTTGTCAACACCAAGGAGGATGTACCCGCCGGTCGCATTGGCAAGGGCGCAGACTTCCTCGCTGAGCTCCCTTACTTTCGAGGGGACCTCGCGCTTGAGTTCTACGTGCTGGCCTTCTCCTTGGGCAATCAGTTCTTGTGCTTTTATCTCGTCAAGCATATCGATACTTCTTTATTGCAAATATACTGATTTCATCGCACACTATTGTTGTCTTATAATTGAATGATAAGACTGAATTCGTAGTTTTAGGTAGAAAGTAATCAGTTTATGATTACTTTGCGTACAATAATAAGAAAAACACTATCGGCGTTTTACTAGAAAGTGATAACCGGTGAATCATAAATACCCGTTTAAGTAGTCTTCGGATCACCTATTCCCCCATTCGGCCAAAAAGCATTCGCCCGTTTGGCCAAAGTGAATACAGGGAGTTAAATAAATAACTTCGAAAACGCGAGTTACGCACAAATAAGTATCAGTTTTAGTCCTGACTCATCTGAGATTCGGAGCATGGTGGAATCAATAATCCGAGTCAAATAGTTTTCGGGTTAAAGGAAAAGGATTCATCGCTTGTCCAGTTTGATTCATGTATTAGATATACCAAACGAACTAAACAATCATCTGCAAAGTTGGGAATTCAAAGAAAAATGAATCCGTGGGTAGCGATTTGATCTTGGAATGATTCAAGATAAGAAAGGATGTTTTTGAGGGATTGAAACATCACCTTTCCGCGACAGATTTCGAGGACCTCTATAGCGCCTTATTTTCTCCTTTAACCCGAAAAAATGGGGTATTATCCGCAATTCGTTACTACTCGAGAAATAATTTGTCACAGTCTTTGTCACAAAAACCGTGTATTCTGTCACACGTGTGACAAATCCCCTTTTTAACTTATTGATAATCAATCTCGCTTATCGTGTGCAGAAATAACTTTGGAAAGTTCATGTCTTGCTGCATCGGAAAATAAGTTTCCACTGCAACCATTCGGGCACAACAATGCCTTGTTATGTGCCCGAAAACTTCTTATCGGTAGGTTCGGGCACAAAGACGGTCGATTCTGTGCCACAATAAACAGAATCGGAAATAATCCGTTCAATACATTTAGTCAAACAAACTGAGTTCCTTCGACAGGAAAGATTCTTGTTTCAACGGCTTGACGATATCGGTCGGCAGCAAATGTCCCAGCAGCAACGGAGATTTCGGATCGTGGGTGAGATAGTTCTGCATAGCCTTAGCGTGGTCTTTGTTGGCGTAGCAGTAGCGGCAACCGTTGGGGCAGGAGTTGTAGTCCCCCAATCCCCTGCTCTCTATGCAAAGACATCCGGCGCGGTTTCCTTGATGGGGCGTTTTCTTGAAATGGATTCCCAGCGCGTTGGAGAAGATTTCCGCCGTCATGCAGCCGCTCCGGTGTATGCCGAACGGCTCGTAGTCCTCCTTCGTCGCGCAGGTTTGGAGATATAGGCCGTATTTTCGGGCCGTGGTCCCCATCCCCTGGGCAAGCGTCAGCTTATCTTGCTCCGATACGGGCCGCAGTTCCGGCATATTGACCTCCAGTTTCTTGTACATCTCCACAAAAGAAAAGATGCAGCGGTCCACATAGGGAGTCAGTTCACGGGCCATCCGGTCAAAAGTCTCCAGATGCCGCTCTATTGTGTATTTCTCCGTCAGGAGCACCGGGTCATAGCGCCAGGCAATCTTCTCCGGCCCCACCTGGGCGGCCAATGCTTTCAGCGTCTGAATACTGTCCTCAATGGACGGCACACGCGGCTCTATGTCTGTTCCGTAGGCCGTAATCGTATAGTGGTAGTAGCAGTTAAAACGGTCGTTAATCTCATGCAGGCGAGGCAGGATGGGACTGTAATCTTTGGAACAGAAGACCACAACATCCAGCGTCTCCGGGTTCAACTCAATCCGGTTCACAATCTCCGGGAACAACGGATTCCGGGACAGGACATAGCCCTCCCGGAAGCGGTTCAGCAACCACTCGCTATAGTATTGGACGGTATCCGTCCGTCCGCCAGTGTTCAAAATCAACTCTTCCTCTTTTTCTGACCCGTCCGGTGCTGTTACATGTCATCCATCGAGAGGCTTGAGAGCACTATCTTGTTCTTTCTGGCCTGCTTCTCCTTGGAAGAGAAGTACGCAGTCTTTTCTTCAAGAAGCCTCTTATCGAACTTCTCCGGATTGCGCTTCACCTCTATCACATCGAGTACATTCTCTTTCAAACGAAGGGCAACAATATCCAGTTCTGCCTGTTGATGATGTCCCTCCTTGTCAATGTACCCTTTAGGGTCCCACCACCCTCCGATATCGCGGTATTCCATGCTCTCCACAAGTTTCATCTTGAAGTATCTCTCGAGAACGTCGCCAGAATAGGTCTCATAATCATCTTCCATTATTCTGCGCAGCGCCGGGTACTGACCGATTTCGATAAGTCGCTGGTTCTTCTCCACATAGCGGAACCAAAAACGGAGGAAGATGTCGCTGATTTCGTACCTTACAGTCTGGGTCTTGGGCTTTGCCCAAATCGGCCGGACTTTCCGGATAAGGTCATAAGTATCTTCCAGTTTTAATAGTTGCCCGCCTAGGCTCTTTCCCCCCAAATAGTCTTCAATAGAAGCTTGGGTATTATACCCCAACGATATTGCCTGAAGAATCGAGAAGTACGTCGCATACTTCTTTCCAAATTCCTGGATGAGGAGTTTCCTCCCCTCCTCTATCAATGGGGAATCCTCCTTGCAGATTTTGGCAATCATCTTTCCGCAAGTCGTGGCTTTCACATCAATGAACAACTCAACATATTTAGGGATACCACCCGTAAATGTATATAGTGCAAGAAGATCGTCGTTGGAGTACCCCGGAGCGTTGTCCTCCATGATTTGTTTGAGGATTGAAGTGGGGAAAGCCTGCAGTTTGATGGTTGAATCCTGTCTTCCGTAAAGGGGTTCTTTCCTGTCTTTGAAAAGCTTTTCCATCAGGGAATAGACTGAGCCGCTGACAACCATATTCACATGGCTTTCCTTCTGGTACTTGTCCCACCAGTTTTGGATATCGCTGTATATGGATGGATTGACCTCCAGGAAATTCTGGAATTCATCAAAGACCAGCGTGTATTTCCGGCGCGTTCCTTCCTCAATCAAGAAACGGAAGACGTCGCGGAAAGCACTCATCGGAGGGACGAATCCCCCGGTCTTCTCCTGGAACTCTTCGCAGAATTCTCCGCACAGGACTGATTCACTTTTCTTACCTACGAATAGATATACATAGGGTTCATCCTGATAGGCTTCCTTGATAAGAGTCGTCTTCCCTATACGTCTCCTTCCAGTGACAACCGTAAGTCGAGAGTAACCATTGTACGATAGTTCCCTCATTTCGCGCAGTGTCTTCAACTGCTCTTCCCTGTCATAAAACTTCATTTCATCAAAATTTTACAGCCGTAAATTTTACGACTGTTGCAAAGTTAGCAAAAAGAACCGAATGCGCAAGAGTAAAAGCAAAAAAGAAATAGAATAGAAGAGGTTACGGAGTCTTTCCAAATAATTGGCATTATTGGGAAAAGTTTGGAAACCACGATACTGATATGAGGAAAAGCAAAGAAAACCAACGGGTCAAAAGAAAATGAGAGTCATTCAAACCGGTATCGTATGGTCCAATGTTATAGATATACCATACTGAATGTACAAGTATAAACAATCCCCGATTCGAGTAGTAATCGATTGTAAAAACTGTATACTGACGGGTGCGGATGAAGCCGCGATTATCCTTTTCTTTTGACTAGAAAAGATAGTACACTCTTGGCGGTTTCCGCCATTTTTCGTACCTTTAATTTCGGGGTTAGGCAAGTTCCCGAAGATCTCTCCTAAGTGAATACAAGTCCGTTTTAGTACCGACTACGTGGAAGTTATTACCGGTAAATTTGAACCACATTTGAACCACGCTCCGTGTAATTCATTGATTATCAATGAATTTAACATTCCGCATCGGGAAATAGACTTTCTGCACCAATCTCATCCTCATTTTGGCCCTATTGGGCGACCAGAGAGCGGGTTATGCTTGAAGCATTCTTAGTCAGCCATGCGACCGTAGCTTTTCATCCGACGATGTATTTCCCGAATGGGAGTTTTCCTATCAGTCGGGAGATCACGAAGCTCAGGCAGTAAGTGACGACTGCTGTGAGGATGATCGTGAGCGGCACCGGCAGCAGAGGGCTCAGCAGCCCGAAGACTGCCGGGAGCATCAGCATGTGCATCAGGTACATGCCGTAGCTGGCCTCCGATATCTTCCTGACCAGGCCGTAACACTTGCCAGGATTCTTGATCAAGCTGAACAGGAGGAATACACAGCCGCTCATGAGACCCGCGACTATCGTATCGTTCTGCCAGTGCATCTCCAGTTCCTGCGGCGTCGAGACCAGGAAGCTGCGGTGATAGAACTGCCACATGCCGAACACGTAGCAGGCAATCAGCACCGGCACGCACACCCTGCGTATCTTGCGCCTGGACCAATGCAGACAGGTTCGGATGTAATGCCCCAGCAGGACATAGCCGATGAAGCCGGAAACATAGTAGAAGAGCGGATATGGATTCCACCAGCATTCGCCGAAGACCGGGCCCAAGATATCCCGGAGCCAATAGAAGCAGAGCGTAAATGCCCACAGGCCCAGGAAGAAGCGTTCCTCCCTTTTCCCAACCTTGGCCAGCCACGGCGAAATCACCGGCATGACCAGGTAGAGCCCAAGCATCATATAGACGAACCAGAGGTGCGACTCGCGGGGAATGAAATTGATACCAGCCTGCTTGACATTTGTCCAAGCCTCAGCCCAGGAGAATTCACCCCAGGCAGCGGGCAGGAATGCGTAAAGGAAAAGGAACACCACGAACGGTATGCCCACACGCGTGAAACGCTTATTAAGGAAAGTCCTTGTGTCCGTCCTGACCGGCACGAGAAGATAGGCCGATGCCATCAAGAACAGAGGCACGGCCACGGGCCGTACGAATCCCTGGATGAACATTACGCTCCAACGCGCCAGTTCCGAAGGAAAAGAGAAAGAGTAATCGTCCGAATAGACGCATTCGCTTGCATGGACCAGCATAACCATAAGGCAGGCCGCCGCCCGCAGCCAGTCCAGAAAGACTATCCTTTGTTTCTGAGACATACCATTCCCGTTTACACAAAAATAGTTATTCCTGGCGGATTCTGAAAGAATGATTTCAATAAACCATCTTACCGTCTTGCCGTGTCAGCAAGACAGGACAGTTGTCAATCGTTTCATGCGTATGCGGTTTTTAACGGTGCAAATATCTTTCGATTTCCGTCCGCTCAATCTTCCGAGACGGCCAACGAGTGTCCGAGCAGCGTCTGCAGTGTAGGGATTGTTGTTGTACGTGCTGGAGAGATTGTGGACCGGTTCTACAGCCTGATCCATCCGGAGCCTGAGTACTACCAGTGGTTTTGCCGGCAGGTCCACGGCCTCGGTCCCGAGGACACGGATGACGTTCCGGTCTTTCCCTATTGACAAAAACGGATATGTTCTAACGGACCGGGGGCGATGGAAGGCGGAGGAAACGCTCCAAATGCTTCAGAATGATGTTCCCTTCTTTTCTGGAGCATTTATTTCAATTCCAGAGCCTATGCGTTAAATACGTAACCGAATTCAATAGGCTGAACAAGTTATTGAAGGAATCTCAATCAAGGCGCAGAACTGCCAGGGACCCGTAACTGCACAGGATATTTGGATTCTTCGAGTTTTCGTATCTTTGCGATTGAAATGAGTGCCGATCTCCAAAGGGTAAAATTCGAGAAGATGACCACCGCACCTGTCGGGCGTCTGGTTACCTCTCTGGCCATTCCGTCCATTGTAAGCATGCTGGTGTCCGGGATCTACAATCTTGCGGACACATTTTTCATAGGTCAGATCAATACGCAGTCCGTGGCCGCTCTAGGGATCGTTTTCTCCTACATGGCCCTCATTCAGGCCATCGCTTTCTACTTCGGACAGGGATCAGGCAACTTTATCTCGCGGGCTCTGGGGAGCCGCCGGACGGAGCTGGCTTCGAGAATGGCCGCCGTCGGGTTCTTCTCTTCTTTCCTGACCGGATGCGCCATCGCGGTCACTGGGTTTTTCCTGATGGAACCGCTTCTGCGATTCTTTGGTTCCACGGAGACGATTCTGCCTTACGCAAAGGACTATTACCGATACATCTTGTTGGGAACGCCTTTCATCATGTGCTGCTTTACGATGAATAATCAGATGCGGCAGCAAGGGAACGCATTCCTGTCCATGATCGGTATCGCTTCCGGAGCGGTCCTGAATGTGGTGTTGGATCCGATCCTGATATTCGGCTTCCATCTGGGAATCCGCGGGGCAGGTATTGCTACGGCCGTTTCACAGGCAGTAAGCTTCTGCATCATGCTTTCCATCTGCGGAAAGAGAGGTGGCATCAGGATCCGGTTCAGAAATTTCAAGCCATCTTGGGACACCTACAAAGAGATCAATGCCGGTGGCCTTCCTTCACTCGCCCGCCAGGGCCTGATGAGTGTCGCCGCTATCTGCCTCAACCAGGTAGCGGCAGCTTATGGTGATGCGTCCGTAGCCGCATTCTCGGTAGTCAGCCGGATTGCGATGCTGGCGGGAGCCGCGATGATTGGCTATGGACAAGGATTCCAGCCCGTTTGCGGCTTCAATTATGGAGCGGGAAGATTTGATCGGGTGAAGGCTGCTTTCCTCCACAGTGTGATGGTATCCACCATCTATTGCTTCATCCTGGCCGTCCTGGGCTTCATCTTCGCGCCAGGCATTGTGCGGGTGTTCCGGGCCGATGACGCCGACGTTATCAGGATGGGAGCGGAAATCCTCCGGTTCCAGTGCATTTCCTTCCCGCTGACGGGGATGGTCGTCATGTCTAACATGTATCTTCAGAACATCCGGAAAACAGTTCCAGCCGTCCTGATGGCGATGTCCAGGCAGGGTTTATTCTTCATTCCCGCCCTATATATCGGGAAAGCCTTGCTGGGATTTCTCGGGATAGAGACAGCACAGGCGGTTTCGGATGCCTTTTCCTTTCTGCTGGCCATTCCACTGACCGTCAGCGCTCTCCGGCAGATGGGGCGTAAGTGAGGCCTTCGCGTGATCTCTGTTGGCGTTGGAGTATTATTCGGGAAATAACTATCTTTGCGTCATCATCTGCAAATAGGCCATGGCACTTGTTCTCAATAAGAAAACGTTTCACGAGTTGACGACGAATGAGCTGTACGAGCTCCTGCGAATCCGCAGCGAGGTCTTCGTGGTGGAGCAGGACTGCGTCTACCAGGACCTGGATAACGATGACCAGAAGGCCGTTCATCTTTGGCTGTCCGACGGAGACAAGGTGTTGGCCCTTTGCAGGGTCTGCCCTGCCGGAACACACATGGGCGAGGTGTCCGTCGGCCGTGTCATCACGACCGAGAGGGGCAAGGGCTATGGCAAGCGCATCATGATGGAAGGGATCGAGGCTGCGAAGGAGTATTTCGGGGCGACCGTGATAGAGATCGAGGCCCAGGAGTACGCGAAGGGATTCTACGAGCAGGTGGGCTTCCGCCAGTCTTCAGAGCCCTTCATGCTGGACGGCATTCCCCACATCAAGATGAGACTTGGCTGAGACAGCTGCTTCCGGCGGCCGTCCTTCCAACATTTTCTTCAAAACTCTCTTTCATTACACAACTATTTGTGTATCTTTGTCTTTGAGTTTTAGTAGTGTATGAAAAAAACAATCGTCATCATCCTGTCCGTTCTTGCGCTGACCGCTACACGGACCTCGGCCCAGACTGTCTCCGACCTCGGAACCTGGAGCAGCATCCAGCTTGTCAAATCCTTCGGCGCCCCCTACGCCATGGCCCGTATGGAGCACCGCTCCTATGACCATCTCCACGGCACGGAGTGCTGGTTCGCCATGGCCGGCGGCGGATACAACTTCAACAGCTGGCTCAAGGGCGACTTGAGCTATGAATACTGGCAAATCCCCGCTGCGGGAGACATGATCCAGCACAAGGCGGTCCTGTGCCTTACCGAAACCCTCAAGCGCGACGGCCTTGCCCTTGCGCTCCGGGAGAAGTACGAACTGGCCTACATCCCGGATTCGGGATCATTCACAAATACCTTGCGTACGAGGCTCCGGGGGCAATACAAGGCCCCTGACAGCCGGTTTACGCCCTATCTGATGTACGAATTCTTCAGCAGTTTCGACACTGGGAAATGGGTGCGCTCACTGCATTATGCCGGTACGGAAATCAGCCTCGGGAAAGGCCACGGGCTGGATTTCTTCTATATGTTCCACCTGTACGACAAAGGCGGCCTGACGGCCGCCTGTCACACGTTGGGTATCGGTTACACTTTCGTCTTCTAGCCCTGCTGTTCCGCTTCCTCGGACAGGGCGTCCGTGGCACGGACCGTTACGGTGCTGTTATAGCAGCCGAACATCTCCTCAACCTCCGCTTTCCGGCTGATCCTGGAGCAGAGGCTGACCACCGGCACGACCACCAGGCCCAGCAACATCGCCAGCATACCGGCATTGATCGGTGAGGTGAAATAAGGGCTGATGAATGTCTTGCCCGTAAAGGTGCAGTACATACAACCGCACATCACGCCCACGCCCACAATGAAAGAAGCCCATACCGATGCGGAAGTCGTGCGTTTCCAGTAAAGCCCGTACAGGAACGGAGCCAGGAAAGCGCCGGCCAGCGCACCCCAGGAAATACCCATGAGCTGGGCGATGAAGGTTACCGAACTCTTGGCCTGGACGATGGCAAGCACGGATGATACGATGATGAAGAAAAGTACGAGCAGGCGGATGCAAAACAGCTGCCTGCGGTCATTCATGTGCGTTCCTTTGCGGACCTTGGCCAGCGCCGGATCGATGATGTCCAGCGTCAACGTGGAGCCGGAAGTGAGCACCAGCGAGGAAAGGGTCGACATGGACGCAGAAAGAACAAGGATGATAACGACACCGATCATCAGGTCCGGAAGGGTGGCCAGCATGGACGGGACGATGCTGTCATAAACCGGGGTGCCGGCCGCCGTGTACTCGATGCTCTGGCTGTAAAGCCGGCCGAAACCGCCCAGGAAATAACATCCCCCAGCCACGATGATGGCAAAGAAGGTGGAGATGAAAGTTCCCTTGCGGATGGCCGCCTCATTGCGGATAGCGTAGAACTTGCCCACCATCTGCGGCAGTCCCCAGGTTCCCAGGGAGGTCAGCATGACGACACCCAGCAGGTAAATGGGCTGAGGCCCCAGGAAAGAGACGAACGCACCGTTCAGGGAGGGTGCGGACTCGGACGGAATCTGCGACAGGCTCTCCACTGCCGCAGTGAAGCCTCCGTTGCCGCTAAGAACAGATGCGATCACGGCGCAGATACCTACCAGCATAATCATTCCCTGGATAAAGTCGTTCACGGCGGTCGCCATGTAGCCGCCTACCAGTACATAGATACCGGTGAGGATGGCCATGCCCAGCACGCACCAGACGTAATCCACATCGAACGCCATGCTGAAAAGCCGCGACAGGCCGTTATAAAGCGACGCGGTATAAGGAATCAGGAAAATGAACACGATGACGGATGCGGCGACCTTGAGCGGATTGCTGAAGAAACGCTTCCCGAAGAAATCGGGCATCGTAGCGCTCTGGAGATGCTGCGTCATCAGACGGGTCCTGCGTCCCAGGATCCGCCAGGCCAGGAGCGAGCCGATGAGCGCGTTGCCCAAGCCGATCCAGGTGGCGGAAAGACCGTACTTCCAGCCGAACTGACCGGCGTACCCGACAAAGATGACCGCCGAAAAGTAAGACGTACCGAATGCAAATGCCGTAAGCCAGGAGCCGACATTGCGGCCTCCCAGGACGAAACCCTGAACATCAGATGCGGTCCGGCGGCAATAGATGCCGACACCGATCATCACGGCAAAGAACAGGATGAGGAGAATACACTTTACTAACATGCCTCAAATGTAAGAAAAAAAACGGCATTTGGCAAATCCGCCGATTATTCATAACTTCGTAACCATGAAGAAGATACTCGCTGTCATGGCCGCCTTGTGCGCCATCGGTTGCTTCGGCAACGTCAATCCGCGGAACAGCGGAGAACAGACCGTAACCACTACAAGCCTGCACGATATGACGAACGACCAACTGAGAAACAAGATTGTGAAAGCCCTGGACGACATGAAGGCCAAGGCTGTCGAAATGGGCATCCAGGGCGTGGCGACCGCCTCGGTCCTCAACAAAGGCGAAACGGACGACTGGATCGGGGAAATGAAGGTCGTAGGTACGCCCTGCAATGAGAAAGAAGGCTGGAACCTGGTCGCCATCGCCTGGTCCAAATGCGGCGAAGTGATCGCCACCGGGGCCGACAGCGGAAATCCGGACCATCGGAAGATCATGGGCGAATTGGGCTTTGTCGGTGGTGCCTACGACGAGTACGACGGTTGCAAGATGGCCTTCGCCTTCAGCGGAGCGACTTCGGAAGATGATCTTGTCGTGGCTAAGTACGGAATAGAGAAGATGAAAGAGTATCTGTCTGCCCGTCCGAAAGAATCCTCCCCTGCCGAGTTCAAACCGCTGGCCACCCCACTGAAGAAAGAGCAGTTCATCCAGGTCAATATCATCGTCGATGACATCCAGAAGTCCGCCAAGGCGTGGGCCGCCCTGCTGGGTGTTCCCGAACCCGAGATCTGGGTGAACCACCTGCAGACGAACGGGGAGTACCCGTACACGTATCGCGGCAAGGATATTCCGTGTGACCTGCAGATGTGCGTCATCGACATGGGTAACTGGGTTTTGGAACTGCATCAGGTTGACAAAACGCCGAGCACGTTCCGTGAATTCCAGGACAAGCATGGCTTTGGCGTCCATCACCTGGGGTTCGAGGTCGGCGATGACCGCGACGAGATAATCCGGGAACTGAAAGCCCTGGGCTTTGATACCGAGCGTACCATCGGCGTCTATCCGGGCAGCAGCTGGACCATCGTGGACACGGAGGATGTCCTGGGCGTGAACCTGAATATCAAACCGAAGCGATAGGCTTCCTGGATTTTGCCTTCGGGGAAAGAAGCTCGACTTCTACAAAAACGGCCTCCCGCTTACAGATCTTTCTCCATCCGGTAGCAGGTAAACGTTTCACCGACAATAGGCGCGCTCATATCTGCTTGATAGCCCATTTGCTCGTAGAAAGGGATCTTGTTGTCACGGCTTTCAAGAACGGCCGTTGTGTATCCCAGTTCTTTCGCCCAGGCTTCCGCCTCCTTTACGACGAGCGTTCCAAGGCCCCGATGTCGGTATTCGGGAAGGACCACGATCCTTCCCAGCATGACATGCTGCTGGTCCAGCCCATATAACCGGCATGTCGCCACCGGGAGGAAATCGTCCATGATGACGATGTACTTTGTCTGGGGCGTATCATGCTCATCGAACTCCGCATCAAGCGGAATCCGATGCTTGCGGGCCATCGCCTGGATGCGGACATAATAGGCCGCAGCCTGCTGCGCCGTACGGGTCGCCCTGAGAATCTCCATCGTCACTTTCCGGGGATGACGACATTCATCCTTTCGATTTCAATCTTTTCCCACACGTGTTCCTGGACATAAGGCTCGCCGGCGAGATACGCATCCAGCTCGCTCCGGTCGGCGAAATCCATGACGAGCACGGAACCTTTCATCTTTCCGGATTCATCCAGCAATCCCCCGGCGCAGATGACGTGCGCGCCCAACCTGGCCATTCCTTCCAAATGACGGGGACGGACCGCCATTCTCTTTTCCAGCATCCCTTCTCCGTCGTATGCTTTGACAATAAACTGCATGGTAGATTCTTTGTTTGTTTTTCCAAAAGCAAATGTAATAAAAAGGGAACTGTTATCCCAACACCACATCCAACACCATCATCAAGGCGAAGCCCAAAGCGAAACCGATGGTGCCGATGTTGGAGTGCTTGCCCTGGGAGTATTCCGGAACCAGTTCTTCGACCACAACGTAGAGCATAGCGCCGGCGGCGAACGCCA